>RCUP01000555.1_pt1 | contig 27084 bp, 25 predicted proteins | sample 2166341 | NCBI WGS metagenome assembly RCUP01 (sample SAMN09932325, study PRJNA488358) | compost metagenome | isolation source: compost soil in succinonitrile-enriched | place: Germany: Experimental Botanical Garden | reverse complement strand
CATGGATGGGTTTACGGCGTCCCCCGCAACCGGACCCACCCCGCCATCCCACAGGAAACCCGCTTTGGCTTTAGGCCGTTGCCGTTGCCGTTGCCTCTGCGGGAGCCGGGCGGCAGCCCGGCCGATACCTTCAGGCGGGTTGGCCGAGCTGTGCGGGCGCGCGCATCAGGGTGTCGCGCGGCAGTTCACCAAAGACTTTCCGATAGTTGTCGGCAAACCGCGACAGATCCCACAACCCGCAGCTGAGGGCGATGGCCTTGACCGAGCGCCGGTTGGAATCGGCCATCGACAGGCTGCGGCAGGCGGCGCACAGCCGCAACATCGACAGGTAGCGATTGGGCGAGGTGCCGAACAGATCCTCGAACGCATAGCGCAGGCCGCGTTCGCTGACACCGGCGGCATCGCAGATTTCATTCATGTAGATATTGCGGCGCAGGTTGAGGCGCATGAAGTTCTCCGCCCGCTGCGCGATCAGGTAATGCGTGCGGCGGGCACGACTGCAGTTGGGCCGATCGGCTGGACCCGCACCGAGCAGTGCCTGGATATGCTCATGCAACAGACGCTCGGTTTCTTCTGGCTGCAGCCCCCCACCCTGCCCCAGCTGCGCGTGCAGCTGCTGGTAATGACGTACCAACGGCACTGCATCATCGCCAAGGTTGAACAACGAAAGTGCCTGCCCCGCCGGTGGCGTGCTGCGCAGGCTCAACTCGGTCAGCTTGCGCTGCACGCGCGCGACCGGCACCAGCATCAGCGTCAACTGGGTACCCGGGCTGAGGGTGAATTCACTGATGCCTTCAGGCATCACGGTCAACGCCATGCCCGGCGTCAGCGGCACGCCATGGCACCAGCTCAATGCGTCATCGGTGGTGTGCAGGTAACCGAGCATGGCCCAGTCGGGGGGCAGCATGAATCGCCCGCGGCAATGGAAACCGCAGCTGATGCTGCAGAACAGGGCTTCCTCATGAACACGCGAAGCGAATGCCGCGCGCGGACCATTGCCATCAAGCAGCAACAGCTCCACATCGCACACGCGGAGCACGCCGCTCAGCGTGGCCAGGTCGATCGACCTGAGATCGCCATCGTCGTTGTCTTCCACCCCACCATCGACCATGACAGTGTCGTCCCCCGTTTGGTCTGCTGCACGACCCCGCCCCCACTGCCTGACAGGGCGCACGCCGTTTCCAAGAGCATCGTCCGTTGCCGTGATGGTCGCTGCGTAGGTCGCGCGTCCATCCATGAAAATGCAAAACCTTGAATGCGAGTATGCCCGATAATCCGCGGCCGTAAACAGGATGTTTCAAGGCTGCCGGATTATCGACTGCGTGAAGCTGGCGTGCACGCGAGTGGCATGGTTTTCGCATGCGCGCAGATTGACCTCACATTATCTGCACGAGCATGAATCGTTTTGCGCAGGAACGGATTTACGTCACAGATCCGGATCGGAATATTCAGGAATTCAACGAATCTGCCGAATTTGCATATAGGTTCCGGTTGCAGGGAACCGCCATTCAGGCAAAGTCGAATACACGGTGATCGGGCACGCAGAAAGCGGCCACACCCAGGGGGACAGCATGACCATGCACGCACGACATAACCGCTTCGACCACCGGCCTGGTGCCGTGCGGTCGCGGTTGCGCGGCCGCTGACCTGCCCGGGAATGATCACCCTGCTTGAGCACAGCGGGATTGCCCGCCGTGCCTCCTCCGCCAGGATGGCGGGGGCCTACGGACGGTCCCGGCGGAGCCGGGCCACCGCCCATGCAGGTTTCCTGCAGCAACTGACAGGTAGAGGGAGACAACCGTCATGAACGCATCGATCCGCAAGTTCCTGAAAGAAGAAGATGGCGTGACCGCGCTCGAATACGGGCTGCTGGCCGCCGTGATCGCCGGCATCCTGATCGTGGTGGGCAGAACCCAGATCACCGCGTTCTTCACCACGTTGTTCACCCGCCTGCAGGCCATCGCCACCGACGCCACCACCACCTAGCCGTCGCGCGGGGTGCAGCACCTGCGGTCGCCTCCATGGCGACCGCGGTGGCCGATGAAGGGGTCTGCAACTGTCCAATGACGGACGAAGAGGGTGTGCGATGACACTGCTGGGATTGCTGGCCATGGGAGTGTGTCTGCGGATCGCGATCAGCGATCTGTACGCCCGCCGCGTGCCCAACGCCTGGCTGCTGGCCGCGTGCGCGATCGCCGTGCCACTGATCATCGCCGACCAGTTCAGTGCAACGCGCACGACCTGGGCGCCACACCTGCTGGGCGCGGCACTTGGCCTGCTGGCTCTGCTGCCGTTCTATGCGGTGCGCTGGATGGGCGCGGGCGATGTGAAGTTCTTCGCCGTGCTCGGCCTGCTGCTGGGCTGGAAGGCATTGCTGCCGGTATGGGTGCTTGCCAGCCTGGCCGCAGGCGCCCACGCCATGCTGGTGATCGTCGGACGGCAGTTGGCCGGTCACCTGCCGCTGCGCCTGCAGATGCAGGTCAATCGCGCAAGCACGCACTGGAATGGTCACCCTGCCCTGCGCGAACTGCATGCCGCACGACAGGGTCGACAAGGCATTCCCTACGCCGCCTACCTGGCCTTCGCGGCGATTGGCTGGGTGCTGTCAACGACTTATGGAGGCGTGGCATGAAAGCATTCGCACGTCACCGCCAGCGCGGCGTGGCCAGCATCGAATTCGCGCTGATGCTGCTGCTCGGCCTGGTGCCGCTGTTGCTGTTCACCTTTTCCGGCGTGCTGATCATGGCCGCGCAGCAGACCCTGGCCACGGCCTCGGCCGAGGGCGCGCGCGCTTCGCTGCGCTATGGCAGCGCCGGCGAGCGGCGCACCGCAGCCTGCCTTGCGGCCCGCCGCTCCATGCAATGGCTGCTGCAGTTTTCCGGGCAGAACCCGGACTGCAGCGCGGGCGGCTCCGGCGCCATCGTGGTCTCGCCGCAGGCGCCCTGCGCCGGCCTGGCGACGGTGCAATGCATGACCGTAACCGTGAGCTACGACTACAACTCCCACCCCTTCCTGCCCGGCACCGCCACGCTCTATGGCTGGGTGATGGGGGCCCCCATTCGTAGCGTCGCGGTCGCCCAGCTGGACCTTGGCAGCAACTGACGATCGGTACAGGAGACGTTCTTCATGCTCAAGTTGACCCGCATCGCCGCCATCGCCCTGATCGCGCTCGCCGTGCTGCTCGCCGTGGTCGCCTTCGTGATCGGTCGCAAGCCGGCGGCCTCGGCGGACAACCCGAACACGATCGTGAAAGCCGATGCGCAGACCTTCAGTGTCGTTGAAGCCATCGCGCGGCTTCCCGCCGGCGAGCCGATCAGCGCCAATGGCGTGCGACTGACACAGCGCACCGCAGAAGTGCCGGGGGCGGCGGCCGACCTGGCGGCGGTGGTTGGCAAGGTGCCGGTGCAGGACATCAGCGAAGGCAGCGCGATTGGCGCCAGCCTGCTCGCGCAGGGCTTCTCACTGCAGCTGCGGCCGGGTGAACGGGCATTGGCGGTGCCGGTCGATGAGCTGGTCGCGGCAGGCAACCGCATCCTGCCCGGCGATTTCGTCGACGTCTTCCTCAACCTGCGCAGCGCCGCTACCAGCTACAACGGCCAGCAGGACATCGCACAGACCCGTTTGCTGCTGTCGCGCCTGCGCGTGCTCAGCTACGGCCAGCAGGATATTGCGGTGGCACCCAGCACTGCCCAGGGTGAGGCACCGGCCACGGCCAGCAACGACTCACGCGCGGCCGATATCACCAATGGCTCCAGCAGCACCCACAGCAACGGAAGCGGCAGCGATGCCACGCAACCGGCTCGCACCGCGGTGCTGGCGGTACCGGTGGCCGACGCCAACCGCCTGCTGCTGGGTGCACAGCAGGGCAAGCTGTTCCTCGCCCTGCGCAACCCCGCCGATACCGGCCTTCCGGACCTGGCGCTGTTCCCGCAGGCGCGCGGCGTGCTGGACCCGGTGCGCGGCCTGGACAACGAACAGCAGCAGGCTCTGCAGCGACCGGAGAACAACGCCTACGCAGGTCTGGATGGCGACGCACTGGCTGGCCGCGGCAGCAGCGTGCAGCGCAACGCTCACGAAACGCCGGCGCGCGCACCGGTGCAGCGTCGCTCGACACCGCGGCCGGCGGGCATCGAAATCATCCGCGGCGACACCGCCGCCCCCCGTGGCTCCCTTTGACCCATGCCGAGAGCACACATGACTGAACGTCGCTACTGCCTACGCCCCACTGTCCGCCAGCGCTGGCTGGCCCTGCTGCTGGTGCTGCTGGCACCGGGTGCGAGCGTGGCTGCCGACGATCTGCTGCTGCAGACCCGAGAACAGCGGCCGTGGACGCTGCCAGCCGACCTGGAACGGGTTGCCATCGCCGACCCCGGCGTGGCTGACATCGTGATGCTGCGCGGCGCGCGCCAGGCACTACTGATCGGCAAGGCACCGGGCACTACCACCCTGCTGCTGTGGCATCGCAAGCAGAGCGAACCGCAGCGTGTGCAGGTGCGCGTGCAGAGCGCCGTGCAAGGCGCTGCCGATACCGGCTCCAACGGGCTGGTATTCACCCAGCAGGATCACCAGGGGCTCCTGCAGGGAAGCAGCGACAGCGTGCTGGCGCACATGCAGGAACAGAAGACCGCGGTGATGGCACTGGGCAAGGACGGCAGCCTGGCCGACGCTTCCACCATCAGCAGCGGCGGCGTGGTGCAGGTCGAGGTCAAGGTGGTCGAATTCAACAAGACCGCGCTGAAGCAGATCGGCATCAACTTCCAGAACCGCAACGGTGGTTTCGCCTATGGATTCGCCCGACCGGGTGGGCAGCTGCCAGGCAACACCGGCATCCTTCCGGGCATGAAGGAAGGCGAGTCCAGCAACGAAAGCGAATCGCCGATCTCCTCGGCGTTCCGGCTGGTGTTTGGTTCGACCAAGGGCCTGTGGAACGCCGACGTCGACCTGCTGCAGGCCAACGGCATGGCGCGCGTGCTGGCCGAGCCGACTCTCGTTGCGCTGTCCGGGCAGAGTGCAAGCTTCCTGGCCGGTGGCGAACTGCCGATCCTGGAGCCGCAGGGTCTCGGCACGACCACGGTCACCTACAAGCCCTTCGGCATCGGCCTGACCGTCACCCCTACCGTGCTCTCACCCAACCGCATTGCGTTGAAGGTTGCGCCGGAAGCCAGCGACCTGGACTACACCAATTCGATCGCGCTGAACGGCGTGCAGATCCCTTCGATCACCACCCGCCGCGCCGATACCACCGTCGAGCTTGGCGATGGAGAGAGCTTCGTCATCGGCGGTCTGGTCAGTTCCACCGTCGCGTCGACGGTCAACAAGATTCCACTGCTCGGCGACCTGCCGATCATCGGTACGTTCTTCCGCAACTTCGACTACAAGCGCCAGGACAAGGAACTGGTGATCATCGTCACGCCGCGGTTGGTACAGCCGATTGCCCGCAATACCGAACTGCCGCTGCCCGGCGAGCGCGAAGCCAAGCCGAACATGCCCGAATGGGGCGCGTGGCTGCTTGGCCCGATCAGCCGCGACCCGGTGCCCGGTTTCTCGCGCTGACCCACATGACGTCTCCGGTACCACGCCCATGCCCTACGCCACTGCCCTGCCGCTGCACCCGCAAGGACCACCGATGAACCTGGTCCTGTACGGGATCGACCGCGAACTGCTGCCGCGCCTGGCTGCCAAGCTGCCGCCAGCCACGGCACTGCATTGGCAGGACAGCGGCGAACCGACCTCGGCACAGGACCTGCAGCGTGGCCCGCAGAACCTGGTGCTGCTCGACTTCCGCCCCGAGCATGCATCGGCATCGACGGTGCTGGCGCAGCAGCTGCAGCAGACCCAACCGGAGTTGACCCTGGTGGCGGTGGGCGCCACCAGCGCCGGCCAGGTTGAAGGCGTGGTGATGGCGCTGCGCGCCGGCCTGCGCGATGTACTGGACCTGGACAGTGACAACACCGGCATCGAAGCCGCCCTGCGTCGCGCCCTGTCACCGCGCCCCACCGCAAGCGCACAGCAGGCGCACAAGGCGCGGCTGATCGTGCTGCTGGGCGTGCGCGCCGGCGTCGGCACCAGCACCCTGGCCGCACATCTGTCGGTGCTCGCACAACAGACCCACACCCTGGCCCAAGGCGATGCAGCCGTTCAGGACGGGCTGCTGATGGAGCTGGCGCAGCCGGCCGGCGACCTCGCCCTGTACCTCAACCTGGACAGCCGCTTCCACTACGAAGATGCGCTGCGCAATGCCAGCCGCATCGATGCCACCCTGGCGCGCACCGCGATGGCCCGGCATCCCAGCGGCCTGGTCCTGCTTGATCGCGCCAGTGGCAGCGACGCGCTGCCGCCGTCCGACCCTGGCGCGTTGCTGCAGCGCCTGCGCAGCGTGTTTGCCAGCGTGCTGTGCGATGCCGGCGGCTGCCCGCTACGGCAGTTGCCACCGCTGCTGCTGGACCAGGCTGATGAAATCTGGCTGGTGGCCGATGCATCGATCGCAACGCTGGTGTCGCTGGACCACGCCCTGAAGCACCTATCCGGCCAGCGCGATCGCGAGAAGCGGCTGCAGCTGCTGATCAACCGCCACGACGACAACAGTGGCATGAGCCCCGAACAGATCGCGCGCCGCTTCGAGCTGCCGCTGCTGGCCACCCTGCCCGAGCGGCCACGGGTACGCACGGCCGCCAGCCATGGTCATCTGCTGCTGCAGGATGCGCCGCGCGACCCGTACCTGCGTGCCCTCGCCCCGCTGGTGCAACGCCTGGATCCGGCTGCCTGCCCGGTCCAGGCGCATGGCCTGCGGGAAAGACTTGCCCTTGCCCTGGGTGGATCGCAATGGAAGACAAAGTGACCCCGTTCCCGCACGTTGTCGCCCGCAGCACGGTGCCGGAGCATGCACCGGGCAGCCTGCCGTTCGCACAGACCGAGCAGTACCAGAAGGTACTGTCGGCCGCGCACGAGCACCTGCTCAACAGCATCGAAGACGAGCGCATCGACATCGATTCCTGGGCCCCTGACACCATCGCCCGCTGGGTGGAGGTGCAGACGGTCAGTTTCATCCAGGAATGGCGCATTCCCATCAACGAAGAAGAAATGCAGGTGGTGGCCGAAGGCCTGGTCAAGGAGCTGACCGGGTTCGGCCCGCTCGATGACCTGCTGCATGACCCCACCATCGAAGACATCCTGATCAATGGCTTCAAGGATGTGCATGTCTCCCAGGGCGGGCAGCTCAAACGCGCGCCACAGCGCTTCACCGACGACACCCACCTGCTGCGCATCCTGCGCCGCATCATCGCCCCGCTCGGCCGCCGCCTGGATGATTCCAATCCGATGGTCGATGCGCGCCTGCCCAATGGCGGTCGCCTCAACGCGATCATCTCGCCATTGGCGGTGGACGGGCCGATGGTGTCCATCCGCAAGTTCCGCAAGGACCCCTTCACCCCCGACGAGCTGCTGACCAAGGGCACCTTCGATGCACCGATGCAGGCGCTGCTGAAGGCGATGGTGCTGGGCCGCTGCAACATCCTGGTCTCCGGCGGCACCAGCTCGGGCAAGACCTCGCTGCTCAATGCGCTGGCCAGCTACGTGCCGGCCAACGAACGCGTCATCACCGTGGAAGACACCGCCGAGCTCTCGCTCAACCACCCGCATGTGGTGCGCCTGGAAAGCCGCATCGGGGGCGCCGAGGGCCAGGGTGCGGTCAGCATCCGCGACCTGGTGCGCAACAGCCTGCGCATGCGCCCCGACCGCATCGTGGTCGGCGAAGTGCGTGGCGCCGAGGTGCTGGAGATGCTGCAGGCGATGAACACCGGCCATGACGGATCGATGGCCACCATCCACGCCAACTCGCCGCGCGACTGCCTGTACCGCATCGAGATGCTGGCCGGCTTCGCCGGCTTCCAGGGCAGCGAGGACAGCCTGAGGCGTCAGATCGCCAGTGCCATCGACTTCATCGTGCAGATCTCGCGCCTGGGTAGCGGCCGCCGCGTGCTGGTGTCGATCACCGAAATCACCGGCGTCAGCGACAACCTGATCACCACCCAGGAGATGTTCCGCCACGAAGTGCAGATCGATGGCAGCGGCAAGGAGATCGACCGCTGGATCGGTCTCGGCTTCCAGCCGCATTCGCACAAGCTGGAGCCGTTCCGGCAGTTGCTGCGCGAATCCCTCTACGGAGACTTCTGAGCATGAGCACTGGCCTGCTGCTGGGTGTGCTGAGCATCGTATCGGTGCTGCTGGCGCTGGCCGTGTGGTTGTGGGGCACGGCCAGCAGCCGCGAACAGCGCCAGGCCTCCCTGCAGCATACCGAGCAGCAGCTGGCACGTGGCACCGGCCCTGCCACCACAGCGGCCGACGCGGCACGGCAGGCACCGCTGCCTCCGCCAGGCCGCCGCACCCTGCCCTGGGATGGGCAGCTGCAACGTGCCGGCCTGACGCCGGGCTGGAAGCTGCCACTGCTGATGCTGCTGCCGGGCATCGCGCTGTCCGCATTCGCAGTGCTGCGCCTGGGCACTGCCTGGATGTTCCCGCTTACCCTGCTGCTGTACCTGCTGGGCTGCTGGCTGTGGCTGATGCGCCGCACCGGTAAGCTGCAGGCACAGCTGCTGCACCAGCTGCCGGACTTCCTCGACAACCTGGTGCGTCTGACCGCCCTCGGCAACAGCCTGCAGGCCGCCTTCCAGGTCGCCTCGATGCAGACCAACGCACCGCTGCGCGGCCTGCTCGACACCACTGTGCGCTATGCCCGTGGCGGCATGGACCTGGACCGCGCGCTCAACCTGGCCGCACAGCCCTACCGCATGGACGTGCTGAAGGTACTGGCGGTGGTGATGGGGGTGAGCGTGCGCATCGGTGGCCGTGCCGACCAGATCCTGCAGCGCATGGGCGACTTCATGCGTGACCTGGAACAGGCCCAGCAGGAGCTGGCCGCGACCACGTCTGAAACCCGCATGTCGGCGTGGGTACTGGGCCTGCTGCCACCGGCCAGCGCGGTGTTGATGGCGATCTCCAGCCCCGAGTTCTTCCAGCCGGTGCTGCACGATCCGCTGGGTCACAAGATCCTGTTGATCGCCCTGTGCATGGAACTGACCGGCGCTTTCCTGCTGTATCGCCTGGCCAAATCGCTATGAACCTTCACGTCCACACAGGAGGCATCCAATGAGCGCCAGCATCTGGTTCGTGGCCGCCCTGCTGGTGCTGGCCGCCGGTGTGGCCCTGCTGGGGCTTGGCAGCTGGGTCCGCGGTCATCGCGAGGACCGCAGCGCGGCAACATTGAAAACGGCGCTGCGTCCACGCGAAAGCGATGAGGGCGGTGCCGATGCGCGCAAGGATTCACTCGGCTGGCTGGAGCAGTTCGGTCGTGGACTGAGCGGCGGGCGCCTGGAAACGGCGCTGCTGGCCGGTGAAGATCGCCTGCTGTTGGATCTGGCTGGCTGGAACACCCGCCGCGGCACCGCCATCTACCTGGGCCTGCGACTGCTGCTGGCGGTGCTGGTGCTGGGTATCGCGCTGGCCATCAGCGATGCCACGGGGTTGTCCAGGATCATGGTGGTGATCGGCGCGCTGGCCGCCGGCCTGCTGCTGCCGAAGTTCGCGCTCAGTGCGTGGGTCAAGCGGCGGCGGCGTGCCGTGAACAACGAACTCCCGCTGTTGATCGACCTGCTGCGCCTGCTGCAGGGCGTGGGCTTCAGCATGGACCAGAGCCTGCAGACACTGGGCGACAAGCTGCGCGACGCATTGCCGGTGCTGGGCGGAGAAATCCAGGAAGCGAATGTGTCCTACACCCACGGACGCACGCGCGCGCAGTCACTGCGGCGGCTGAGCGATGTGTACGGCGACGACGACCTGTCCAGCCTCGTGCAGTTGATCCTGCAGGTGCACGCGCATGGCGGCGCCGTGCAGGAACCGCTGCGTCAGTTCAGCATCCGCCTGCGCGAGCAGCGTCGCAACGCGCTGAAGGAAAAGGTCGGCAAGCTCTCGGTGAAGATGACCGTGGTGATGATGCTGACCCTGCTGCCGGCACTGATGCTGGTGCTGGCCGGACCGGCGCTGGTCGCGCTGGCCACTACCTTGTCGAAAATGGGATGACCTTCATGCCTGTCCTGCGCCCCGCCTGCCTGTTGCTTGCCTTGGTTGCCGCCGCTGCCGGCTGCAGCTCCACCACGCCGAAGTACCTGCGTGCGCCGAGCCTGGCCGAGCCGACGCCGGCCCCGCAGGACAGCCGCAACGCCTATCTGGAGTTGATCCAGCGCATGCAGCAGCAGGGCGCCTGGTACGCCTCGCTGGCGCACGTGGATGCCTTCCGCCAGCGCTACGGCGATACCCCGGCACTGCGCCTGCTGCAGGCCGACGCACTGCGCCAGACCGGCCAGATCGATGCGGCGCTGGCGTTGTACCGCGAACTCGGCAATGGCCCCCAGGCCGCGGCCGCCGCGCATGGCATCGGCCTGATCGCCGCCCTCCGTGATGATGACGACGGCGGCGAGCAGGCACTCGCACGTGCCACCCAGCTGAACCCCCTGAACACCGATTACCTGGGCGACCTCGGCTATGCACGGCTGCGCGCCGGTCGCTTCGAACAGGCGCGCGAGCCGCTGGCCAAGGCGCTGGAGCTGTCGCCGGGCAACGCCAAGGCCACCGCCAACCTGGCCCTGTGGGCGCTGCTGCGTGGCGACACGGCCACCGTCGAACGACTGGCCCAGCAGGCCAGCTTCAGCGAGCAGACGCGCCGCAGCGTCGAGCAGCAGGCACAGCAGATCCGCGCGCGGCTGCAGCAGCGCCAGGCAGTCGCCACTGCTGCAGCGGCGGCAGCGACGCGGCCGGTTGCTTCCGCAACCCCCACCCCAGCCGCCGCAGGCCCGCGCCTGGCCGCCGAACCCCGCCGCGATAGCCGTGACCAACGCGACCCGTCACGACTGCCGCCCTCGATGCTGGAACGCTTCGGCACCACCGACCATCCCAACGGGAACACGCCATGACCTCGACGCCGCTGATCCGCTGCCTGCTGCCGATGCTTGCCGGCTTGTCTTTCGCTGCGGTTGTGCAGGCGCAGACGCCGCAGCAACCGTTGACCGGGCAGATGCTGGGCGGCGCGACGCCTGCGCCGGCAGCCGCCCCCCTGCACAGCGAACCGTTGGCCACCGTGGACGTATCGCCGCTGCCGGCCGCCCAGCCCATTGCAGCTCCCGCAGCCCCTCAAGCCGCGCCTGATTTCGGCGGCACGCAGTTGCAGCCCAACACCTCACAGATCGGCGACACCACTCGCAGCCTGTTCCGCCTGCAGGCGTCCGGCGAGGTAGCCGGCGCGCGCCTGCCGATCCTCGGTGACCAGGCCACGTCCAGCTACGCGCGTTACCTGAAGAGCTTCCAGTACGACATACCGCAGTTCTTTGAAACCGACGTCGCCAAGTCTGCAGGATCCTCCCGATCCGGACGCTGAGGTCTACCATGAACCGAGCACGCCACATCAGCTTCAGTCGCCCGCGCGGCGGTATGTCGGTCACCATGATGCTGGTGATGATCGCGCTGCTGGCAATGCTCGGCCTGGTCGAGATCGGCTTCCTGTTCTGGGCCAAGCGCGATGCACAGAAAGTAGTCGATCTGGCCGCGCTGGCAGGCGCGCAACGGCTCGACCTGTGCAACGCCAGCAATGCCGACAACAGTGCGGCCCGGCAGAGCGCACTCTCGCAGAACCGCTTCCGCGGACAGGTGCAGATCCAGTGCGGCAACTGGAATGCCAGCCGCGGAACGTCAGACCACTTCAGCCCGGGCGTGGACGCCAGCAATCCACGCAATGCGGTGCGCGTCGTTGCCGAACGCGGCGTGCTGCCGTTCTTCGGCCAGAACCGTACGTTGCCAACCCTGCGCGTGCAGGCGGTGGCCAAGCGCTCGGAACCCACCGCGGTGTTTGCGGTGGGTTCGCAGCTGCTGCGCACCAATGGCAACTCACCCTTGATGGCGACCCTTCGCCTGGTCGGTCTGGACGTCACCAACGCAACGGTGCTGTCCTACGATGGCCTGGCGCAGGCCACCATCACCCCGTCGGGGCTGCTGGCTGCACTGGGCATCCCGGTCACCGCTGACCTCAGCGTGGCCGACTTCAACAGGCTGCTGTCGATCAACCGCATCTCGCTGGCACAGCTGGTCAATGCCACCGCCACGGTAGTCGGCCGCGAGACCGCCGTCGGCGTACAGCTGCAGGCGCTGTCCAACCTGGTCGGCACCCGGCTGGACATCAACCAGCTCAATATTCTTCTGGGCAGCCAGAACGGCGGCGGCGGTCTGTTCGCGCAGGTGATCTCGCCGGACGGCACCATCGGCAGCGCATTGGAATCACGGGTCAACGTGCTGGATCTTGTCACCGCCGCGATCTCCATCGCCAACGATGGCAATGGCGTGCAGGTGCAGGGCTTGAACCTGCTGGGAATCGACATCAAGGCCGGCGTGGTGGAGCCGCCGTCGATCGCCATCGGCGGTGTCGGCGCACGTGCCTACAACGCGCAGGTGCGGCTGATGGTGGACGTCGACAGCGACCGCCTGTTCGCGATTGGCCCACTGTTGAATCTGCTCGGCACCCGCCTGCATCTGCCACTGCACGTGGATGTGGCCAATGCGATGGGGACATTGACCAGCATCCAGTGCGGGGCGACGCCACCGACGGCCACCGTCCAGGTCGATTCCTCGGTGCTGCGCGCCTGCGTCGGCAAGGTCAACGCGACCGATCGCTTCTCCAAGAGCAACGTCTGTGACGCGACCCTGCAGAACGAGCAGTTGTTGAAGCTGCTGGGGCAGCCCTTGATCAACGACAAGATCACCCTGCCGGCGCTGACCAGCACGCAGAGCCTGACCCTGGCCGCCGGCCAGACCGGCTCAACCCGGATCAACCCGTTGGCCGTCGGCACCGCCGTGTCGGATCTGGTCAACGAACTGCTGCGCGTGCTGTCAGGCATGCTCAGTTCGCCCAAGCAGGGCATGAACGCCAATGACACCGCCAAGGCATTGGCCGACCGTTACCTGCAGGCCGCCTTCCCCAGCGGCGGGCGCTACAACGTGGACCAGGTGATTCCGCTGCTGCGCGATGGCGATCCGTCACGCAACCTTGCACCGTTGGGCAACTGGACAGTTACCAAAGGCGTACCCACGCCCTGCCTGCTTGGCCTGACCACCTGCTGGGAAGATGGGTCAGTGTGGACGGGCTATCGCACTACCGTGACCGGCCAGGGCCTGGGCCTGCTCGATGGCCTGCTGGGTTCGCTGGTCGGTGGCCTGCTGATCAACCGCTGCGACAGCCTGCTGGGCAACCTGATCGACTACAACGGCTGCGTGCGCACCAACCTGGCGTCCTACATCCAGACCGCCCCGGCCGGATTCCTCGATGGACAGAACGGCGGCGGGGTAACCACCCCGGGCAACAACGTGACCTGCAGCGGCCTGCTGTGCGCGCTGCTGAATCCGGTGCTGGCCGCGCTCAAGCCGGTGCTCAACAGCGTCGGCACCCTGTTGACCAATACCCTGGCCAGCCTGCTCGGGCTGGAACTGGGCCGCACCGATGTCAGCATGCAGTCGATCCAGTGCAGCTCGGCGCAGCTGGTCTTCTGACCCGCGTGGGCGCCGGTTGGCGGCGTCCGCGCCCATGCTAGACTCGCGGCGGGGAACCACTTTCAACTCAACCCACACTACATCCGTGGATGGTCTAGACATGCGAGAAACTTCAGGGGGCACCGTCTTCGCCCGGTATCCGCGCGGCGCAGCACTGCTGGCCGTGGCCATGATCGTGGTGGCGCCGTCGGCGCTGGCCGCACGTGGCGATCGCACTGCCACCGTCGAGCCGGCCAAGGCCGCACCGGTGGTACGCAACACCGTCGACGAACTCAAGCAGTTGATGGATGCGCAGCAGCTCACCGAGCTGCGTACCACCTACAACGGCAACTACGGCGCCAGCCTGCTGTTCAACGCCAATACCCTGACCTACTACGTGGCCCTGTTCCAGGAGAAGAACTTCTGGCGGGTGATCAAGACCGATGCCGTCGACAACGCCGAGCGTGTCTACCGCACCTTCGCGCAGCAGTCCGAACAGCTGGCGCAGGTCTACATCGACACCACCCGTCTGGAAGCCGGCAAGCGCTACACCGAGCGTCTGGTGGCCTACAACGAAGAACGCCTGCGTACCCTGCAGCAGGAAATGGAACAGCAGCAGGCGCAGTCGGCGCAGGTCAGCGCAGCGCTGCAGCAGGCCCAGCAGCAAGCGGTCAGCCTGAGCACCGACGTGCAGAGCACCAACAGCCAGCTCGATGCGCTGCAGCGCCGGATCCAGATCCTGCAGGCCGAACAGGGAAACCCGGAGCTGAGCCTGCCCAAGCCGGATGCAGCAGCGGCGCCGGCCGCCGCCAGCGACGGCCGCTGAGGCTTACCCGGCTGCAGACCAGAACGGCACCTTCGGGTGCCGTTTTTCGTTGTACTCAACGACAGGCTTCGCGCACCGCGTCATCCAGCTGCCTGCGCTGCAGGTAGTCGAGCCTGCGCGGCTTGGCCAGCGCCTTCACCTGCTGCTGGCGCGCCCGCTCGCAGGCTTGCGGGTCGGCCGTGATCGATATCAGTGCGCCCTGCGCGCGCCCGCGCCGTGGCGTCCGTGTGGCGCCACGGCGGGCAGGCTGCCCGACAGCAGGTAGCAGTCCGCGCGCCTTCGACTCCACAGCAGGGACGTCCCAGCGCCACTCCGCCTGCCCTTGGCAGGGCGTCTGCTGATAGACCGGATGCTCACCATCGGTGCACTTGTACACGTTGGTCTGCGCCGCCGCGACGGCTGCCCACAGCAGTCCAGGCAGCACTCCCCATATCGTCATCTTCATGACTGGCCCTCGCGCGTCCGATGACCATGGTTGCCATCAGTACCGGCCTGCCGCCAGAGCGAGTCGCGTCAGCGCAACGAACCCGTCAATCCGCCACAGCCGTGCAATGCACACGGCACATCGTGCGCTGTACTGCCGCAGGCGCCGGCGAACCCGCCGGCGTCTTCCCTCCCTTCCGCCAAGGAACCTGCAATGAGCAATTTCGTGACCGTCAACGATGGCGCCCGCATCTTCTACAAGGACTGGGGCACCGGCCAGCCTGTCGTATTCGCCCATGGCTGGCCGTTGTCGTCCGACGCCTGGGACCCGCAGATGCTGTTCATGGGCCAGAACGGCTACCGCGTGATCGCCCATGATCGCCGCGGTCATGGCCGCTCCAGCCAGACCTGGGACGGCAACAACATGGACACCTACGCCGACGACCTCGCTGCGGTTCTGGATGCGCTGGACGTGAAGGACGCGATCCTGGTCGGCCATTCCACCGGCGGTGGCGAAGTGGCCCACTACATCGGCCGCCATGGCAGTGCGCGCGTGGCCAAGGTGGTGCTGGTCGGCGCGGTGCCGCCGTTGATGCTGAAGACCGCCAGCAATCCGGCCGGCACGCCGCTGGAGGTGTTCGACGGCATCCGCAAAGGCACCGGCGGCGACCGTTCGCAGTTCTTCAAGGACCTGGCCACGCCGTTCTTCGGCGCCAACCGTGATGGCAACAGCGTCAGCGAGGGCATGCGTGATTCTTTCTGGCTGCAAGGCATGCTGGGCGGCGTGAAGGGCCAGTACGACTGCATCCACGAGTTCTCGGAAGTGGACTACACCGAAGACCTGAAGAAGATCGACGTGCCGGCACTGGTGGTACACGGCGATGACGACCAGATAGTGCCGTTCGACGCCTCGGCCAAGCTGTCCTCGCAGATCATCAAGAACGCCGAACTGAAGGTGTATGCCGGTGCGCCGCACGGCCTCACCCTTACCCATGCCGATCAGTTCAACGCCGACCTGCTGGCGTTCGCACGTAAATGATGTATCGCGGCGGCGCGACGGCGCCGCCGCTCCTCCGGCAGTGCCGGCCGCTGGCCGGCAACTCCATCAGCTCCGCTCGAAACCGCGTCCAGCCGGCCAGCGGCCGGCTCTACCACGGGGCCATCAGATGTCGCTGTGGTGATGCGGCGCTGCTGCGGGCAGCGGATCATGGCCGCCGACAAAATGACGAACTAGCGGGGCACGCTCACCGCGATGCAGCGCGCGCAGCGCCTCCTGGATCGCCTTGTCGTCGGCGGTGATGCGCTCGTGTTGGCGCAGGTGCTCCAACCATGACGCCGCCACGAAATATTCCAGATGGATGCCCGGGGTCGCCACATCCTCGACCACGCCCCAGACCACGGCGCCATCGCGTCGACGGATCGTCCCCAGCGTGCGCATCTGCGCCTGGAACGCGGCACGATCGGCGGCATCGATGCGATATTCGATGGTCACCAGCACCGGCCCACGATCATTCGACACCGGTACCGACAGCTCCGGCGCTGGCCAGTGGCCGGCCGGGCTCAGGTTGAGATCTTCGGCACCGGCTATGCGCACGCGCCACACCAGCAGGCCGCCGATGACCGCGCCTGCTGCGGCCACCAGCAATGCCAGTTCCGGCGATGTGCGCTGCGCCAGCGCGCCCCAGCTCAGGCCACCGGCCGCCATGCCGGCCGAGAACACCATGATGTACAGCGCAAGCGCCCGTGCTCTCACCCAGGCCGGCACCGCCGTTTGTGCTGCGATCTGCAACGAAGACAGTACGGTGATCCAGGCAAAGCCATTGACCAGCATCACCAGCGGCAACACGTACCAGCTGCGGGTCAGCGCCAGGCCGGCCAGGCTTGCAGCCAGCGACAAGGTGGCCAGCAGCACCAGCAGGTCGCGGTCGAGTTTGGCCCGCAGCTTCGGCAACAGCAGCGCACCGCCCACCGCACCGATGCCGATGCAACCCAGCAGCACACCGTACTGCCCTGCCCCGCCCTGCATCTGTCCACGCACCACCACCGGCAACATCGCGTTCATTGCTGCGGCAAAGAAGAAGAAACCAGCCGATTTGATCAATACCGCCTGCAGGCGTCCGGCACGGCTGGCATAGCGCAGGCCTGCCTTCAGGCCAGCACCGAACCCTTCCGGAGGCAGGCTGGACGCCTTCGGATCGCGCTTCCATCCCCACACCACGAACAGCATTGCCGCAAAGGTGATGGCATTGAACCCGAACGCCCACACCGCACCCAGCTGGGCCACGATCACGCCGCCGATGGCTGGACCGATCGAACGGGCGATGTTGATGCCGATGGAATTGAGTGCCACCGCCGACGCCAGCATCGGTTGCGGCACCAGCTCGGAGACGATCGCGGCCTGCGCCGGCATCGCCATCGCCGCGCCGCAGCCCATGCAGAAGGTCAGCAGCACCAGCAGTTGTGGCGTCAGCAGGTCCATCGCCGTAAGCACCGCCGTCACTGCCGCTACCAGCAGCATCCAGCCCTGGGTGAACAGCAGGTACTTCCGGCGGTCCACAATGTCGGCAAGGGTGCCGGCAGCCAGCGCCAGCAGCACGATCGGCACGGTGGTGGCCGACTGCACCAGCGCCACCATCAATGCCGAGCCGGTGCGTTCGGCCATTACCCAGGCCGCAGCGACGTCATTGACCCAGGTACCGATGTTGCTGGCCAGGATCGCCAGCCAGATCGAGCGGAACATGCGGATCTTCAGTGGCGACCAGGCGCCATCGGCCTGCGGGGAGTGTTGTGACGCGGATGCGTTCACCATTGCCATGCTCCAACGATTGAGGCGAACAGCGTGTCCTGGCCACCGGCCTGCTTCAGTGCAGGACCGGCGTCAACCCAGGCCAGCTGCAGCTGCCATTGCCAGCGGTCATTGACCTGCCAGCGGGTTTCGGATTTGTACTGGGTACCGATGCGACGTTCGCCACCGGCGCTGCCGGGCAACGCCGCCAACGGTGCCGGCGTGGTGTAGACCGCATCGGCGCGCCGCTGCTTCCAGGCCAGCTGTACACCCAGCTCGGTGGTCACCGCGTCATGCAGGCGCAGCGACAGTGTCGGTTGCAGATCCATCAGGTTGGCCGGTGCCAACAGGCTGGCTTCGCTGAAATAGGCGGACTTGGGAAACAGTGCATTGAACGTACCGAGCCGACCATCACCTGGATCTGCATCGCCGCTGGCGATATCGGCCTTCAGGCCCAGGCGCGGTTGCAACGGTAGCTCTGCCCAGCGCCAGCCGGTATCGGTGGCCAGGGTCCATGCGCGGATATCCAGATCGCCGGTCACGGCCCGCAGCTCACCGCCCTGCACCACCAGTTCGGTATTCCAGTCCAGCGCGCCGGACTGACCGAACCAGCGCGCGCCTAGCGTCTGCCGCCGCTCGGTACCGCTGCCTGCAGCGAAGCGCGCGCCCTCGCGACGATAGTCCAGCAGATAGAGATCCCACTGGCTGCTGCCTGCGCCCTTCGCCGTCGTCGCATACACGCCGATCAGGTGTGCACCGCGCTCACCGCGGTCATCGAAAGCACCCGCGCGGTTCTCCACCGGGCGCAGCGCCATCAGATCCAGCGCGCCCAGCCGTCCCTGCCAGCCCACCCGTGCACCATCAAACGCCAGGCGGATGTTCGGTCCATCGCGCACCGACAGCAGGCGCGAGCTGCCATAGCCCGCTTCCTGCCTGCCCAGCTGCACGTGCATGCCAGCGCCAGTCCAGCGCCAGTACGCCTGCTGTACGTCCAACGCACCGCGATCGGTACGACCTGGACCGCCGGCCTTGCCACGCTCGGCATGCGCACCCAGCTGCAGCTTCGCCTGCCAGTCATCGCGGGCGAAGGTCGCCGACGCCAGCGCACGCAGCAGGCCGTAGCCATCCTCGCCGCCACCGACGCCGAACCGGGTCGGGTCGTAGTACATGCCACGCAGGCGCAGCGATGCATCCCATTGCAACCGTCCATCGCCAACCGAGGTACAGGCGCCGCCATCGCAGGCCAGTGCCAACGACGGCAATGCCAGTGATGCCAGGGTCAGAACGCGAAGCACGAACATCCCATCGCGCCCCAGAACGCGGTCAGGTCATCGGTTGGCGCGGCATGACGGGCCGCATGCCCGTGCGCACCGTGAGTGCTGCAGGCGGCACCGTGATGGTGATGATGGGCCGCCGCCAGGCCAGTGGCGGCGCCGCCGACGTGGTAGCCACCGAACCGGTTCACCGGTGACCAGTCCGGCATCGCCGGTGGCAGCTGCGGTGCCAACCCGGCGTAGTCGCCGTCGCCATGCACGACACGCCCCCCGACCACGGTCAGCAGGCTGGTGATGTCGGCGATCTGCTGCTCATCGACGCGGAAGAAGTCGGCCGACAACAGGATGAAGTCGGCGAGCTGGCCTGCCTTCAGCGTGCCCTTCACCGCTTCGTCGCCGGAGAACCAGGCACTGCCCTGCGTCCACAGGCGCAGGGCCTGCTCGCGTTCCAGCAGGTTTTCATCGCCGTACAGGGCCAGGCCACCGACCGTGCGCCCGGTCACCAGCCACGACAGCGCCACCCAGGGGTTGTAGCTGGCCACGCGGGTGGCGTCGGTACCGGCGCCGACCGGCACGCCCTCGGCCAGCATCCGCTTCACCGGTGGCGTGTGCCGCGCCGCCTGCACGCCATAGCGCTGCACGAATGCCTCGCCCTGGTAGGCCATGCGGTGCTGCACGGCGATGCCGCCATTCAATGCACGGATACGCTCGATGTTGCGCGGGGTGATGGTCTCGGCGTGGTCGATGAACCAGTGCAGGCCATCGAACGGCACCTCGCGGTTGACCTGTTCGTAGACGTCGAGGATGCGGCTGATGCTTTCGTCGTAGGTCGCGTGAATGCGGAACGGCCAGCGCTTTTCCACCAGCAGCTTGACCACGTCGTGCAGTTCCGGTTCCAGCTCCGGCGGCAGCTCCGGGCGCGGCTCGTTGAACAGTTCGAAATCCGCTGCCGAGAACACCAGCATCTCACCGGCACCGTTGTGGCGCAGCAGGTCATCGCCCTGGCGCGGCTGCAGCATCTCGCTCCAGCCGCGGAAATCGCTGACCTCGCTGCCCTTGTTCTGGGTGAACAGGTTGTAGGCGATGCGCACGGTCAGCTGATCATCGCGATGCAGCTGCTCGATGACCTGGTAGTCCTCGGGGTAGTTCTGGAAGCCACCGCCGGCGTCGATCACCGAGGTGATGCCCAGGCGGTTCAACTCGCGCATGAAATGGCGGGTGGAATTGGCCTGGTATTCGATCGGCAGCTTCGGCCCCTTGGCCAGGGTCGCATACAGGATCAGTGCATTCGGCTTGGCCAGCAGCAGGCCGGTGGGATTGCCCAGCGAATCGCGCACGATCTGCCCGCCGGGCGGATCAGGAGTTTCCTTGGTATAGCCGCAGGCACGCAGCGCAGCGCGGTTGAGCAGCGCGCGGTCATACAGGTGCAGCAGGAACACCGGCGTATCCGGGGCGATGTCATTCAGTTCCTGCAGGGTCGGCAGGCGCTTCTCGGTGAACTGGGTGGCGGTGAATCCACCGACCACGCGTACCCACTGCGGCGCCGGGGTGCGGTCCACCTGCGCCTTCAGCATGGCCATCGCATCGGCCAGTGACCGCAGGCCGTCCCAGCGCAGCTCCAGGTTGTAGTTCAAGCCGCCGCGGATCAGGTGGGTGTGGCTGTCATTGAGGCCCGGCACCAGGCGCCGTCCCTGTGCATCGATGAGGGTGGCTTCGCTGCCCCAGTCGCGCATGATCTGTTCATCGCTGCCGACGGCGACGATGCGCCCCTCCTGCACGGCCAATGCCTGCGCATGCGGTTGCTGCGGGTCGAGCGTGGTGATGCGTGCGTTGCGGATGACCAGCGTGCTCATGCGACGCTCCTTGGAAGGGGATTGGATGGCCGCGGCGGTGCCACCAGCCAGGCCCAGCGCCAGCGCGGCACCGGTGGCCAGCACCACGTTGCGGCGGCCAGGATCGAGAGGTTCGTTGCTCATGCGATGTCTCCAGAAAGAACCAGGCCATCCACCGCCCATGCACCGGGCCCGGCCAGGGCGATGGCCAGCAACGCCAGCGTCCACAACAACGGATATTCGGCACCGCCGCGCATCCAGAACCATCCTTTGGGCAGCGCCAGCAGTGCGGTGAAGGCGATGAACGCGGCAGCCACGAGCGCGGCGACCCGGGTCTGCCAGCCCAGCATCACCGCGGTGCCGGCCACCACCTGCAGCAGCGCCAGCAGCAGTGGCAGCGGGGCCGCCGCAGGCAGGCCGAAGCCACGCAGTTCGCCGGCAAAACCCGCCAGGCCAGGCCCGTTGAACCAGCCGAACAGTTTTCCCAGCGCGTGCGGCAGCAGGAATCCTCCCGCCGCCGCCCGCAGGATCAGCAAGGCCAGGTCGAGGCCATGGCCATCGCGCACGCTCAGTGCCCGCCTTCCTGCGCGCCGAACATGGTCTTGGCGTACTGGATGCCGACGCCATAGCCGCCCGCATGGTCGCGGGCGATGCCGGTGGTCAGGTCGTAGGTTTCACCGCGCGCCCAGTCGCGCTGCAGTTCCAGCAGGTACTGCACGCTGGTGATCGGCACTGCACCGGCCTGCACCATGCGGGTGATCGCGCGTTCGTGCGCCTCTTCGCTCACATCGCCACAGGCATCGGTGATCACATAGACCTCGAACCCCTGCTCCAGTGCCGACAGCGTCGGGCCGACGATGCAGACGCTGGTCCACAACCCGGCCAGCACCAGCCGACGCTTGCCGATACGGTTCACCTCATCGATCACCGGCTGGTCTTCCCAGGTGTTCATAGACGTGCGATCGAACACCGTCTGGCCCGGGAAGATCGCCGGCAGCTCCGGGAACATCGGGCCGGAGAACGACTTCTCGGCCACCGTGGTCAGCAGCACCGGCACGTTGAAGCCCTTTGCGCCCTTGCTGATCAACGACACGTTGTTGCGCAGCGCGGAGATGTCGATGGTGTGGGTGGCGAACGCCATCTGCGACTGGTAGTCGATCAGGATCAGGGCGTGGTCGGTGGGTGACAGCAGTGCCTTGGCAGGGGTGGCGGTGGCGAGGCTCATGGGTGGACTCCAGTGGAAGAAACAACAAGGGGACGTGTGAGCGCCGCATCGCCGGCCAGATACTGACCGGGACTGCAGCCGGTCTCGGCGCGGAAGCTGCGGACGAAATGGCTCTGGTCGAAAAAGCCTAGATGCTGGGCCAGGCAGGTCATCGACTGCCCGTGCGTCGCCAGCAGCTGCCGCGCGCGTTCAATGCGCCGTCGACGCACGTAACGCAGCGGGCTGGCACCGGTGCCACTGCGGAACAGGCGCACCAGATGGAAACGGCTCACGCAGGCGACCTCGGCCAGTTCGGTGACCCGCAGCGGCTGCGACAGGTGCTCATCGATGTAGCGCAGCGCACGCTGCAGGGCGGCCGACTGCTGGGGCGCCAGCGTGGGCGTGGGCTGGGCGGGCGAAAGGACGGTAGCCATGTTCGGGCGCCGCAGCGGGGGTGGCCCATGGTGCGGCGCCGCCCGCCGGCGCCCTACCCCCAACGGTCGAGGTCAACACTCACCCGATCGGGGGAGGCGGCCGTCACAGGCGTCGCCGGCCGAACAGCCGCGCGTCCAGCGAATAGGCGCCCGGCCCCAGCAGCAGCAGTGCCAACGGCAGCAGCGACCATGGCAACGCCGCGCCCTGCCAATAGAGCCCCGGCACCGCCAGCGCGACCGCCAACGGCGTGAACAGGCCGGGCAACAGCAAACCCGTTGCCGCCAGGCACAGCCACCATGACCCACCTGCAGCAGTGCTTGGCAGCAACAGCGCGCTGGCCACGCACCCCCTCAGCCACAACAATCCCAGGCCCGGGCCGCGATCGGGAAACATCACATACAAGCGCTGCATCGCCGGCCTCCATCTTCCATGTCGGCGTGATAGCCGACACCGCTGCATAGCGCCTACCCCATTCGGGTCACCTGCGCCTGCCCCGCACCTGCCAGAATGCGTACCATGCGTGGCCACATCTTCCCTCTCCCGCGTCGCCTGCCGGCGCTGCTGTCGTGGCTGCTGTTGTGGATCGCCCTGCCCGTGCTCGCTGCACAGCATCCGGTGACCAGCGACGGCATGCCCGGCTACCAGCACACCGCTTGGCGGGTGGGCCAAGGGGCGCCCGGCGATATCTGGGACATCGCCCAGGATCGTGAGGGCATGCTGTGGCTGGCGACCGGCTCGGGCCTGTACCGCTTCGACGGTCGCCGTTTCGAGCGCCAGGCGGCACCGGCTGGCACCCGATTCCCCTCCACCAACATGGTCACGCTCGGCCTCGATGGCGAGGGCGACGGCCTGTGGATCGGTTATTTCCAGGCCGGCATCAGCCAGTTCTCGCCGCAGCGGCTGCGCAGTTTCGGGCGAGCACAGGGCGTGCCGGTGGGTGTGGTCCCGCGCTTCGCGCATGACCACAACGGACGCCTGTGGGCCGCAGTCAATGGTGGCCTGCGCTGGTTCGACGGGCAACGCTGGCAGGCTCCGTCTGCCGATGAAGGCGTGCCACAACGTCGTGTGCAATGGCTGCTGCAGGACAGCCACGGCACCTTCTGGGTGCTGGCCGACCTGCACATCTGGAAGCGCCCGGCGGGAAAGACCGCGTTTGAAAACACCGGCATCGCCGTCTCGCAGATGGCGACCCTGGTGGAAAGCCCGCAGGGCGAGATCTGGCTGGCCGACCGCATCCGCGGCACTTCGCCACTGGCCAACGCGCAGGGCTTGCTGCCACCCAACGAGCGTGAAGCGCGGCGCATGCCGGACCTGGTGGCCGCGCGACTGCAGTTCACCGCCGATGGCGCGCTGTGGGCCACGATGAGCCCGCACGGTGGCGTCGCTCGCGTCACCTTCGAAGGTCAGCGTGCCGTGCGCATCGAGCGCTTCGACACGCCGCAGGGCCTCACCGCGACCTCGGCGGTGCCGGTCATCGCTGACCGCGAAGGCAACCTGTGGGTCGGCACCAATCTCGGCCTCAACCGCTTCCGCGCACGCAGCGTGCAGACGCTGGCCGTCGGCCCCAGCGATCCTTACCGCTCGCTGGTACGCGGCAGCGATGGCCGCGTGTATGGCTATGGCGAAGACCTCAGGCTGTTCGACCTGCAGCGCCCGCTGCTGGCCCAGAGCGCTGCGCAGTTGCAGGCCGCCGCGCAGCGGGCGCCCACGCCGGTCTGGCAGTTCGACTGGATCAACCTCGCGCGCACGGTGGGCGGCCACACCACGCGCATTCCACTGCCCGCACCGTTCACCGGCCAGCCCCTGCATGCCCTGCTGTTTGCCGATGATGACCAGGCCTGGGTCTGCGCCGGCGAGGAGGCGGTGCTGCAGTACGCGGATGACCGCTGGCGACGCGAGACGCGGCTGCCCCAGCAGGCCTGCTCGTCGCTGGCGCGTGCCAGCGACGACGCGCTGCTGCTTGGCTATTCCGACGGTACGCTGCGCCGCCTGGATGCCGCATCGATCAGCACGTTCGGCGCGGCACAGGGGCTGTCGGTCGGCCCGATAACCGCGCTGCTGCAGCATGACGATCTACTGCTGGTTGCCGGTGAGGCGGGCCTGGCCGCGCGCCTCGGCAACGGCCACTTCCTGCCCGTGCGCACCAACACCACCGGCATCCTCGAAGGCATTACCGGCATGGTCGGCGATGCTCATGGGCGGCTCTGGCTCAACGGCAGCCGCGGTCTGGCACGGCTGGAAGCCGCCACCCTGCGCAGCGCACTGCGCGACGGCCAGCCAGTCGCCCCGCGCCTGTTCGATGCCGTCGATGGCATGCCCGGCATTGCCCTGCAGAGTGGCCCCATCCCGACCGCCGTGCTGGCCGCCGACGGCCTGCTGTGGCTGGCAACCAACCAGGGCCTGGCGTGGCTGGACACCCTGCAGCCGCACATCAACACCATGGCGCCCGGGGTGCGCATCGGCGACGTGCTGTATGGCACCACCCAGGCCCCCTTGCAGGAGGGGCTGCGCCTGCCGGCCGGAACCTCCCAGTTGCAGATCGATTATGTCGCGCTGTCGCTCGCGCGGCCCGAGCGCAACCGCTACCGCTACCGCCTGTCCGGCGTGGACGACGGCTGGCAGGACGCTGGTGGCAGCACGCGCGCCTACTACACCAATCTGGCGCCGGGTCATTACCGTTTCGAGGTGGAGGCTGCCAATGAGGACGGCATCTGGAGCCGCTCGCCAGCCATTCGCAACTTCCGGATCGCGCCCACGTTCCTGCAGAGCATCTGGTTCAAGCTGTTATGCGTGGTGCTGGTGCTGGCCGTGCTGATGCTGGCCATCCGCATCCGCAGTGGCCAGCTCGCGATGCTGTTCCGCGCCCGCCTGCAGGAGCGCAACGGCGAACGCGAACGCATCGCACGCGACCTGCACGATACCCTGCTGCAGGGCAGCCAAGGGCTCATCCTGCGGCTGCACGCCATCAGCCAGTCCGCACAGACACCGGAGCCGGTGCGTACCCAGCTGGAGGCGGCGATGCAGTTGGCCGAACGGAATCTTGCCGAAGGCCGGGAACGGGTCAACGCACTCCGTGACGGACCGTTTGCCGGTCGCGACCTCGCCTCGGCGCTGGCCGATGTGCACGCCGAATACGCGGGCCAAGGCACCAACCCGCTGCGCCTGACCGTGGAAGGCAGCCCTCCGCCCCTGCAGACCGATGCCGCCGAAGAAGTGTTCCTGATCGGACGCGAGGCCATCCGCAACGCGTTGCGGCATGCACAGGCCAGTGCCATCGAAGTGGAGCTGTCCTACGGCACCCGCTGCTTCCTGCTGCACGTACGCGATGATGGTGTCGGTATTGCCGACGAGGATGCCGGCCGCGGTCACTGGGGCATGCAGGGCATGCGCGAGCGCGCGCAGCGGCTGGGCGCGGAACTGCAGCTGTGGACCCGTCCGGGACTGGGCACCGAAGTGGCGCTGTCCGTGCCGGCCCGTCGCCTGTATCACCGCCGTCCATCGCGCTGGCGCTGGCCCTGGAGCAGACCCACCCATGACTGAATCCCTTCCTCCCACCGGCGTGCTGGTGGTCGATGACCATCCCCTGCTGCGCGATGGCCTGGCGGCACTGCTGAGCACGCACGCAGACCTGCGCCTGCTCGGCGAAGCCGCCGATGGCGAAGAGGCGCTTGCCCGCTACCAGCAGCTGCAACCGGATGTGGTGCTGATGGACCTGCAGATGCCACGCATGGACGGGGTGGAAGCGATCGTGCGGATCCGCGCGCTTGATCCACGTGCACGCATCATCGTGCTGACGACCTACCGTGGCGATGTGCGCGCGGTGCGTGCCCTGCAGGCTGGCGCCAGCGCCTACCTGTTGAAGGACACGCTGCGCCACGAACTGGTGGACACCATCCGCATGGTGGCCAGCGGCCGCCGCGCACCGATACCGGCAGAGGTGGCGGCCAGCATCGCCGCACATGTCGTGGAAGATCGGCTGTCGCCGCGCGAAACCGAAGTACTGCGCCACGTGGCCGGCGGCCTGTCGAACAAGCGCATCGGCGAACGCATGCAGATTTCCGAGCAGACCGTGAAGGCGCACATGAAGAGCCTGATGGACAAGCTGGGCGTCGGCGACCGCACCCACGCGGTCACCCAGGCGCTGCGCCGCGGAATCATCAGCCTGGATGACACCGGTCAGGATTGAGGGGGTTCGGCCGGGCTGCGCCCGGCACCCGCCGAATCAACGTCAACGTCAACGTCAACGTCAAAAGCGGGCTACCCGTGGGATGGCGAGGTGGGTCCGGTTGCGGGGGACGCCGTAAACCCGTCCCTGGGGGCTTGGCCGCGGCATCCATGCCGCGGACACCCCCGCAACCGGACCCACCCCGCCTTCGACAGATTTCTGCTGCTGTTGGTGGGTGTCGACCTTGGTCGACACGTAGATCCACGCCATGCGTGGATGCTCTTCGTTCAATTGTCGAAATATTCGATTTCGATGGAGATTCATCCGCGCATGGCGCGGATGTACCAGACACCGGGAAACTGTCGAAGGTGGGGCGGTGTCGGATTGCGGGGTGTCCGCGCCATGGATGGCGCGGCCAAGCCTACAGGGACGTACTTGCGGCGTCCCCGCAATCCGAAACCGCCCCGCCCTCCCACGGAATGCACGCACGCTGCTGCTGTTGCTTGCGCAGTGGCCTCTGCAGGTGCAGGGCGCAGCCCTGCCGAACACACCCTCAACGCAGGCGGATCAGCAGGCT
>RCUP01000553.1_pt1 | contig 27100 bp, 28 predicted proteins | sample 2166341 | NCBI WGS metagenome assembly RCUP01 (sample SAMN09932325, study PRJNA488358) | compost metagenome | isolation source: compost soil in succinonitrile-enriched | place: Germany: Experimental Botanical Garden | reverse complement strand
ATGACCTGCGCGTACGCGCGGCCAGTCGACGATCACGCCTTCGACGCCATCATCTCCTCGAGGGCGGAAGTCATCCCGCTGCGCCTCAGCCAGCAGTAATTGTTGACAACATGATGGCATGATGCTTTTATGACGCGAATTCTTGGAGACGTGTCATGGAAGCAGAAATCTTCGATATCGAGTCCATCCGCCAGAAGCGCGCCGATCAGCGTCGCGCCGAGGCGGAGGTCTTCGGCCGTCTCCCCTGCCCTTGCTGCGACAGGATGACCTCGGCGTCCGAGGTGGTGTCCGGTTTCGCACGCTACGTCTGCGACGGCGGCGGCAGCCATGCCGCGACGGCTTGGAGCGGCGACAATCTCGGCACCGTGTCGGATCACAACAACCGCATCCGCAAATTCTACGGCTACTGAGGGCTGCGGATGTCTGACGCAATCAAGACGACCTTCGGGTTCATGAACCTGCAGAACGGAAAATTCCTCCGCGTCTGCAAGAACGACGAGCCGTTCGATGGCCAGGAGGATCACGCCGATGCGTGGTTCTCCAAGGACCCCGAATATCCTATCTGGGAAACCGATACCGCTGCGGCTCTGCTCCACCTTCTGGATCCATGGAGCCTGAAATCCGGCTGGAGCAGAGAAGACATTCTGAGCGGTACTGACCTTCCGGTTTTCGGGTGGTGGTTCAGCCGCGAAGATCTGAATGCCATGCATCCGGTCGCCTTCCAGCGTGCAATGGCGCCGATCGTCGAAGGCGGCGATCTCATTCCCGTTTCGATGAGCGTGTGCGGCGTACACTTCGAGGACAAGCGCGATCCGGACTCCGTCTGGCTGGTCTCGCTGGAAACGTCGGAAGCGGTCAAGCTGACCGTCTGACACCTTGTCAGGTTATCCGGTTGGAAACTCTCGGAGTTGGTCGTTGCGTAGCCGGGTGAGATCCTGTCTCGAAGACAGGGGCCGAACACATGAAACTTTCCGCTGACGAACTATACGACATCCTCTTGATTTTCAGGGAGCATCTCCTGCCCTGCTGGGAGAGATACCATGCCGAGGGACCTCACTTCGGACGGGGCGGAGACGAGATCCCGGATGTTCTGTCGAAGAACACCTGCAGGCATACGTCGGCATTCCTCTTCAAGCAGCTCAAGGGGCTGGGAGTCGAGGGCCTGCGCGCGTGCGGCGGAGTGATGAGGCACGCCGAGCCGCTCGAGGGCGATGCGCTTCACGAGAACAATCTCCGCGACCTATACGATCCGTCGAGACTGAAGGTCGACGAGGATGGGTTCGCCTGGGAGGGGCACTACTGGATCGAGCACAACGGCATGGTGATCGACATTACGAAGGATCAGTTCGGATGGGCCTTCGATGACATCCACGACAGCGAGACCGCGGAACTGATCTACCACAGGGATCCTGACAAGCCCGCTGCACGGCAGTTCGCCTCCCTCAAGTCGACGGTTGGCAAGTTCGAGGGGCAGGCGCAGACGTTCTGGCAGGATGGCGATCCGCATTTCGCAAGAATCCGGGAGAGCTTCGAGGAGGCCATGCGCCGGGTGTCTGAAATCCTGGGCGCGCGGCTTCCCGCGCCGATCTGATCGATCCTTGCGGCCGCTTTGCGTCGCTGTAGATGCGTTCGCCGGCGACTGGATCGCATCTATTCCTTCGGTATTAAAGCGCTTTTTGAAATGACGATGCAAGAAATTGTTATTGTTCGATAATTGGCGTTAGAATGGTCTCGTTTTGATGTGGGGGTCGAGATCATGAAATCTGTCATAAGCGTCTTATTGGCTGCGTCTGTGGTCGCGGCATCATTTCCGGTCCAGGCGCAGGACTACTTCTTCCGCTACAGGACTCCGGTGTCTTCGACCCCCGCAGTCGAGGTTCCCGGCGAGGTGGATCCGGGCTTCGGGGTCGGCAACGACATCACTGTGTTCTTCACGGGTGCAATAGGTTACGGATTTTCCAGAACGATCCCCGTGGCCACCCACGACGTCGTGGAATGGCGTAGGACAGAGGGAGCCATGCAGCCCGGTCTGGCGCTCGATGGCGAGACGGGTCTGATTTCGGGTACCGCCTCGGGAAGCTCCGCCAAACGTGTGGCTACACTCATCGGATATGACGCTGCCGGCGTGCCGATCGCCCGTGCGGCCATCACCTTCAACTTCCACGATCCTGTCGGAAATCCCCGCTCCGAGGTCTTTTATGGGCATACCGGCAAGTACATGTACCGGGAAATACCGGCCACAGTGTCGGTCGCCCGGTGGGAATCCCTGACGGACCTTCCCGGCGACTTCAGGACGCAGGGGCGCTATCTCGTCGGCACCCCGGACAAGACCTACGACGAAAGCGTCGCCTTCATAGGCTACGACTATCTCGGCAACGAGGTCGCGTTCGCCTATGGCAGCCTCATCGTCCAGGACGGGCCGACCTTCAATGTCATCGCAGACAGGATCCATCACCCGGACGCCCGCTTCGAAGTGGCTGGAAAGCTGCAGTACAAGCTCGGGGAGCCGCAGTATCGGCTCGTCGCGCTTGACGGCAAGCCGAGATCGCTCGGCTTCAACGCGAAGGATGCGGAGCTCAAGGGCTACATCAACACCTTCTCGACATCCCTCCGGTTCCGGATCGAGGCAGTGGACTCGGATGGCGCGAAGGGCGTGTCGAACGTCTTCACGCTTTCGACCTATGATCCCGACGTTGAACTGGCCAGCCTCGTCAGGCTGTTCGGCACCGCCGGCACGCCGTACGGGCGCCAGCTCGCCGCCAAGGATCTGTCTGGCGAGCAGAACTGGCAGATACTCGCAGGCGAACTGCCGGAAGGACTGGAGCTCGATGCGGATACAGGGATCATCTCCGGCATTCCGGTCAAGGAAGAGACAAGGACGGGCATCGTCGTCGCCGTCTCCACTTCGGATGGCGGTTACGGGGAATCCAAGCCCTTTGAGTTCAAGATCTCGCCTGCCGCCGTTGGCGTGGCATTTGCTCCGATCAACGTGCGCACCAACGAATCCTTCACCACAGCCGGGCCGACGCTGGGAACAGGGCTGATCGCACCCTATTCCTTCTCGATCGCCGCGGGGGCTGGCATCGATCCTGCCCTGACAGTCGATGAGGCGGCCGCCAGGGTATCGGGCACGCTCGCGACCGCGGGTAGCTATGACGTCCCGTTCAAGCTGACGAACGGCGATGGGCGGGAGTTTGTCATCAATCAGGGGATCGCCGCATACAATCCCCTCGCGCTTACCTATGCATCGCCAGTGACCGTATACAGAAGAGTCGCCGCCGACGTACTCCCGTCCGTTGCGGACCAGAGCGTCATCGGAAGCGCCGACTATGAGATTGTCTCCGGTGCCCTTCCATCCGGCCTGTCGATCAATCCCGGAACGGGGGCGGTTAGCGGAAAGGCCGCGGCCATGGGCACGACTTCCGGCCTTGCCGTGAAGATCACGGACGAGAGCGGTTCTTCGGCGACGTCGAATACGTTCTCCGTGAAGGTCGAGGACCGGCCGGGCGTGGTTGTGACTCCTTCCGGTGCAAAGATCGAGCGCTTCGTGCCAAATACCGTGCAGGCGGCGACAGCCCAGAACGTCTTCGACGGCGTGACCTATGCGCTGGCATCCGGAACGCTTCCAAGCGGGATAACGCTTAACGCCGATGGCCAGTTCACGGGGAAGACCGAGGAACCCGAAGGCGTCTATCCCGGCATCTCGATCCGAGCGACAGACGGTGAAGGATACACGGCAACAAGTCCGTTGTTCGACCTTCAGGTCGTTGCACCGACAGATCTCTATCCTCTTCAGGAAGCCGACGGGTCTGCGGTATGGACTGTCGGAGTGCCCTTCTCCATCGCTCTTCCGAGGCCTTCCAACGCCCTGGGGACACTGACCTATGATGTGACCGGGCTTCCCGACGGCGTTTCGGTTCAGAACGGCGCACTGGTCGGCACCGTCTCCGACATCGGGCAGTACCCGCTGCAGTTGACCATCACCGACGAGGCGCACCGCGTTATTGGCACTGCATTCACGCTGTCGATCCTGGAGCCAATGACCGCCACTCTCAATGGCACAAGCCGCCAGGCGCGGGCGTTCTCGCTCCTGCGCGCCGCCGCATCGACCCAGATCACGGTTCCGCGCGGGTCGCAGACAACGATCGCACCAAGCATAACCAACGGCATCGATCCCATAAGCTTCAGCATCTCCGGGACGCTTCCCGCCGGAATGACCTTCGGAGGCAGCAGCATCGTCGGTGCGCCGACAGTCGAAGGACAGAGTTCGTCGGCTGCGATCACCGTTTCGGACGCTGCCGGGACGAGCGTGACGCTTCCTGCCGACCTCAGGGTCGTCTCAAGGCTTCCTGTGGAGCTTTCCTACGACTATTCGTCGCCCATCATGATCGGTTCGATGTCCAGCAGGGCGCCTTCGGTCAAGAACGTGATCGGATCCGTCGAATACACCCTGACTTCGGGTGTGCTTCCCGCCGGGCTCGCGCTCAATCCGAAGACGGGCTTCATCAGCGGGGTTCCGAAGGTGGATGGCCGCTTCCCGGGGATCGTCATCACCGCGACCGACAGCGAGGGGGCCGACTTTGCGGGAAGCACCGAGCCGTTCGAGATCGGCGTGTCCCTACGCGGATACGTCGCCCTGGCGAAGAAGACCAACCTGACAGTAAGGGCGAACGAATCCTTCCTTAAGACGATCACCGTTGGCAATGTCACCAAGCCGCTGTCCTTCACGTCTCCCTCGGGCGTTCCCGACGGCATCGTGCTGGGAGAGGTCGACGGATCCCTTTCCGGTCTCGTTCCCACGGTCGGAAAGCAGAGCTTCACGGTGAAGGTGACCGACGACTTCGGTCGCAGCCGGGCAACCACAGTCAACCTGACGGCTGTCGGCCCGCTCTCGATCGCCGCCCCATCCAAGGTCTCGTTCAACCAGTATGCGGACATCAGCACGTCTCCGGTCGTGGCCAACGTCATAGGTGCGGCAGTATACGAGGTCATCTCCGGCGCGCTTCCGGACGGACTGACGCTCGATCCGTCGACGGGCGCGATAACTGGCACGGCATCGACCAAGGGGACATGGGCGGGCATCGTGATCAGGCTGACAGACTCCACGGGCACCTCGGTCCAGACCCCCGCCTTCGCCCTGACCGTGACGGACAGGCTTCCGCTGACGGTTGGAACGGCTACATCCTATGCCGTCTTCGCAAACCTGAAGTACAAGCTGACCGTACCCGTGACGAATGCAGTCGGAAAGGTCACTTGGACGCAGTCGGGAACGCTTCCGGCAGGCATCACCTTCGATCCGGCCAAGGGTGTCTTCTCGGGTGTCGCGACCGTGATCGGAACCTTCTCGAACATCTCCGTCACGGCGACCGACAGCGTTGGCGGGACGGCAACGAAGACCTTCTCCTTCGTGGTGTCCACGAACGGCAAGGCCATCACACTCAACGTGGCCGCCGTCACCACCAAGGTCGGATATCCGATCACCATGACTCCGACCTGGTCCAATACCGTGGGCGACGTCTACCTCTGGGCGGATGATACGCTGGCGCAGTACGGCCTCTCCATCGATCATTTGACGGGAGTGGTCTCCGGCATCGCCAAGGAGCTGATGGACGTCGCGCCGAACGTGCATGTCACGGACGCATCCGACAGGGTCACGTCCAAGCCGATGGCGATCAAGGTCATTCCGAACCTCGTCATCAACGCTCCCGTTCGCATAGATCTGTCGGTCAACTCCAAGATGACCACCGTGCAGCCCACCACCGACAACGTCATCGGGACTGCAACCAGGACGGTGACGGGAACGCTGCCGACAGGAGTGACGTTCGGAAGCTCTGGCTTCATCGGTACGCCTACGCAGATGGGCACCTTCCCCGTCGTCCTCACGGTCAGGGATTCGCTAGGTGACATCGCCACCGCGAACATAGAGATCGTCGTGGCGAACAATGGCCTTCCGCCGACGATCGCCCTTGTCCCTTCAACGACCGGCTATCTGTACGTCGCCTCGAACATCACACCGACCTATTCGAACAAGAAGAGCGGTGACGTGGTCACGCTCGCTCCGGGGTCGGGACCGCTGCCTCCCGGAATGACGATCGAGCAGAACACGTCGGGCTATTATCTGAAGAAGGCAGTCACCACGGTCGCGGACGTAGGCGTGTACAAGAACGTCGTGCTGCGCATAACGGATGTCGATGGCCTCTACAGCGATACCGACCCGCTGGCCTTCGTCTATGCATCGAACCCAAGGCTGGCATATGCGAATGCCACCTTGAGCCAGCGCATCGATGAGCCGGTCGCGGTTTCCGCGCCGTCCCCCTCCGCTGGCAAGGCGAGCGAAGACGTGTCCTTTGCCTTCGTCGCAGACAACACGGGTGGCAGACTTGTCATCGATCCGGCGACGGGAGCCCTCAGCGGATTCGTTGACAAGACGGGCACGAACACGGTCAGGGTGACGGAGAGCTATGACGGCGTGACCATCAGGACGTTCACCTACACGCTGACGGTGACGGCCCTGCCGCTGACCGTGTCGCTGCCAGACATCTCCGCCTATGTCGGACAGCCTCTTGCCGACAACTGGATAGCTTCGACCGTCAACAGCCGCGGTGCCGGGCGATGGGATCTGGTCTCAGGGCCGAGCTGGCTTTCGCTCGACGCGACCAGCGGCAAGTTCTCGGGAACGCCTGATGCGGTGGGCGTCCATCCGGTCGTCGCCACCTACGAAGACGACTATGGAACCGAGACGCTGTCCCTCAATGTTTCGGTGAATGGCGGCGACAAGGGGTACAAGTTCCTGAAGGTGGAGGTCACCGCGCAGGGTCAGTACAGGTACGGCCAGATCAACACGCTGAAGCTGTTCGACGAGAATGGTGCGGACGCGGTGCGGATAGGGGCGGTGGTCTCGCAGGTCCAGGACTGGTCGGCGGCGCTCGACATCAATGACAGCACCGCCGCCCAGCTCAACACGAAGACAACTGCCGGGGCCGTGATACTGGAGTTTCCGTCTCCCATAGCCTTCTCGAAGGCGTATTCCCGTGGTGCGAACGGAGGCTATACGGGAATGGGTGCGGTCGGCGAGAACTCCACGATCATCGTGTATGGATCCGACGACGGTCAGACGTTCACCCAGATCGGCACCGGAAGGGGCACCTTCGCCCTGACCCAGAAGCCATGATCAGGGAAATGGCGGCCCCTCTCCATCTTCCTCGGGATGGACGCGGAGCCGCCATTTCCATATGCGCTGGGGAGTGAGAAGCTTGATCAATTCGACGGATTCGAAAGGGATTGAACGAGCATGAAGCTCTCAGCCGAAGACCTCCATGCTGTGCTCCTGATCTTCCGGGAGCATCTGATATCCTGCTGGCGGCAGTTTCATGCAGAAATACCGCATGGCATGCCTCTCGCCTTCCCCGGCACCGTCCCGCAAGTCCCTTCGGCCATGATGTGCCAGCAGACGACCGCATTCCTCTACAGGCAGTTCGAGCGGCTTGGCATCGAGGACGTCGAGCCTTGCGGTGGGGCTATGCGCCACTCGGAGTCACTGGAGCGGGTGGATCCGTCGCGCCGAGACGTTGATTCCGAAGGCTATGTCTGGGCCGCACACTATTGGCTGGAGCACAACGGCTTGGTCATCGACATCACGAAGGACCAGTTTGGATGGGACTTCGATCACATCCACGACAGCGAGAGCGCCGGACTGATCTACTGGAAACGTCCGGATTTTTTCCCCGTATCCGATCTGGGCATGTTCGCCGTCGCGGTCAGCAAGTTCGAAGGCACCCTACCCTCCTTGGGCGGGAACGACCACTCCCATTGGGTGGGACGCAGCTACGCGCTCGCCATGGAGCGCGCGGCCGCAGTCCTTGAAGATCCGTCCGCGCGCCTGCGGAATTGATTGCGGAGAACGCGCAGCGGCTCCCTGCAATCATCCTTAAACGCAGTTGAACCGCTTCACCAAAGCCTTTGCCTCCTTCCGGCTGATCGGCCCGATCCCGACGGCCGTCATGACCTCGGAACCGTCGAAGTGTGGCGGCAGGACATGCCCGCTGTCGATGACGACGGCGTGAGGTACATTCATTGCCCGGCATTCGTCGGCGAGCCTCTCGAGTGCGAACGAGTTCTTCGCCTTCAGGCATGCCTTGGATCCCGCGTTGTCACCGCGGCGGTATCGATCTACGAGGTGTGGAGCCTTGTCGAGGCAGTCGAGCAGCGCGTCCGTATAGGCGTGTCCCGCCTGCGCTGCGAGCTTTCCGGGCGGCATTTCGAGATCCGCGCGGATGACCGCATAGATGAACAGATGTTCGTCGCGGTCGATGGTGTCGTGTGTTGTGGTCTCAGTCTTCTCTGTCGCCTGTTCGGCGATGCGGCCTGTCCGTTCGCAAGAGCTACATCATTGTCCCGTTCTCCCATGGAGCCGCCCAATGCGGCTCCCCCATAGAATGTAGGAGCTGCGAAACCTCGTGGCTAGAGGATGGCCTCATGATTTCAGGATCGGCGCGGCTTCGCTCGTCTGCGCCCCGAATACGGGAATGCACTTGGCATCCTCCGGGACGACGTACAGGCGGCAGAGGGCATCGATGTCTGCATTCACATTGCGGCCGTCGTTTCTTCCGACGGCATTCGCCCGGCACTGATCAGGATCGTTCTCGAAGAATGTCCATTCGAGGTCGACTGGGCCGAAACGACGGGCGATCTCGAACTCTGCGGCATCCCTGACATCCTTCCGGCAGAAGTTCACATCAGAGATCGCGAGCCACGGAACGCGCTGTCTCGGGAGATCCGACAGGCCGCGAATGTCATCTATGCACGTGGCTCCGTCCTCACGCATGCTCCGCAGCAGGAAGGTCTTTCCGGATCCCGGCAGTCCTGCGATCAGCGTGACCCTCATGGATGAGCGGCCTCGGCGCGCGGTTCGGCCCTTTCTGATTCAACGAGCTTGTCGAAGATGGCGTCGAACGGGACGTACTTGTAGCTGTAGCGGGTGTAGTTGCCGTAGTAGCCCCGCTCCTCGAACGAGCCTGTCTTCGTGAGGTCGAGGATCTTGCGGCCGTCGCGCAGGCTGACTTCAAACTTCTCCAGGGTGTCGATCAGCGGATCCAGTTCCGGCTCTTCCTCGGGCGTGATGCTCCGGTGGCCGCCTTCGTTCCAGCAGTTGCCACCCTCGGCCCCTCCGCTGACCCAGCACACGACGAAGGCCTCGATGACCTCGTCGTGTGCTGGCAGGGATGGATCATCGATCCTGTCGTGCATCCACATGAAGGCATGCGCATCCCTCTGGGCCGAGCGCCGGGCCTCATCGATGAAATCGTCATAGGTGATCTTCGTCATTCCCAGCTCCCGCTTCCATTTGCCTTAGTCTTGCCGCAGCCACGGCACGGGACAAGCCGGGGCCTTCGATCAGCGCGTCGCGCGGTTGGCATTGAGGTCGATGATCTTGTTATTCCGCGAGCCATTCGTGGTGATGATCTGGGTCTTCATCGATGAGCTGCTGGCGGGCTGTCCGAAGAGCCAGCCCTGGATGAGGTCGACCTTGGAGATGCGGTTGATCACGTCGAGCTGATCTTGCCGCTCCACGCCTTCGACGACCACCTGATAGCCTGCCACGCGGGCGAGCTGGACGGTCGCGCCGAAGATGTTGTCGGCCTTCTCGTCCTGTCCGATCTGCTTGACGAACGACCTGTCGATCTTCACCTTGTCGAGCGGAAGGTCGCTCAGATACTGCAGCGACGAGTAGCCGGTGCCGAAATCATCGAGCGCGATCTTCACGCCGAGGTCGCGGAGCGATCCGAGGATTGCCTTCGCCGTCTCCATGTCGCTGACGAACACCGTCTCCGTGACCTCGACCTGCAGTCTCTCTGCGGGCAGGCCCGATGTCTCCAGAGCCTTGCCGATGACATGGAGGATGTCCGGCCGCGTCAGATCCATTGCCGACAGGTTGACGGACACGGCCACGTCGTCAGGCCAGGTCATTGCCTCGCGGCATGCCTTGTTGAGAACGATGCGGGTGATTTCCGATACCTGTCCGATCTCCTCGGCCGTCTTGATGAACTCCATCGGGCTGACGAGACCGCGGGTCGGGTGGAACCAGCGGGCCAGCGCCTCCGCGCAAGCAATGCGGCTGCCGTCCGGCGTGCGCATGGCCTGATAGGCGATATGGAAGGACTCCTCGCGGATGGCCTGTCGCAGGTCATCGCGGCTCTGCTCGCCCTGCAGCCTGCTCTCCGCCATGGCCGTGGAGAACATCTGCCACATCAGCGGCTTTCCGGACTTCGTCTCGAGCTTGGTCTCGTAGAGCGCGATGTCGGCCTGCGTGAGTGCCTCGTCAAGGTTGAATTCCGTGCGGCTCATGCAGGTGACCCCGCCGCTCACCTTGACGGCAAGGCTCCGGCCCTGGATCACGTAGTTGGTGCAGATGGATCCGAACACGTCATCGAAGATCTTCCGGATGTCGTCGTCGTTGGTCAGGCTGTGGAACGCGACCACGAACTCGTCGCCCCCGGTTCGCGAGAGCAGGACGCGCGGGTCGTTGATCTTCTTCATCTTGTTGGCGACGTGGATGATCACCTGGTCGCCCGCGCTGTGGCCGAGCGTGTCGTTGATCTTCTTGAAGCCGTCCACGTCGAACATCGCGAGAGCGACATGGCTCTGGTCATCCATGCCATCGACGGCATGCGTGATCAGATCCGTGAAGTAGTTGCGGTTGGGAAGCGACGACAGCCCGTCGTAGCGGCCCATGTGCTCGATCTTGGTCTTGGCGCTGATCCGCTCGCTGACATCCTCCAGAATGAAGACGATGCCTCTCGTCTCCTCGTTGAGGAACGGCTTCGGCTTGTTCTGGTCGACAGAAATGGCCTCAAGCACAGACCGCACCGTCCGGAAGGCCTTGATCTCGATCACCTCGCCTTCGCGGAAGAAGAAGAGGTCGGAAGGGGTCTCGTCGTCGTCCAGAGCCTTGATGAGGCTCCTGAACTGCTCGACGTGCTCTCGGGCCTGCTGCTCGCTGTAGTGCCCCGCTTCGGATCCCGCTCTGATGACTGAAAGCAGGTTCTTGCCTGCGAGCTGCTCGGACGACATGCCCATGTAGCGCTCGACCTTGAGGTTCATGAGCTGGATGCGGTTCATCTCGTCCAGCATGATCAGGCCGCTCGGCATGTTGTCGAGGGCGATGTGGACGATCTGCTTCGAGTAGTTGAGAGCCGCGGTGGAGGTGAAGGCGTGATGCAGCAGAGATCGGACGCTGAGCGCAAGCTCGCGGGCGATCTGCATCAGCGGTGCGAGCAGGATCGCCGTTGCCGCCAGCAGGATCCTCGGGTCGAGCTGGTCGGCGAAGAGCGGAGCAACCTGCGGCAGGAAGGAGGCGTCGTTCGGCGGTATGAAGAAGCTGCGCGAGAGGAGCGCGAGACACATCGGCATCCCGCATGCCATGGTGAGCAGGTTGATCTTGCGGATGTCGCCGAAGTTCCGTCCGACCACGGAGATCAGGCTTCCGCAGGCAAGCCCCACCGTGATGACGGCTGCGAGGCTGACCGGATAGAGGAACAGAGAGTAGCCAGCCATGAAGCCGAGCGTGGTGGCCTGGACATAAACCCCGATCGAGTAGCGCATGTCCCAGTGCCGCAAGAACTCGCGGGTTGCCGCTTCCTTTCGGTTGATGGTCGCCCGATCATAGAAGTACATGTCCAGCAGTCGTGCCGATATGATCACGCACGAGAGGACGGCATACCAGATGAAATTGAAGTCGCCCGTGGTGGCGATGCAGAGCGCGCAGGCGGCGATCTGGCCGATGCAGCCCGTGAACAGCGTCCGCCGACTTCCGTAGTGGGAATCCAGGAAGCTGAACTGCATGTTGATCGGCATCTCGGATTCCGATCTCGGGGCATTCGGGAAGTGCATGCGTGGCTACTCCGACCTCTTTTTGCAGCCGGTGTGCCCGGTTGCAGCGTGCGTGCGGGCTTGGCCCGGCATCCACGCGGCGGCTTAATAAAGACTTAAGCCTGAGACCGCAAGGTATGAAACGCCGGAATTCCGATGTTTCGCATGCCGTGTTGCACCCGCGCACAAGGATATGCCCGCATTTTCTTTGGCAAGCGTGAATTGGAAAGATCGAATTTTAACTATCGCAAGGTTCCGACGAGATTTCCTTGCCCTCGAGTTCTTTGAGCCGCATGGCAAGCTCGCGGTAGACGCAGGCTTCGCCATGAAACGCCGGAGCCGGGGTCATCGTGCCGCATGTGCAGGAGCCGGGGATCATCCCGATGATGGCGTTCCTCTCCCGTTTTTGATCCTCCATGTGTTCCGTCCCTGTGCGTGCGTGCGATGCCTGCTTCCGCCATTGTTTCCGGTCTCCCGCATGTTTTCCAGTCCCTTGCCGGCGAGGGTGCTGAAGGATTCGAACGAATCCTTGCGAAGGGGCTTCACAAATCCTTTGCGAGGTGGCATAGGATTTGAGTTTTTCGTCGCTCCCGGACAATACTGGTGGATCGGCGCGAGGGTGGTCTCCATCCCCGCGAACGAGGTGTCTGACCTGCATTCCCGTGCGGAGCAACATGGATAGGTGAATGAAATGAGCAAGAAGATCGCAACGTCCGGAACCATCATGGCCCCCACGGTTCCGCCTCAGGCCGGGTTCTATGAATCCCTCCTCTTTCTCGATGAAAACAGCTACTTCCATGATACGCAGAACTATGTGACGGCCATGGCAAGGGCTGGACTGCGCTGTGTGAACTCCCGTTCCGGCGCCACCCCCATCTATGCCATCCACAGCCACCAGGATGGCCTGTTCAACGATGGCGTGACCCCACTCGGGCGCGATCTTCTTCAGATCCTCGCCTACGAGGGATTCGAAGGCGAAGTCCGAGATCCGGACGAGGGAATGGTCTATATCCTGTCCGGCGGCAACCTGCTGACCCACGCCTATTCAAGTGACGAGGACGAGTCCTTCGTCCAGACCGCGGCCATGCCGATGGTTGCCTGACGCATGCAGGTCGTCGGATCATCGCTCGTTCTTCCTGCTGTCCAGATGGTCGCCCGCCGGGCGGCCAGGGACGAGGTCAGGATCTGGGCTGAAAGGGTGATATTCCGTCACATCAAGCGGACGCAGTCCCTGATGGCGAGGGTTGCGACGCGCGAGATGCTGGAGCAGGTGCTCTCGAAGGAGAAGCTGCCGGCCGAGGCTCAGGAGAGGATCCGTTCGGCGTTCGACGCCGGGGATGAGTTCTTCGCGCCATCCGGCAGTCTCGTCACCGAGTTCATCCGGCATGCGATGGATACGATGGATTTCGTCTGCTCGCTGCCCGACGACGACCGACGCATCAGGCGCATCGACCGCATGAGCTGGCTGGATGCCGAGGCGCTCTCGCAGGCATGGCACGCAACGATCGCCAGGAACGGGCAGAAAAGCCGGAACCTGATCGTCGGAACACGCCGCATCATGGAATTCGACGGCGGCGTTCATGTCGCCGAGCTTCTGACCCCTGAGGCACTTTCGGCGGAGGGCGCGGCCATGGGGCACTGCGTCGGAGGGTACTGGCTGCGCGTCCTTTCAGGCGCGACCAGGATCGTCTCTCTGCGCGACCAGCATGGGCATCCGCATGTCACGATCGAACTGGGAGGATCGCCGCGCATCCGGCTGGATGACGGCCGCGTCCTGAGCGTCGACCACGATCCGAAGGCAGGCCGCGACGTCGTCTCGGAGATGACGGGCGAATGGATGGCCGTCCAGGTCAGGGGCAAGCAGAACAAGGCTCCGGTCGAGAAATGGCAGCGTTATGTCGATGAGTATTTCGCCAAGACCGGAATGATATGGACCGAGTTCGGCCGCCGCGTGGGCGGAAGCGAGACTGGAACGAAGCTCGTCACGTTCCGCGTCGGAAACCTGATCGGTCAGGATCCTGATCGCGTGGCGGCCGCGTCCGAAGAGGCATTCGTCGCCTCCGTGAAGGATGACGCCGCCGAGTTCGGAGCGAAATACCGCAAGTCGGGGCTGGAAGAGGTTCATCGGCACTGCACCGACGGCGTGCGTCTCGCCAGGCAGGGGGACGTCTACCTTCCTCTTTCCATGGCGTCTGTCGGGATGCAGGTCGACCGGGGCGTTCCGTTCCAGCGCGCAGTCGCGCAGAGTTCCGTGGCTTCGGTTCTCCGCCTGCTTTCAGGGGACGACCATTCCGCCTCGGCGGCGCGCCGCCGGATCCTGGATCTTGCGATCGAGAACGATGTCCAATCCTCTTCCGTGACGCAGACGACCCTTGTTGAAATGCCAGGCCAGAAGCCGCTGGAGATCCATAGGCACGAGCTGCCTCTGATGACCGTCGTTCTCCTGTCCATGGGCGCTCTCGCCGGGATGGAGGACGATGTCGCCGAACTCGTGAAGCCCTCGCTTTCTGCCGCCATCTCGCGAATGCGGACCCGTCCGGATGCAGTCCATTCCATCGCTGCGGGCATCGGAGGGTGCGAGCCGGGGGACATCCTCAGTTCAGTCCTTCTCTGCGGACTGGCGGCAGACTATGCCCTGGCGGTGTCGAAGGTCGAAGCCGGAGTGCGCTCGAAGGTCAAGGAGATGCGGCTTGCGGCCAGGAGGGACAGGGTCAAGCCCGGTATGAACCTTCCAGCCCTCAATCTCGTGAGCAACCTTCTCGCGGACGGATTCGAGGGCCGGTTGAAGGATCTTGCCCGCAGGGGCGGAAAGGCAGGTCTGCTTGTCCTGCCGCAGCCAGCGGCGCCCGTTGCGGCCCGACGGGTGGAGCCGGACCCTGTCATGAAGCGCTACCGGATGCCCGGGCGCTAAGTGTACCCAGAAATGGCTAGGAATTGCCGATTTTTGGTATGCCCTCCCCCACATGGGTGCTGGCGAGTCGTGCTGAACCTGTGGTATCACCCTAACAAAATAAGGAATTAGGGGTTACTGGTGGATCTTGCCGACGTTATTGAAGAAACGCGAAAACTAAAGCGGAGGCTTTGCTCCGCGGATATCGGTCTTACTACCGAAGATGTTTTCGGGAAGCCTTTTCTCGACTACGATCATTTAATCGATTTAAGAAACAAGCTCCAACAGTACGTGAGCGCCTGCGCCAGGTCTGATCACGAAGCCAGAGAGCTTCTTTCGTGCATGGACAAGCTGGCAGACAAGCTTTCCGGAAATCTTGTGCGCCCTTCGGACGACGAACTCTGCGGCCGCTTCTCCTCGGGATCCATCGATGCCCGGACTGTGCTGGACATCACGGGATGGTCGGTCGACGAACTCTACGACAACTGCGAGCGCAGGGGGTTGCCGACCGCGATGTAGCCTTCGGCGTGATTTGGCGAGGGGATTTCCACCCCCTCGCCTTTTTCAGGGTCAGCGGGCCGCGAGCGCGGGCATCCACTGCGTGACGACGTCGATGTGGTTCTGTGCCCAGTACACGCCGCCGCCGAGCGCCAGTGCGACGACGAGGCCCGTGGCCGCGAGCGCGGTCATGTTCTTCGGGGCGATCTCGAAGGGCTTCTCGATCAGCCAGAGGATCAGCATCCCGGTGCCGACGTTGAGCAGCGCGTCGATGTGGAAGCTGCCGCCCGCGACGATCATCGCGCTGTAGGCCGCGACCGCCATCACCTGCATGCCGAGGTAGCTCTGCTTGCGCTGATCCATCGACCAGAGGCTGGAATTGATCAGGATCGCAAGCGCAAAGACGAACGGCCCAAGCCATTCCATGCCTGCCCTGAACACGTCGAGCTGCGGGATCGCCGCGCCCGACCAGCGCTCGAAGATGAGGATGAGGCAGATCAGGAGGCCCGCGCCGCCGGCGCGGTTGGTGGCCTTCTCGTCCTCGAAGCCGATCGCGTAGGACAGCGGCATGACGATGATGCTGAAGCCGGTGAACGCCATGAAGGCGGCGACGGCGCCGAAACCTGCGACCTCGTTGCCGTACCAGACGGCGACGCCGCCCCAGACAAGTGTCAGGAGGCCGAAGAAGCGGGCGTTGTTCGGCGGCAGGCTTCGAAGCTTGGCGGAGAGAATGATCGTAGCCGCGAACAGAATGCCGCCCGGAACGACGAACCAGGTCACATCCGGCCCCGAGACGCCGAGAAGCGCAGGCGCTGCAAGCAGCACGGCGGAAATCGCGAAGCCAAGGATCTCATAGAGAGCGGGCGGGATGATCGCGAAGATCAGAAGGAGGTTCAGGACGAAGCGTCCGAACAGGAAGGCGAAGCAGATGCCGCCGAGCACGACGGCGAAGACCTTGGCGACGTTCATCCAGGTTAGGTACCCGGCCGCGACCTGAAGCGTCGTCAGTTCGGCGCACTGGCCCACCACGGACGAAACGGCTGCGATATCAGCAACTGTTGTCATATCGAATCCTTGAATGACACTGGCCGGACATACGGCCACTGATGCCGTAACTACAGCATCCTGCGGGATTGGCAAGATTAATTGCGTGGCTTTTGAAGGATTCGTAGCGAATTCTACGGACTGCGCATGCGCAAGGGGGGCCGTTTCCGGGCGCGAGGCAAAAAAAGAGGCCGCGTCGTGAAACGCGGCCTAAATTGGAGGGGAACACATGAGCCATCTAAACGTTGACGAGAGGGGGAACCGTCTTCGATCAGTTGACGAATCCTTTGTAGGCGATCTCCCAAGGACTCGTCAACATCTTTTGTGAATCCTTTGGAAACTTTTCCGTTGGGGTATCGAATCCTTCATGACGGCTTGGCTTTCCGTGCCGGCCGCGCGATGATGGAGGGCAAGGCGGACCCGAACCCACCGCCGGGAGACGACGATGAAGACCACCACGATCTGACACCGAATTCTGAGGACAACACGCTGATATCCCGTTGGCAGTCGACGGGAGGAGTGTGTCCTCGAAAAGGGAGAAGATCATGCGCAAGTCTGAAATCCGTCTGGGCCGGACGATCAACGCAGCCACCACCAACACCGACAGCCTCATGAAGCAGGCGGCCTCCGTCGCGGAGTCCATCGTCATGCCTGATCGCGTCGAGTTCGCGAGCTTCGAGCACCGCGGACGCAAGTACTGCTTCTCGGCGCGGCTCGTGGTCGACGTCGAGGAGTTGAACGGACGTATCCCGTCCGTCGTCATCCGCAAGCGGTAGCCGATCCGCTTGAGCCGCGGCTGGCGAGGTGGTAACAGTCCCTGCCGAACGGGAGAGTGCCATGGAAGCGGTCGCGGCTCAGACGCAGAATGTGAAAATTCCAGCCTGGATGGACGACTGGATTGAGCTTCTCAACGAGCGAGAAAAGGCGAACCTGCGATATCGCGAGGTCGACGGATGGTTCGTGGCTGTCGTCCCGTTCCTGTTCACTGCCGGGCTGATAGTCGGTCGCACCCGCGACCACGGGTGCTATGAGGACCGGTGGTGCTTCGAGACCTTCGAAAAGGCCTGCGCGGCCTTCGATGCTTGGGACGGGGTGACGGGTGAACCGTTCGGATGGCACCGCCACCCGGACACCGGGCGGCACCGGACTGGCGGTGACCCTGCGCTGGAGTATGTGAACCTCTGAGGAGTGTCAGGGCGTGTGGGGAGGTTCCCACTCGGCAGCGCGTCGAATGGCCTCCCTGGCGGCCGCCAGTTCGTGGCCGTAGGTCTCGGTGGACTCGATGTCGGGCTTGCCGATGGCCGCGGCCACATGGCGATGCGGATCGATGCGGACGGTGCGGGCATTGCCATCGACGAGAAGGTCCACGACGTGGAAATCCGGAGAGCGGACGTCATCGACTCCGATCGATGCCGACCTGACGATGGTCGTGTCTGCGTCGGGAATGCGGTGGATCGTCAGTCGCTCCGCCTCCTCCGCGATGACGACCGTCTCCTCGCCGACACGGCGGTGATAGCTCCTGAAATTCGCATTCCGGCCGAAGTAGCGGTTTCGCTCGAAGCCGGATGTCTCGTATTCAGCAGTCACGGCTGCGGTCTCGCGGTCGTGAAGCTCGGAGTGGACCTCCATTCCGGCATGCGCCTTCGATGCGAACGGACCCTGCCAGTCATAGGTGTCAGGCAGCATGTAGAACCAGCCGGAGCCGGGTTCATTCCTGTCCTCGCCTTCGGTGGCACCCTCGATGTGCTCGAGGTAGTCGATGAACCGGACTTCGACATCGGTCGCGGGGTCGACGATGGCGAAGTGATCCTCGAACAGCGTTGGCAGATCGTTCATCGGGCAGTCTCTTTCCTGCGTTGGGTCATCAGGCGGCGACGGTCGCCTGCCACTGGTCGAACAGCGTGGGCAGGCGGTCGTAGATCGTGCCATATCCGCGGTCGACGTGGTGGGGTTCCACCTGCACGACGGCGCGCGCCTCTGGATCCGTCTGCCAGAAGGTCAGCGACCTGTCTTCGGGATCGACGAGGCACATCGTGAGGCGGCCCGTCTCGTAGGCTCCGGTGTCGATGGAGATCCGGTTTTCGGTGACGACGGGAGTCCTTCCCACGATCGTGTGACCGTGGATGACGGGCATCGCATCCTTGTCGACATTGAGCAGGAACGGGTCGCGCACCCACAGGAAGGGGTCGGCTCCCCCGAGATATGCGTAGTCGGTCTTCTTCATGGTTTCCAGATCGCGGCGCGGATCGACCCCGGCGTGGGCTGCGAATAGTGGGCCATTCTCAGACCAGCGGCTCGCGTTGCGGAGCATCTCGACGTGATGGCCGTAGAGCTTGCGGATGTAGTTGAACGCACGCTTCGGGTCGGTCACGGGCGTGTAGGACTGCATCGTGTGCCATCCACCATGGAGGATCCATGAATCAACGTCCTGGAACTCGCCGTCCGTCTCGATGGCCTGCAGGAGCCACTGGTCGTGGTTGCCAAGGTGCAGCAGGGAGCCGGGGCATTCCTGAAGCGTCTTGTGGACGAGTTCCATCGCTGCGCAGCTTTCAGGGCCGCGGTCGACGATGTCGCCAACGAAATGGATTACGGGAGCGATACCCTTCGCCGCGCAGCGGCTGCGGATGAAGTCCAGCATACGGCCCAGAAGATCGGCGCGGCCGTGGACGTCGCCGATGTAGTGGATGGGTGCAATGCGGGACATGATGGACTCCTTCGTGTTCAGAGGGGCTATTCTACCTGCGTCGCTATCAATGTCAACAATTGTGGCAAAGAATTCGATATTGAATCCTTTGGTATCAGCGTCAGAGGGATCCTTGCGCCGAGTGTTCGGCGGAGAGGCGGCGCAGCTCGCTCCAGAGCGAAAGCGCCACCCTGGAAACATGATCCCAGTGCGTGTCGCCGCCCGGTGTCGAATGGCAGGCGGTGATGCCGCATTCGGTCTCGACCTCCTCGGGATGCGAGAGGAGCCACGGCCCGAGATAGTGGTGCTGGACGATACCGATCTCGGTGTTCCATTGATGCATCAGCCATTCGGCGGGAACGTCGGATGGGCCGTCGACCGCCGAGCAGACGAAGTTCGTCTCCGGGCCGGGGTCGAGGTTCTGATGAAGGTACTCCTCGGCGAGGTCGGTGTTTGCCGCTTCCGTGAAGCCGAGATTGGCGAAATAGTTTCGGCAGCCGCATGACCTGCAGGAGCCCGCTCCGAGTGCGGCGTCCCAGGCCCGCGCCCTCTCCGCTTCGCTCAGTCCCTGCCATACGCCGAAGATGCTGTCGCCGTCATCGATGATGTAGCCGCCATCGGGAACCTTGCTCTGGTGAAGGCTCGAGACGAGAAGCGGATTGCCGCACGAGGGGCAGCGGATGGAGAATTCGTCGGTGATGGGGGTGGCTTCGATGCGCATGGGAATCCACTGTGGTTGCGATTGCTTCATTGGACACCGTGGCGAGCGGCGCGGCAAGCGGTGGGAAGGATTCGATTGACAACCTGAAGGATTGGATCTCACGCTTCGATGTGTAAACCTTTTTGGAGAACAAGCATGTCGAACGAGATTGAGGGCGCCGCCCCCGGTGATGAGAAGAAGAGCGGAGCGTGGACTTCGAAGGAGTTCTGCGCCTGCATTGCATGGGGCTTTCTGGCGTTCGCCATCGCCTGGGCAACCGGAATTCACCAATTCATCCCATCCCTGGTCACCGAGCACTACGCTCTGACTGCCGGCATCGTCTCTGCGGTTCTTTGCATTGTCACCCTGCACAGCGACTCCAAGCTTTCAGAAAAAGTGTTCATTGCTGCGAACATCGTCTTCGTTGCCAGCATCCTTCACGGTCTTGTCTGGGGATGGGGGTCGATCCTGCTTTATGAAGAGATCTACGGGGTCAAGTTCCTGCTTCCAGTTGTTCCTTCGCTTGCCGTCGAAGCTGCGATCGCCGCCGTCATCTTCTGCAAGGTCTGGCATCGCGATTCCGAGTATCTTGAAACCGTATCGGATCGGCTTCTCGCGGGCGGATTTTTCATTCTGGTAGCGACTGGCCTTGTCTTCGCGATCGCGGTCCTCTTGTCCGTCGTCGCGGATGCCGACAGGAAGGCCGCCGAGGCTCGGGCGGCGATGCAGCCCCTGACGGTGGAGCAGCGAACGGAGATTTCCGGCGACACATGGAAGTGTGAGTACAACACGACTTCGAGGGCTGCGACCTGTGTGGCTCCGGCGGCGAGTGCAGAGTAGAAGTCACGATTGCGGAGGCGTGGAGGCTTTTTGTCCCACGCCTCCGGGTGGCGCGTCGCTGGCTGGCCGCTGCCTCGGTATGGCGGTGGCAGGGTGATTGCTAGAGGACGCGCATCCGCTGCCCCTCGATCAGGATGACCTGGTCGTCCGTCAGGGCGAATGCCGGTGCGCCGTAATCCTCGTCGTCCCAGCGGCTGTAGCAGTCCATCACTGCGTCGCCCATCGTCGGGTGGCCGAGATGTGGAAGGATTGCGAAGCCCACGAAGCCGAGGCCCGCGTCGTCGCCGTCTCCCTGTGCGCGGTCATCGAGGGACGATGCATAGCCGATGTCGGGCGTTGCGGCGACCGATCCGGCGCTGGATCCGATATAGATCAGTCCGTCATCGACCGCTTTCTTCACGATCTCGTCGAAGCCCGTCCGGCGCATGTGGCTCATCAGGAAGAATGTGTTGCCGCCGCAGACATAGACGGCGTGGAAGTCGCCGATGGAGAAGCCCTCCGGCAGCGGATCAGCACCCTTCGAAAGGTCGTGGGTGACCACTTCGTATCCCATGCGCTCGAAGGGCAGGATGTGGGTGATGTGTTCGGGAGACCATCCCTCGCCCGTTGCGGCGGTCGGGATGAACAGGAGCTTCTGACCCCGTCCGGAGAGGAAGCCCGAGAGCTTCGGCAGGGCCGCGGTCAGTTCCGACGCGAGAAGCAATGTCTTAGGCATTCGTGGTTCTCCTTCAGGGCTTGATAGGACATCTGCGGAGAATTCGCAACCGTAGTGTTGACAAAAGTGGCGCGTATGGCAGAAAGGATCGAACGAATCCTTGGAAGGCATTGAGATGACGTCCGAACTGAAGATCAAGACCGTGGCCGACAACCGGAAGGCCCGGCACAGCTACGAGATCGTCTCCACGATCGAGGCGGGCATCGTCCTCGCAGGATCCGAGGTCAAGTCGCTGCGCGAGGGCAAGGCCAACATCGGCGAGTCCTACGCCTCCTTCGAGGGCGGCGAGCTCTGGCTCATCAATTCCTACCTGCCGGAATTCCTGCAGGCGAACCGCTTCAACCATGTTCCCCGCCGCCCGAGGAAGCTCCTCCTCCATCGCAAGGAGATGGCGAAGCTGGACGCATCCGTGTCGCGCGACGGGATGACGCTGGTGCCGATGAAGATCTACTTCAACGAGAAGGGCCGCGCGAAGGTCGAGCTCGCCCTCGCCCGCGGCCGCAAGCTCCACGACAAGCGCCAGGCCGACAAGAAGCGCGACTGGGACCGCGAGAAGGGTCGCCTGTTGCGCGAGAACGGCTGAGTTTGTAGTTTGCGGCTCCAGGACGGAACGTCTCGCCTGAGACCGCAACACGAGGCCACGCGCATGAAGACCATCGAGGAAGCCAACGCATACTTCAGCACCCTGGAGCGCTGGGAGGACGAGCATGGCTGCGTTTCCGATCCCGGAGACCTGCACGACGAGCTCTACGCGTTCAAGGCGACCATCGATCTCTCTGGTCTCGAAGCAGTCTTCAAGGAGACGAACCTCGACGAGGTCATGGATTCTGGAAGTGGCGAGATCCCCGACTGGGCGACATGGACTGTCTCCTTCCCCGGAGTCGGGACTGCCCATCTGCATCTCTATGACCTGACGTCGTCGGACGCCCGCTCGTGGGCCGAGTTTCATCTCGAAGAGGAACCCGACTGGAATGGCTTCGACCCCTACGACTGCACGTGGGAGCAGATGGCCGCCGTCGTCGCGGCTCTTCCCGAGGAGCATCGGCAGCGCTATGTCACGCTGGTCTCGGACGGGATCAAGCTCGCGGGGATCCTGAGCGAGCACGGGGTGATCCCGTCTGCTCGCCACGCCGCAGTCTGAGTGGTCAAGTGTGGCCGTTTAAGTCGCTAGCGTTGGTATATCATCCTGCACATCCATCGCCGATCGGACTTGTGACCGAAGTTCCAAGAACGCGGACACGTTTGACCCTTGGAGATCCGCGGCAAGCTGCCTCTCCAGCGAAGAAAGAGTGCCTAGGAACTGATATTGCTCGATGACGGAGTTGACCACATCCCTTGTGTCGAGTCGTTCCTTGTCCCGGAGATAGGGCATCAGTTCTGACTTATCGCTCTCGTATGCACCGTTGATGGCGTGCCTATCAATCATCCCGCGGAACGATCCTCCGTTGAATGGATCGTTGTGTCGTGGGGCTTCCCACATCTTGAGGACGGCAATCTTGCGCGCGAGATCTCGGTCAAACGGAAGTTTTCCGAGTGCCGACAGGTCGTAGAGATCACGGATGCGGATGCGCTGGTATGCCGCCCTGACCTTTTCTCCAACGACTTCCTCTATCCTGAGGCATGACAGTCTGAGAGGAGTGCCTGGGCCGATCCTGAATTCCTGTCGCTGGTTCATGAACACTGGAGGCAGGATCGGTTCGGCCCGGTGATCAATCTCCACCTTGATGTTCTTGGTCTCGCCAGTCGGTAGGACGCAGTCAACTGAGAGAATGTGCGTGTTGCCGTGGGAGGGTACCCGAACGTCGGCTTTAGGGTCGATCCTCAGCTCGAGTCCTGCAATAATTCCAGGAATCTTGGATGCCATTGCCCTGATGGAGGAGTCGATATTGCCGCGGGTCGGGTCTGCAAGATTGAAGTCCAGATCGCCAGTGAAGCGCGACTCTTTGCCGAAGATAGCTCGGCGAAGCATCGACCCTCCTTTGAACACGAGATGATCGAGGATGCCCACGTCTGAGAGCCTGTGTACCACATGCGTTAGAATGAGATCTTGCAGAGCTGTGTTAGGAGACCGGGCCTGGAGAGCTCTTTGAACGGCTCTGAGTTTTATGTGGAGGTCGCCTTCAAAGAAATTCATGTCTAATCCCCGAAACGGTCAACCTCTCCCAAGAACGCGGTCTCGTTTAGATTGACCTGAAGCTGCCACGCGGCCTGATATCCGAAGTCGCCTTTGGAGAACGTGCCGCTGCCCATGGTTGACCGACTTCCAGAGCCGATCCTCTTCAGAAGAGTGTGCCGCGCGCTGGCATGAAACAACTTCGGTCGAACTTTCTCGACGTAGAAGCCGAGGCGCTGAAGAGTGGATGTCGATCCATTCTTTATCGCAGCATCGACCAAGTCATCGACGGTGATCTTGTTCAGGCTGTTTCCGAGGATGATGCCGACCTCGGCAAAACCTCCAGCGTACTTTGGCTTGTCGATGCAATCGATAACCGTCTTGGCTACGGTCGAAACTGCAAATCCATCGCGGGTCGTCTCGAAGCCGAAGAACTTGTTGTCAGAAATTTTGACGAACTCAATGCGAGTGTCTTCAAATTCGCGCGCCCGCAATTGCCTTGTCGCCGCCACCCGGATTAGCGTTGGATGTTGCCACGTTAGTCCGTGATGTTCCGCTGCCGCCCACCAACCGACATAGGTGTCAGGCGCGATGCTGCCCGCGTATTTCAGAGGGGAAATGACCCTGGCATCAAGATGTCCGGTACTCGAGGGGTGAAGCACGTATCGCCCTCTGCTTACCCGCTCGAGCCACCCTTTTTTCTCGAGACGAAGGAGTGCCGTTCTTGCCTTAGCGGAATCGCCAAGAATTGAGCTTGCCGCTGTGACATCGATGACTGCGCTTCGCCGCTCTTCAAGAGTTAGAATGAGTTTTGCCTCGATCGGTCCGAGGGATCGGATGTTGAACTCCATGCCGTAGGCAATTTCTTTGACCATGGGTTAAATTATATCCCACAATAAACTTTTGAAGTCAACTTGGGCGTAGTTTTTACATCGGGAAGAGTTGGGCATCGACTGTCCCGCAGGAAGGGATGCCATCCTGCGTATGCTCTCAGCGGCTCCGCAGGAAATCGAGGGCGCCGCATCGTCGTTCCGGCACCCCAGATACGGCATGACAGTTGGTATCGATCTATTATCCTTGGTCTGATGGCCCCAGAAAGATCGAATCCTTGCCATTTTGTGGCCGCAGGGCTTTCATGGTGGCAAGGATCGGATCGGAGCGCTCGCATGAATGCAGGATGGATAGTTGACCAGTACATGCTCGATCTCGCCGCCGAGCGGGGCTGCGGATCGATCGCCGAAGCGGTCCTTCGCGCGGGCATGGATGTCCATGTCGTCACCTCGGAAGGCCACATGTCTCGCGAGATCGAGCTTCCGGCATGGGACGGGCGATGTGTCGTCCTCTACGGCAGCTTCCGCTTCGTGCGCCGCGTCGAGCGCCAGTTGAAGGCTGCTTGCCGTCCGCCCCTGCTTCCCGGCGCATTCGCGCGCGTCGAGAACCTCTCCTATTCCACCTTCGGGGCGCATCTCGGGGACATCCTCCTCAACGACGACTTCGTCATCCTGCCGTTCGGCGAATTCCGGCGGCGGAGGACGAGAGGATGGGGCGGGCGCTGCTTCCTTCGTCCAGATGCGGTCACCAAGTCCTTCGCCGGAATGGTCGTGGCTGAGGCCGACTTCGAACACGAGATGAACTCGCTCGAAAAGCTCCAGCACGTGATGCCGGAGGATCTCGTCGTCGCCGCGTCCGCGCGCGACATCCGGCGAGAGACGCGGTTCGTCATCGTGGACGGCGAGGTCGTTTCCGGGAGCACCTACGGCTGGAACGGCAACGGAGATATCGGCCAGCCGATCGACGAGGAGAGCTTCGCCCTCGCCCGCGACGTGGCGGCGCGCGGCTGGCAGCCGGACAGAGCGTACACATGCGACGTCGCTCTCGTGGAGGACGCTGGCGAGCTGAAGGCCCGGCTGATCGAACTCAATTCCTTCTCCTGCGCTGGCCTGTATGCGTGCGATCTCGACCGGGTTGTCACCGCGGTGTCGGCTGCCGCGCAGGACGAATGGGAGCAGTGCGGCGGGGTGGTCTGATGCTTCGCATGCCCCTACCCTCAAGACGATCAGGAGGAACGGGGCATGAAGTCAGAAGGACTGGAATACGGGTTCAGGAGCCGAAGCACCGGAAAGCTCGTGCGGCTGGAGGAGCGCCACAGCGGTTCCGAGGCATACGGCATCGGCTACGAGGTCGAGCGGTATCTGACGTTCGATGTGGAGTATCCCTTCCTTCAGGAGGCGGAACTCAGGACCATCTTGAACTTCAGACACGGCGACATTCTCCAGGGCCGCAGGCCCGAGGAATTCTTCGTCCCCAAGGACATGGATCTGGATGACTTCGATATCGTTGAATTCTCGACGACGACAGAGGCCTCCGATCACGGGGATCCACTGAATTACAACGTGGCGGTCAGCAGGCTGGATTTCGAATTCGTGCGGGATGTGATCTATCAGTATCCTCCGAAGAGGGGCGAAGGGGCGCTGTCCCTGTCCAGGATATTCACCGCTGCCGAGCTGGAGGCGATGGCAGACCTTCCGTGGCTCGAGCTCGCCACTTTGAAGTCGAGTGTCATTGACGTGGCCAGCGCCGGGCTGACTGGCAAGATCATCGTTCCCGATCGCACGGTCCGCCCCATCACGCATTCAGGGCCGCGGGGCGTCGCTGCGGTGCGGAGCATCGATGGCGTGACATACGCCGCCGTCACCTCGCACGTGTGGAACCCGCGCTTTCACAGGGTGGTCAGCCTCGACGACGGGATGGACGCCCGCGAGCAGCCGTGGGACGACCTGAAGGTCGCCTTTGGCTTCGATGACAGCGACGACAGCGCCGTCAAGCTGTTCAACGAGATATGGGACGACGGCCTCGACGGAGATTCCATCTGGCCGGCCGGTTGGAGCATCGACGGAACCGACACGTCCGGCGCGCGGATGGTGGTCGAGTTCCGCGTTGAGGGTCCGCTCCGCGAGGAGGATGGCCGTTTCGTGAAGTCGCTGCTGCGGGATATTTCGGCCGCGCGGGATCCCCGCGACCGGGAATCGGTTCATCCGGTGCCGGGACGGCGATAGCACCTGCGCATGAGCCTGCCGGGAAAACTCTCCATGGGACCTTTGAAATCGATGGATTCCGCACAGAATGCCGGAATCCAATTCTCCAGGGGAAATGTCGAAAAATTAATGACTTAGTCGATGTCGAATCCTGTTGACATACAGGATTCGAGGGCTCATTCCTGCCGTTGCAACGAGCAGGGGAGAAGCCAAATGGGCAACAAGATCAAGCAGGGACGGGAAATCATCGCGTTCCACTACGGCTGGAACATCACCGATGTCAGCGATGGCCTCTATCAGAACTTCAGGCCTTCGGTGTACGTGGTCGGCGACGACTACTTCTGCTGCCCTCCCGCGGGCGGAAAGCCCCCTGCCCCGGATCGGTTCGTCTGGAAGGTCGCCGGAGAGCACTACGGCCGCAAGGTCTACATCAGCGAACTCGCCGACATGAATGCCAGGTTCAAGGCGCAGGAATAGTCGCAGGCCGACGGAGGGGCGGACGAGAGGCAGTCAATCCGTCTTTTCGCCGTCCCTCACGTTTCATCCGCCGACGGCTCCGGAATGTCCCACGAGATCAGCCGCGAGCGATTTATCGCGCCAGTTCCTTCAGACCAAGCCGGATGAGCTTGGCGCTATCAGCGCCCTCGCCGCCATGCTTGACTGCCGCGGCAACCGCATTGGCGGCCTGGTCACGCGAATATCCGAGGTTGGTCA
>RCUP01000545.1_pt1 | contig 27413 bp, 28 predicted proteins | sample 2166341 | NCBI WGS metagenome assembly RCUP01 (sample SAMN09932325, study PRJNA488358) | compost metagenome | isolation source: compost soil in succinonitrile-enriched | place: Germany: Experimental Botanical Garden | reverse complement strand
ACCGAACCGGCGGCGCCGCGCGTCACGGCGGCGACCTCGACGATGCGGCCCAGGTGGGCGGCGGCGGTATCGAAGTCCTCGGTCTCGAACAGGGCGTGCAGTTCGGCCTCATTGGCCAGGACGATGTCGGCCGAGGCCTCGATGAAGGCCAGCAGCTCGGCGCGCCAGCGGTGGACGACAAAGCTGTCCGACAGGGTGATGGCGACCTTGCGGCCCGCAGCATGAGCCGCAGCGGCGGCGGCCTCGAAGGCGGCGCGGGCCGGGGCCGGATCGAACAGATAGCCTTCCAGATAGACGATCTCGCTGGCGCCGATCAGCTCGGCGTCGATGTCGGCGGTCGTCAGCTGGTTGGCGGCGCCGAGGAAGGTGCACATGGTGCGCTGGGCGTCAGGCGTGACGTTGATCAGGCAGCGGCCGGTGCCGAAGCCCGAACCCGCGCCGCCTTCCAGAACCGGAGTGTCGAAGTGGACGCCGGCGGCGCGGATGTCGTGGCTGAAGACCTCGCCCAGGGTGTCCTTGGCCACCTTGCCGATATAGGCCGCGCGGCCGCCGAACGAGCCGACGCCGGCCACGGTGTTGCCGGCTGAACCGCCCGAGGCCTCGACCCCCGCCGCCATGGCGTCATAGAGGGCCGCGCTCTGGGCTTCGTCCACCAGCTGCATCGAGCCGGGCGTCAGGCCCTGGGCGTCGAGGAAGGCGGGCTCGCACGGGCTCAGCACGTCGACGATGGCGTTGCCGACGGCGCAGACGTCGAAGCGGGCGGCGGAGATGGCGTTCTGGGTCATGCGCGCCCCATAGCGGGCCAGACGTCGCGACGCCAGCGCCGGGCTTTTCGCCGCCGTCGAAAACAGCCTATGCAGGTCGCCTCCGAGGAGCCGCCCCCATGATCGACGTCGCCGTCCTGACCCCCGACCCCGCCGACCCCTCCTACGCCGGGCAATGGCCGGGCGTGCTGGACCGACTGAGCGAGGCCCTCGCCACGGCGGGGATCAAGGCCCGGCCCACGCCCTGGACCGATCACGTCGAGAACGCCCATGGCCTGATGGACTTTCCCCTGGTCCTGCCGCTGATCGTCTGGGGCTACCACCGCGACCACGAGCGCTGGGTGCAGGCCTGCGCCACCTGGGCCGAGGCGGGCGCTCCGCTGGCCAATCCCGCCGAGGTCCTGAACTGGAACTCCGACAAGCGCTACCTCGCCAAACTGGCGGAAAAGGGCGTGGCCATCCCGCCGACCATCTGGACCGACCACGCCAGCCCCGCCGTGGTCGAGGCCGCCTTCGCCGCCACCGGCGCCGAGCAGCTGATCGTCAAGCCGACCGTGTCCGGCGGCGCCTGGCGCACGCTCAAGGTCGCGGCCGGCGACCTGCTGGAAGAGGTGCTGACCGAGGCGCCGGAAGGCGGGGCCATGATCCAGCCCTTCCTGCCGACCATCGCCACAGCGGGCGAGACCTCCCTGCTCTTCTTCGGCGGCGAACTGAGCCACGTGGTCAACAAGCGTCCGGCCCACGCCGACGAGTTCCGCATCCAGGTCCAGTACGGCGGCCAGTACCGGCGCCTGGATCGGGCCCCCGAGGGCGCGCTGAGCTTGGCAGAACGGACGCTCGCCGCCATCGACGAGCCCCTTCTCTACGCCCGCATCGACATGGTCCCCGACGCCGACGGCCAGTGGCTGCTGATGGAGGCCGAACTGATCGAGCCCGACTTCTACCTCAGCGCCGCCCCCGAGGCCGGCGCCCGCTTCGGGCGGGCGGTGGCGGATCGGCTAGGGCTGTAGTCAGGAGCCCTCCCCCTCGAGGGGGGAGGGTTGGGTGGGGGTGGAGGCAATCGCTATCTGCTGGTGCGTGGAGACTGGGGCATCGCCTCATGCGCGCCATCGGGCAAGTCGCGTTCCACAGCCCCATCCCCGGCCCTTCCCCCTCGAGGGGGAAGGGAGACGACAAGCGCCTAAATTCCCACAAACGCCGCCCGCGACGGGCACAGGTCTGCGATCACGCATCCTCCGCACTTGGGCCGCTGCGCCAGGCAGGTGTAGCGGCCGTGCAGGATCAGCCAGTGGTGCGCCTTGGGCAGCCAGGCTTCGGGCACGACCTTGTGCAGTTGCGCCTCGACCTTGTCCGGGGTCGCGGCGTTGGCCAAACCCAGCCGGTGCGAGACGCGAAAGACGTGGGTGTCCACCGCAATGGCCGGCTCGATACCCAGTTCGTTCAGCACCACGCTGGCGGTCTTGCGCCCCACGCCCGGCAGGGCCTGCAGGTCAGCCCGGTTCAGCGGCACCTCGCCGCCGTGTTGCTCGACCAGCATCCGCGCCGCCGCGATGACGTTCTTCGCCTTGGTGCGATAAAGACCGATGGAAGAGATCAGCGGGATCAGCCCCTCCTCGCCCAGGGCCAGCATCTTCTGCGGCGTGTCGGCGACGGCGAACAGGGCCTTGGTCGCCTTGTTGACCCCCACGTCGGTCGCCTGGGCCGACAGGGCGACGGCCACGACCAATGTGTAGGGATTGACGAAGTCCAGCTCGGTCTTGGGGTCCGGCATGATCCCCGACAGGCGGGTGAAGATATCCTCGACCCGGTCCTCGTCCGGCGGCCAGCCGATCACGGCCCCGACCGGCGCCTTCTTGGGCGCCCGCGACCGCTTGCCCTTGGGCGGCGTCAGAGCGGCGCGGACAGCCTTGGACGGAGGACGGGAGCGAACGGTCATGCCCTCGCTTCGCCTTCTCCACGCGTGGCGTCAACGTCTTCCGGCTTGCTCCCCGTCCCGCCATGACCCAAATCTGATCAAGGCCTCGGGGGAGAAACAGGCATGAAGACCATCAGAACCTGGCTGGCGGGCGCCGCTCTGGCGACGCTAACGGCGACACTGACCACCGGCCCGGCGGCGGCTCATGAGCCCTTCGCCGCTTGGCACGGCGCCCCAACGCTCTCTCCGACCACGCCCGCCGAGCCCCAGATCGTCGCCTATCGCGGCGCTGTTCTGTTCGACGGCACCGGCGCGCCGTCACGCTCCGGCCTGACCCTCGTCACCCAGGGCGAACGCATTCTGGCCGTCCAGCCCGACAGCGCCCCCCTGCCCCCAGCCGCCGAGACGGTCGATGTCACGGGCCTCTACGTCCTGCCCGGCCTGATCGACACCCATGTCCATGTCGCCACCCCGCCCGACGCCGACGCCGCGCGGGTGCAGATGCGGCGCTGGCTCTATTCCGGCGTCACCGCCGTGCGCGGCATGGCCGACGACCTGCGCTCGGTCGGCGAGCTGGCGCGTCAGGCCCGCGTCGGCGAAGTGCCCTCGCCCGACATCTATTACGCCGCCCTGATGGCGGGCGAAGGCTTCTTCAGGGACCCGCGCACCCAGGCCGTCAGCGCCGGAGCGGTCGCGGGCCGGACGCCGTGGATGCAGGCCGTGACCCCCGACACCGACCTGCCGCTGGCCGTCGCCATGGCGCGCGGCACCTCCGCCACGGGCATCAAGATCTACGCCGACCTGCCCGCCGATCTGGTGGCCCGGATCACCGCCGAGGCCCATCGTCAGGGCGTGCCGGTCTGGGCCCACGCCATGACCTATCCGGCCACCCCGCAAGAGGTCATCGCCGCCGGTCCCGACGTCATGTCCCACGCCTGCATCCTGGCCCATCAGGCCCAGGCTCCGGCGGATCGCCCCGTCAGCTACGCCAGCCGAACCCCCATCGACCGCGCCCCCTTCCTCAACGGCGACAATCCCGTGGTGCAGGGCCTGCTGGAGCAGATGCGCGACAAGGACATTGTTCTGGACGCCACCGTCCGGGTCTATGCCGAACAGGACCGGGCCGCCGCCGCGCCCGGCGCGCGTCAGCCGATCTGCTCCGGTCCCATGGTCTTCGCCCTGACCCGCCAGGCCTACCGCGCTGGCGTGGCCATCTCGGCCGGCACCGACGGCGAAACGCCCGACAGCGACGCCTGGCCGGCTCTGATCGAGGAGATGGAGCTGCTTCAGAACGCCGTCGGCATGACGCCCGCCGACGTCCTCGTCGCCGCCACCCGCACCGCCGCCCGCACCGTCAACCAGTCCGAGGACATGGGCACGATCGAAGCGGGCAAGCTGGCCAACCTCGTCTTCGTCGCCGCAGATCCAGCGGCCGACGTCGCCAACCTGCGCAGCCTCCGGTTCACAGTGAAGCGCGGCGAAGCCTTCCAACGGGCGGCCTTCGAAGCCTCAACGGACTAGCCCCGCGCGGCGCCGGGGCCACGCCTGCGACGAAATCGCGCAGGCGCCCCTTGTATTTTGGACGGTCCTGTCCATTTTACGCGCCGAAATCGAAGCGAGCTGTCTCCCCATGGCCCTCCCCGCCACTCTCAAGAAACGCCTGCCCCTGATCGTCGGCGGGGTCGTCGTCATCGGCCTCATCGTCGGGGGCGTCATCTGGTGGCAGGGCAAGCAGCGCTGGGAGGCGACCGACAACGCCTTCGTCCAGGCCGACACCGTCCTGGTCAGCCCGCGCATCAGCGGCTCGGTGATCGAGGTCCTGGTCAAGGACAACCAGCGCGTCGAGGCCGGTCAGGTCCTGGCCCGTCTGGACGACGCCGACGCCAAGGCCGCCCTGGCCCAGGCCCAGGCCAACCTGTCCGCCCTGACCGCCGCCGTGGCCAATGTCGACGCCCGCGCCGAACAGGAACAGGCCAATATCGCCGCCCGCGCCGCCGCCGTGACCCAGGCCCAGGCCCAGGCCGGTCTGGCCCGCGCCGAGGTCGATCGCTACGGCAAGCTGGCGGAACAGGGCTGGGTGTCGCAACAGCGCATCGAGACCCAGCGCGCCACCGCCGAGACCGCCCGCGCCTCGGTCGCCCAGGCCCAGGCCGCCCTGACCGCCGAACAACGCACCGCCGCCGTGCTCGGCTCGACCCGCAACCAGAGCGTCGCCGCCGTCGAACAGGCTCGCGCCCTGGTCGCACAGGCTCAGCTGACGCTGGACCGCACCGTCATCCGCGCCCCCGTCGCCGGCGTCGTCGGCGCCCGCGGCGTCCGCGTCGGCCAGGTGGTCCAGGCCGGCGGACAGATGATGTCCATCGTCCCCCTGCAAGACACCTATGTGGTCGCCAACTTCAAGGAGACCCAGGTCGGCCGCATGCGCCTGGGCCAGACGGTCGAGATCAGGGCCGACGCCTTCCCCGGCCAGTCCATCGTCGGCCACGTCGACAGCTTCGCCCCGGCCACCGGCTCGGAGTTCGCCCTGATCCCGGTCGAGAACGCCACCGGCAACTTCACCAAGATCACCCAGCGCGTCCCGGTCCGCATCGTCGTCGACCGCCGCGCCTCGGGCGAACCCATCGCCCTGCGTCCCGGCCTGTCTGTCGAGGTCAAGGTGGACCTGAAGAGCCAGGGCGGCGCCGCCTTCGCCGACGCCCATCTGGGCCAGGTTGAAACCGCCTCCCTGGACACGGCCCGGTGACCGACGCCGCCGTTCCGGCGGGCGCTCCGGCCGAGGCGAGCGCCAAGCCGGAGATCAACTGGCCCGTCCTTCTGCTCGGCTTCGCCGGCATGGTCATCGGCCAGTTCATGGCCATTCTGGACATCCAGATCGTCGCCGCCTCCCTGCCCCAGATTCAGGCCGGGGTCGGCGCCTCGGCCGACGAGATCAGCTGGATTCAGACCGCCTATCTGATCCCCGAGGTCGTGATGATCCCCCTGTCGGGATACCTGTCGCGGCTGTGGGGCACGCAGAAGCTCTTCCTGGCCTCCTGCATCGGCTTCCTGATCATGAGCGTGGCTGTCGGCCTCTCGACCTCGGTCGAGATGATGATCTTCTTCCGTGCGCTGCAGGGCTTCCTCGGCGGGGCCATGATCCCGACCGTCTTCGCCGTGGCCTTCACCGCCTTCCCGCCCGAGAAGCGCGTCACCGCCAGCGTCATCATGGGCCTGATCGTGACGCTCGCCCCCACGGTCGGCCCGACCCTGGGCGGGCACCTGACGGAATGGCTCAGCTGGCGCTGGCTCTTCTTCATCAACATCTTCCCCGGCGTGGTCGTCCTGTTTCTGGTCGGCCGCTACGCCCACTTCGACAAGGGCGACGCCAGCCTGGCCAAGGGCTTCGACTGGTGGGGCCTGGGCCTGATGGCCGCCTTCCTGATGAGCCTGCAATTCGTGCTGGAGGAAGGGGCCAAGAACGACTGGTTCGCCGACGACCACATCCTGCTGCTCAGCCTGGTCGCCGCCATCTGCGGTCCGGCCTTCATCTGGCGGTCGCTGGTCTATTTCAATCCGATCGTCGAGCTGCGCGCCTTCGCCAACCGCAACTTCGTGGTCGGGGTCATCATGACCTTCATCGTCGGCGCAGCCCTGTTCGGCGGCACCTTCCTGCTGCCCCTCTTCCTGGGGCGGGTGCGCGACTATTCGGCGGCCGAGGTCGGCACCACCATGGTCGTGTCGGGCCTGGCCATGTTCGCCACCGCCCCCTTCGCCGGGCGGCTGGTGCGGGCCGTCGATCCGCGCATCCTGATGTTCCTGGGCTTCATCCTGTGCGCCTGGGGCATGTGGGACGCGCGCCTGGTCACCGACCAGTGGGGCTTCTGGGAGTTCGCCGGGGTTCAGGCCGTGCGCGGCTGCGGCGTCATGATCGCCATGATCGCCTCGCAGCAGGTGACCATGTCCACCCTGCCGCCGCACATGGTCAAGAACGCCTCGGGGCTGGTGAACCTGTCGCGCAACGTCGGCGGCGCCTTCGGCCTGGCCATCCTCAACACCTCCCTGACCCAGAACACCGCCCTGCACATGGTCGAACTGACCAGCGCCATCAATCAGTCGGACGTCGCGGTGCGCAACATGATCGCCGGCATGGCCCAGCGCTTTTCGGGCTCCATCGACCCGCACGCCGCCGCCATGAAGGCCTTCTACGGCATGCTGCAGAAGCAGGCGACGACCCTGGCCTTCGGCGACGCCTTCGCCCTGCTGGCCATCGCCTGCGCCTGCGCCGCCTTCGTCACCCTGTTGTCCAAGCCCGGCAAGCCGAACCCCTCGGCTGAACCGTCAGAGATGCACTGACATGCCCCGCGCCCCTGGTCAGATCGACGCGCTCAAGAGCGCCGCCATTCTTCAGGCCGCCTCGGACCTGTTCGTGGAAAAGGGGGCGGGGGCCTCGATGACCGAGATCGCCCGGCGCGCCGGCGTGTCGAAACAGACCCTCTACAACCGCTTCCCTACCAAGACCGACATCGGCCGGGCCCTGGCGGCCCAGCGCTCGGACGCCGTGACCGCGCCGCTGACGTCCGGCGCCGCGCCCGAAGACGTCCTGACCGCCATCGCCGAGACCCTGATCAGCAAGATCTGTCGCGAGGGCAAGGGCGCCTCCCTGCGCGGGGTGGCCCTGATGTCGCCCGAAGCGCCCGAACTGGCCCGCGCCATCTATGACGCGGGGCCCGGCGAGAGCGTGCGCCGCATCGCCGCCTGGCTGAGCGAACAGGATCGTCTCGGCCTGCTGTCGGTGCCCGATCCCGCCTCCGCCGCCGAGATGTTCGCCGGCATGGTCCTGGGCCACGGCCACCTGCGCGCAGTCCTTGGCCTGCCTCACCCCAAGACCGACGACGCCCCGGCCCGCGCCCGCGAAACCGCCCGCCGCTTCATCCGCGCCTTCGCCCCGGATTAGCCCTCCGGTTTGGCCCTTTCGCCGGATCGGCGTAAAGCGCCGGGGTCTGTCTGCCCCCTCGCGGAGTTCCCCCATGCTGATCCACCTGTCGTCCTGGCCCGAAATCGACGCGCGCCTGAAGGACGGCGCCGCCCTGTCCAAGACGGTGATCGTGCCGATCGGCTCCAACGAGCAGCACGGCCCGACCGGCCTCTTGGGCACCGACTGGCTCTGCCCCGAGATCATCGCCCACGCCGCCGAGAAGGGCGACGAGAGCCTGATCATCGCCCCGACCTTCAACATCGGCATGGCCCAGCATCACCTGGCCTTCCCCGGCACCATCTCCCTGCGCCCCTCGACCTTCATGGCCGCCATCACCGACTGGGTGTCGTCCCTGGCCCGTCACGGCTTCGAGCGCATCTATTTCCTCAACGGCCACGGCGGCAATATCGCCACCATCGAGGCCACCTTCGCCGAGATCTACGCCGAGTGGTCCTTCGTCGAGGAGCAGCCTCCGTTTGTCCTGAAGCTGCGCAACTGGTGGGACCTGCCCGGCGTGCACAAGCTGTGCGAGGAGATCTTCCCCGTCGGCCACGGCGCCCACGCCACCCCGTCGGAAATCGCCGTCACCCAGGCCGCCTATCCCGACCACATCAAGATCGCCGACTACAGCCCCAAGATCGCCCCCATGGGTCCGATCCGCGACGCGCTCGACTACCGCGCCCGCTTCCCCGACGGCCGCATCGGCTCGGACCCGGCCCAGGCCAGCCCCGAGACCGGCCAGCGCATCATCGACGCCTCCATCCCGGCGCTGATCCAGGACGTCTCGGCCTTCGCCGCCGAAGTCCTGCCCTGAAGCTGCCAGGAAACTGAAACCTGGACCTGTTCCCCTTGCCCGGCAGGCGGAACAGGCCCAGGCTCCCCTCATGAACCCCATTGCTCGCGCCGCCCGCACCGCCCGCGCCGGACAGGAGACCGCCGAGGCCTCGGCCCAGGTCATCGCCCGGCGCCTGGCCATCATGGGCGAGGCCCTGGCTGACCCCCTGCGCGCCGATCACGCCGAGCTGGGTCGCATGGGAACGGAAAAGGTCGAGGCCCTGACCGCCTCGGCCGGGGCCGTGGCGTCCGGCGCCCTCGATCTGGCCGATCAGGGCCGCCGCATCGCCGACCGCGAGAGCCTTGAGGCCTCGGCCCATCTGGCCCGCCTGGCCCGCGCCGACAGCCTGGCCGGCGCCGCCGCCCTGCAGACCGCCTGGGGCCTGGGCCTCTGGTCGCGCGCCGTCGCCGACAGCTGGACCATGGGCGATGCGATGCTGAAGCTGCAGGCCCAGGCCCTGTCGCCCATCCACGCCGCCGCCGTCGCCAACGCCAAACGTCTCAAGCCCTGACGCCCGCCCCGGCTCAAGCGCGCGTGATGGAACGCCGCCTCGTCCAGGGGTGTTGCTTGCTGTGACCCAGCAAGGAGCCTGACATGGCCGAAAAAGATCCCAAGACGCCCTACCCCGGCATGATGGGCGACGGCACCGAGGAACAGAACCTCAACCAGCCCGGCGATCCGTCCAAGCGCATCACCGAGGAAGAGGTCGACGAAGCCTTCACCAAGGACCCGAAGATCGTCCCGAAGGAATAGCCGCTTCTCATGCCTCTTCGTCATCCTCGGGCTTGACCCGAGGATCGGCTGTTCCGCGCGCAACCGGCGTCAGAGCGAGCCAGGACAGTGGTCCATTCATCCGTCGAAGCAGAGCCGAAGGCTCGATCCTCGGGTCAAGCCCGAGGATGACGGCAGGGGATCGCCTCAGGCCGTCCTGATGATCCCGCCCCTGGCCTCGACCGGCCAGGGCGTCAGCTTGCCGCCCGCGCACGGACCGCCGACGCAGGCGCCGGACAGCGGCTCGAAGATGGCGCCGTGCCAGCCGCACATGATCAGCGACCCGTCCGGCGTCAGATAGCGGTCCAGCTCCATGGCGATGGGGAAGCCCGCGTGCGGGCAGCGGTCGACCCAGCCGGCGACCTCGCCGTCCTTCTTCACCACGAAGCCGTGGAAGAAGGCTTCGCCAATCTGCAGCACGAAGCCGCGCGAGCCGGGATCATTGAGGTCGGCTTCGGCGCACAGGGGCACGTTCGGCGGCGTCTTCCAGACGCGCTTGCGCTCTTCGGCAACCGGCTCGTCCGTCATCCCCACACCCGCTATTCGCGTTCGGGCTTGAGCGGCCGGGTCAGCAGGGCCTCGATGGCGGCGTCCACCGTGGTCTCGCCCGCCAGGACGGCGGCGACGGCTTCGCAGATCGGGGTCTCGACGCCCAGCTTGCGGGTCAGTTCGCGCACGGCGGGCGCGCTCTCATAACCTTCGGCCACCGAGCGCTTGCCGGCCAGGGCCTGTTCGACGCTCATGCCCTGCCCCAGGGCCAGGCCCAGGCTCATGTTGCGCGACTGCGGGCTGGAGCAGGTCAGCACCAGATCGCCCAGGCCGCACAGGCCCGCCACCGTCTCGGCCTTGCCGCCCAGGGCCTGGGCCACGCGGACGATCTCGGCGAAACCGCGCGTGATGACGGCGGCGTGGGCGCTGCGGCCCAGTTCGCGGCCCTCGACGATGCCGCAAGCGATGGCCAGGACGTTCTTCAAGGCCCCGCCCGTCTCGGCCCCGATCAGATCGTCGGCCAAGTAGGGTCGGAAGACCGGCCCCGACAGAGCCGTGGCCAGGGCGACCGCCATATCCTCGTCCTCACAGGCGATGGTCACTGCGCTGGGCAGGCCGCGCGCCACCTCGGCGGCGAAGCTGGGTCCCGACAGGACGGCGGGGGTGGCCGAGGGAATGGTCTCGGCCAGGACCTCGGTCATCAGCTTCAGCGAGCCGCGCTCAATGCCCTTGGCGCACAGGACGATAGGCAGGCCCGGTCGGGCGTAGGGGGCGAAGGCCTGAAGCGTCGCCCGCATGTGCTGGGCCGGCGGCACGGCCAGGATCAGATCGCAGTCGGCCAGGTGGGCCAGGTCCGAGGTCACATTGATGGCCGAGTCCAGCTCGATCCCCGGCAGGAAGGCGTCGTTCATCCGCCGCGCGCGGATGCTCTCGATCACCTCGGACTCGCGCGCCTGCAGCACGACCGCCAGGCCCGCCGCCGCCGCGCTCTGGGCCAGGGCCGTGCCCCAGGCGCCGCCGCCGATTACGCCTGCCGTGTGAAATTCCATGTCTTCTCCGGTCCCCCGACCACCGCCCGAACCCAAGGCCCTCAAGCCTTGGCGCCCTTGCGGCCCGTTTTCTTGTGCACAGGATCGGCGTTCGCGCGCGCCTCGTCCAGAGGCCATCGCGGCCGTGCGGCGACATCGATGTCGGACGTCAGCCCTTTTTCCAGCCGTTCCGCCCCCGCCAGGGCGATCATGGCCGCATTGTCGGTGCAATAGACCATGGGCGGGGCCAGGAAGCTGAAGCCGTGCTTCGTCGCCAGATCCTCCAGCGTGCGCCGGATGGTCTTGTTGGCGGCGACGCCCCCGGCGACGACGAAATGCAAAGAATCATGAGCCTCGGCATAGGCCGTCATGGCCCGCTCGGTCCGCTCGGCCAGCTGGCGCGCAATCGCCTTCTGCACGGCGTCGGCCAGATCGGCCCTGTCCTGATCGCTCACGCAGGTCTGGGCCAGCCGCGAGGCCGCCGTCTTCAGGCCCGAGAAGGAGAAGTCGCAGTCCTTGCGCCCCAGCAGCGCCCGCGGCAGGTCGAAGCGCGACCCGTCGCCCTTCTCGGCCAGCCTCTCCAGCGCCGGCCCGCCCGGATAGCCCAACCCCATGGCCTTGGCGATCTTGTCGAAGGCCTCGCCCGCCGCGTCGTCGATGGTGGTGCCCAGCCGGCTCATGTCGCCGATGCCGCGCACCTCCAGCAGCTGACAGTGCCCGCCCGAGACCAGCAGCAGCAGGAAGGGATAGGTCGTCTCCGCCCCCAGCCGCGCCGACACCGCATGGCCCTCCAGGTGGTTGACCGCGATCAGCGGCAGGTCGCGCGCCAGGGCCACGGCCTTGCCGTAGCTCAGACCCACCATGACCCCGCCGACCAGTCCCGGACCGGCCGTCGCCGCCACCCCGTCCAGGGCGGCGTAGTCGATCCCGGCCTCGCGCATGGCCCGGCGCGCCACCCCGTCGATCATCTCGACATGGCTGCGGGCGGCGATTTCCGGCACCACCCCGCCGAAAGCCGCGTGCTCGTCGATCTGGCTGTGAATGACGCTGGACAGGACCTCGGCCCCGGCCGCCGACAGGCGCACCACCGAGGCGGCGGTCTCGTCGCAGCTGGTCTCCAGACCCAGAACCGTCAGCACGCGGCCTTCGGCCTCATCCGCGTCAAGGCTCGGCTTGGTTGCCCCCGTGGTCCCGCTGCTATAGTCCGCGCCAGTGTTCATCGGGTCGAGGTAGCGGCCCGGTTCCCCTTTCGCAACGGCTGCGCGACCTCATGACCCCGCTTCTTCGCATCGGCACCCGCCGCTCCAGGCTGGCGCTGGCCCAGTCCGGCATGATGCAGCGCGCCATCGGCCGCGCGCTCGGCGTGGCCGAGGCCGACATCGAAACCCTGGTCCCCCTGGTCGAGATCGTCACCACCGGCGACCGCATTCAGGACCGCCGCCTGCTGGAAGTCGGCGGCAAGGCCCTGTTCACCAAGGAGATCGAGGAGGCCCTGCTGGACCGCCGCGTCGACGTCGCCATCCACTCGATGAAGGACGTCCCCGCCGAACAGCCCGAAGGCCTGGCCATCGCCGCCGTGCCGATGCGCGAAGACGCCCGCGACGGCTTCATCAGCGAGCATTTCGCCAACTTCGCCGAACTGCCGCACGCAGCCCGTCTCGGCACCGCCTCGCTGCGGCGTCAGGCTCAGGCCCTGGCCCTGCGCCCCGACCTGCAGATCGAGATGCTGCGCGGCAATGTCGACACCCGGCTGAAGCGGCTGAAAGACGGCGACTTCGACGCCATCCTCCTCGCCTGCTCGGGCCTGAACCGTCTCGGCTTCTCGGACGTGATCCGCGAGCGCCTGTCGCTCGACGACTTCCTGCCCGCGCCGGGCCAGGGCGCCCTGGCCATCCAGACCCGCGTGGACGACGCCTCCGCCGACTGGACCCGCGTCCTCAACCACGATCTGACAGCGCTCTGCGTCGCCGCCGAACGCGGGGCCATGACCGCGCTGGAAGGCTCGTGCCGCACCGCCATCGGCGCCTACGCCCTGATCGAGGGCGACGTTCTGCGCCTGACCACCGAAATGCTCAGCCCCGACGGCTCGGCCCGCTGGCGCCGCGTCGGCGAAATCTCGGGCGTTTCGGCCACGAGCGCCCTCGACCATGCCCGCAGCCTGGGCCTTCGCCTCGGCGGCGAGGTCCAGGCCGAGGCCGGCGACCAGAAGATCGTCCTCTAGGTCATGCGGCCGATCCGCCGCGTCTGGATCACCCGCGCCCAGCCCGGCGCCGCGCGCAGCGCCGCCCGGTTGACGGCGCTGGGCTACGAGCCGATCGTCGCCCCCCTGCTGACCCTCCGCGCCCTGCCCGACGCCCTGACCCCGGCGCCAGACTTCGCCACGGTCGCCGCCCTGGCCTTCACCAGCCCCAACGGCGTCGCCGCCTTCGCCGCCCTGACGCTCGACCTGCGCGACCGCCCCGTCTTCGCTGTCGGCGACGCCACCGCCGAGGCCGCCCGCGACGCCGGCTTCACCGACGCCCGCTCCGCCGCCGGCGACATCCACGCCCTCGCTCGCCTCATCGCCGCCACGCCCGTCGACGGCCTGATCCTCGCCCCCGGCGCCCGCGAGCCCGCCGGCGACCTGCCCGCCCTCCTGCCGGCGCACATCATCCAGCGCCTGCCCGTCTACGCCGCCGAGGAAACCGACGTCGCCCCGCCCGCCGATTTCGACGCCGTCCTCCTCCACTCCCCCCGCTCCGCCCGCGCCCTGGCTGCGGCCCTGACGCCCGACGCCGCTCGTGACCGGCTCGCCGTCTGCATCTCCCCCGCCGCCGCCGCCCCGCTTTCCGCCTTCAGCTTCACCGAAATCCGCATCGCCGACGCCCCGGATGAAACATCCCTGCTGACAGCGCTTGGCAAGTCCGTCGGAGCCGTATAAAGACCCCACCTCGCGCGGCTCTCCGACACATGTCCGAGCCGCCGACCGGAGCCGCTTTAGCTCAGCCGGTAGAGCACATCATTCGTAATGATGGGGTCAGGTGTTCGAGTCACCTAAGCGGCACCACTTCCTTCCAGACATTGATAATGCAGGAAAGCCCGGCCCTGGTCGTCGGTCCGGCCTGCTGCATGCGCGACAGGATTCCGCTCCACTTTTCGGTCATCACTTGAACGTATAAGCATATCTTTATATGTCTGTCGGCCTCACCGTCTTGCAGGAGCCTGCCTTGGCCCGTTCGTCGTTTCTGTTCACCTCCGAGAGCGTCTCGGAAGGCCACCCCGACAAGGTCGCGGACCAGATCTCCGACTCCATCGTCGATCTGTTCCTGTCCAAGGACCCCGAGGCCCGCGTGGCGTGCGAGACCCTGACGACGACCAACCTGGTGGTTCTGGCCGGCGAGATCCGCGGCAAAGGCATCATGGATGTCGAGGGCAACTGGGCTCCCGGCGTCGAGCAGGAGATCGAGGACACGGTGCGCGGCGTGGTGCGCGACATCGGCTATGAGCAAGACGGCTTCCACTGGAAGACCTTCCGCTTCGAGAACAACCTGCACCCGCAGTCGGCCCACATCGCCCAGGGCGTCGACGCCGGCGAGGACAAGGACGAGGGCGCCGGCGACCAGGGCATCATGTTCGGCTACGCCTCGAACGAGACGCCGGAGCTGATGCCGGCCACCCTGCAATACAGCCACAACATCCTGAAGGCCCTGGCCGAGGCCCGCCATTCGGGCCAGGAGCCGGGCCTGGAGCCCGACGCCAAAAGCCAGGTCACGCTCTATTATGAAGACGGCCGCCCGGTGCGCGCCGCCTCGATCGTCGTCTCGACCCAGCACAAGGACGGTCTGAGCCAGGATCAGGTCGCCGCCATCGTCAAACCCTATGTCGAGAAGGTGCTGCCCGCCGGCTTCATCACCAACGAGACCGAGTGGCACATCAACCCGACCGGCACCTTCGTCATCGGCGGGCCTGACGGCGACGCCGGCGTGACCGGCCGCAAGATCATCGTCGACACCTACGGCGGCGCGGCCCCGCACGGCGGCGGCGCCTTCTCGGGCAAGGACCCGACCAAGGTCGACCGTTCGGCCGCCTACGCCTGCCGCTACCTGGCCAAGAACGTGGTCGCCGCCGGCCTGGCCGACCGCTGCACCATCCAGATCTCCTACGCTATCGGCGTGTCCAAGCCCCTGTCGGTCCACGTCGACCTGCACGGCACGGGCAAGATCGACGAGGCGGTGCTGGAGGCCGAACTGCCCAAGCTGATCGGCGGCGCCTCGCCGCGCGCCATCCGTGAACACCTGGGCCTGAACAAGCCCATCTATCGTCGCAGCGCCGCCTACGGCCACTTCGGCCGCACGCCCGACGCCGACGGCGGCTTCAGCTGGGAAAAGACCGATCTGGTCGACCAGCTCAAGGCCCTCGTCTGAGGCCTGTGATCGCCTGATCCAGTGAAGGGCGTCGCGGCTTCGGCCGCGGCGCCTTTTTCACATCCAGCGCCCACGACACAATCATGCCCTTGCATCGGGGGGCGTCTGGTCCTTTAAGCGCGCCAGATACGCCTCCCCGCGTCCCGAAAGGATTTTTCGACCCATGACCTCGCCCGCCCCCAAGAAAGTCGTCCTCGCCTATTCGGGCGGGCTGGACACCTCGATCATCCTGAAATGGCTGCAGACGGAATACGGCGCGGAGGTCATCACCTTCACCGCCGACCTGGGCCAGGGCGAAGAGCTGGCCCCGGCCAAGGAAAAGGCGCTGAAGCTGGGCATCAAGCCCGAGAACATCTTCATCGACGACCTGCGCGAAGAGTTCGTGCGCGACTTCGTCTTCCCCATGTTCCGCGCCAACGCCCTCTATGAAGGCCAGTACCTGCTCGGCACCTCGATCGCCCGTCCGCTGATCGCCAAGCGCCAGATCGAGATCGCTCGCCAGCTGGGCGCCGACGCCGTCTGTCACGGCGCCACCGGCAAGGGCAACGACCAGGTCCGCTTCGAGCTGGGCTACTACGCCCTGAACCCCGACATCCACGTCATCGCGCCCTGGCGCGAGTGGGAGTTCCGCAGCCGCGAGGCCCTGCTGGACTTCGCCGAGAAGCACCAGATCCCGATCTCCAAGGACAAGCGCGGCGAGGCCCCCTTCTCGGTCGACGCCAACCTTCTGCACTCCTCGTCCGAGGGCAAGGTGCTGGAAGACCCGGCCGTCGAGGCCCCCGAGTTCGTGCACCAGCGCACCATCTCGCCGGAAGCCGCCCCTGACGCGGCCACGGTCATCGAGATCGGCTTCGAGAAGGGCGACGCCGTCTCGATCAACGGCGAGGCCATGTCGCCGGCGACCCTGCTGACCGCCCTGAACCAGTACGGCCACGACAACGGCATCGGCCGTCTGGACCTGGTCGAGAACCGCTTCGTCGGCATGAAGTCGCGCGGCGTCTATGAGACCCCGGGCGGGACCATCCTGCTGGCCGCCCACCGCGGCATCGAGTCCATCACCCTGGACCGCGGCGCCATGCACCTGAAGGACGAACTGGCGGTCAAATACGCCCACCTCGTCTACAACGGCTTCTGGTTCTCGCCCGAGCGCGAGATGCTGCAGGCCGCCGTCGACAAGAGCCAGGAGAAGGTCTCGGGCGTGGTCCGGGTCAAGCTCTACAAGGGCAACGCCACGGTCATCGGCCGCGAAAGCCCCTACAGCCTCTACGACCAGGACCTCGTCACCTTCGAAGAAGGCGTCCAGGCCTATGACCACCACGACGCCGAGGGCTTCATCAAGCTGAACGCCCTGCGCCTGCGCGTCCTGGCCAAGCGCGACGCCCGCACCCAGGGCTAGGCCCTGAAAGACTAGGGCCGGGCGATCCTCAGGATCGCCCGGCTGCGGTCATCCGTGACCCAGATCGACCCGTCGGCGGCGACCGCCATGACCACCGGCGAGCCGCGCGGCTGACGCCCGGCCACGCGGTCCCAGCCCGGCGTCAGCACCTTCCCCTTCACGCTCGGCGCCCCGGCCGGATAGGCCAGCGACCCGCGCGGATAGATGGCGTAACGCCCGCCCACGTCGGTCAGGGGCACGCCTTGCGCATCCGTCTCCACCGCCACGATGCGGCCCGCCGTGCGGCGATAGCCGTGCCAGGTCATCAGCAGACGGCCGCGCAGCTCGGGGAACATCGCCCCCTGGTAATAGATCATGTCCAGCGGCGCCGCGTGCGGCGGCAGAAGCGCGACCGGCTGATCCCGCTCGCCGCAGCGCGCCTGACGCACGGGCCAGCCGGGCAAGGGCGTCTGCAGATCGACGCAATAGGGCCAGCCGTAGTGCCCGCCCTGTCGCAGCACATTGACCTCGTCGAACGGATGCTCCGCCGTCGGCAGGTCCACCGAGTTTTCCGCCTGCAGCACCGTCCCCGACGCATGACGCACCAGGGCGATGGAGTTCCTCAGACCGCTGGCGAAGACCGTGCTGTCCTCGGCCCAGCGTCCGTTCCCCAGATAGGCGTGTCGGCGCACCTGAGCGGTGGCGGCGTCCTCGACGCAGGCCCCGCGTGCATCCGCCTTCACCTTGCCCGCCGCGTCCAGACAGCGGTCGCTGGGCGCCCCGACATTGACCAGCAGGTCGCCGTCGCCGTCGAAGACAAAGCTCGACAGCGGATGGCGATTGTCGTGCAGCCGGTTGTCCGGCAGGTCGCCGATCACGGTGCGCACGCTGGCCGCCGGGTCCGCCGCCTCCGGGTCCAGGGTCAGGATGCGGTTCATCTCGGACACATAGATCCGCCCGTCCGGCCCGCGCGCCACCGTGTGCGGCATGGACAGGCCGCCCGCCAGCCGCCGCCAGCGCGCCGCGCCGTCCGCCGCGAAGGACAGCCGCCAGATCGCGCCCCTGCCCGCCTCCCAGCCGCCCAGGTCGGTCACCAGCCAGTCGCCGTCCGCCATCGGCATCAGACCGCGCGGCATGCGCGGGCCGTCGGCGCCCGTTCCCTGCCAGACCAGGCCCAGACAGAGGGCCGGCGCCATCCGCACCGTCGTCGCCGGCCGCCCGCCGCACTCGCCCGACGTGACATAGGTTCGGGCCTGGGTCTGAGCCTGAGCCTCGCCCCCGCTCGCCAGAAGCCCGAGCGCCGCGCCCATACAGAAAGGAACCAGGCCGAAAAGAAGATGAGATCGTTTCATGGCCCCATGCTGGCGCTTGCTCTCGACCTCTGACAAGGCCAACCTTGCCGCGATCGTCGATCAAGGCGATCGACACAGTCCTGCGGCGAGTATCCAGCTCCCGCCCTGCCGGAGCTCTTTCCATGTCCCTGCGTCTGACCCTCGCCGCCGCTGCGGCGACGCTCGCCTTCGCCGCGCCCGCCTTCGCCCACGCCTTTGCTCAGGACGCCGCCCCGGCGGCCCCGGCCGTCACCGCCGCCCCCGCCCAGTCGCCCGAGGAAGCCGCCTTTGAAGCCAAGGGCATGGCCTTCGAGGCCGAAACCCAGCAGATGGGCGTCGAACTCCAGGCGGTGATGGAAGACCAAACTCTCGACGCCGCGACCAAGAAGGCGCGCACCAACGCCATCATGGACCGCTACGAGCCCAAGTTCGACGCCTTCGCCGGCGACCTGGAAACCTTCCTGCGCGCCATGGCCGCCCTGCCCGAGCGGGCCGAGCAAAAGGACGAGCTCCTCGCCGCCGCCGAAGCCGCCCCGGCGCAACTGCGCGCCGCCTCGGCCCAGATCCGCGCCAGCATCGACCAGGCCCTGGCGGCGCCCGTCGCCCCCGCTGCGCCCAACTGATCCGGCCCGAGGGCGGGCGAACGCGCCTCCCTTACCGCGATTTCACTTGAGATCGGCCCTCCTTCGGCGGACCCTGCGGCGTCCGTCGAAGGAGAGATCCGTCATGATCCGCGCCCTGTCGCTCGCCGCCGCCCTCGCCCTGCTGCCCGTCTCCGCCGCCGTGGCCCAGGAGGCCAAGACCGCCGCCGAGATTCAGCTGGAGGCCGCCGCCGCCGCGTTCGAGACCAAGATGGAGGAGTTCGGCGAACGCGCCGAAGCCATCCAGGACGACGACGACCTCGACGAAACCGTCAAGGGCCTGCGCATCGCCGCCCTGTGGTCCGAGTATCAGCCCCACGTCAGCGCCTTCACCAGCCTGGCCACGCAACAGGCCGGCGAGATCGCCCAGCAGGCCCTGGCCGAGATCGACATCGACGCCGTGGTGGCCGAGGCCCTGGCCGGCGTCGAACCCATGGTTCAGGGCCTGGCGACCAACGGCGCCTGGGCCCACGCCGACCCCGACCAGATGGTCACCTACGGCCTGGTGGCCGACTACGCCGTCGGTCAGTCGGAAGCGGCGCTGGAAGAGGTGGAAGCCGCCTTCAACACCCCGCTCGCGCCCCCGGCGCCGCCCGCCCCGCCCGCCGAAGCCTGATCCGCGCTTCCAGAGCTTGACCTGACCGGCGCCGGGCCGGAAAGGGTCTTATGGCCGCGCTTCCTGTCGATCCGCATCTCTACGCCGCCTTCCTGGGCGTCATGGCCGTCATGGCGATCACGCCCGGACCGGCCAACCTGTTCGCCGTGGCGACCGGCATGGAGAAGGGCCGCGCCTCGGCCCTGATCGGCGTGGTCGGGATGAACGCCGCCACCCTGGTCTGGTTCGGCGCCGCCGCCCTGGGCCTCGGCGCCCTGGTCGCCGCCTTCCCCCAGGTGTTTCGCCTCATCGCCGTCCTGGGCGCCCTCTATGTCGCCTGGCTGGGGATCAAGGCCCTGCGCGGCGCCTTCGCCACCGCCGCCGAACCCAACCACGTCGAGGTCAGGCGCGGCCGCAGCGCCCTGATCGACGGCTTTACAGTCCAGATCGCCAATCCCAAGGCCATCCTCTTCTTCACCGCCGTCCTGCCGCCCTTCCTGGACGTCAACCGTCCCGTCGCGCCCCAGCTGGCCCTGTTCGCCCTGGCCACCATCGGCATGGACGTCCTGTCGATGAGCGCCTACGGCCTCGGCGGCGCCGCCCTGGCGAACCGGATGAACGAGCCCCGTTTCAAGCGCGGATTCGGAATTTTCGTCGGCGGCCTGCTGATCCTTGCGGCCGTCCTGATCGTCACCAGATTGCACGGATAGGCGTCTGTGTCGCAGGCTCGGGAACTTGGCTGTTCACCTGTCGTTCAGCACCATCGACGTTCTATGGATGTTCAAGGAGAACCTCCCATGAAAAACCTTCGCAAGACGTCGGTTCTGGTTGCTCTCGCCGGCGCCCTGGCGCTGGGCGCCTGCGCCACCGCCACCCCCTATCAGCCGGCCGGCGTGAACGGCCAGCGCGGCGGCTACGCCGAGCAACGGCTCGAAAGCAACCGCTTCAGCGTCAGCTTCTCGGGCAACTCGGTCACCTCGCGCGACCAGGTCGAGATGTCCCTGCTGCTGCGCTCGGCCGAGCTGACGGTCGAGAACGGCTACGACTGGTTCGCTACCGTGACCCGCGCCACGGACCGCGACACCCGTTTCTACACGACGCCGGACCCCTTCTACTACGACCGCTACGGTCCCTACTGGGGTCCCCAGTGGCGCTTCTATCAGCGCGGCTACTGGAGCACCTGGGACCCCTACTGGGGTCGTGACCGCGACATCCGTCAGGTCGACCGCTACGAGGCCACCGCCGAAATCGTCATGGGCCGCGGCGCCAAGCCCGCCGGCGACCCCAACGCCTTCGACGCCCGCGAGGTCATCAACAACCTGGGCAGCCGCGTAACCCGGCCTGCTTCCAGGTAAGAGCGCGCTATCGCTCGCTGCTGGAGCGCAGAACTAAAAACGCCCGCCTCATCGCAGAGGCGGGCGTTGCTGTCTGTGGTCACGGCCTCAAGCAGCCCGAAGGGCGATAGGCCCCCTAAAAAAGACCCCAGGGTCGGCTTCAGCCGACTCTGGGCGTCTTCAAGCGTCGTTTGTTCGAGTGGGTCGCCGGCGCCGAACCCAGGGCTTCGGGCACCTCGCCCTTGAAGTAGAAGCGCTGCCAGGCCTCCTTGGCCGCATCGGGATCGCCCGAGGCCAGGCGGGTGTTGAAGTCGGTACGCGCCCGATTCCAGGCCTCGAACTGGCCCTTCATGCCGGGGTTGGAGTCCAGCGAACGGATCACCGGCTCGAAGGCCTCCACCTTGCGGTGCTCGACCGGCAGGATGAAGCAGAAGGGCTCGCCCTTCTCGAACTTGACCTTGCCCGGCCGCGTGAAGATCCAGTTCATGGTGAAGGGGAAGGGCAGCCAGTCGGTCTCGATCAGGCCGGTCAGCGGCTGAATGCCGTCCTTGACGTGGTTGGGCGACCCTTGCGCCAGCATGCCCCAGCCCGGCGGCGTCCTGAACAGATACTGCGGGTGCATGGTCAGCACCCCGCGCGAGAAGTGCGAGGTGACGAAGTGGTCCAGCTCCGGCTGCGGCCGGTCGGGCGTGATCTTGATGTCCGACTGGGCCGGGCCGCCGTTCCATTCGGCGGTGAAGCCGAACGGGACCAGGATCTCCCACCCCGTGGTGTTGGCCATGGTCAGCGGCAGGCAGCGATAGGGATGCCGGCTGGCGAAGGCGTCCATCCAGTTGCGCGACTGGCGGCCCGGCACCAGGTCGCACGGCCGGGGGCTCATCGGATAGCATTCCAGTTCCAAGACGCGGCTCCCAAACAGGTCGAACAGGGGTAAGGATGATGTCCTCCTCCCCTATCGCCCCCGCCGCCTGTCCGACAAGGCCGAGATGACCGACACCGCCCCCCAACTGCCCGCCCCCGAGGCCACACCCGAGTCCGCGCCCGCCTATGACCGGGCGCGTCTGCTGGCCTGGATGGCGGGGAACGGCATCACCCAGACCACCCACGACCACCCCGCCGTCTTCCGCGTCGAGGAAGGCCTGGAGCTCAAGGCCGCCCTGCCCGGCCTGCACACCAAGAACCTGTTTCTCAAGGACAAGAAGGGCCGATTGTGGCTGATCTCGGCGGCCCAGGACACGGTCATCGACCTGAAGCGCGCCCACCGGACCCTCGGCTCGGACCGCCTCTCCTTCGGCAATGAAACCCTGATGTGGGAGACCCTGGGCGTCCGCCCCGGCTCCGTTACGGCGATGGGCCTGATCAACGACGTGGATCGTCGCGTGACCTTCGTCCTGGATCAGCGCCTGTGGGAGGCCGACATCGTCAACTTCCACCCCCTGACCAACACCGCTACCACCGCGCTCGACCAGGCCGCCTTCCGCCGCCTCCTGACCCGGCTGGACCGTCAGCCCCTGGTGGTGGACTTCGACGCCCTGGATTGAGCAGAGAGCGCCGTGCGATCCTCGCCTAGACTTCCAGCGCCCTGGCCCGGCCGAGGAGCATGATCCGGTCCGACGCCCCCGGCGCGAGTTCGGTCAGGTCAGGGTCGTCCCCCCGCCACAGCGTCATCATCCCCGTCTCGGCCCGCCACCCCCGAACGCGGCTCCCCTCCTCCACGAAGAGCAAAAGACCGCCGTCCATGGTCCGACGCGCATCGGTCAGTTCCAGGGTGAACCGCCAGTTCCCCGCTGACGGCGCAGCCGGCAAGCCGCGCTGACCAGGGCCATGTCGAACGAGGAGCGGCGCCCCCTCCGCCTCCAGTCCCAAGGCCTTCAACGCCTCGGAGACGAATTGCTCCAGTTCAGCCGAGGCTTCGGCCACCGCGAAAGGCCCCTCTCCTCGCCAGACGGGTGCAGGCTGGTCAGGCGGGCGCCCGGCCAGCACGCGCCTTATGTCCGCTCGCGGTTCGCCCGAACCTGTTCTTTGCCCGCCCATGGGCGCAAGTCTTACAAGACGGCAAGGTATCGCCGCAAGTTCGTCACATTCTCGCCTCTAGCCGGCGGCGTGGATCCAGCCCGTGATCGACAGACGGGGCGTCTGGGCCAGGCGCGTGACCATCGAAACCGCATGGAGCTGGGGCACGGCGAACAGGTTGAGCGCATTGAAGGCCGGCACATAGCCCTCCGCGACATGGCCGTCGTCGTCGAGGAACATGAGAATTCCGCCCCAGTCGGCGCGCCAGATCGGCGTCAAATTCAGGACATAGGCGTAGAGACGCCTTTGCAGGGGGTTCTCGTCGCCATGAGCGGTCAGGAAATGGTTCGGCAGGTACCGCGTGGCCATCACGTCGGCGAAGGCGAGACGCTCGTCGCCGGTCACGGCGGCCACGAAGTCGAGGAAGGCGCGGCTGTTGATGAAGTCCCGCGCCGACTGCATCGCCCGCGCCACAGGGCGACCCGCTTCCAGCTCCGCCGATATCCGCACCGTGTCGAACACATATTGAAGGGTGTCGGTGCTGGAATCCGCCAGGGATCGCTCCAGCTCAGCCCGTTCAGACGCCGGCATCGCCTCCAATTCCCTGACGCTGATGTCGAGGTCCTGACCCGTTCCGACGTGAAAAGACCGCGTCCAGTCCTCGGCGTCCTGCAGCAAGCCATGAAGTTCCCGAGCCGAGTCCGGCGTCAGGATCTCGGGGATATGAAGCCGTCGATGGCCGCCGAACACGTCCCGATAGCTTTCGGGCCGATGCAGAGGGTTCAAACGAAGAGAAGGGCGATCGGTCAAAACAGCCTCGGACAACAGCGCGCCCAGAGGCGGCAGCCGGCCCTCGTTCGCAAGTTAAACTTTCGACAGAAGGCGCGCCAAGCCAGATGTTCGTTGCGCAAAATCGCGCGTGACGGCCGAAAAATCCCGTTTCCCTGAATCTCCTGTCTCGACGGCGCGCCCCGGAATAATATCGCCGTTCTTCATCTTCGCGCCGACCGGCGCTGCGGGCCTTCATCGCGTCAGTTCCTGACAGGGAGACGGTGCATGCGACTGTTGTGGAAAGCCCTGGCCGTCGGCGGCGCCGGTCTGGTCCTGACGGGGTCGGCCGCCGCGCCGCGCCTGTCGTCGCCACCGCTCGATCCGACCGGCCTGTTCGGCGCCCTGTGCGGGCCGGGTCAGGCGGGCGGCGCACTGGTCCGCGAGCTGCTGATCGCCTCGGCCGTCGCCGCCCCGGCCAGCCAGGCCCAGACCATCCCCCTCTATCCCGACCTGACGACCTCGCCCCTGATCGCGACGACGCGCGATCCCCGCGCCCAGGCCTATTTCAGTCAGGGCCTGACGCTGGCCTACGGCTTCAACCACGCGGGCGCCGTGCGCTCCTTCCGCGAGGCCCAAGGCCTCGATCCCGACTGCGCCCTGTGCTGGTGGGGCGAGGCCATGGCGCTCGGCCCCAACATCAACGCCCCGATGGACGAGCGCGACCGGGCGGCGGCGCTCAAGGCCCTCGAGCGCGCCATGGCCCTGCGGACCCTCGGCACGCCGCAGGAACAGGCCCTGATCGAGGCCCTGGCCCGGCGCTATTCGGACGACCCGGCGGCGGATCGCGCCGCCCTGGACGCCGCCTACGCCGACGCCATGCTTGCCGTCGCGGCCCGCTTCCCCCAGGATGACGACATCGCCGTCCTGGCCGCCGAGGCGGCGATGGACACCACGCCGTGGAACTACTGGCAGGCCGACAAGCGAACCCCGGTCGGGCGCAGCGGCGAGGCGGTGCGTCTGGTCGAGACCGTTTTGGCCCGCGCCCCCGGGCATGAGCAGGCCGCCCACCTCTACATCCACCTGATGGAGGCCGCCGATCCCGAGCGCGCCGAGGCCGCCGCCGACCGCCTGGCCGCCGCCCCCACGACCAGCGCCGGGCACCTGGTCCACATGCCCGGCCACATCTATGTGCGGCGCGGGCGATACGCCGACTCCATCCGACTGAACGTCGCGGCGGCGCGCGCCGACGAGGCCTTCATCCGCGACACGGGCGACGAGAGCCTGATCCGCTACGGCTATTATCCGCATAACATCCACTTCATCGTCGCCTCGGCCCAGATGGCCGGCGACATGGACACGGCCCTGCGCGAGGCGCGACGGCTGAGGACCGTGCTGGACCCGGCGACCTCGGCGAAAATCGCCTGGATTCAGGTCATCGACGCCGCCCCCTATCAGGCCCTGGCCCAGTTCGCCGCGCCGCGAACCATCCTGGCCGCGCCCGCCCCCGACGCCCGCCTGCCCTATGCCGTCGCCATGCGCCATTACGCCCGCGCCGTGGCCTACGCCCGACTGCGCGACCGGGCCAGTTTCAACCGCGAACTGGCGGCCCTGACCGCGCTGAAGGCGTCCGACGCCTTTGCCGACATGGTCGCCCAGGGCGTGCCCGCCCCTGACCTGCTGACCCTGGCCGAGGCCGTGGCGCGCGGCCGCTTCGCTGCGGCCCAGGGCCGCCATCGTGAAGCCGCCGACCACTATCGCCGCGCCGTCGCCATCGAGGCGACGCTGCCCTATCAGGAGCCGCCCTACTGGTATTACCCGGTCAATCAGTCCCTGGGCGCGGCCCTCTATCAGGCCGGCCGCCCCGCCGAGGCCGCCGAGGCCTTCCGCGACGCCCTGGTCCAGACCCCCAACAACGGCTGGGCCCTCTACGGCCTGGCCCGCAGCGAGGCGGCGCAAGGCCACGCGGACGAAGCCGCCGCCGCCGAGAGCGCGCTCAAGACCGCCTGGCTGGGCGACCGCCGCTGGCTGCGCATGGACCGGCTGTAGACCAGCCTTCTTGCCCCCTTCCCCCTCGAGGGGGGAAGGGCCGGGGATGGGGGTGTGAACACGACCCTGGCCATAAAGGCGCGAGAGACGCGACCGCGCCTCCTGCGTTCTCAGGTCACATCATCTGCCTCCACCCCTACCCATCCCTCCCCCCTCGAGGGGGAGGGCTTTTACTTCGGGAGCGACCTCTTCTGACGCAGCGATCCACTATAGTCATACGAGTCCGCTCTCCGATTTCAGACGATTCAGACGAATTGGACTCTGTTTTTCGCGCGGACCGGTCGCGGTTGCGGCCAGACGCCTCACTTCCTGCACTTGCCGCTTGATGGCGAGGCATCCCGACGCCATCTGATCCGTTACGATTCTTCGACCCTTACGCGGACCCGATCATGACCTTCGCCGACCCCACGCTTTCCGACGACCTGATCAAGGACGGCACCGACGCCAGCTTCATGACCGACGTGGTCGAGGCCTCGAAGCATCAGCCCGTCATCGTCGACTTCTGGGCCACCTGGTGCGGCCCGTGCCGCACCCTCGGCCCGGCATTGGAAAAGGCCGTGCGCGCCGCTGCCGGGGCGGTGAAGATGGTCAAGATCGACGTCGACGCCAACCCGGCCTATGCGGGGCAACTGCGGGTCCAGTCGATTCCGACCGTCTATGCCTTCGTCAACGGCCAGCCGGTCGACGGCTTCCAGGGCGCCATCCCGGACAGCCAGATCAAGGCCTTCATCGACAAGCTGACCGGCGGCGCGGGCGTCAACACCGACGTCGAGCAACTGCTGTCGCTGGGCGAGGAATCCCTGTCGCTGAACGACCTCGGCGGCGCGGCCCAGGCCTTCGCCCACGTCCTGACCATGGAGCCGGACAACCAAAAGGCCATCGCCGGCATGGCCCGCGTCTATCTGGCCGAGGGCGACGCCGAACAGGCGCGTCAGACCATCGCCATGGCCCCGGCCGACTCCACCGATCCCATGGTCCAGAGCGTCCGCGCCCAGCTGTCGCTGGCCGCCGCCGCCCCGACCGGCGCCCACGCCGAGCTGGAGGCGAAGATCGCCGCCGATCCCAATGATCATCAGGCCCGCTACGACCTGTCCCTGGCCCTGGCTTCGTCGGGCGACCTGAACGGCGCGGTCGATCAGCTGCTGGCCATCGTCAAGGCCGACCGCGAGTGGAACGACCAGGCGGCGCGCAAGCAGCTTCTGACCGTGTTCGAGGCCGCCGGCGCGACCAGCGAGGTCGCCCGCGACGGCCGCCGCCGCCTGTCCTCCATCCTGTTCGCCTGATCGGAGACCGGCGATGGCTCAGGGCTATATCAAGGCGATCGAGCTGCCCCAGGTCATCCCGGTCTTCCCCTTGCCCGGGTCGATCCTGCTGTCGCGCGGTCAGTTGCCGCTCAACGTCTTCGAGCCGCGCTATCTGAACATGGTGGACGACGCCATGGCCGGGGACCGGATGATCGGCCTGATCCAGCCCATCGGCGGCATGGACATTCAGCCGCCCCTGGCCCGCGTCGGCTGCGCCGGACGCATCACCAGCTTCAACGAGACCTCGGACGGGCGCTATCTGATCACCCTGACCGGGGTCTGCCGGTTCCGCGTCACCACCGAGCTTCAGGTCAAGACGCCCTATCGTCAGGTCCACGCCGACTTCGCCGCCTTCGAGGCCGACCTGCGCGCCCCCGACCCCGCCGCCGAGTTCGACCGTCACGGCTTCCTCGATGCGCTCCGCCCCTATCTGGAGCACCGGGGGCTGAACGTGGACTGGGACACGGCCGAGGCGGCGCCTCAAGAAGCGTTGATCAACAGCCTGGCCATGGCCCTGCCGTTCGAGCCGCCCGAGAAGCAGGCCCTGCTGGAGGCCGACACCCTGGACGCCCGCGCCGAGGCCCTGACCGCCCTCCTGCGCATCGAAGCCGCCGCCAACGACGACGACGACGGCCCGGCGATGCAGTAGCTACCACTCACAGCCCGCGCGCCAATGCGTCAGCGCCCTCGGGACACGGCCCGCCAAACGGGCTCAAGTAGCGCAAAGCGCGATAGCCCCCTAAGAAAGACTCCATGAGCGACGCCTTCAACACCCCCGTCTCGGTCGATCCCCGCCTGCTGGAGGTCCTGGTCTGCCCGGTCACGCGCGGCCGCCTGACCTATG
>RCUP01000542.1_pt1 | contig 27506 bp, 22 predicted proteins | sample 2166341 | NCBI WGS metagenome assembly RCUP01 (sample SAMN09932325, study PRJNA488358) | compost metagenome | isolation source: compost soil in succinonitrile-enriched | place: Germany: Experimental Botanical Garden | reverse complement strand
AGTACCGACAGCGGAGTACTGGCGGACGGGGGTTCAAATCCCCCCGGCTCCACCAAATACCAGTTTCCACATGTTCCCACATGATCGGAAACACCCCAAGAAGCCCGCCCAGCGCGGGCTTTCTTGTGTCTGGACATTCCCGAATGAATCCACACAGCATTGCGCCCCGTGTATGCCTGCTTGTATGCTCGCCATTAAATTGAAACTGGGGCATACACGCATGAAGCGTTCGGAGATTAAGCGCCGTCCGATGGCTGACACCACTTTGGCCAGCCTTGAGCCAGAAGCCAGCACCTACCGGGAGCTGGATGGCGCCGGGCTCTATTTACGAGTGAAGCCCACGGGCCAGAAATCCTGGGAGCTGCGTTACAAAAAAGCAGATGGAAAATGGTCATGGCTAGGGTTGGGAGGCTACGGCAAAGGCAGCCACCAGTTGACCGGCGAACAAGCGCGCCAGAAGGCAGCAGAGCTACGCGACAGCACAATGAAAGATGGCAGCATGCTCGCCACCCAGCGCGCGCAAAAAGCAGCGGAACGCGAAGCCGCCAACAACACTTTCGAGCATCTGGCACGCGAGTGGTACGCCAACAAACGCAAAGGCTGGAGTGCCGGCACTGCAACCCGAACCATTGGCGCCCTGGAGCTGCATGTGTTTCCGATCTTCGGCAAGCGGCCCTATCAGGGGGTTCTGCCAATGGAGTGGATGGAGTTCCTGCGCGGCATGGAGCAAACCGGGATTGTCGAACAGACCAGCCGAGTACGTGGCATGTGCCGGGAAATTTACGACCTTGCCCGCGTCACTGGCCGCGCAACTCACAACCCACTGGAAGGGTTGCACAAGTTCCTGCTGACCAAGCCAGCCGAGAACTATGCCCACGTTTCAATTGACGAACTCCCGCCCCTTTTGCGAGCTATCAGAGCGTACCCGAGTGCGGTAGACGTCCGTATCGGTCTGCACCTGCTGTCTATGCTCGCCTGCCGACCATCTGAGCTGCGGGAGGCACGTTGGTCTGAATTCGATCTAGATGGCAGCCTGTGGACAGTTCCCGCCGAACGCATGAAGCGTCGTCGCGAACATGTGGTTCCCCTGCCACGCCAAGCTGTCGAACTGCTGCGCGATCTGCACAACCTCACCGGCGCTTACCTGCTGCTATTTCCTGGTCGTAGCAATACAACCAAGCCGCGCTCCAATACCGTTTTCTTAATGGCCCTGCGTCGCCTTGGCTACGAAGGTCGGCAGACTGGCCACGGGTTTCGCCATATCGCCAGCACGATCCTCAATGAACACGGCTTCGATGAAAACCATATTGAAGCTCAGCTATCACACGTCAAAGACGGGATTGCCGGGGTGTACAACAAAGCTCAATACCTGGCTCAGCGTACGACCATGATGCAGTGGTACGCCGATCACCTAGACAGATTAGCTACAGGCAATGTGGTGGAGTTCAAGCACGCATGATCTACGGATTAGATTTCAAGACGATTATCAGGCTACTCCTAGATTTCGCACCAAAGGCAGTCCTTGATGATTTGGAGCTGACAGAAAGCACCTGCAATGAATGGGAGGATGACCTTAAGTCAGAACAAGGTACCTGGCGCGGTAATCGTTCGATCATCGACATGTCATCGTTGGCGCTCTACTACGCGACCAAAAAACGCAGCAACAGAGAAAGGCTGCTTGCCTACGGTAGAGTCGAAGTTGATCTCTATACCCTGTACGACTTTGCAGAAACGGTCAAAGCAGAGGACTTCGACAATGTCGAAAAACTTGTCAAATCAATCCCAAAAGAAAAAAGACAAAAAATTCTGGCGGAAGCACGCCAACACCGAACTCACAAACACGACTGGGATGCCGTGGCCAACATGAGGACTGAGCTCTTGAACTCGGGAAAAGAGCCGAAAGACGCTGATAGCATTCTCAGGGCAAAGCTAAAAATCCACCCATCCACATACTCTGATTGGCGGAAAAGAGATTCACTGAAAAGAAAACCAACGGTGTAATTATTAGCCCGTTATCTCCGGTGCATAACCTGCGAGCCGTAACCAATACGGAGGCATTCAAATGCACACAGCTACGACACCAAACAAAGTCATGATCCGCCAGACGGCGCTATGCGACTGGCTCGACTTATCCCGCTCAGGGCTGGATAAGCTCCGCAAAAAAGACCCTACCTTTCCACGCCCACTCAAGGGGGGGGACACCCGCCAAGCTGCCGCGTTCTACGTCGTGTCCGAAATTCAATCGTGGCTCCAATCCAAGATCGAAGCACGAGACGCCGCATGAGCGCTCCTATCATTCCATACGACTACAAGGGCCAAGCCGTGCGGTTTAACACTGACGGCTGGCTTAATGCAACGCAGATCGCGGAGAGGTTCGGCAAGCGGCTCGATAGGTGGTTTGAGAACACCGACACCTTGGAATACATCCGCGCTTTGGATGAGTTTTTAACGGGTGAAAAGTCGAAAATTCTACATACCCGGAATTCGGGGTATGTAAAAACTAGCAAGGCGCGAGCGGATCGCGGAGGTGGTACTTGGCTCCATCCTAAGCTGGCAATGACCTTTGCTCGTTGGTGTGACGCCAAATTCTCCGTCTGGTGTGACATGTGCATCGATGGATTACTGAACACTGATCCAGCGACTCGTCAGAAGTATGGACAAGCTTGCCAGTTGCTGGATGACAGACGGAGCGAGGCAAGCCAAGGGGGGAGCCTCCTGGCTAATTGGCGCTGGAGCAGGCCCGGTCTGGAAAAAAGCATTGCCTACTGGAGAGAACAACTACAGCTGCCCCTTTCATTGGATGAGTCATGAAAATGAGCACTACTTGGAGTCGCAGCATGACGCCTACCCCCGGTTGCAACTCATCTATCAAACACTGTCAGGAGTTGCCGTCATGGGCAGCGTGAGGCCCTTAAATGGCAAGCCATATGCGTGTGTCAGTAATACCAATACGCCGGGGGCTTACGACGATTTCTACGCCCCCACAGAGCCAGCCATCGACGACGATAGCCTAGCCCTCCTGATTGATGCCTGCTCTGAGCTTCGCGATTTTTACGACCTGGAGCAGTGCCCCGGACGGGCAGGCTGGTTATCAGAAATCGTCGAATACTTTGAGGCCTTAATCGCACGACTTGACCCTTCGCAGGCAAGTGAATGACTGGCGCATCAACTCTTTTTCGTGACGCGCTCCAATCTGCCTAGCGGCATTGGAGCGAGTAGCACCGAAAGCCTCATGACGGGATAACCACCATGATCAAAACAACCTGCAAAAAAGCGGGAACGCCGAAGGCATGCCCGAAGAAAGTCACCGAGCTGTTTTATGTGACCCATCCGAAGGCGCCCAAGGCGCTGATGGGGCCGTACCTCACCGAAGCCAACGCTGAGTGCGGGCCCGTAGTTATGCGTAGCGCTGATGCCTTGGTGACGGCCTGCCTCGTTGATTCGCTGGACGATCTGACCTGCTGGCACGCCGTGAATAATTGCCGGATCTGTCTGGCCTTTGCTGGCGCTGCCAAGTGAGCCGTATTACAGACACGACGATCCTTTTCAGTGATGCGCTCCAGTCAGTATTTGGGCCACTCGACTTCCTACCTGCGCCAGACGGAAATATTCATAGGTTTCACGTCCCTGGCGACAAACTCGGAACACTCAACGGCTGGTATGTGTTTTATCTGGACGGCATCGCTTCGGGAGCATTCGGCAGTTGGAAAACGAATGGTTCCAATGCCTGGAGCATTCGAACACCCGCCAATTATCGTGAAGCCGAACAGGTGCGCCAGCGCATCGAGCAGGCCCGCCAGCAACGCGAGGCTGAGCAACGCCAACGCCAACTGAGCGCGGCAACCCTTGCTCAACGCTGGTGGCGTGACGCACGACGCGCCGCCCTTGATCACGTCTATTTAATCGCCAAGGGTGTTCGCTCCCACAGCCTGCGCCTGCGCAATGACGAATTGCTGGTGCCGCTGTACTCCGGTGGCGTGCTAGTCAACCTGCAACGGATCGCCCCGGACGGCAGCAAACGCTTCTTGGCTGGTGGCCGGGTAAAGGGCGCCTATTCACCGATGGGCCATATCACGCCAGGCAGCCCAATTTGTATCTGCGAGGGCTGGGCCACGGGTGCCACGCTTCACGAAAGCGGCCACACCGTCGCCTGCGCCATGAATGCTGGGAACTTAAAGCCGGTGGCGCTGGCGCTTCGGGCCGAATACCACACCACCGAAATCATCGTTGCGGGCGACGACGACCGCCAGACCGAGGGCAATCCCGGACGCACAGCAGCCAATGCCGCCGCCATTGCCGTGGGTGGACTAGTAGCGTTTCCGGACTGGCCGAGCAGTGCGCCCAACACCCTGACCGACTTCAACGATCTGTACTGCTGGGGCGCCAACCATGCCAACGAGTAATGTAACCCACCTGACGACTGATCTAGGCGGCACAGCTGGGGCAACTGACGGGGCCAACACGGCGAAAATCACCGCAAGCCAAGCGGCAAAGGTCTCGGCCAAGTTTCTGATATGTGAAACCCCGAAGGTCGCACCTGAGCGGCCTTGCTGGGGCGTGTACGAACACTGGGTAACAAATGAGAAAAGCCGCAAGCTGAAACCAGGCGTGTACTGGCATGGCTTTATGCGCACCGCAGCCGATGATGGGACCGACGATGACAAAACAGACCGCCCCATCACTGACGAGTGGATCGCTAGCCCGGTGACCGTAGTGGCCCGGACGACCAATAGCGACGATGGTAGCGAAGGCCGTTTACTGCGCCTGATGACGGAGAGCGGCATCAAGGAATGGATCATCCCCATGGAGGTGTTCGGCGGCAGCGGCGAGGATGCCAGACGCCAGCTGTTCGGCATGGGCGCAATTATTTCCATGAAGAAACGTGGCGCCTTCATGGAGTACTTGCTGGACCAACGCCCCGACCAAGTATTCGCCACCACCTGCCGCCCCGGCTGGCATGAGACGGGCGACTTTGTATTGCCAGGCCGAACCATTGGCAGTAACAAAGTGCGATATCAGGCCAGCGGCAAGGCACAGAACCTATTCAGTGTGCGCGGCGATCTGGATCGATGGAAAACCGAGGTTGCCACCAAGTGCGAAGGCAACCCGATTCTGACGCTAGCTATCGGCTGCGCACTGGCTGGCCCTTTGCTGAGCCTGGTGGGCGTACTAGGTGGCGGTGTTCATCTGGTGGGCGACAGTTCTAGCGGCAAGTCGCTGGCGCAACTGATTGCTTCGTCAGTGTGGGGCGATCCTGGCATATTCGCCGCGTCGTGGGACATGACCAAGGGAGGTTTAGAGATCGAGGCATCGAGCCGCAATGACACCATGCTGCCTCTGGATGAAATCAAACGGGCCGATCCCAAGCGCGTACAGGAAATGGCGTACTCACTAGCCAACGGCCAGGGTAAAGGCACGATGACCCGTGAGCGTGAAGGTCGGGCCAAGCTTTCGTGGCGCTTGCTGGCGCTGTCAAGTGGCGAACGCTCTCTGTCAGAACATGCGGCCATCGGCGGTAATGCAGCCCATGCTGGCGCTGAGTTACGCATGGTGGACGTGAACGCCGGTACTCGCACCCACCGGGCCTTCGATGAGTTGCATGGCTTGGCGGGCGCCGACTTCCATCGCCTGCTGACCGTCGCTGTTGGCGCCCACCATGGTCACATTGGGCCAGCATTCGTGGAAAAGCTGCTCGCCAGTGACGACCGCCCCGGCCTGCTGGACAACTTCGCCCGTGCCCGCGCCAGCTTCACCGAGGACAATGCTCAAGCCGGACGGGTAGCGGATCGCTTCGCCGTCATCGCGTTGGCGGGGGAAATGGCCATCACCTACGGCCTGTTGCCTTGGACACCGGGTAGCGCCTTATCTGACTGCCAGTTGCTCTTTGACGAGTGGCTGAGTCGGGTAGGCAGCGGCAATGCCGAAGACCGGCAAATACTGTCTAGCGTTAGCGATTTCATTGCCAAACACGGCGATAGCCGATTCTCCAACGTGAACGACCAGACGCCCGACACCAAGGTACATAACCGGGCAGGGTTCTGGGAGTTATCAATGGGAAAACGGCTGTACCTGTTCAACAAACCGGCACTGATCGAGGCCGCGCACGGGTACGGATTTAATCGTGTTATCAAAGCGCTAGAGGAGGCTGGTGCTCTGGGGCGTCGTGACAACGGGCGGAATACGAAGAACTACCGGCTGCCTGGTGGCGGGCAAGCTCGCCTGCATGTCGTCGATCAAGAAGCATTGAACATGGAAGGGGGTTGCGCATGAACGGCACCCAAACACCAATTGCCCGGACTACCAGAGTTCATAGGAACCTAGCGTCAGTGGCAACACTGGCAACACTGGCAACACTGGCAACGGCCTTATGGGGCGTGGTTTGTAGGCGTTGCCACTCTATACAAAAAGTGGCAACAACAGGCAACACACACCTTAGTTTCACTATAAGAGAGCGCGCTAACCGTGTCTTTTGGTCATCACTGTTGCCGGTAAAAATACTCTGGCAACAAAATAGCCGCGTCGGCAACGGCTGGAGCCCGCGTATTCCGGGGCTGTTGTCACTGTTGCCAGTGTTGCCGGTTTTTTTTGAATCACCGAAACATATGCTTGTTAAAGATCAGGGCCAAGTGACGTTATGAGGCTTTATGGCCTGCTAGTTCACATCCCGCCAACCTACTCGAAATCACCCCGGATTTAGTATCGCTTTCTACGCCAGGCAGGGTGCCGCCTCAGACACGGATTGTGATGCCAAAGCACAACGGACAGGCTGTTAAGGTTAAACGAACAGGTTGTTACTTTTAACAAGCTACAAACGCGTCTAAATTTCGGAGAAAGGCCCGGCCTTGCTGCTCAAAAACGGCCTAATCGTCTGTGTCTAGGCTGTTAAGGATTGTTAAGGTGGTGAACAGGTGCGAAGTTGCACTCCCCTTGACCACCCTTTGCATTCGACGTGACCAGTCATTTGCATTCGTTTATGACCGCCGATTGCATCGGATTTGACAAGCACGCTTTGTGGCCATGATCGGCAGGGAACGGCCAGAAGCGAACGGTGGTGGCCGTCTGCGTTCGGCGCAAAAGCGGACATTAATACGAGGTCACTTACTGTTCCAACGTAGACGCTTGTGAAGGCTGAAATGTACAGCAATCCATGGTAAATCGGCTGTTCAGTCAACGATCTGACAGATTAGGTTTGAACGGCACACCAAAAACAACTAAATCCGCTATTTCTCTGGCCCAGCCAGGAGGGCTGCAAAAAACACGGGGAGCTGAGACTTTTTTCGCATGGCAGAACCGCCTTCCTTTATCATTCCGGCATCGTGTTCCCGGTCACTAGCTTAGGGCGCTCGGCTGGCGGACAGCAACATCCGGAAAACCGAAGCGGCTTAATCGCCGGAGCTGAAAGCAAGCCGACAGAACGGCATGTGCTGGCCGGAATATAACCATCAGAAAAAAATCTTGCGGCTAAAAACGCCGCCTTCGCGCATCGGCAATCTGGACAGTGGTAAACCATGAATGCAGTAGAAATTGAGTCCGCCATATCAGACCTGGCCCTTGAACCCTTTGACGCAGCAGAGTTTCCGTTCACCTTCTTGGCCGCGTTCGGCAACAAGGAAACCGCGCTCAAGCGCCTGCGCGCCGGCAACAACAACACCTCGGACGTACCGGGCGGCGTACTACTGCGCAGCAACATTCATATCGCCACATGCGAGCCCGGCACAGTAAGCGAAGCGCTCAAGGCGTTGCGCACCAGCCCGGCCACCACAAAAGCCAAAGCCAAGTTCATCCTCGCTACAGACGGGCAAACGCTAGAGGCCGAAGAACTGATCACGGGTGAAACAATCACCTGCGACTACCCGGACTTTCCCAACCACTTCGGTTTCCTGCTGCCGCTGGCCGGTATCTCCACTATCAAGGAGATCAAGGACAACCCCATCGACGTGCGTGCCACCAGCCGCCTGAACAAGCTGTACGTCGAGCTGCTGAACGAGAACCCGGACTGGGCCAAAGCCGAACGCCGCCATGACATGAACCACTTCATGTCTCGGTTAGTGTTCTGCTTTTTTGCGGAAGACACCGACATCTTCCGTGGCGATGGTCTGTTTACTAAGACTGTTGAACAGTTAAGCGAGCGTGACGGTTCCAACACCCACCAGGTGCTGTCGGAAATCTTCCGCTCCATGAACATCAAGCTGGCCGAGCGCGCCACTGTCCAGCCACGCCTACCCAGTTGGGCGAACGGATTCCCCTATGTGAATGGGGGCCTGTTTTCCGGCAGTACCGAGGTGCCACGCTTCACCCGCATGGCCCGCACTTACCTGCTGCATGCTGGCAACCTGAACTGGCAGAAAATCAATCCCGACATCTTCGGCAGCATGATCCAGGCCGTCGCCGATGATGAAGAACGCGGCGCACTGGGCATGCACTACACCAGCGTGCCAAATATTCTCAAGGTATTGAATCCACTCTTCCTTGATGATCTGCGTACGCAACTAGATGCGGCGGGCGACAACAGGGCCAAGCTGCTTAACCTGCGCAAGCGTATGGCGCATATCCGCGTATTTGACCCAGCCTGCGGCTCCGGCAACTTCTTGGTTATCGCCTACAAGCAAATGCGTGAGATCGAGGCGGAGATCAATCGCCTTCGAGGCGAGGCCAACAATAAATCGGAAATCCCACTGACCAATTTTCGCGGCATCGAGCTGCGCGACTTTCCGGCAGAAATTGCCCGGTTGGCGCTGATCATTGCCGAGTTTCAGTGCGACGTGTTGTATCGCGGCCAGCAGGATGCTTTAGCTGAGTTTCTACCGCTAGACTCACAGAACTGGATTGTCTGCGGCAATGCGCTGCGGCTGGATTGGTTGGCGGTGTGTCCGCCGACGGGAACTGGCGTGAAGCTGGCAGCGGATGATTTGTTCGAAGTGCCATTGGACCAATCTGAAATCTCCTTCGAGAACGAAGGAGGCGAGACGTACATCTGCGGTAACCCGCCGTATATTGGCGACAAATATCAATCAAAAGAGCAGAAGAGCGAAATAAAAAGCCTTACCAAAAAAGACGTGCGCGCTGTCGATTACATCGCTGGGTGGCTTTGGAAAGCATCAGACTACATTCGTAGCGGAGGCCGATTCGCCTTCGTTTCTACGAACTCTATCTGCCAAGGTGTTCAGGTTCCTCTGGTGTGGCCGAGAATAGTCATGGCAGGGCAAGAGATTTTCTTTGCCCACAAAGCTTTTCTCTGGGGCAACAACGCTGCCAGGAACGCGCAAGTCATCTGCATAATTGTTGGCGTGGCCAATGTAGGCGTCAAACAGAAATACATCTTCGACGGTGAAGAGCGAAAAGAAGTTGAAAGCATCAACTTATATCTCGCGCCCGGCAAAAATATCATCGTCGAGCGGGCGAATGATCCCATCTCAGGTGTATCGACCATGTTTGGCGGGAACATCCCGAGAGATCAGGGAAATCTTCTGCTCACGCCCGATGAGGCAAGGGATTTGCTGGTCTCTTATCCTGAGGCAGCGCCTCTAATAAAGCCGATCCTTGGCTCCAAAGAGTTCATCAATGGCCTCGAACGTTACTGCCTCTGGATAACTGACGAACAAGCGCAGATCGCCTTTTCAATTCCGCCTATCAAGGCGAGGCTAGACCGCATACGGGAATATCGTCTACATGGCAGTGAACGTGGCCGTTCCGGTCTAGACACACCCTACAAGTTTGAACGGACGATCATCGGAAATTACCACACCATCATCATTCCAAGCGTCTCGTCGGAGCGCCGCGCTTATCTCCCTTGCGGTTTGCTGACGAGTGACGTGCGCGTCTCAAATCTTGCGCTTGCCCTCTACGACGCTCCACTGTGGAACATGGCCCTCATCGCCTCCCGTCTGCACCTCGTTTGGATTGGCACCGTCTGCGGAAAAATGAAAACGGACTTCCGCTACTCCAACACTCTTGGCTGGAACACCTTCCCAGTGTCGAGGCTCACAGAGCAAAACAAGGCCGATCTGACCCGCTGCGCTGAAGATATTCTGCTGGCCCGCGAAGCACATTTTCCAGCCACCATTGCCGACCTGTACGATCCAGAATCCATGCCAGAAAACCTGCGCCACGCACACGAGCGCAACGATGAAGTGCTGGAGCGTATCTATATCGGTCGTCGCTTTAAGAACGACACCGAACGGCTAGAAAAGCTCTTTGACCTCTACACCAAGATGACAGCAGCTACAGCGAAGGCCACGCCGAAAAAGCCACAAGGAAAAATGGCATGAGCGACACCCCTGCTAGCCTGAAAACCCCACCCGAGGGCTACGGCGAGTGGTTGGCCGACCTCAGAAGCCCTGCCGAATTGCAAACTATCTTGCCCAGCATTGAACAGATTGAATGTGAACTGGCGGGCGACGGCACCCTCATGGAGGATGAATCACAGTGACCAACACTACCAACCCGACCAACCCGACCAACAGCTATACGGTGCCGTCAGTATCCATTGCTACAGCGCACACGGGGGCATCAAGCAAGGCCAATGAGTTGGGCATGCGTACCATGCAAGAACGCGCCTACACCAAACGCGGCGAGCAGTACCTGCTGATCAAATCGCCCCCCGCATCGGGGAAGTCCCGTGCCCTGATGTTTATCGCGCTGGATAAGCTGCATAACCAGGGCTTGCAGCAGGCCATCGTCGTGGTACCCGAACGCTCTATTGGCGGCAGCTTTGCCGATGAGCCGTTGAGCCAACATGGCTTTTACTGGGACTGGCAGGTGGCACCACAGTGGAACCTATGCAATGCCCCAGGCATTGATGAGCCGCGTGTGGCCAAGTCCAAGGTGGACGCAGTGCGCACCTTCCTGAATAGCAGCGACAAGGTGCTGGTCTGCACGCATGCCACCTTCCGCTTTGCCGTGGAAGAGCTGGGCCTCGAAGCCTTCGACAACCGCCTGATAGCCATCGACGAGTTCCACCACGTTTCCGCCAACCCCGACAACAAACTGGGAAGCCAACTGAGCGCGTTCATCAACCGCGACAAGGTGCACCTGGTTGCCATGACCGGCTCCTACTTCCGTGGAGACAGCGAGGCCGTGCTGGCCCCGTCGGAAGAGAGCAAGTTTGAGACTGTTACGTACACGTACTACGAGCAGCTCAACGGTTACCGCTGGCTCAAGTCGCTGGATATTGGTTATTTTTTCTACACCGGGAGGTATGTGGATGCGGTCGCCAAGGTGCTGGACCCAAATCTGAAAACCATTGTCCATATTCCAAACGTAAATGCCCGCGAGAGCCTCAAGGACAAGGAGCGTGAGGTCAACGAGATCATGAGCGCACTTGGCGAATGGCAGGGGGTTGACCCGGCCACCGGTTTCCACATTATCAAAGTCAAGGGGGGCCGCACACTGAAAGTGGCCGACCTAGTGGATGACAGCGACCCAGCCAGGCGCTCCAAGGTGCTCGGCGCACTGAAAGACCCCGCGCAGAAGAACAACCGCGACAACGTGGATGTGATCATCGCACTGGGTATGGCAAAGGAAGGCTTTGATTGGATCTGGTGCGAGCATGCGCTGACCATCGGCTACCGGTCGAGCCTGACCGAAATTGTGCAGATCATTGGCCGCGCCACACGAGATGCGGAGGGTAAGGAGCGTTCGCGCTTTACCAACCTGATCGCCGAGCCTACGGCCGATCAAACTGCCGTTGCTGAGGCGGTAAACGATATGCTCAAGGCCATTTCCGCCAGCCTGCTGATGGAACAGGTGCTGGCGCCGCGCTATGAATTCACCCCGAAAGACACGGGCCCAAAAGAGGGTTTCAATTACGGGTCAGAAGGTTATCAACCAGGCGGCATCAACCTGGGCGTCAATGAAGCCACAGGCCAGTACCATGTGGAAATCAAAGGTCTGACCACGCCGCAAAGCACAGAAGCCACGCGCATTTGCAAAGAAGACTTGAACGAAGTGGTAACCAGCTTCCTGCAGGACAAAACCGTGCTGGAACGCGGGCTGTTCGACAAGGAAAACACCCTGCCCGAAGAGCTGACCCAACTGCACATGGGCAAGATCGTGCGCGAGCGTTACCCCGACTTGAGCGACGTCGACCAGGAAGCAATCCGTCAGCATGCCATCGCTGCCATGAACATTACCCAGCAGGCTAAGTTGATGTTGGCTCAGGCCGATGCCAACGAGAGTGATACCTTACAAGGCAGTACGGCCCTGCTGGAAGGCGTGCGAAAATTCGTTAACGTGCGCGAGCTAGACATTGATCTGATCGACCGCATCAACCCCTTTGATGCCGCCTATGCGGTGCTGGCGAAGGCGATGGATGAAAAATCCCTGCGCCAGGTGCAGGCCAGTATTGCAGCCAAGAAGGTGAGCATTCCTGAAAACGAAGCACGAGACCTGGCAATGCGTGCCCTGCAGTTCAAAAACGAGCGTGGCCGGCTGCCAGACATCAACTCTGCCGATGCCTGGGAGAAACGAATGGCTGAAGGCGTGGTTGCGTTCGCACGTTACCGCGCCCAAGCCAAAGCGGCGCAAGGAGAATCCGGCAATGGTTAAAATGAACGATGACGACCTGCTAAATGCGCTGGGCGTAGAAGTACCCTCGCTCAAGACAGCCATTCGAGCTCCTCGCGAAGAACGCATCATCGCTGGCTTCGAGGACATTCAGCGCTTCTATCAGGCCCATGGCCGCGCACCACTGCATGGTGAAGACTGCGACATCTTCGAGCGCTTGTACGCCGTGCGCCTGGATCAGCTGCGAAAGTTACCAGAAGCACAAACCCTACTGGCAGGCTTGGATAGTCACGGCCTACTGTCAGGTGCCGCGGTAGCCACGGTAAATGTGGATGACCTGGATGAGGAAGCCTTGCTCGCCGAACTGGGCATCGGCAGTGAGTCCGTCGACCAAGACGACATCACTGTGCTGCGGCATGTGCGTTCCAGTGCGGCAATAAAGGCGGCAGAAGAGATTGCCGCCCGGAACCTATGTAAAGACTTTGAGAGATTTAAGCCACTGTTTGATGAGGTGGAAGCAGGCCTCAAACGAAAACTATGGGTAACCAAACCCTTTGGAAAGAACGCCAGCATTGAGGCCGGGGACTTCTTCATTCTGAGCGGACTCATTGCCTATGTCGCCGAGGTGGGAGACACCTACAAGACGCCGAATGCGGAGACGAATGGGCGTTTGCGCGTCATTTACTCCAATGAGACAGAAAGCGATCTGCTGTTACGATCCTTGCAGCGGGCGCTCTACAAGGACAGTGACGGGCGCGCCGGGGCTAGGCTCATCAAGGTAGATTCCGGCCCGCTATTCAGCGACATAACCGAGCCGGACGACATTGAGGCTGGCACTATCTATGTACTGCGCAGCCAGTCCAGTCACCCATTCGTTGCTAAGCATCGTGAGCTGATCCACAAAATCGGCGTCACCGGAGGAAAAGTGGAAACCCGCATCGCAGCGGCGGATAAAAATGCCACTTACCTGCTGGCAGATGTGGAGGTGGTCGCTACTTACAAGCTGCACAACTTGAACCGCACCAGGCTGGAAAACATCTTCCACCGTCTGTTCGGTGCGGTGCAGTTGGACCTAACCATCGAAGACCGCTTCGGCCATCCGGTCAAACCTAGGGAGTGGTTTCTGGTGCCGCTGCATGTGATCGATGAAGCGGTTGAGCGCGTTCGGGATGGGTCGATTACCGATTTTTCGTACGATCCGCAAACAGCTCGCCTGGTCAGATAAAGCTCAACAGTCAGCTCCGGGCGCAAACCCGCCTGTTCCCCGGACAGGCAGGTAGGGCGTTTAATGACGTCTCCTTTGGGTCGATTTCGCTCAGTCGTGGCAGGCAGAAATCGGCCGATTGTGTTGAAAAAGCCGACCCAGCCAAATGGGTAATGCATTGAGCGGTGAAAACGTCATTTTTGTACGCTGCTACGTAAAATCTGCGTCCTGGATCCTTCTGCGCGTAGTGCGGATTTCAATCTCAGACGCGTTCTTTTCTGACCCGAAAACCGAAGCCGACTTTTTCAACACAATCGGCCAAAAGCAGCCATTCACGAACGACCGCTATTGGTTGTCATCCGCCCCCATGCATACGTAGATAATTCAGCAACTGCTCGTGGCGTGGATCCTCCCCCAACGCTGGCGCAGTGGTTCGGATAGCTTCCAGACACTTGGAAAGATCGGCGGGTGGCCACTGAGTTTGCTCACCAATCACGAGGCTCAAAAAATCCAAGGCGTGTTCAGGGAAAGCCCTGCAAAGGTCTGCTTTATGAAGCATACGCACCGCGGGGTCTGGATGACCCAATGGCTGTAGCCACGCACGAAGTATCTCCATAGCCTCAGGGAATGCTCCGCCCGCCGCTACACACAAGCGGGACAGGGTTTCGGCAATCACCGGCGTCATAAGGCCCTGGCCTTTTGGCCAGAGGTTGTTGATAAAGGGGGCCACCCGGTTCGCCCAGTAGTCCGCACGTTGATCGCCCGCTCCTTCCAGAGCATTAACCAACGCATTTGCGGCGTACCGCAATCCTTCTGGAGGAAGTGCGCGGACAGCGCCAGCAAGCTCAGAGGACGTGAATGTATCGCCCGGGTCCAGTGCGGCGTAGGTCAAAAGTGAGGCGTATTGCACACGATGCTTACCCAATGCTTCATAGTGACGAGCGGAATCCAGAAACGAGCCCTTCAGCACCTCCATCAAAGGGCGGTATAGCCGGGGCGACCACAAAAAACCCTCCCAAGCCGCGCGAGCTTCATGCTCAGAGAGCTGCCATTCAAAGCGAGGCAGCAAGTGTTCCGAGGCCCAGTCACGGTCAACCCGAAACAATGCAATAACATGGGCCGCGAGCAAGACACGCCCATGCCGATATTTTTCAATACCGCCATCGCAGAGTTCCGTAAAGGTGGGCTTAAGCTCGACTGGCAACCCTTGCCCGTCCTCCAGTGACTGCCGGTACCACCATTGGAGCAGCGCCTCAGTGACTTGCCCCACAGGATGATTGATGGCTCGTCCAACGGGGTCGTCCGTCTCACTGCCGTCGCGGTTGTGCAGTTCCAGGACGCGATGCCCGAGGCTGAAGAATTCCTCCTCGTGACCAACAAAGGTTTTAGCGATGGTTCTCAGCCAGGAGCTCACACCGTGAGTTAGAGGCTCCATGGCCTCATCCGGTGCCCCAGCCAATACGGGCGCCATATAACGCCAGGCGCGTGAGACAAGCTTGTCCTCTGACCATGCCTGCAGCGCCTCACGCCAGCGACTTGCCGGCCAAAAACCCTCTTGCGCCAGGGCCCACAGGGCGCATGCCGTAGTTGCAAAGTTGTCGCGGCAACGCTCCCTCCAGTCATCTTGCTGGAAGTAATCGGCGTCTGGATGCTGCTTCAACCATTGGATCAGTTCACCGCGTCGGCGTGGTGTGGCAGTGAATTTTCGCCAATCATCGTCGCTTCCGCTCCAGTAAGGAAACTCATCGCTTTGATCTTGCGGCAAAGCCCACTCCGGGTAATGCCGGCAGAGCGCATCCAGGCGCTCCTGAGCAACCGGGCTCAACGTGGCGCCGGCGCCGGCGACCTTAGCCAGCCGTTGCCATACCTCCCTATCCAGGACACGTGCCAGCCGCTCGGGATCCGCGCCGCCATCGAACATCGTGCGAGACGGGCCGGCAAGAATGGCTTGTTCAAGCTCCAGGACTATCTCAGGATCGCCCTTCTCCGCTAGGGCAACGAGCAAACGTGTGGATTCACGCTCAGTTTCCAACGACCAAAGCCACCAGTGATCATCCGCTAATAGCCAGTCAAGGGCACGGCGACTGCCTATGACATCACCTTTCGTTGCAGCAAAAAAAGCCAGGCGCTTGAAAAGAGGATATTGGATGGTCCACCAAAGCTCCGCCTCGAGGGCCGCACGCTCTGGGGAAACCGCAGCCGTAGTCAGCCAGGCATCCCGCGTCAGGTTGATGAGCGCTGTCCAGTCGTTGTAGTCGTTGTTCTGTGGGTGTACATCGATCGATGGCTGCTGCGTGTACGAGTTGTCACGCCTGTCCTCAGCGCCCCCCAGCTCCCTCATCAGGTCGAGCGCGTCTCGCAACAGGCCCGTGAAATCGGTGAGAAGGCCGGGAAGAGCTCCTTTCCAGCGTTCGTTACTGGAAAGATCCTTCAGGTTGGAATGGACATCATCCGCCATTAGAACGATCTCCCATTCAACCAAATCCTTGAGCTGCTGCCCCTGGTCTTCACCATCCTCGGCAGAGTTGCCGTACGGCTCACGCAGTGACACACGTGGCGACAGTAACTCCCTGAACTCCAGACGTAGGGACGATGTAAGTCCATCACGATTGAATCGGTTTCGCCAACGGTATAAATCGAGTGCGCGCGGACCGACTTTGACGCGCCCACCGAGCAGCAGCCCCCATAGAGTTCGCATCAGGGGGCCGGGTACCGCATTGGGAGCACCGGCTTGTATCCGTGCCAACTCGTCGGTTTTATCTTCGCGCTCAAGTGTGGCCAGCCGTTCTAAGCTCTGCTCTATCCACGAGGCAAAACTGACGTGCAAACGGCCACCCCAATTGATGAGCCAAAGCAACAATGCGGGGTCATCTAGGTGACGGCACAGCCATCGGGCCAAATGCCCCATCACCACATCCCAATGACCGCTGACACCGTCGTTTTCTACAACACACATGAAGGGGGCCAGCGGGTAAGGCAACGGCCTACGCATGAGGCTGAAGGCAAGCTTCTCATCCAAACGGGTATTCGGAGGGACACCATACCGGGCGAGGTCGATATGACCGAAGCGTGCTTCACTCAATGGTGTTAGCCAATCCAGCGAAGGCACCGGTTCCAGATCGGCAAAACGCCGGGCAGGCAGGCCGTGACGGTCACTCAACGCCCAAAGCAGGCGACCTACGAAATCGTCTTCCTTGGTGCTTGACAGAGGACGAGCAATCGCGCTTTCAACGACGATGCGTTCCTTTCCGCGCACACCGTCCCGGTAGGTCGCTGCCCACGCCTGCAGGGTCTTGTGCAGGTAGGCATGTCGGTGGTGTTCCTTATAGAGGATCGGTGTGACATTCTTCGCCTTCCAGTCGTTGGCGCGATCCTCCTCCTCGCCTCGAGAGTAACTGCCGAACGCGAACATCTCCGGTGACGATTCGCCGAGTAGGCGATCGGCAGCGAGAGCATCCATCATGTAACGAAGGACTGGGTCGGTGATGCTGTATCCGACGAAACAGACGGTGTAATTGCGGAACAGCTCGCTGACGAATCGCGCGGCCCATCGCTCAGTGAGGTACCCCAGGCCAAAATCACCGCTGGAAATCACCAGGCGATCCAATTCACTCGCTGTGGGGGCTTCGCTCAGTAGGCCGTGAAGATAGACCAACCCGTCCCAACGATTTTTTGGCACGGGTAGCAGTGGTGCTTTAAAGGGATGGACCGGAAAGGTTGCCGTAGGGATCACCTCTTCGAACAGACGGTCGAAGTTGGTAGTGATCAACCGCGTGCGTCCATCGCGAGTCCTGGCCAGGTTCAGCAGAGCCTTGTGGGTTGCGGTTGCTCTGGGCGAACTCAGGTCTGGCGTGAGAATGCTCGCCATAGTCCGCCGAACTCTCTCACGCCCGACTTCAGCCTCAAGCAGCCCCACCGCGGTGTCGTACTGCTTGGACTTAATTGCCGCTTGCTGCACCGCACTCGGGAACGGCGCCAGACTGCTATAAAGCTTGTCTACCAGTCCACCAAATCCCGGCAAGCGTGCCGGATAGGAGATGCCTGCCCCACAAAAGAACACCACGCGCCCTTCCTCGTGTGCCTGCAGCAAACGTTCGGGAATGTAGGGGCCGTTTTGGACGAATTGCGGCATTCAGCGGACCTCGGAAATCATCCGCACCCGGGCAACTGGCGGCAGCGAGTGGCCAGCTTCAGTTATCGCGGGGTGCGTGACCTTCAGGGAGACGACATCACCGGGCAGGCGGTCGATAGTATTTCGGTTGGCCGCGAATGCCACGGGAGCTGCGCCTGCATCTGGCTGTGTGATCAATCCATCTCGCATTGGCTCTCCCTGCGTACTTTCCGGACGGCATAAACAACGAATCCAGTAGTCTGGCACAACAGTCAGCGGCACGCTCAATCGACATAGACTGTTTAGGTCCGCGCACGACTGTTAAGTGTTTACTACCTCCCGGAAGACTCTTTCGGGAGAGCCCATCGGCCACCGACGTCTGTTATTGGCCGAGGCCAGCCCATCACGACAGGCAACAATGGGCCAACAGCTGCCACCCAGCAGCCCCACATTTCTGTCGGTTGAATAATAGGCCTGGCCTGAAAGTTGCAATCGGTCGAGCGGCAAAACCTTCCAGGCCAGTTTGAAAGCGGCAAGAGCGCCCACAGAGGGGCGCCGTTGAGTTGGCGTCAGGCCGGGAGCCGGTTCCATGGCTCGTTATTGAGTTTCCAGGGGCTAGGCCGTGGGATGGGCGATCTTAGTCTCCATGAGTTTTTCAGACTCGGCCTCAGCAAGTTTCTTCTTTAGGGTCAATAGTCCAGGCCTAGGCTCCAGCCCGACCTTATCCCGCAACAGGTAGCGGACGAGGTCAGCAAGGTATCTGGTGACGTCTCGTGTGTTTGACCCCAGCTGAAGACGGCTACTATCTTCATCCCAGATACCGTAGGGCTTACGAGCCGCATCGGGCGTAATGTAGTCCTCGATCCCCGGAAACAGCTTTTCGCGTTGCTCAGGGTTCATCAGGTAAACACGCCACAGTGGGTTCGTATGGGCGAAGTCCACCTTATGGTTGGCAATTGCCTCAATGATTGCGTCACGTTTGGCATGCGCGGCAGCCTGGTCACGCGCCGCCTCCTCCCCATTGTGAAAGGACCGCACTAAGAAGGCCATGGCTTTGAGCATTGTAGCCTGGGAGAGAAGTGTAATTTTGTCCCATGCCTTCTTTCCCCATTCTGGCTGCTTGGCCAGCGCGCTCCAGAAATGGTTCGCATATTCCTCTGCCCCTATTACGTCGAGTGGGGTGATACCTGACTGGTTAAAGGCACCGCGAAAGAGAATCGCGCAGGTGCTGACGAGGTCGTCGCGAAAAATTGCGGGCTCCTCCAGTTTGACTCCCGACTTCTTGTGGCCGGTGTCCACCACCCGTAGCCCGTGGACCTTGCCTTCAGGCGCTAGATGCTCGCTCACGTATCGGCTTACCGGGTTAGCAGCATCGAACGCCAGCGACTGTGAGGCAGACGGTTTCTTTCCGAGCACGTTGAGGTCGTGGAAAAGCTGGCGCTCCTGCTCTGGGTCCAGGCCCAGGTGTACAGTTACATCCACAGTAAAATGCTGACCAAACTCAGTCATCGCCGCAGTCCACAATTCCAACTCTTCGGCAGTAACCTCCTGACTTTCGCCTATCCAAAGCCCCTTCTTCGGGTACTTCACATTGGTGAGGACCCCGTTAAGCCAGTCATGAACGATTTCTCCTGCACGGAGCCTGTGTTGACCATCTACCACGAACAGCTTTTGAAGCTTGTGGAGATGAAAGACGACACCGCTAGGCGTGTCCTCAAACTCAAGACCGGTATCTTGGATGTTGCGAATGTTCGCTGTGAACGGCTGAAGTGCCTGATACGGGCCTTCACCCAGCTCGGCGAGAATATCGTGTAGGCAGTCAGGGATGTGATTGCCGTCTCGAGTCCAGCGAGCCTTAACGCTAGCAAGAAGGCCGCGAAGGATGTAGATGGCCAGCTTCTTAGCATGATCCGGAATGAGTTGGCGCTGTGCAATCTGCTCCGGCCCTTCACCCATAGAAATCATTCTTGCTTCGTTCGCCACAAGCGCCACATCGCGGAACGTGGACATCGTCATGGTTACGTTCAAAGTTTGGTTGCCCATGTTGTAGCCCGACAACATCGATAGGGTGATCGTCCCTCGCCCGCCAGTCTTTTTAAGTTGTTCGAGTCCGTACCGCTTGCCATCAGTCATGTCGTGCACTCCTATTGATTTGGGTACAGAGGTACCGCCTGGCTCCGATTCCAACGCTTAAATAATAAAATGTCAATGGCCAGGCATAATAAAAATTCAGCCTGGCTCAAAAAAAACATCGGCCTGGCGGAGATATTTATGGGTCTACGCAAACTTTTGTGGTGGTTGCGATTCATCCAGTCAGAAAAGGATTGGCACTGCCAATGTCGGGATCTCGCTCCGAAACTGCCGCTGATATCGCCCATGGGCAGATTTGGGGCGAGCGCGAGCAAGGGCAGCCCCACATCGTGCTCGATGGTGCCAAGCATGGCTCGAGTTGCGGCCAGGGTTTGGGCATCCACCTTTTGAGCTGCTCAACCCACCTCTCAAAAGTCCGCCAGCGCAAGCCCTTCGGCTTTCGTTTGCACTCGGCCGGCGTGAACAGAAGCCCTCATTGCAGCCCAGAGCGAGGCGCAGGTGCCACTAAGGGTCAGACGCCCGATCACGGCTCGCATAGTTAATGCGTGGGCGGTGTCGGCACGCGAGGGTGTACTGAATTCTGTGTAAATGGGGTAGCCAATAAAGCCTTTTGGCTGCTGCTCGTAGTTCACGACAGCGCTGCCTTCGATGCAGATCAACCTGGCTAGCATCCATGACTACCGATGGCTGCTATTGGCCGATTTCTGCATGTCACGACTGACAGCTATGGGTTGTGGATTCAACAATCGATGCAACGCATGACCCTACAGTGCGCCATAGGAAGGCGGTTCGATAAAGGGACATTTACAGCGTCACTGACAGTTAGAAAGCCAACCATTGAGTTGCTCGATAATCGTCTGAGTGACAACCTCTGGAGACGCCCCAGGCCCAACTGGCCAGGCAATTCTGCATGCCTTCACTCGGCCAACCTGGACGCTGGTTGCTGGAGGAAACTCGGGACCGTTGACGAAACCAAAGAGCGCGCCGAGTTGACAATCAAAAGCAGTTGCGAACGCAACAATCTGATTGAAGTCGTTGCGATTCCACTCGCGACCGAAGTATTTGTACTTGACGTCGGCGATGGCGAGTCGGTTTCCGAAAACAATATCAGGGTTCATTGATATCCCAGAATCGCCTAGCATTTGGCGGCGCTTTCTTACCCCGATGTCGGGTAGTCCCTCCGCAATAATTGAGCGCAGACCGTCTTCGATAACCTCAGGGGTTCGCATCAAGAATGAGGTTCCTTGCGTTTTCCCGTCCGAAAGCGAAAGCCCACAACCATCGAGGAGGAGACGGGCTAAAGAAATTGGGTTGATATAACTCTTTGAGAGCCGATCTGGCTTAAATCGTCGATCGGCGTGGAGGAGTGGGCCAATTCCATCCATACGATAGACCAGATGCCTAGCTCGTCTTCGCGTGTCGTCTGGTATGCCCTTAAGGCAGGACACACGGACGCAGGCTGCTCGTATGGTGCGGTTAAGAGGGGTGTCGAACGATAGCTCGTCAAAAGTGCATGATGCGACAGGACGGCCTTTTAGGATTTCGGTAGTGGTTTCGAGCGGCAGAAGGCTGCCGCGGACCTCCTCAAGTTCTTGAGTTGTCGTTCTATAGTCATTACGCAAGCCCAAACGGACTAATCGTTCGGCGGAGTCGACGAACCAGCTGCAGAGCATCCCGAGAAATTCGAATCCTGGCTCAACGGTCGCGATATCCGAAGAAAGACGCGGCGATAATTCAGAGCGGGAAGCGATGTAGACAAAATGCTCCCAAGGGATTTTGGGGAGTACACGGATTCTTAATCGACCGAGCTGTACTACGCCGATGACTTCGCGAAAGGTGACATCGTATGAGCCGGTGTAGCCGCGCCGAACGTCAATAACGCTACGATTCTCTTTGGGCTGGCTTTCTCCCCACCATGCTTGAGTTGAGGCGAGCTCACGCCCTATCGCAGATAGTAGAGATGCATCGTCTTCGGATATTTCTAAAGACGCTTGCTTTGACTCGACAAGTTCAAAGTCAGTTGTCATTGGCGGCGTACCAGAATTTTTCTACTCTAAATTCTTTGGCCAGTTCAGGTTGGTCGAAGAAAAACTCTTCAATCAGCGGGTAGACGCGACGGTTCCAGATTTGTCTCAGAGTCGGGGCATCCATCCGCTCGCGCATAAAGAAGGTGTGACCTATCGTATGGTGCCGATCGAGCTCGGCTTCTAGCATCTTGTTAAGGTGGATGAAGCCATCAACTAAGCCCGTGAGCGAGGGACGACCGCTCTCATAGTGCTTGCGCAAGATCTCTGGGTCTGGCCCGAGCTCGAATACTTCAAAACGTCGCCGCAATGCGACGTCGATCGAGCGAATGCTGCGGTCGGCGGTGTTCATTGTGGCGATGAACCGCAAATTTTCCGGCAGACTGAATTCTCCTGAGTATGGGAGGTGAACCGGATGCTGACGATACTCAAAAAGGAACATGAGCTCGCCGAGGACCTTGGGGAGATTTGCGCGGTTGGCTTCATCGATGACGATGACGTGATCTTGAGTATGGTCATTCAGTGCGCCAAGTTTCTCCATGTCTCGGACGCAGCTCAGAACGAGGCCCTTTGTGACTTCAAATGAGATGCTGCCTCCCCGCGACACGGGGCGTAGTCCTTCGATAAATGATTCGTAGGAGTAGCTGGGATGGAATTGGACAAAGCGAATGTTCTGTTCATTACCGCGGGCTAGGTAATGGGCCAGTGCGCGCGCAACCCAGGTTTTTCCAGTGCCCGGTGGACCCGAGAGGATGACTTGCGGCAAATCGCCGCGTAGCGCGGCGAGCATTTCCTCGAGCACGTGGAGTCCTAGACCTGTCTGCGCAATCAGCCACTCCTTAGTCGGTTCCGGTTTAGGAGGAAGCAGTTCTATCGGCTCTAGATCGCGTGCAGTCGTTTCGGCGAGTTGGTCGTAAATGTATCCGAAGGTGCTTTGATTGAGCAGGCTTTCAGGCGTGGAGAGACCTTGTGCAATGTCAAAATTTGAAACGCTCTGGGGTGGATCGAGAATTTCGAGCTTATCGATTCGGAACCAGGTTTTGAAGATAAACGATTGACCTTCCTCCCTTCGGGTTTTCCCCCGTAGCTCTTCACTCGTGAGTTCTGGCCAAGGGGACTCCATGCCGGTATTGCCACGGCTAGTCCTGTATTCCGCAACACGTATACGCGCACCAATAGTACCGTTTCCGATATACGCATAGAGGTTGAACGGTGTGGACAGTCTTGGCAGAGCCTCAACTTTGATCGGAAAACTCCACCAAGACGCCCACCCGCCGTTCTGTGCAATTTCTGCTTGGATTGCCGCTGCATCCGCCCGAACATCTCGCCAAGATCCAATGAGAGCTAGCGGGCGTGGGTCACGAATTGGGGTCGTGCCGGGAGCACGTTGAGCAACGTAGTTATCGTAGGCTTTGAGAAGTACGTTGAGATCGGCCAGCAGTTCTGTCTCGCTAGGTATCGCATCACGAGAGTAATGCTTAGAGGCGATTGTCGAAGCTTCATAGAGCCTTCCGAGCCGGCCCTCTGTATGTAAATTTGTCCTGCCGGACAAATCGAAGCCTTGCTCGGCAAGATGCATACATTGGCTACGAACCTCGTCTGCCCGTTGACCCAAGACTGCTTCGGCATTAGCGCCAAGCTCTTTCGTAGCAGCCGTGACGCCCTGGGCAAGCTTTACATAGAGACCATTCCCGCCTTCTTCAAAGAGATAGACAATGTACGTTCCGGCTTGTGTTGTATCTGTCTCGCGCCGGTCGAGAAGCGATACCCAGGGGATCGTAGCCCAGTTGCCCTTGCCATATGACGCAACGACATTGATATTCGGATAGCTTTTGACGTCGGGTGAATCTTGCAGGATTCGACGAGCATCGGTAAAGAGCTCCTTGATTTCGTGATTTCCTGCAAACCCAACGGTCTTGCGTGCTTCGTCGTATCGCTCAAGGATTCTCTGGAAGACCGTATCAAGAGTTAACGGCCGAAGTTTAATGACATCGAATCCAAGGGAGTTGAGATAGCTATTTGTTTCTGGGCCACCGGAGAAATCATTGACGGAGACTCCCGTAGCTAGCGAAATAATCTTCTTGGGAGGGTAGTGTTTCCCGTCGTGAACCAACGCCCAGACCTGAGAGCCGTTGTTTTCCCAAGCTCGCCATTCGTCCGTTGGCAACAGAACGGTGTCGAACTCGCGAATCGCCTCGAGGATTCTCGCTCCATCAACGCGTGGTATCGCCATACACTTCTCCCTGAGCAATCCCCAATGCTTACCTTGATCGGCGCACCGCTGGGGCTGACGGTTGGCGGCCAGTAAAATGAAAAATCTGCTCAAGCTTATTACCAATTGCCAATTTAATGCCCCAGTATTATTTGATTACCGTCTTCCCAAGTCGGATTGCACGCATAGCCCGAGTCGGTGGCTGAACGTAACGTGCGAAATTGCGCCGTTTGATCACTCTTTTGCATTCGACTTGACCAGTGAGTTTCATGTTGTCTGACCATCGACTGCAACGAGTTTGACCCGCTAGTATCGTAATCACGATCGGCAGAGAACGGCCCAAAGAAGTCTCTTAGGATGACCGCAAACAATCCCAAGCGCACCCCGCCTAGCGTCCGACCTGAGTCAAGTGATGTGGCTGCTGCAAGTGCTCTGGTAGACGACAGTAATGTCTAGATTGAGTTAAATGGATCAATTGCTGTCGCATAGGTGGCAGCCGGTCTAATCATGCAAGGCGTGATGCCCGGACGCACGCCTGACTCTGAAAAAAGGTAGGCGATTCCGATGAAGGCCAACGTCAACCCTTTCGGCGGATATGGAAAACAAACGCTAAGGCCGCGCTAACCAAAAACGCAAGCGTCTGAGGTAGTTTATTAACTCCTCCGTGGCTTGAACACGCTCCCTGCCTACCAATTGACCCAGAGGCCCAGCCATCTCCGCAAACCAAAGATCCCGCTAAAAGCGAGGTTGCGATCCAAGCGAGAATAAAAACGATCACAGTCGGGATGAATGATGGGTGCTTTTTTGGGGATACTGAACCTTGATTTTTATGGGTCACTGCAATTGGTGATACCGCTTCCGTCGGCGAAGATGTTGCTGACAGATTAGGTTTTGACCTGTTCCGCTTACTGTGTTTTTTTTGTAAGTCACTTTTTTCTTCACGCTCATTATTGGGAAACATTGATGATTTCCACTGATGCGCACAACTACGACAATGGCGGTCTACTTCCATATCAGTAATGACACAGCCGCCAAGCTCTACTTCTCCTTTCTCGGCCAATGTCAAATCAGCGGCATCCGGCATTCCCCATAGCAACTGGACGCCATTGATTTTCTCACAGGATGGACAGATAGCTCTTTTCATCGGATTGCTTCTCCTTGCCTTTCCTCAGTTCCATCTCCCAAGGCATGCCAGTGGAGCGACGCTTCAATGCAGCGCCGGTACTGGGTGTCAATCTGCCGCGGAGCAAGGCGAACATATCGTTCGGCTTTCTCACGCTTTTCGCCTGTGAGCTTCTCCAAGTACTCCACGACCTGCTCGGCAGAGGGTGTGATTTCTGCATCGTTGAATTTGGGGGGCAGGCCGGTCCATATCACGTGGGCCACGTCGTGGACGTTAGCCCATTCGGATAAATCTGGAATCAGCCTTGGAGAAGGCTGGCCGGCAGACCATCTGCAAACGTGCTTTTCTACATTTTTCCTCGGAATGTTTTCGCGGCTGCGCAAAGCCTCGACGGCAGAAGCGAGATCCACTGAATCCATTACGGCCCACATGGAGGGAACCAGCCGTTCGGTGTCGACTAACACAAGAGTAATTCGCCCATCTTGCGATTGCCTGGCGAATTCAGCTGGTATTAGTGGGCCGTCCTCGAACCACCCCTGAATCGGAAAACCTTTTGGCTCCCAAATCAGGGAGCCCCAACCAAGAGAAGCGATGCGAGCCAATGTGCCTCCGTTGAGCCAGAGTGTTAGTTGGTAGTGAGGTCTAGTGTAGGCACGCAGCATTGCTACAGACAGCGACTCGTACCTTGCCTCGGCAGGCATGTCTCCCACGGAAAAGGTGGAAATGGGGGTGTATTTATTTATCGGGCAGACTGGCCGTTTCTGGCGGACTTCTGCCGGTCATGTCCACGAGTCGTGCTGGTCAAATCCGATGCAATGACTGGTCAGGTCGAATGCAAATGAGTGGCCAAGTCTATGCAATTACGCAAACAGGGGGTTGTATTTCCATCAATCCAGCTGAAGACGTGGGAGGTGAACAGATTGCTAATATTAGCCACCTACAAATGCGTAGAAATTTCGGCCAAAAGCCCAGTTTTTGTTGACCGAAAGTGGCCTAACCCTATGCGCTCAAGCTGTTAACATTTGTTAACGTGGGACTTTCCATCAGGGAACGGGAGACCAGGGCGCAGCAATCGTTTCGGTTCAGATGCTTAACGAGGATTCCAACCGCCAGCGTTACGCGTCGTCACGATCCGTTCAGGAATGTGATTTGAGGTTATAGCCTTACCAACCCTCATCACTGGTCATTTTTCTTGCCTGACACGGCACAGCAACCAGCAGCATGTATGCCCCTGTGTATGCCTTTAGCCATAGAGGCACGTTAAGCCCAATGATTACTAGGACGTTACAGGCCAGTTCAAACGCCCCCGGCCCACCAAATTATCATCTAAAGACGTCCACGGACGTCTTTTTTTGTGCCTGAAATTCAGCAAAACCCTGGCGTCCATGAGCCGCGATTCCGCCCGCAACACTACCGCTCAGAATACGCAGCAAAATCCGTGTACCCCCTTTCCCCACGCCGTGTGTAATACGCTGATCGGTCCGCTTCCGCCAACGGCCAGTCATGCTTGAGACGCTCCACCAGGTCCGGGTTTGCGATGTAGGGTCTGCCGAAGGCGATCAGGTCCACCAACCCGGTGTCGAGCGCATCCTGCGCGCTCTGGCGGTCAGTGAATCCGCCGCACCAGATGATTTTTCCGGGGAACGCCGCTCGAACCTTGGCCAGCAGCGCGTGATCGAGGTGACGCGATTTGAACTCGGCAACCTCCATATTCGCTTCCGGCATCAGTTCGTAGACCAGATGCAGGTAGGCGACGCCGAGGCGGCCCAGTTTATCGGCAACGTACAGCAAGGTTTCTTCAGTCAGAGGGTCCGCCGGAATCCCGTTGAACTTGCCGAACGGCGACAGGCGGACACCCACGCGCCCAGGCCCCAACTCACGCACCGCCGCTTCAACCACTTCCATCAGGAACCGTGTGCGGTTTTCTACGCTACCGCCGCCGAAGCAATCTGTGCGCGTGTTGAGCACCGAGTTCATTAACTGTTCGAACAGGTAACCGTTGGCTGCGTGGATTTCGACTCCGTCAAATCCAGCCTCCCGCGCCTGGACGCAGGCTTGGGTAACGGTGCCGACCAAGGCAAACACTTCTTCCGTCCTCAGGCGTCTTGGCTGGCCTGCGGGCATATAGCCCAACGTGCCATCCGGGCCGTGGGCAAACACTTGCGAATCCGCCCTTTCCTCGGTGACGCCCCATGGCGCTTCGCCGTTGGGCATGAGCGATGGATGGGCCATCCTGC
>RCUP01000541.1_pt1 | contig 27583 bp, 24 predicted proteins | sample 2166341 | NCBI WGS metagenome assembly RCUP01 (sample SAMN09932325, study PRJNA488358) | compost metagenome | isolation source: compost soil in succinonitrile-enriched | place: Germany: Experimental Botanical Garden | reverse complement strand
GGTCGGGAACCCCGACCTACCCTTGGGCCCACAACACCGCCCCAGGGGACACACCATGACTTCCGCGCCTGCCAACGCGCATTCCTCCTCGAAATTCGCCACCGTCCTGCGCGTGACCGGCGGCAACTTCATGGAGATGTTCGACTTCTTCCTGTTCGGCTTCTACGCCACGCAGATCTCGAAGGCCTTCTTCCCCGCGGGCAACGAGTTCGCGTCGCTGATGCTGACCTTCATGACCTTCGGCGCGGGCTTCCTGATGCGGCCGCTGGGCGCCATCTTTCTCGGTGCGTACGTCGACCGCGTGGGCCGCCGCCAGGGGCTGATCGTCACGCTCGCGCTGATGGCCGTCGGCACGCTGCTCATCGCCTGCGTGCCGAGCTACGCGACCATCGGCGTGATCGCGCCGCTGCTGGTGCTGGTCGGACGGCTGCTGCAGGGCTTCTCGGCCGGCGTGGAGCTGGGCGGCGTCTCGGTCTACCTGTCGGAAATGGCCACGCCGGGCCGCAAAGGCTTCTACGTGAGCTGGCAGTCGGCCAGCCAGCAGGTGGCGATCGTCGTCGCCGCCGCGCTCGGCTACTGGCTCAACGTGACCTTCACGCCGCAGGAGATCGGCGACTTCTACTGGCGCATTCCCTTCTTCGTCGGCTGCCTGATCGTGCCGGTGCTGTTCATCATCCGCCGCTCGCTGCAGGAGACCGAGGAGTTCATGGCGCGCAAGCACCGCCCCGACGCGCGCGAGATCTTCCGCTCGATGGTGGCCAACTGGGGCCTCGTGGTCGCCGGGATGATGCTGGTGTCGATGACCACCGTGTCGTTCTACCTGATCACCGTCTACACGCCCACCTTCGGCAAGGCCGTGCTGCACCTGAGCACCACCGACGCGCTCATCGTCACGCTGTGCGTGGCCATTTCCAACTTCTTCTGGCTGCCGGTCATGGGCTCGCTGTCGGACCGCGTGGGGCGCAAGCCGCTGCTCGTGCTGTTCACCGTGCTGACCATCCTCACGGCCTACCCGTCGCTCAAGTGGCTGGTCGGCGCGCCGAGCTTCGCGCGCATGCTCGAGGTGGAGCTGTGGCTGTCGTTCCTGTACGCCAGCTACAACGGCGCGATGGTGGTGGCGCTCACCGAGGTGATGCCGGTCAGCGTGCGCACCGCCGGCTTCTCGCTGGCCTACAGCCTTGCGACGGCCCTGTTCGGCGGCTTCACGCCGGCGATTGCCACGGGCCTGATCGAGATGACCGGCGACAAGGGCGCGCCCGGCCTGTGGATGACGGCCGCCGCGGCCTGCGGGCTGATCGCGACGCTCATGCTGTACCGCCGCAACGTCGACCCGGCCGACGCGGGCCGCGTGCCCGTCGTCTGAGAAGGTGTGAACCGCGGGCATTGACCCAGCGCGCACCGGCCGTTGACCGGGAGCGCACCGCCCCTGCCGCCCCGGGTGGAAGTACCGATGATGGCGCGCGCCGACCTGCCTATCCTGCACCAGCGCTTCCGGCGCCCCCTGGGAACCACGGCATGAACGCACACCACTTCAGCACCCGGCTCGAACACCCGGCCGACCGGCAGGCCTGCTGGGGCCGCATCAACGAGTCGTACTTCGGCGCGCTGCGCGTGCAGTGCCTCGACCCCGGCCCGTTCGACGCGCGCATGGACGCCTACGAGCTCGGGCCGCTGGGCATGTTCATGATCGAGGCGCCTTCGCACCGCGTGGCGCGGCCCGACACGCACCGCGAGATCGCGCTCGACGAGCACTACAAGCTGGTGCTGCAGCTGGAAGGCCACGGCCACATCTCGCAGCGCGACCGCGAGTTCCACCTGCACCCGGGCGACTGGAGCCTGTACGACCCGCGCGTGCCCTACGCCATCACCAACCCCGAGCGCTCGCGCCTGCTGGCCATCACGATCCCGCGCCAGCAGTTCAAGGGCATGAAGATGCCCGACCTGCACACCTGCGAGGCCCACACGCCGGCCATGCAGGGGCTGTACGCGGTGCTCGGTTCGTTCCTCACCTCGCTGGCCGACCAGCTGCCGTCGCTGCCCAACGCCGTCGGCCGCTCGGTCAGCGACACCGTGCTGGGCCTGCTGGCCTCCACGCTCGCCACGCACGCCGACGAGCAGTTCGGCGCGCAGCCGCTGCCCGGCGTGCTGAAGGCGCGCGTGAAGCAGTTCGTGCACGCGCACCTGGCCGACCCGGCCCTGTCGCTGGACCTCATCGCGCAGCAGCTGCGCTGCTCCAAGCGCTACCTGCACCGCGTGTTCGAGGACGAAGACCAGACGCTCGACCGCTTCATCTGGCAGATGCGCCTGGAGCGCTGCAGCGAGGCGCTGCGCCAGGCCGCGGGCGGCCGCGCCTCGGTGTCCGAGATCGCCTTCGCCTGGGGCTTCAACAGCAGCGCGCATTTCTGCCGCGTGTTCAAGGCGCAGTACGGCGTGTCGCCGCGCGAGTTCCAGCGGCGCGAGGCGCAGCGGGCGATGTCGCCGGCGCTCACGCACTAGGCGCCCCCCTTCAGGGGCTGCCCACGATCCCCGACACGTCGACGATGTACATCTGCCGCTGCGATTCGTGCACGGAGTCGATGCACACCTGCAGTCCGTCGCGGCGCCAGCGCGGGTGCAGGTCGCACCGGTTCTCCTTGCTCAGGTCCGGCGAGGCGTAGAAGCTGCCCAGGTCGTGGCGCCGGCCGGTGGCCATGTCGAACAGGAACAGCACGCGCTCGTGCGTGCGGGCGTCGGGGTAGGTGTCGCTCAGCAGCCAGCGCGTGTTGACCGGCGAGAAGGTCATGTGGCCGTTCTCCACCAGCACGCCGTCGCCGATCACGCGGACCTCGCCGCCCTCCCGGTCGTGGTACAGGTGGTAGTGGATCTTTCCGGCGTGCGGGCCCCACACGATGATGTGCGCGTCGTCCTGCCACAGCGGGTGCGAGATCTGGTACTCGGACTTCTCGTAGTCGAAGGTGCCCACGGCCGTCGGGTCGAAGTCGTCCGCCAGCTGCGGCAGCGGGTGGTCGGAGCACTCCAGCAGGCGCAGGTCGGAGCCGTCGGGGTTCATCGTGAGCAGCCGGTGCAGGAAGCAGGTCTCGTCCTCGACGCGCTCGGTCCAGCGGTGCAGGAACAGCACGCGCGACGACGACGGGTTGACCTCGATGTGGCTCACCCAGTGGATCGCCTTGTCCATCGACGCGCGCGGGTGGAATTGGCGCAGGTCCTGGTAGCTCAGCAGCAGCCGCGCCGTGCCCGTGGCCAGGTCGGTCGCGTGGATGCCATCGTCGGCCGGTGCGAGCGGCAGCTCGAACGGCCCGCCAGCCTCGCTGTAGCCGATGGTCCGGTGCGTGATGTACAGGCGCCGGTAGTCCACGCTCAAGGCCCAGCGGCTGTCGGGCGCCACCACGTAGATCGGCAAGGGCAGCAGGCGCTTCGCGCCGGTGTCGACGTCGAGCACCGTGGCGCCGAAGCCGGGGTAGAACGCATCGGCATCGCCGGTGCGGCTGTTGTAGACCAGCTGGCGGCCCGGCGCGCCGTCGAGCCACTGCAGCTGGCTGCCCATCTGCCAGTTCCATGCGGTGGTGTCGCCCACCGCATGGAAGCGGTCGTTGTCCTGGAGGTCGAAGTAGCCGATGCGTGCTGCCGCCGTCGGCGTGAGTTCGGCGTCCATCCAGGGCACCTGCTGCGCCAGCAGGTAGCGCCCGCTGCGGTCCCAGGCGCTCTTGTTGTAGTAGCCGAAGAAATGGTGCTGCGCGCCATCGCCCACGCGGCGGCAGGGTGCCGGTGCTAGGCGAGGTTGCTCGAGAAGTGGGTTCGACGACATCGGGCTCACTCCGCGGCGATGCGGCCTTGCTGGATCACCTTGTCCCAGCGCAGCTTCTCGGCGGCGATGAAGCGCGTCGCGACATCTCGCGTGTTCGCCACCGCCGTCATGCCCTGCTCCGACAGCCCCTTGCGGAACTCCGGCGCCGCAACGATCTTGCGGATGTCGGCATTGAGCTTGTCGGCAATGGCGTCGGGCACCTTGGCGCTCACCGCCACCGTGGTCCACGAGGTGGCCTCGAAGGCCGGGAAGCCCGACTCGATCGCGGTCGGCACCTCGGGCAGCGCCGGCAGGCGGGTCTTGCCGGTCACGGCCAGCGCCTTGAGCTTGCCGCCGCGGATGTGGGCCAGCGTGGTCGGCGGGTTCTCGAACATCAGCTGGATCTGCCCCGCCAGCAGGTCGTTCAGCGCGGCCGTGCTGCCCTTGTAGGGCACGTGCACGAGCGGTGCGTTGGCCGTGAGCTTGAAGAGCTCGCCGATCATGTGCACCGACGACCCCACGCCGGCCGAGCCGAAGTTGATGGTGTCCGGCTGCTTGCGCGCCAGCGCCACCAGCTGCTTCAGGTCGTTGGCGGGCAGCGCGGGGTGGGCCACCACGACGTGCGGCATCTCGGCCAGCACCGTGACCACCTTCAGGTCGGTCGCGGGGTCGTAGCTCAGCTTCTTGAACACGCCGTAGGTCGCGTGCAGCCCGATCGAGCCGAGCAGCAGCGTGTAGCCGTCGGCCGGTGCGTCGGCCACGAACTTGCCGCCGATGTGCCCGCCGGCGCCGGGCTTGTTGTCGACCACCACCGACTGCTTGTACAGCTTGCCCAGCCGGTCGGCCAGCATGCGGGCCTGCACGTCGGAGCTGCCGCCGGCGGTGAAGGGCACCACGAGCCGGATCATCCGGTCGGGATAGGCCTGCGGCTGCGATGCCTGCGACATCGAAGCGACGCCCAGGGCCAGTGCGAGAAGGCCGAGGCCGGCGGCCCTGCGGGGCCAGTGCTGTGTCATGCGTCTTCCTTGCTGTGCGCCGCGACGGCGCGATGGAGGGGGTGGATAGGGCGCAGTCTAGGAACGCAGCATCATTCTGAAAAATTCATTTTCATTCACAGGCTATGCAGAAAAGATATGCCATGCTTTCTGCCTTGCACCGTGCAGCCCCAGGAGCCCCCGCATGTCGCGCCCGTTGAACTTCCGCCAGATCGAGGCCTTTCGCGCCGTGATGCAGACCGGCACCACCACCGCCGCCGCGGCGCTGCTGCACACCACGCAGCCCTCCGTGAGCCGCCTGCTCTCGCAGATCCAGCATGCCACCGGGCTCAAGCTGTTCGACATCCACAAGGGCCGCCTGCGCCCCACGCACGAGGCGCGCCAGCTGTTCGACACGGTGCAGCGCCACTTCCTGGGCCTGGACCGCATCGAGCAGAGCGTGGCGGTGCTGCGCAAGTCGGGCGCGGGCTCGCTGCGCGTGGGCTGCACGCCGGCGCTCGGGCTCGGTGTGATGCCGCAGGTGATCCATGCCTTCTCGCGGCTGCACCCCGAGGTGCACGTCAACCTGCAGACCGTCGGCACGCACGCCTTGCGCGAGGGCCTGCTCTACGGCCTGTACGACGTCGCGCTCAGCACCGCCGCCTTCCACGACCCGCAGCTCGACGCGGTCAGCCTGCACAAGGCCAGCGCGGTGTGCGTCGTGCATCCCGGGCATGCGCTGGCGCACCGCGACGCCGTCCATGTGCGCGACCTGAAGCAACAGGTGCTGCTCACACTGAATGCCGACGACGAGATTCACCAGCAGTTCCAGCGCACGCTGCAGCAGCACCGCATCGAATGCGCCGCCACGGTCGAGACCACCTACTCGGTCACCATCTGCATGATGGCGGCGCAGGGCACCGGCGTCGGCATCGTCAACCCCTACGTGGCCTCCGTGTTCGCGCGCGACCTGAAGATCCTGCCGCTGTCGCCGCGCTGCCCGGTGGAGGTGTCGATGGCGTACTCGCCGCAGTCGGCGCCTTCGGCCATCGCCGAGGAGTTCACCGCGCGGCTGCGCGACTACTTCCAGGCCTTCGTGATGCCCACCGCACGGAAGGCGCAGAAGGAGCGCGCCTAGGCCGCCGCGAGGTAGCTGCTGTGCAGGATCTCCGGCCGGCTGCGCAGTTCTTCCGACGAACCCGCAAAGGCCATGCGCCCGCGCTCCAGCACATAGGCGCGGCTCGACACGGCCAGCGCCACCGTCGTGAACTGCTCGATCAGCAGCACGCCCACGCCCTCGCGCGCGACCTGCTGCACCACCTCGACCAGCCGCTTGACCACCGCGGGCGCGAGCCCCAGCGAGAGTTCGTCGATCGCGAGGTAGCGCGGGTTTCCGATGAGCGCCTGCGCGATGCAGACCATCTGCTTCTGTCCGCCCGACAGCGAACGCGCGGGCAGCGCGAGCTTCACGCGCAGCTCGGGGAACACGCCGAGCACGCGCTCGACCGCATCGGCCACGCCGGCCGCAGGCAGTGCGGTGGCGGCGGCGCGCAGGTTGTCGAGCACCGACAGCTCGCCGAGCACGCGATGCCCTTCCGGCACCACCGCCACGCCCAGCGCGCGCACGCGCTCGGGCCGCTGGCCATGCAGCGCGTGGCCTTCGACCTCGATGCGCCCGCCCGTGAGCGGCAGCACGCCGCCGATGGCCATCACGGTGCTCGACTTGCCCGCGCCGTTGGCGCCCAGCAGCGCCGTCACCTCGCCCGGCGGCACCTGCAGGTCGATGCCGTGCAGCACGGCCTTGCCGCCGCGCTGCAGGCGCAGATCCGTCACGTTCAGCATGGGGTGGTCACTCCGTTCCCAGGTAGGCCTTGCGCACGGCCGGATCGTCGAGCACCTCGCGCGTGGGGCCGAGCGCGAGGCGGCGGCCGAAGTCGAGCACCAGGGTCTGCGTGCAGGTCGCGGCGATCAGGTCGACGTCGTGGTCGATGAGCAGCACCTGCGCGCCGCAGAACGCATGCACCGCGCCGATCGTGCGGCGCAGCACGCCGGCCTCCTGCTCGGTGAGGCCGGCGCCGGGCTCGTCGAGCAGCAGCAGCTTGGGCGCGCCGACCAGCGACTTCGCGAGCTCCAGCATGCGGCGCTGGAACAGGTTGAGGCGGTGCCCCATGACGGTCGCCACGTCGAGCAGGCCCGTGTGCGACAGCGCGCGCGCCACCTGCGATGTTGCTTCGCCGCGCGCATGCGGCACATGGTCGAGCAGCGCGCGCACGTTGTCCCACACGCTGAGGTCTTCCACCACCTGCTCGGTCTGGAACGAGCGGCGCAGGCCGAAGCGCACGCGCGCGATGGGCTTCAGGCCCAGCAGGTCGGCGCCGTCCACCGCCACGCGCCCCGCACTCGGCGACACGAGGCCGCTGAGCACGTTGACCAGCGTGGTCTTGCCCGCGCCGTTCGGCCCGATGAGGCCGCACACGGGCGCATCGAGCTGCGCCGTGAGCGCGTCGATGGCCTTGACGCCGCCGAAGGCGACGGTGAGATCGTCGATGCGGATCATGGCGCGGCGTCCTTGTCCTTCGGTGCGGCGAAGCGCTGGCGCACCGCATCGAACACGCCCATCAGCTGCCCCGCGATGCCGCTCGGCGCGGTGATGAGCGCATGCAGCAGCGCCACGCCGAAGAAGATCATCGCGAGGTAGCCGTTGACGCCGAAGTCGGTCAGCAGCGCCGGCACCGCGCGCAGCAGCAAGCCCGCGATGAGCGCGCCGGCCCAGTGGTACACGCCGCCCACCACCGTGAGCGCGAACAGCATCACCGATTCGCCGGCCGTGAAGGCGCGCCCGTCGAGCTGCCCCACGCCGCCCGCGAGCAGCGCGCCGGCCACGCCGGCGCAGAAGCCCGCGAGCCCGAAGGCCCAGGTCTGGTAGCGCAGGATGTTCACGCCGGCCGCCACCGCCGCCGCCTCGCCGCGCCGGATCAGCGCCCACGAGCGGCCCGCGCGCGTGCGCCGGTGCAGCTCGATCAGCGCCAGCACCGCCGCCAGCCACACGGCGACGTAGCGGAAGTACGCGGCATCCGACAACGCCAGCGCGGGCCTGGGCATCATCAACCGCTCGCTGCCGAACACGCGGCCCAGCCAGCCCGCGCCGCCGTCGGGAAAGCCCGTCACGTTGACGACCACCTGGAAGCCGCCCGCCATCATCATCGTGACGAGCGCCAGGTACAGCCCCTTGAGCCGCAGCGCCGGCAGCCCCGCGAGCATGCCCACGACGCACGACAGCAGCCCGCCCGCGAGCACCGACAGCTCGAAGGGCCAGCCCAGCCCGTGCCCCGCGCGCAGCGCGACCCAGCCGCCCGCGCCGAGCAGCGCGTACTGGCACAGCGACACCAGCCCGAGCTGGCCATAGAGCAGCGCCACGCCGGCCGCCGCGACCGACAGCGCGAGCGACGAGGTGAGCGTCTTGATCCAGTACGCGTTCGCGAACCACGGCACGGCCCAGCCGATCAGCAGCACGCAGGCCACCATGAGCACGAGCGAGCGGCGGGCGCGGCGCGCGGCCTGCGCCAGCGCGGCGGGTGCGGCGTCGGACACGGGCATGGCGCCTTCGAGGATCGACGCGTTCATGCCGACCGCGTCCCCGCGCGGTAGAACACGATCATCGCCAGCGCGATGAGGAAGGGCGTGGCAGTGCGAAAGGCCGCGAAGCCCGGCACCGTGATCGCCAGCGCCTCCAGCACGCCGATGGCGATGCCGCCCGCCACGGTCGCCGGCAGCGAATGCAGCCGGCCGATGATCGCGGCGGCGAAGGCCGGAATCACGAGAAAGGTCAGCAGCGTGGCCTGCAGCCGCACGATGTTGGCCAGCAGCAGCCCGCACACGCCCGCGAAGGCGCCGCTCAATATCCACGCCACCGTGTCGACGCCGAGCACGCGGATGCCGAGCAGCGCGCTCAGGTCGCGGTCGTTGGCCAGCGCGCGCATCTTCAGCCCCACGCGCGTCTTCGACAGCAGCAGGCCGACGCCGCCCATCATCAGCACCGCCAGCGCCAGGCCGAGTGCGCGCGTGTGCGTGAGCCGCACCTCGACCTCGCCCAGCACGAATTCGAGCGCGCCGCCGTCGGTCGGCAGCACGAGGCGGCGCGGCTGCTCGCCCCAGGTCCATTCGGTGAAGCCCACCACCACGAGCGCGAAGCCCAGCGTGGCGATGCTGCGGATGGTCGGGTCGCGGTGCGACAGGCGCGGTGCCAGCAGGCGTCCGTAGGCCAGCGACAGCGCCATGGCCGCGAGCACCGCCGCGCACCACGCCAGGCCCTGCGGCCAGTCGGCTTCGAGCAGCGTCCAGGCCACGTAGGCGCCGAGCGCGCCGATGGCCCCGAAGGCGAAGTTCAGCACGCCCGACGAGCGATAGAGCACCACCAGCCCCACGCCCGAGAGCGCGTACACCGCGCCCAGGCCCAGGCCCGAGATGACGAAAGGCAGGTAGTCCTCCATGGCCCGGCGCGCTTACTTCAGGCCCATCTTCTGCTCGTCGGCACGGATGTCGACCAGCTCCGGGTCGTCCGCCGTGAGGCAGCCGCCGGGCGCAAAGCGCCAGCCGTTGCCGTCCGGGCTGGCCATGGGCCCGCTGTTGTTGGCGTTGTGGCGGTTGCCGCTGCCCACGTAGAAGGGCTTGCACAGGATGTCGCTGCGGAAGTCGCTCACCTTGCGCAGCGCATCGGTCACGCCGGCGCGGTCGATCTTCTTCGGGTCCATCTTCAGCATCGCCTGCGTGGCCAGGCGCGCGGCCAGGTAGCCGGCCTGCGAGAAGGTGTCGCGCGGGTCGCTCTTGGCACCATGCTTGTCCATCACGGCCAGCCAGTTCTTGTTGTCGGGCCCGGCCGATTCGAGCGGGTTGAATTCGAGGTTGACGTCGAAGTTGCCCTTCCAGTACGGCCCGATGGCCTTGGGCACGTCGACGTTGTAGGCCGGCGCGGCCGACACGAAGTGGATCTTCTTGCCCAGGTTCTGCTGCTCGGCCGCGGCCAGCATCGGCACGAGGATGCCCTTGGGCACGTTCATGATGATGGTGTCGGGCTTCTTCGCGGCGGCCTGCAGCATGGTCGAGGTGGCGTCGGCCGAGCCGGGGTCGATGGTGAGGGTCTCGACCGTCACGCCGTTCTTCCTGCCCCATTCCTTCGGCCCTTCGCAGGCCCAGTTGCCCAGGCTCGGGATGTTCGGAATGATGCAGACCATCTTCTTCGCCTTGTACTTCTGCGCGGCGTACATCGCGGCGATGGTGGCCGACACGCGCGGCCCCGCATTCACCGGCACGTAGTTGCGCGCGTTGAAGCATTCGCGCGGCACGCCGGTGCCGGCGATGACCATCACGCCCTCGTCGGCGTACATTTTGGCGTTGGCGCCGCACTCCACGAAGCTGGTGCTGCCCACGAGCGCGACCACCTTGCGGTCCTTCACGAGCTTGGAGGCCACCTGCGCGGCGGTCTCGGGGTTCCACTGGTCGTCGAGCACGAGGTAGTCGACGGGCCGGCCATGGATGCCGCCGTTGGCATTGACGCACTTGAAGTACGCGGCCGCCGCCTGGCCCGAGGCGCTGAAGTCGTCGGGGCCGGTCTTGCCGACCACGGCGCCGATGGGAATGGGCTCGCCCGTGGCGGGCTTGCCGGTGTTGAGGCCGCAGTCGAGGCCAGACTGCGCCCAGGCGCCGCTGAAGCCGGCCAGGCCCAGCGCGCCCGCAACGGCCGACAGCGCGATTCGTCTTTTGCTTTGCATGAGGTGTCTCCTTCTTTCTGGGTGATCGAAACCGGGGGCGGGGCTACACCGCCATGCACACGCTCTTGAGTTCGGTGAAGCTCTCCACCGCCGCGCGCCCCAGGTCGCGCCCGCTGCCCGACTGCTTCACGCCGCCCAGCGGCAGCGCGTTGTCGAGCACGTTGTGCGCGTTGACCCAGACCACGCCCGCCTGCAGGCGCGGCACGATGCGGTGCACAGCCGAGAGGTCGTTCGACCAGACGCTGGCCGCCAGGCCGTAGGCGCTGTCGTTGGCCAGGCGCACGGCCTCATCAACATCGTCGAAAGGCACCACGGTTGCGACCGGGCCGAACACTTCCTCGCGCGCGATGCGCATCGACGGCTGCGCGTCGACGAACACGGTGGGCTGCACGAAGCAGCCGCCGTCGAAGGCCTGGCGCCCGCCGGTGACCAGCGTGGCGCCCTCGGCCACCGCGCCGTCGATGTGCGCCATCACGCGCGCCAGGTGGCGCTTGGACACGAGCGGCCCGAACTGCGCCTTCGGGTCGAAGCCCGAACCGATGTGCAGGCCCTCGGCCGCCTGCGCGAGCCGGCGCACCACCTCGTCGAACAGGCCGCGCTGCACGTACACGCGCGAGCCGGCCGTGCACACCTGGCCCTGGTGAAAGAAGATGCCGTTGGCCGCGCCCTGCGCCGCCGCCACCGGGTCGGCGTCGCCGAGCACGATGAGCGGCGACTTGCCGCCCAGCTCCAGCGTGAAGCGCGCCATGCTGTCGACGGCCGCGTGGCCGATGTGCCGGCCCACCGCCGTCGAGCCGGTGAAGCTGATCTTGCGGACGTCCGGGTGCGCGGCCAGCGCCGCGCCGGCCGTGGCGCCGCGCCCGCACACCACGTTGAGCGCGCCCGGCGGAAAGCCCGCCTCCAGCGCCAGCTCGGCCAGCCGCAGCGCGGTGAGCGGCGTTTCTTCGGACGGCTTGAGCACCACGGTGCAGCCGGCCGCGAGCGCGGGCGCCACCTTCCACAGCGCGATGGCGAGCGGAAAGTTCCACGGCACGATGGCCGCGACCACGCCCACCGGCTCGCGCCGCGTGTACGTGACCCACTGCGCGCCGGGGATGCCGATGGAGTTGTCGAGCGTCTGGCCTTCGAGCTTGGTGGCCCAGCCCGCCATGTAGCGCACGAACTCCGCGCCCGCGCCCACGTCGACCATGCGCGCGATGCCGCGCAGCTTGCCGCTTTGCAGGGTCTCGAGCGCGCTGAGTTCGTCGGCATGCGACTCGATGAGCGTCGAGAGCGTGTACAGCATGCGCTCGCGGTCGGCCGGGCGCAGCGACTTCCACGCGGCGCTCTCGAAGGTGCGGCGCGCGCCGGCGACGGCGGCGTGCACGTCGTCCGCGTCGCTGTCGGGCGCCTCGGCCACGGTCATCTCGGTGGCCGGGTCGACCACCGGCAGGTACTGCCCGTTGCGGGGCACGACCTCGTGGCCGTCGATGTGGTTGCCGCGGCGGCGCTGCGCCAGCAGGCCCACCTGGCCGAGGTGTTCGATCGACAGGTCGCGCAGATTCATGGGCGGGCTCCGGGAAGGGATGCGAGGGATGCGAAAGAAAGCGGCGTCACGGCTGCATGGCGCGCGCGACGAGCAGCGTGTCGGTGAACTGCTCGAAGCGCCGCACCTTTCCGCCCTGCACCTGCCACACATGCGTGACGCGGGCCTGCATCGGCTTGCCGGTTTTGCGGTGGCGCGCGTGGTAGTCGCCGATGCCGACCACGGTGTCGCCGCCGTCGACCAGCCGCTCGAGCACGAAGCGGTAGCCCTCCCACTCGGCGCCGAGCACCTGGAAGACCTTCTCGACCACCTGCGCGGGGCCGACGTGCGTGCCGGCGCAGGGAAAGCCGGCCATCTCGGTCCACTGCACGTCGTTGGCCACGTCGGCGAACATCGCGGCGAGGTCGTGGCGGTCGGAGGCGGCGTAGTGGTCGGCCACGATCTGGTAAGGGGTGCGCATGAAAAAAGCTCCTGGACAACGATGAGGTCAGACGGGCCCGAACTCGGGCGGGTAGAAGGTCTGCGAGGCCTTGCGCATGAAGGCGCCGGCGGGGTTGTTGGCGATCGCACCGGCGCCGGTGAGCCCGAGGAACTTGCCGGTCGAGCGGCCGTTCGCGAAGTCGAAGAAGAACACCGAGGCGACCGGGATCAGGAACTCGCGGAAGGTGAAGACGTACTGGTCGTCGTCGAACTTCCAGTAGCTCGCCAGGTCCACGTCGCCGTGGCCGCGCTGCACGCCCACAAGGCACTGCCAGGCGTAGCGCTCGGCGCTCAGGTAGGTGTGCTCGTAGGTGTGGTTGGGGCTGTAGGTCTGCCAGGTGCGCAGGCCGATGAGGTCGCGCGTGGCGTGCGGCGCGCTGCCCGTTGCAGTGCCGCCTTCGAGCGTGCCGGGCCAGAAGTCCTGCGGCACGCGCGGCTGGCCCGCGGCCTCGTCGGCGCCGATGATGCGGCAGCGGATCGCGAGCACGCGGCGCGTGCGCGTGTTGAGGACCACGGTCAGCGCCTCGCTCGGGCGGCTGGCCTGCGTGATGTCGAGGAAGAAGGTGTCGGGCGCGACCTCGATGGCCTCGTACCAGTCGCCCTGGCCTTGCCCGCCGCGTGCGCCGTCTTCGTGCCAGTCGAGCGTGTGCTGCGCGCGTGGCTGCAGCGTGAGCTGGAAGTCGGGCAGCGCGAACCGCAGCGTCTGGCCGGCGAGTGCGTCGGTGGCGGGCAGGCGGTTGGTCGCGATGCCGAGGGCGAACTGGTCGTAGGTCTTCCAGTCGGCGGGTTTCGTGGTGTCGGTGCTCATGGCGTCTTTCCTTCTTCAGGCGTCGTGCGCGAAGGCGATGGTGGGCAGGTCGACCGCGGACGCGCCGCCATCGACCATCAGCGAACTGCCGCTGACCATCGCGGCCAGCGGCGAGGCGAGGAACAGCACGGCGTTCGCCACGTCGTCGGGGCTGGCGGCGCGGCCCATGGGCACGTCGCGCGTGACGAGGTCGTAGGCCGCGTCGGTGTTCGGCAAGCGGTGCTTGTCGACGAGCACCTGCATCTGTTCGTCGGCCATCTCGGTGCGCACCCAGCCGGGGCACACGGCGTTCACGCGCACGCCCTGTTGTCCGTAGTCGCGCGCCAGCGAACGCACGAGGCCGATGAGTGCGTGCTTCATGGTCACGTAGCCGACCACGCCCGGCCCCGCGAAGTGTCCCGCGAGCGACGAGAGCACGACGATGTTGCCGCGCCGCGCGATGAGCTCGGGCAGCAGCTCGCGTGCGCAGACGAAGGCGGTGTCGAGGTTCAGGCGCGTGGACAGCGCCCACGAGGCGTCGTCGGTCGAAAGCGCATCGCCCACGCCGTGGCCGCCCGCGTTGGCGACCAGCACATCGACGCCGCCGAAGCGTTCGCGCGCGGCGGCCAGTGCGCGCTGCACGTCGGAAGTGTTCGCCGCATCGCCCGCCACCGCGAGCCCGCCAAGCTTTGACGCCACCGCTTCGAGTTGCGCGAGGCGACGCCCCATCAGCACCACGCGGCCGCCCGCCGCGACGAACTGCGCGGCCACCGCCGCACCGATGCCGGTGCCGCCGCCGGTGATGAAGGCGACCTTGCCGGCCATGGAATCTGTAGCACTCATTCGCTCTGTCTCCTTGTTGGAAAGGACTCTAGGTTTCAGTGCGCTTCGGCGATTGACCGACCGTGCAATCTCAGTTGCCTGACAGCGCGAAGTCGGCGCAGCGTTCGGCCAGCATCACGGTCGGCGCGTTGGTGTTGCCGCTGACGAGCGAAGGCATCACCGAGGCGTCGCACACGCGCAGCTTCGCCACGCCGTGCACGCGCATGCGCGCATCGACCACGGCCATGGCGTCGCGGCCCATGCGGCAGGTGCCGCTCGGGTGGTAGACGGTCTTGGCGCGCTCGCGCACGTAGGCCTCGAGGGCCTCGTCGGACATGTCGTCGGCGGCCGACGGCGCCAGCTCTTCGGACACCACCTCGCGCAGCGCCGGCGCGCGCAGGATGCGGCGCGCCAGCTTCACGCCGCGCACCAGCGTGTCGACGTCGGCCTGCGCCTGCAGGTAGCCGCCGTCGAACAGGATCGGCGCCATCGGGTCGGCGCTGCGCAGCGCCACGCGCCCGCGCGACTGCGGGCGCAAGAAGCAGGGGTTGATCGACAGGCCGTGGCCGGCCAGCGGTGCGCGGTCGACATCGCCCACGAGCACGGGCAGCACATGGAACTGCAGGTCGGGCCGGCCCTCGCCGGTGGTGTCGACGAAGCCGCCGCTCTCGACCACGTTCGACGTGAGCAGGCCGGAGCCGAACATCATCCATTGCAGGCCGTGCTTCAGCGCCGCCAGGCCGCGGTCGTTGCCCAGCAGGCTCACGGGCTCGCGCGTGCGGCCGTAGACCGACACCTCCAGGTGGTCCTGGAAGTTCTCGCCCACGCCGGGCAGGTCTTTCACCACCGGCAGGCCCAGCGCCTGCAGCTGCGCGCCGGGGCCGATGCCCGACAGCAGCAGCAGCTTGGGCGAGGCGAGCGCGCCGGCCGAGAGGATCACTTCGTCGCGCGCGGTGGCCACCACCTCTTCGCCGCTGCCGTTGCGGCCCGTGCGGTAGACCACGCCGGTCGCCGCGCCGTCCTGCGTGAGCACGCGCAGCACGTGCGCGCCCGTCACCACCGTGAGCTTCGGGTCGTCGCGCACGGCCGCGAGGTAGGTGGCGGCGGTGCTCGCGCGCCGGCCTTCGAAGGTGGTGGTCTGGTAGAAGCCCACGCCGGCCTGGGCGGCGCCGTTGAAGTCGTCGTTGTAGGCCAGGCCGCTTTGCTGCGCGGCGCGCAGGAAGGCCAGGCTCAGCGGATGGCGAAAGCGCGTGTCGCTCACCTTCAGCGGCCCGTTCGTGCCGTGCAGCTCGCAGGCGAAGCGCGCGTTGCCCTCGGCCTTGCGGAACCACGGCAGCACGTCGCGCCAGCCCCAGCCTTCGCAGCCCTGCGCCTCCCAGCCGTCGTAGTCGGCCGGCGTGCCGCGCACGTAGACCATGGCGTTGACCGAGCTGCCGCCGCCCAGCGTGCGGCCCTGCGGCACGAACATCTTGCGGCCGGCGGCGGCGGGCTGCGGCTCGCTCTCGTAGGCCCAGGTGCGCTCGGTGCCGATCACGCGCACGAAGGTGGCGGGCATGTGGATGAAGCGGTCGTCGTCGGGCGGGCCCGCCTCCAGCAGCAGCACGCGGCGCCCGGCGCGCACCAGCCGGTGCGCCAGCACGCAGCCGGCCGAGCCGGCGCCCACCACCACCACATCGAAAACCTGCTGCGCCATGTCCGTTCCAGACTGAAGTTGTTGTCGGGAACGGATGCTCGCGGCTGGCGCGCGCCGTGGCGCATCGGGGCGGGTTGATGCAACGCAAAGTGCGCTGTCGGTCAACTGACGGCGAACGCGGGGGGCCCTGCGACAATCGGGCCATGCCTTTCGCCCCTTTGCAAAACGACACCTTCCTGCGGGCCTGCTGGCGCCAGGCCACCGATCACACGCCCGTCTGGCTCATGCGCCAAGCCGGCCGCTACCTGCCTGAATACGTTGCCACGCGCGCCAAGGCCGGCAGCTTCATGGGGCTGGCCACCAACACCGACTACGCCACCGAGGTCACGCTGCAGCCGCTGGCGCGCTACCCGCTCGACGCGGCCATCCTCTTTTCGGACATCCTCACCGTGCCCGACGCGATGGGCCTGGGCCTGTCGTTCGAGGCCGGCGAAGGCCCGCGCTTTGCGCGCCCGGTGCGCGACGAAGCGGCCGTGGCCGCGCTCGAAGTGCCCGACCTGGACAAGCTGCGCTATGTGTTCGACGCCGTGGGCTCGATCCGCAAGGCGCTCAATGGCCGCGTGCCGCTGATCGGCTTCTCGGGCAGCCCGTGGACGCTGGCCTGCTACATGGTCGAAGGCGCGGGCTCGAGCGACTACCGCCTCGTGAAGAGCATGCTGTACGGCCGCCCCGACCTGATGCACCGCGTGCTCGCGGTCAATGCCGATTCGGTGGCCGCGTACCTCAACGCCCAGATCGACGCCGGCGCGCAGGCCGTGATGATCTTCGACAGCTGGGGCGGCGTGCTCGCCGACGGCGCCTTCCACGAATTCAGCCTGGCCTACACCGCGCGCGTGCTCGCCGGCCTGAAGCGCCACGGCCCCGACGGCCAGCCGGTGCCGCGCATCGTCTTCACCAAGGGCGGCGGCCTGTGGCTGGGCGCCATGCGCGCGCTCGACTGCGAAGTGCTCGGCGTCGACTGGACCGTGAACCTGGCCGCCGCGCGCCGCCTCGTGGCCGAAGGCACCGAGGACAAGGCCAAGGCGATCCAGGGCAACATCGACCCGAACGTGCTGTTCGCCCCGCCCGCGGCCATCGAGGCCGAGGTCGGCAAGGTGCTGCAGGCCTTCGGCAAGCCCCACACCGACCGCACCACCGCGGGCCCGACGCACATCTTCAACCTGGGCCACGGCATCAGCCAGTTCACGCCGCCCGACCACGTCGCGGCGCTGGTCCAGGCGGTGCACGACCAGTCGCGCGCGCTGCGCACTTGAGCTAACAAATGTGAACTGCCGACCGCCCGGTTGGCAGACTCAGCGCCCCCTGAAAGCCAGTCGCCCGGCGTTTGTCAAGCCCTAAAACGGCCCCGGACGCCCGACTTATGCACAAAACGCGTGTTGCACTGCGCAAGATTATCTGAGGGGGCATTGGTTCTGCTCCTAAACCAATAGCGACGCTAAGTGGTTGATTTATATAGGTTTTGATTTTTGCTTTTTTTACAGGCATTCCAGCGGAAGCCTTGAAAATCAAGGCTTCGGCGACTATCCAGCCGTCTTGTCAACAAAGTTATCCACAGAAACTCTGGATGACCGCCAAAGCACTGTGAAATCAACAACTTAAGCGGTCTTGCTCCAAAACGCATTAACAAACCTTGCCAAAAAGGACGCCCAGCCCCTCCACCGAATCGCCGCCCGAAGCCGGCGCGCCGACGGTCACATCCGCCACAAACGTCTCCTGCCCCTGGCGACTCGACATCGCGGTGCAGACGCCCGCGCATGCGGCGCTGGGTGACCTGCTGAGCTACGCCGGCGCCGAGCCGCTGGTGCCGGGCACGCTGGTGCGGGTGCCGCTGGGCAAGCGCGAGGTGCTGGGCGTGGTCTGGAACGAGCCGACCTCGCTGGAGGGCGCCGAGCCCGACATGGCGCTCAAACCCGTGGGCGCGGCGCTCGACGCGCTGGCGCCGCTGGGCGAGGCCTGGCGCGACCTGGTGGCGTTTGCCGGGCGCTACTACCAGCGCTCGATCGGCGAGATCGCGCTGGCCGCCCTGCCGCCGCAGCTGCGCGACCTGAGCACGACACAGCTGGCGCGCCGCCTCAAGCGCAAGACCACGGCCGGGCCGGTGGCCGAGACGGCCGAATCCGCGAACCTGATCGCCCTCTCCGAAGAACAGTCGGCCGCGCTGGCCCGCATCGAGGCCGGCACCGGCACCTTCCTGCTGGTGGGCAGCACCGGCAGCGGCAAGACCGAGGTCTACCTGCGCTGCGTGGCCGACCTGCTGGCGCGCGACCCCGAGGCGCAGGCGCTGGTGATGGTGCCCGAGATCAACCTCACGCCGCAGCTCGAGGCCCGCTTCAAGGCGCGCTTCGGCGACGAGGCCGTGGTGTCGCTGCACAGCGGCATGACGAACCCGCAACGGCTGGCGAGCTGGCTGGCGGCACACAGCGGCGCCGCGCGCATCGTGCTGGGCACGCGCATGGCGGTGTTCGCGTCGATCCCGGGGCTGAAGCTCATCGTGGTCGACGAGGAGCACGACCCGAGCTACAAGCAGCAGGAAGGCGCGCGCTACTCGGCGCGCGACCTCGCCGTGTGGCGCGGCCAGCGCGAAAAGGCCAAGGTGATCCTGGGCTCGGCCACGCCCTCGCTCGAGAGCTGGCACCAGAGCCGCCCGCCCGAGGGCGACGACCCGGGCGGGCGCTACGTGCGGCTGGCGATGCCGTCGCGCATCGGCGCGGGCGCGCTGCCGGCGGTGCGGCTCGTGGACATGAACCTGCAGCCGCCGAAAACGGTGATCTCGGGCGCGCTGCTCGACGCCATCGGCCAGCGCATCGCGCGCGGCGAGCAGAGCATGATCTTCCTGAACCGGCGCGGCTATGCGCCGGTGCTGGCCTGCGGCGACTGCGGCTGGAAGAGCGAATGCCCGCACTGCAGCGCCTACCGCGTGTTCCACAAGATCGACCGCACGCTGCGCTGCCACCACTGCGGCTTCACCGAGCGCGTGCCGCGCGCCTGCCCGGCCTGCGGCAACCCCGACATCGCGCCCGTGGGCCGCGGCACCGAGCGGCTCGAAGAGCACCTGGCCGAGCTGTTCGCCGGCGTGAAGCATGCGGACGGCAGCGCGGTGCGCATCGCGCGCATCGACGCCGACAGCACCAAGAAACAGGGCGCGCTCGAATCGCAACTGGCCGCCGTGCACGCGGGCGAGGTCGACGTGCTCGTGGGCACGCAGATGATCGCCAAGGGCCACGACTTCCGCCGCATCACGCTGGTGGCCGCCGTGAACCCCGACGGCGCGCTGTTCTCCAGCGACTTCCGCGCGCCCGAGCGCCTGTTCAGCCTCTTGATGCAGTCGGCCGGCCGCGCGGGCCGCGACGCCGCCTACCTCGCGGCGCAAGGCGCCAAGGCCGAGATGTGGATCCAGACGCACCACGCGCCGCATCCGCTGTTCGCGGCGCTGCGCCGGCATGACTACGAAGCCTTCGCCAAGCAGCAGCTCGAAGAACGCCAGGCCGCCGCCATGCCGCCCTTCGCGTTCCAGGCGCTGGTGCGCGCCGACGCGCGCGAGCAGGCGGTGGCGCAGGGCTTCCTGAACCTCGCGGCCGACCAGGCCGAGGCGCTGCCCGGCGCCGACCTGGTCACGCGCTACCCGGCGGTGCCGCTGGCGATCCAGCGCGTGGCGAACGTGGAGCGCGCGCAGATGCTCATCGAAAGCCCCTCACGCGCCGCGCTGCAGCGCCTGCTGGCCGCCTGGCAGCCGCTGCTGCACGAACTGCGGCGCACGCCCGAGGGCAAGGGCGTGATCCGCTGGCTGGTGGACGTGGACCCGCACAGCATCTGAGCGGGGCGCGTGCCTGCGCCTGCGCCTGCTTCAGCGCGGACGCAGGATGCGGTTGCGCAGGCCTTCGGGCTTGTGCAGCAAGGGCGCGGCGGGGCCGGCGACGGCACGCTTGGCGAGGCGCCCGGCCGGTGCGGCGGGGCAGGCCCCCGAGACCTGGTGCGCCAGTGCGGCGGCCAGGCGCGCCTCCTGCGGATCGCCGAGCGCACGGCTGAAATCGTCGGGCACGAAGCAGGTAGGCACGATGCCGTCCGGGTAGTCGCCGAAGCCCTTGGCGTTCACGCCCTGGAACTGCACGCTGAAGTAGGTGGTGCCGCAGTTGTCCTCGGGATAGAAGCCGTAGGGCTTGCCGCAGGTGGTGTCGCCGATCTGGACCACGTCGATGTCGATGCCGCGCAGGCCGTTGATGAACGCCTCGCTGGCCGAGCAGGTGTCGGGGCCCGTGAGCACGTAGACGCGTCGCAGATCGAGGCTGGGCAGCGGAAGGGGCGGGTCGATGGGAGAAAGAAAGCCCAGGGTGGTGGCCCAGAACGGCGTGGGCGCGAGCGTGTTGCCAGTCACCGGATCGCGCTCGGTGTGCTTGTTGTTGAACCGCACGGTCTCGAAGGTCTTGCCGCGCGTCTGCGTCTCGCCGGCGACCATGAAGCCCAGTTGACTGGCCAGGTCCAGATAGCCGCCGCCGTTGTAGCGCAGGTCGACGACCAGCTCGGTGGCCCGCTGCGCGCGCAGCCACTCCATGGCGGCCTTCAGTTGCAGTTCCGCCGTGCCGATGTGGTCGTTGAATTGCAGGTAGCCAACCGTGCGGCCCGCGTTCGGGAGCGTCTTGACGTTCTGGACGGGGGTCGAGATCACCGGCGCCGCCGTCAGCGTGATGTCGCGCGGGGTGTTGCTGCCCGCGTCGACGACGGTGAACCGCGTGGACGTCCCCGGTGCAGCGCCAAAGAGCGCCGCGTTGATGACATCGACGCCTTCCTGCGTGGGGTCGTTCACGAAATCGACGCCGTTGACCCCGAGCACCCGGGCGCCGCGCGGCAGGCCGGCGCCCGTCGTGGCCGCGGGAGAGCCGGGCTCCACGTACGCCACGCGCAGATCGCGCGGCGGGGAGAGGGCAAAGAAAGCCCACTGCGCGCCGTATCCGACGGACGAGCCGGCGCCCGAGAGCGCATTCCACTCCTCGGTGGTGTAGGTGAAATGGAACTGGTCCTTGTCCCTGCCCGACGGCGTCACGGCGTGGGTCTTGAGCAGGTCGAAATAGTCGGCCGTGGCGTACAGCGCCGGGTCCAGGTCCGGCACCTCGTCGTACCAAAGGTAGGTGTGGTTGGTCCACGACCGCAGCCAGTTGTTCTCGTCGAGCGTGCGGCCGGTCTTGTCGGCGAAGGGCTTGCCGTCGGGGTCGGTGCCGGTGCGCGGCGCCGCGCACCGGTCCTTGTAGAGGCTCGCGGTCCGGAACACGCCCTCGACCCAGGGCGCGTTGCGCAAGGCATCGCCGTCGTCGGGCACGTCGGGCGGCGTCGCGGGTGGGGTGGTGGCAGGCGGCGTGGTGCCCGTGCCGCTGTTCGGCAGGAAGCCGACGCCAGAGCCACCGTCCCCCCCGCCGCCGCAGGCGACGAGCACGGCCGTCGGAACAGCCAGCAGCAGAAGACGGGCGAAACGAAAACGCAGAGGGAAAAGAGGCACGGCGAGATTCCTGGAGGGCGGTAAGGCGCCGCCATCCTAGGAAGCTCTGCGTCGTTGCGCATTGGACCAAAGTCCTAGGCGCGGCCCGAACGCGCCGCGTCGGTCGTCAGCCGTCGTCAGTGGTAGCCGGTGGGCTCCTTGCCCATGTCGACGTAGCGCAGCTCGTTGTGCCGTCGCCGCGCAATGCTGTTCGGCCAGGCGAACACGACGAGGCTCAGCGCGGCCAGCGCGAGCGCGGCGCCCGTGCCGATCGTGCCGGCATGCCAGAACCAGCCCACCGCAGCGAGCCAGGTCAACCACATCAGGATGCGAACCAGTATTGCCATCGCGCGCCCCACTTGGACCCTTCACACCTTGGACTCGGAACCACTGTAGCAGTGCAACTGCATACGCAAGCATTCATCTGAAGAGATAACGCACGGTATGCCTTTAGACATGCCCTGGGATTACCCCGAAATAATCTGCAAAAAGAGTTGACGGTACCCCCGCCCTTGCACAAGCTGTGCCTGTGCGGTTCCATCGCTGGGTCCGCGGTGTTTCGTGCCCGCTCGCTTGATGCAAAGGTCGCCGTGAAATCGTCGTCTCTTCTGGCTGGGGTTGCTGTGGCTGTCGCCGTGTCGCTCTCGTACCTTGCCGCTGCGGGGTCCGCGGGCGCGGCGGAGCTCGAACTGCAGGGTCGGCGGCTGGTGGTGTCGGGCACGCTCGACGGCAGCAAGGTCAAGGCCTTCACCGAACTCCTGAGCAGCGGCACGGTGCGCACCGTGGTCTTCGAAGATTCGTTCGGCGGCACCGCCGAAGCGGCCGGCGCGTACGCCGACGCGATCCGCGAGAGCGGCGTGCAGACCGAGGTGCGCGGCCATTGCATGGCGGCCTGCGCCTACGCCTTCCTGGCCGGCAAGACGCACCGCTTCGGGCACGGCCTGCAGGTCAACGGCATCCTGGTGCCGGTGGCGACCCGCCCCACGGCGGCCGAGCTGGCGGTGCGCTGGCGCGGCGAGGAAGCCCGCAAGACGCTGGCCGATTTCACGCCCGCCCCCGGCACCACCGACGCGGCCCGCCCGATGGAAGCCACCGCGCCCGCCCCCAAGGACAACTGGCAGCCGGACCACGGCGTGCTCTTCACGGCCAGCCCGACGCTGTTCGGCCGCATCTACAACACCTACTACTGCGACGGCACGCAGGGCCGCGACTTCTCGAAGTGCGAGCGGCTCTCCGACGCCGATCCATACAAGCTCGGCGTGCTGACCGAGTGACGCCCCCGGTCAGCGCAGCGCGCCGACCGCCACCGGGAAGGTGAAGAACGCCGCCACCGTCGTCCACAGGATGATGCGTGCGATGCGGCCGTTGTCGGCGCCGAAGCGCTCGGCCAGCATCGACACATTGCTCGCGCTCGGCAGCGCCGCGACCAGCACGATCACGGCCAGCGCCGAGGGCGCCAGCGGCAGCCCGAGCGCGATGGCACCGCGCCCCAGCGCCCAGACCGCCAGCGGATGCAGCACCAGCTTCACGAGCACCACGGGCAGCACATCGGCCAGCGGCGCTTTCGGCGTGGGCCCGGCGCCGGTGCCCATCGCCGCCGCCACCATGGCGCTGGCGCCGTGCTCGCGCGCCAGCAGCGCCGAGCGCGCGAGCACCGCGCCGATGGTGAAGAGCGCCACCGGCGAGGCCGCGTCGGCCAGCATGGCGATGGTGCGCTCCACCGGCCCGGGCAGCTGCCAGCGCACCGCCGACAGCAGCACGCCCAGCAGGATCGACCACGGCATCGGGTTCACGAGGATGCCGCGCAGCGCCTTGCGCGCGGCCAGCGTGGCGCCGTGCCGGCCCGCGCTGCCGGCACCGTCGAGCCGCGACAGCGCGATGCACAGCGACGAGGTCACGACCAGGTCGAACGCGATGGTGATGATGATCGGCCCGGCCGCCTGCGCGCCCAGCAGCGCCACCAGCAGCGGCACGCCCATGAAGCCGGTGTTCGGAAAGGCCGCCACCAGCGCGCCGAAGGCCGCGTCGTTCCAGCCGATGCGCGCATTGCGCGTGAACAGCACCACGCCCGCCACCACGGCCAGCGCGCAGATGCCCCAAATCAGTGCAACGCTGCCGTCCAGCAGCTGCGCGATGGGCGTGCCGGCGCCGAAGCGCAGCAGCATGCAGGGCAGCGCGAAATACAGCACGAAGGTGTTGAGCCCCGGGATCGCATCCAGCGGCAGGATGCGGGTGCGGGCGGCGGCGTAGCCGGCCGCGATCAGGGCGAAGAAAGGAAAAGTAACAAGGAAAACAGGCAGCACGCCGGCATTGTCGTCCTCCTTCGTCGCGCGATGCCCGCTGACACGGACGGCCGCAGCCGGGCCCGTATCATTGCCCGCTTTGCGACGGCCGCGCCCTGCGGCCCCTCCTGCCTTTTTCGCGTTCCCGCTTTCCCGGTTCCCCCTCCCCCATGTCCCACGGTCTCAATCTCGCCCAGCAAGAAGCGGTCAACTACATGCACGGTCCCTGTCTGGTGCTCGCAGGTGCGGGCTCGGGCAAGACGCGCGTGATCACGCACAAGATCGGCCGGCTGATCCAGTCGGGCCTGAAGCCCGAGCGCATCGCGGCCATCACCTTCACGAACAAGGCCGCCGCCGAAATGCGCGAGCGCGCCAAGGACCTGATCGGGCGCGACGCGCGCAAGGTGGTGGTGTGCACCTTCCACGCACTGGGCGTGCGCATGATGCGCGAGGACGGCCACGTGCTGGGCCTGAAGAAGGCCTTCAGCATCCTGGACGCCGACGACGTCACCAAGATATTGAAAGACTGCGGCGGCACCGTCGACATCGCCACCGCCCGCATCTGGCAGTGGACGATCAGCAAGTGGAAGAACATGGGCCTGAACGCTGCGCAGGCCGCGGCCGCCGCGGTGGACGACAACGAGCGCATCACGGCCGAGATCATGGTCCAGTACGAAGAGCGGCTGCAGGCCTACCAGAGCGTGGACTTCGACGACCTCATCGGCATGCCGCTGAAGCTGCTGTACGAGTTCCCCGAGGTGCGCGCCAAGTGGCAGGCCATGCTGGGCCACATCCTCGTCGACGAATACCAGGACACCAACGCCACGCAGTACGAAGTGCTCAAGGCACTGGCCGGCGAGCGCGGCCAGTTCACGGCGGTGGGCGACGACGACCAGTCGATCTACGGCTGGCGCGGCGCCACGCTGGACAACCTGAAGAAGCTGCCGGTCGACTACCCGACGCTCAAGGTCATCAAGCTGGAGCAGAACTACCGCTCCACCAGCGCCATTCTTCGCGCGGCCAACAACGTGATCGGCCCCAACCCCAAGCTGTTTCCGAAGACGCTGTTCTCCGAACTCGGCGAAGGCGAGCCGGTGCGCATCGTCGATGCCGACACCGAGCTGCACGAGGCCGAGCGCACGGTGGCGCGCATCATCAGCCTGCGCGCGGGCGACACGGTGTCGCAGGGCAAGCAGTACAAGGAGTTCCGCGACTTCGCGATCCTGTACCGCGCCAACCACCAGGCCCGCATCTTCGAACAGGCGCTGCGCAAGGCGCAGATTCCGTACAAGGTGTCGGGCGGCCAGAGCTTCTTCGACCGCGCGGAGATCAAGGACCTGTGCGGCTGGTTCCGCCTGTGGGTCAACAACGACGACGACCCGGCGTTCCTGCGCGCCATCACCACGCCCAAGCGCGGCATCGGCCACACCACGCTGGCCAGCCTGGGCAGCTTCGCGAGCCAGTACAAGCTGAGCCTGTTCGCGGCGCTGTTCAGCCCGTCGCTGCCGAGCGTGATCCCCAAGCGCACGCTCGACGGCGTGCACGAGTTCGGCCGCTACATCAACGACCTGGAATACCGCGCGCGCCGCACCATGGGCGCCGAAGCCTCGCGCGCCTTCATGCTCGAGTGGCTCAAGGAGATCGACTACGAGCGCCATCTGTACGAAGGCGAGGACAGCGAGGCCGCGGCCGCCACGCGCTGGACCAACGTGCTGGAGTTCGTCGACTGGATGTCGCAGCGCGCCGGCGGTTCGCTCGACGACGCCTCGGGCGCCGACGACACGAACCCGAACGAGCACAAGAGCCTGCTCGAGGTGGCGCAGACCATCTCGCTGCTGTCGACCATCAGCGAGCGCGAGCAGGACCAGAACGTGGTCACGCTCTCGACGCTGCATGCGTCCAAGGGCCTGGAGTGGCCGCACGTGATGCTCATCGGCGTGACCGAGGGCCTGCTGCCCTTCAAGCTCGACGACGACAACGGCCGCCAGAAGGTGGTGAGCGACGAGACCACGCAGCGCCTGCAGGAAGAGCGCCGCCTCATGTACGTGGGCATCACGCGCGCGCAGCGCAGCCTGGCCGTGAGCTGGACCAAGAAGCGCAAGCAGGGCCGCGACATGGTGCCCTGCATGCCCAGCCGCTTCATCGCCGAGATGGGCCTGGACAAGGCCACGACCAAGGAAGACCCGCGCGAGAAACTGAAGGCGCTGCGCGCCGAGTTCGCACGCAAGGCGCTGGACAGCGCGGCCAAGGCCGCCGCCACGCCATGAGGACGACGGCGACGGTCGCAGTCGCGCTGCTTGCCGCCGCCCTCGCGGCCGGTTGCGCAACGCCCCGCGACCCCAACTGCCCCGCCGACGCACGCGAGCTGCCGCTGCAGGCGCTGTACGGCCAGTGGGACGCCCGCTTCGACGACCTGCCCGGCACGGCCGTCGTGCAGCTGGGCAAGCACCCCGAGTACGCCGGCGTGCGCGGCACCATCACGCGCCGCGCCGATGCCTCGACGAAGACCACCGTCGCGCAGCTCGCGGGCGACGTCGACGACGAGGGCGCGCTGTCCATCGACGAATCGCTGGACGGCCGCGCCATCAGCGGCGTCTGGTCGGGCACGCTGCAACCCGGCGCCTGCGGCCGCGAGTTCCGCGGCACGTGGCGCGATGCCGCGACCGAGCGCACGCACCCGTTCGTGCTGCGCAAGACCGTCGCACAGGAAGGAAAGCCATGAAGACGACACGACGACACCCTGCTTCTCTGTTCACGCTGCGCACCGTGGCTGCCGTGGCCGCATGCCTCGGCGCCGCATCTGTCGCACAAGCACAAGCCGTCGACAAGCCCGCCAGTCCGCTGGCCGATGCACAACTCACCTGGCAGCAATGCGCCGCGCTCGGCGCGAACAACGAGGCACGCCTGGCCTGCTACGACCGCTGGTCGCAACAACAGACGCTGCCCTCGGTGTCGGTGCCCGTGGCGCCGCCGGTGCTCGCGAGCACGCAGCCGCCGGTGGACGGCGCGATTCCGGCCACGCGCGTGGTCTCGGTCGCCACCACCGAAGGCTGCCGCGACCGCCAGTACTCGACGCTGTCGCGCTTCTGGGAACTCGAGAACGCCACCGACTGCGGCACCTTCGGCTTCCGCGGCTACCGCCCGCTCACGGTGTCGGCTTCGGCCGCCACCGACAAGCCCCAGCCGCCGACCTCGCCGTCGGCCGGCCACACGGCCGAGCCCGTGGCCTACCAGGCCAACGAGATGCGCATCGGCCTGTCGGTGCGCACCAAGCTCGCGCAGGGCATGCTCACGCAGAACGACCCGATCAAGAAGGACTCGCTGTGGTTCGCCTATTCACAACAGTCGACCTGGCAGCTGTTCAACGGTTCGATCTCGCGGCCCTTCCGCACCACCGACCACGAACCCGAGCTGATGTATGTCTACCCGACCGACGTCCACCTGCCCGGCGGCTGGCGCTGGCGCTATGCGGGCGTGGGCATCGTGCACCAGTCGAACGGCCAGAGCCTGCCGCTGTCGCGCAGCTGGAACCGCGTGTACCTGATGGGCGGCGCCGAGCTCGACGACCGCTTCACCGTCACGGGCCGCGTCTGGCAGCGCATGTCCGAAAGCGCCGCGAAGGACGACAACCCCGACATCGCCGACTACATCGGCCGCGCCGAAGTCACGGGCCGCTGGAACCTCAACCGCGACAACCAGCTGGGCATCACGGTGCGCAACAACCTGCGCGACAGCGGCCGCGGCTCGGTGCGCCTCGAATGGCTGAAGGCCATCGGCGATCCGACCAAGAGCAACCTGCGTTTCCATACGCAGCTGTTCCATGGCTACGGCGACACGCTGGTGGACTACAACCGCAAGCGCACGGTGCTGAGCATCGGCCTCAGCCTCGTCGATTTCTGATCTTCATCCTCACATCCAGGCCCCACAGATGAGTGCAGACCTCACCCCCGTCGATGCCACGCAGCGCGAGATCATCGCGGCCCTGCACGTGGCGCCCGTCT
>RCUP01000539.1_pt1 | contig 27639 bp, 22 predicted proteins | sample 2166341 | NCBI WGS metagenome assembly RCUP01 (sample SAMN09932325, study PRJNA488358) | compost metagenome | isolation source: compost soil in succinonitrile-enriched | place: Germany: Experimental Botanical Garden | reverse complement strand
CGGCGGTACGGGTCAGCAGTTCGCCGGCCAGCACCAGCGATTCCTTGTTGGCCAGGAGGATGCGCTTGCCGGCCGCAGCGGCGGCCAGGGTCGAGGACAGGCCGGCGGCGCCGACGATCGCGGCAACCACGGTATCGCAGGCGTCACTGGCGGCCAGCTGGTCCAGCGCGGCATGGCCGGCGTGGGCCTGGGTGGCCAGGCCGGCGTCGCGCAGGCCGTCACGCAGTTCGGCATACAGGGTTTCGTCGGCGATCACCGCATGCGCGGGCCGGTGCTGCCGGCACAGGGCCAGCAGCGCCTGTACCTGGCGGCCGGCGGCGAGCACGGTGGCCTGGTAACGCAGCGGATGGCGGGCGATCACGTCAAGCGTGGAGGCACCAATCGAGCCGGTGGCGCCGAATACGGCGACCCGGCGCAGGTCTGCAGCAGCATCCATGGTCAGAACCCGAAGATTTCCTTGCCCAGTGCGAACACCGGGATGGCCGCCAGCACGCCGTCGACGCGGTCGAGCACGCCGCCGTGGCCGGGGATCAGGTGGCCTGAATCCTTGGCGCCGGCATGGCGCTTGATCAGGCTTTCAAACAGGTCGCCCAGTACCGAGGCGAACACGGCCACCACCGAGGTGACCAGCAGGCCCGGCAGGTGCGCGGCATCGATGCCGGCCAGCCAGCCCAGGCCGACGGCCACTGCGACACCGGCGATCAGCCCACCGACAAGGCCTTCCCAGGTCTTGTTCGGGCTGATCCGCGGTGCCAGCTTGTGCTTGCCGAAGTGACGGCCAGCGAAGTAGGCACCCGAATCAGCGGCCCAGACCAGCGCCAGCGCGGCCAGCAGCCACAGGTGGCCCTGATGGCCCGGCGGGTCGCCGCCGGCATGGATCAGCACCAGCGCCGCCCACGCCGGCACGATCGCCAGGGTGCCGGCCAGCAGCTTGAGGATGCGCGCCGGACTGCCGGGCTGCGCGCCGAAGTTGAAGAAGCGCAGCCAGACCAGCGCGCCCAGCCACCAGGCTACGCCCACCAGGGTCGCGATCTGGAACAGCACCAGGGTGCCGGCATCGGCCCACACCAGCAGCACCATCAGCACCAGGTTGAGGACCAGCAGCACGGTGCGGGCGAGGGTGTCTTCGACATCGGCCAGCTTCAGCCATTCCCACAGGCCGATCAGCAGCACGGCAGCGGCAGCGGCGGCCAGCCATTGCGTGGGCAGCAGCAGGATCGCAGCAATGGCGACCGGCGCCATGATCAGCGCGGCGAGGACTCGGGTCTTGGTCATGGGCTGGACGTCTCGGTGGCCAGGGCGGCGATCTGGGCGCTGGTCAGGCCGAAGCGGCGCTCACGGCTGGCGTAGGCATCCAGCGCCAGCTGCAGCTGCGCGGCGTCGAAGTCCGGCCACAGCGCTTCGGTGAACCACAGTTCGGTATACGCCAGCTGCCACAGCAGGAAATTGCTGATGCGGGTATCGCCACCGGTGCGGATGAACAGGTCCGGTGGCGGCAGGTCGGCCAGAGCCACCTGTCGCCCCAGCAGGGATTCGTCGATCTGCTCGGGAAGCAGGCGGCCGGCGGCCACTTCAACGGCCAGTGCGCGTGCGGCGCGGGCGATGTCCTGGCGGCCACCATAGCTGGCGGCAATCGACAGGGTCAGGGCACTGTTGTCGGCGGTGCGCTGTTCGGCCAGCTGCATGCGGCTGACCAGCCCGGCGCCGAAGCGCTCGCGTTCGCCGATGAAGCGCACGCGCACGCCGCGCCGATGCAGCTCGTCCACTTCGCGATCGAGCGCGCCGAGGAACAGCTTCATCAACGCATCGACTTCTTCCTGCGGCCGGCCCCAGTTCTCGCTGGAGAACGCGAACAGGGTCAGCGCCGGAATGCCCAGTTCCAGGCAGCGCTCGATGGTGCGGTTGACCGCGCGCGCGCCGGCACGATGGCCGATGACGCGGGGGCGACGGCGCTGCTGTGCCCAACGCCCGTTGCCATCCATGATGATGGCAACGTGGCGCGGCAGGGCGGCCGGCAGGGGAGGCGGGACTGAAGGCATCGACTTCAGACCGACATCAGTTCCTTTTCCTTGTCGGCGACGACCTTGTCGATATCCTTGATGTTGGCGTCGGTCAACTTCTGGATATCGTCTTCGCCGCGCTTCTTCTCGTCTTCGCTGATGACCTTGTCCTTCAGCAGCTTGGCGACTTCCTTGTTCGCATCCTGGCGGATGTTGCGCACGGCGATCTTGGCGCCTTCGCCTTCCTTCTGTACCTGCTTGGCCAGTTCCTTGCGGCGCTCTTCGGTCGGCGGCGGCAGGTTGACGCGGATCGAGGTGCCGATGGTGTTCGGGGTCAGCTCGATGTTGTACAGGCCCTTTTCGATCTCCTTGATCATGCTCTTGTCGAAGGGCGTGACCAGCAGGGAGTGGGCGTCGGGGTTGGAAATGGACGCAACCTGGTTCAGCGGCGTGCTGGCGTTGCCGTAAGCATTGACCGTGACGCGGTCCAGCAGGGCCGGCGTTGCGCGACCGGTGCGGATCGAGGTGAGGGTGTGCTTAAGAGCGTCGATGCTCTTGGCCATGCGCGTCTGCGCGTTGTTCTTGATGTCGTTGAGCATCGCCAGGGTCCTGGATGTAACTGGAATCGGGCGATTATAGGCGAATACGGGACGCCGCCGGGCCTGAATCGGCCCGGAGGTCGCCTTGCGCTCAGCCTCAGGCCGGGTCGCGGCCCTGGACGAGGGTGCCGATGTTCTCGCCGTGCAGGATCTTCAGCAGCTCGCCCGGCTGGCCCATGTCGAACACGCGCATCGGCAGGTCGCTGTCACGGGCCAGGGCGAAGGCGGCGGTGTCCATCACTTCCAGGCCACGGCGGATCACTTCGTCGTAGCTCAGGCTGTCGAAGCGGACGGCGTCGCTGTACTTGTTCGGATCCTTGTCGTACACGCCATCGACCTTGGTTGCCTTCAGCAGCAGGTCGGCGCCGATCTCGATGGCGCGCAGGGCAGCGCCGGAGTCGGTGGTGAAGAACGGGCTGCCGACGCCCGCGGCGAAGATCACCAGGCGGCCCTTTTCCAGATGGCGGATGGCGCGGCGGCGGATGTAGTCCTCGCACACGTCGTTGATCTTGATCGCGCTCATCACGCGGGCCTTGGCGCCCACTTTTTCCAGCGCATCCTGCATGGCCAGCGCGTTGATGACCGTGGCCAGCATGCCCATCTGGTCGCCGGTGACGCGGTCCATGCCGCCAGCGGCCAGGCCTGCACCGCGGAAGATGTTGCCACCGCCGATGACCAGGGCGACTTCGGCGCCGGCCTGCTGGGCCTCGACGACTTCACGGGCCAGGCGATTGATGATCTTGGGGTCGATGCCGTAGTCCTCATCTCCCATCAGCGCCTCCCCGGAAAGTTTCAACAGGATGCGGCGATAGGCGAGCTTGGACATAGGGACCTCGGGTGCGTGGAAATCGCGGGCGATTCTACGCGCAAGCGGCGCGCGGCCAAAGCGTTTTGTGCACTGCGGCGCAAAATACCGGTGTGCCCCGTACATCCGGGGCGCACCATTCAGCCCAGCTCGGCGCCTGCAGTGGCAGAGAGTTCATCATGCCCCAGCTCGCCGGGAGAGCGTGCAATGACCCGGTTGCGGCCCAGATTCTTGGAGCGGTAGAGCACGTCATCTGCAGCGCGCAGCAGGTCCTGCACGCCGGCAAAACGCTCGTAGCCGCCCTGGGTGGCGACGCCGGCCGAGAAGGTGATGAACAGCGGGCCGCCTTCCAGTTCCGCCATCGGGGTGGCGACGATGTTGGCCAGCACCCGGCGGATCACGTCCAGGGCCACCGATTCGCTGGTATTGGGCAGCAGCGCGACAAATTCCTCGCCGCCGAAGCGGGCGACGGTGTCGCTGTTGCGCAGCTGCCCCTGCAGCTTGCCGGCAAAGGCGCGCAGCACTTCGTCGCCGGTCAGGTGACCGTGCGCATCGTTGATCTTCTTGAAATCGTCCAGGTCGATGAAGGCCACCGACAACGGCCAGCCATGGCGGCCGGCGCGCAGGAATTCCTGTTCAAGCACGGCTTCGAGCTGGCGGCGGTTGAGCACGCCGGTCAAGGCGTCGCGATGGGCCTGGTCGGCCAGGCGCTTGGCGCGGGCCTCGAATTCATCGGCGCGACGGCGGGCCTGGTCGGCATCCTGCAGTTCGCGCAGGTTGCGCAGGGTTGCGAGCTCCTGGGCGTGGTCGATCAGCTCGCGCACGCGGGCCGGCGAATTCAGGCCGTTCTCGAACAGGCTGGCGATGTCCGGCAGCGCATCGCTGATCCGGGCCAGGACCTGGTCGAAGCGGGCACTGTCCAGCTCCAGCCGGTCGTGGACCTGCTGCAGGGCGCGCTCGCGGGCGGCATCGGCGTCTTCATCCAGCCAGATGTCGGCAACGGCGCCAGACAGCTGTACGCAGGCCTGGAATGGATTCTCGGCGGCACCTTCGTCTTCGCTGTGGCGGATGCTGTCGACCAGGTAACGCGGCAGGCCCCACTCCTCGGCTACCCATGCACCGACGTCGGCGTGGCTGCAGCCGAGTTCCTGGCGCTCGCGCGCGATCAGGTCGGGGTTGTCGCGCGCTTCGCGCAGCAGGGGCAGGTAGCGTTCGGATTCGGCCTGGGCCAGGCACAGCACGCCCATGTCCTGCAGCAGCCCGGCCAGCATCAGCTCCTCCAGCCGGCGCAGGCCGCGGGCCTGGCCGAGCTGGCTGGCCGCCAGCGCGCTGAGGATGCTGCGCTTCCAGGCGCGTTGGCGCAGGTCGTGGTCGGCGCCGCCTTTGCCGGTCAGGCCCTGGGTGACAGTGAAGCCCAGGGCGAGGCTGATCGTAGCGTTCAGCCCGAGCATGGTCAGCGCCTGGCCGAGGTTCTCGATCCGGCGCCGGCTGGCGTACAGCGGCGAATTGGCGATGCGCAGCATGCGGGCACTCAGCGCCATGTCGATGGCGATGATGTCCGCAGCGGTTGCGATGTCCGCTTCCGGATCCTGGGCCAGTTCGATGATGCGCAGGGCAATACCGGGCGGCGAGGGGAGGTTGCGGCAAAGCGCCAGTGCAGCTGTCAGCTCGGGAGGCATGTCGGGTCGTTCAATTCCATTAGGACAAGAATACCTAGGAATGCATCACAGTCCGCGACTTTCGTTCCTGTTATGTGACTGCAGGTTCCCTTTGCCGAGTATCGGCTTGATTCGCTTGCAACGCAAAGGTGTCGGTGTGCGCACCAACGGTGCGCACCCACAGATTCGGCCACCCACAGGTGAAGGGCACCCACAGGCCCACCGGCATAAAAAAAGAGCCGCGGTTTCCCGCGGCTCCTTCTGGTTTCATTACAGCCGGGAGGCTGGAATCAGACCTGCATCGCCTTGGCAACTTCGGCGGCGTAGTCTTCCACCACCTTCTCGATGCCTTCGCCAACGACCAGCAGCTGGAAGCCAGCCACGTCGGCGCCGGCAGCCTTGACCACCTGCTCGACGGTCTTGTCGCCGTCCAGCACGTAGCTCTGGCCGTACAGGGTCACTTCGCTGACGATCTTGTTGATCTTGCCGCTGATGATCTTTTCCAGGATGTCGGCCGGCTTGGACTTGTCCTTCTCGGACATCTTGGCCAGTTCGATTTCCTTTTCCTTTTCCACGAACTCGGCCGGCACATCGGCAGCCTTGTTGTGCGGCGGCTTCAGCGCAGCCACGTGCATGGCCAGGCCGCGAGCCAGTTCGGCGTCGCCACCGATCAGGTCGACCAGCACGCCGACCTTGCCGTTGGTGTGGACGTAGGAACCCACGTTGCCGGTGGTGTCCAGCTTGACCAGGCGACGGATCTGGATGTTTTCACCCAGGGTCTGCACGGCGGTCGCGCGGGTTTCTTCGACGGTCTGGCCGGTCGGCAGGGTGGCCGACTTCAGGGCTTCCACATCGGTGGCGCCCGATGCCAGGGCAGCGGCAGCGACGGAATCAACGAAGTTCTTGAAGTTGATGTCGTTGGCGACGAAGTCGGTTTCCGAGTTGATCTCGACCAGCACGGCCTTGCCGCCGTCCTGGGCCAGGCCCAGACGACCTTCGGCGGCCACGCGGTCAGCCTTCTTGTCGGCCTTGGCAGCGCCGGACTTGCGCAGCGCTTCAGCGGCGGCGTCGATGTTGCCGCCGGCCTCGGTGAGCGCCTTCTTGCATTCCATCATGCCGGCGCCAGTGCGCTCGCGCAGTTCCTTGACCAGGGAAGCAGTGATTTCCACGGGATTACCTCACGAAAGAAAGGGGTTGGGCCGGCATGGTGGCCGGCCCGTGTGACAGTTTCCTGTCGTCGCGCCATCGGCAGCGGACAGGAAAGGTGGGCGCAAGGCGCCCACCGGGGCCTGGATCAGGCCTGGGCTTCGCCCTTGTCGGCAGCAGCCTTCTTGGCCGGAGCGCGGCGAGCCGGCTTGCCTTCTTCGGCAGCAGCGTCGGCGAACTCTTCTTCACGGACGGTGGCAGCGTGCGGTGCAGCAGCCTTGCCTTCCAGCACGGCGTCAGCAGCAGCGCGTGCGTACAGCTGCACGGCACGGATGGCGTCGTCGTTGCCCGGGATCGCGTAATCCACCAGCTCCGGGTTGTAGTTGGTATCGACAACGGCGATCACCGGGATGCCGAGCTTCTTGGCTTCCTTGATGGCGATGTCTTCGTGGCCGATATCGATGACGAAGATCGCGTCCGGCAGACGGTTCATGTCCTTGATGCCGCCCAGCGAGGCTTCCAGCTTGTCGCGCTCGCGACGCAGGCCCAGCACTTCGTGCTTGACCAGCTTCTCGAAGGTGCCGTCGGACTCACCGGCTTCCAGTTCCTTCAGGCGGGCAACCGACTGCTTCACGGTACGGAAGTTGGTCAGGGTGCCGCCCAGCCAACGCTGGTTCATGAAGGGCATGCCGCAACGCTCGGCTTCTTCACGGATCGACTCACGCGCGCTGCGCTTGGTGCCCAGGAACAGGATGGTGCCGCGCTTCTGGGCAACCGACGAGATGAAGTTCATCGCATCGTTGAACAGCGGGACGGTCTTTTCCAGGTTGATGATGTGGATCTTGCCGCGGGCGCCGAAGATGTACGGAGCCATTTTCGGGTTCCAGTAGCGGGTCTGGTGGCCGAAGTGGACGCCGGCTTCCAGCATCTGACGCATGGTGACCTGGGGCATTGCAATACTCCTGATGGGGAACCGGCGATTCCGCCCGCGGGATAGGTATGCGGGACGCGTGGAAACGCTGAAGGTTCCGGGGTTGGGCTTCCCTGTTGCCTCCGTGGCCGAACTCCTTGCGGAGCACCCCGGCACGGATGGGGGCAGCAGGTGTGGATTCACCGGTGACGTCCGGTGTGGACGGCGTCCCGCGCACAGGGCGGCAGGACATCCCGGGGATTATAGCCCGCTTGGCTGGCGCGCTGCAATTGCAGGTGCCGGCGCGGCCAGGATCACCGCTGTGCCGTCCTGCAGGCGGGCGTGGAACCGGCCGCCTGCATAGCCATCGGCGCGCGGTGGCAGCTGCCAGTGGCGCTGGCGCGCGGCCAGTACGTAGCCGGCAAGACCGGGCAGCAGCAGGCTGCGGTGGCCGTCGGCGGCCTCATAGGCAAGGTCGCTCAGGCGCGCGTGCCCGGTGCCACCGTTCAGCAGTCGCAGCATGAACTGCGACCCGTTGACCACCACCTCTGCCTGCAGGGAAGGGGCCGGCGTGGGGACCGGTTCGCCGCGGAACAGGGGCAGTGAGTAGCGTGGCATGGCCGGTTCTGCCGGTGCCAGGATGATACGGAATGCCTGTTCGACGGCCACCGGCGCCGACGACGCCGGCAGCAGCCAGACGCGCTGGCGCGCACCGGCAGGAAGATCCAGCAGGGTCGGACTGGCCAGCACCTGCGCGCTGCGTTGCAGGTGTTCGGCAGCCGGTTGCTGGTCCCACGCCCAGACCTGCACTTGGCCGCGCCAATGCCCAGGGCCGGGGTTGTGCAGCCACAGCTCGGATCGCCCCTGTGCGGCAGGCAGGCGCAGCGTTGTCGGCATCAGATCCAGCGCCTGCACGGGCATGGGCAGCAATGCCAGCAACAGGGGCAGCAGCAGGCGCATCAGTAATAGGTGGTTGGCGGTTCGGATGCGGCACGCCCTTGCTCGTCCTGCGCTGGCGGGGCCAGTTCACGGACCTGTGGCGGCAGGTGCAGGGTGTCGCTGTGCTGCTGCGGTACCGGGCAACGCGCGCCGCCCTCCGTGCCGGTGCAGCCTTCAACCACGGTCAGGCGGATCTGCAATGGGACGGGTGCCGGGTCGGCCCGCGCGGTCGTGCCGGCGATGGACATCGCTGCGATCAGTACTGCCCGAACCACCTGCCATCCACCCTGCTGTCGATCTGATGCGCGGTATCGGCCGACATGGGCGATTCTGTAGTGAGGGGCGCCCCTCAGTAGGTGATCGTCACCTGTACCAGGTCGTTGTAGGTGCCGGCCGGCGGTTGGCCGCTCACCGGCGGTACCCTGCCGTAGATCGTCAACGGTTGCGCGCTGCCAGTGCCGACGCCGTTGAAGGTGTCCACGTTGAGCGTATTGCCCCAGCGCTGGCTGCGTGCAGCATCCCGATACAGCTCATAGGTCAGGTAATAGTTGTTGCTGCCGATGGTGGTGCGCATGCGCCGGGTACTGCTCAGTGCAGGGTTGTTCTGGCCATTGTCGAGGCTGACCTGGAACGCGGTGCGCTTGAGGCAGGTCAGGGTGAGGGTGGCGGTCTGGTCGATGTTGGCGGGAATGCCGCCGGTGACGTTGCCGAAATTCATGGTGGTGGTTAAGTAGCTGCCGCATTGCGGCAGCACGGTGGCAGTGGCATTGAAGCTGAAGGCACTGCTGGCGGTGTTGGTGCCGGTAGCGCCGCCATTGCAGGTGGCCGGCACGGTGGCGTTCCCCAGCAGCACCTCGTTCCAGGCCCAGGTCAGCACCACGCTGGCGCCGCTGAAGGTGCTGCTGTAACTACCCGATGCCAGCACCTGGTTGGCCGGGATCTGCGCGAACAACTGCACGCTCTGCGCGCCGCTGCCGCCGGTCAGCAGGGGCACGTTGTAGGTCATGGTCAGCTCCTGCGCCGGCGGTACGCCGCGCGGGGTCAGGCCGGTTACCTGGCTGTAGTTGGAAGTGTTGTAGAGCTGGAAATTGAGTGTATCGCCGCTGCCGTTGACCATCGTTCGCCACGGCGTGGTGGTGCTGCCGCCCGTGCCGTTGCCGATGCCCACGCAGACACGCACGCCGGTGGTGGCGAGCAGGCTCAGCGCGGCGGTGGTGCAGGTCACGGTGATGTTCAGGGTGCCCGAGGTCGGCCCGGCGGCGCCGCTGTTGACGTTGCCGAACGGCAGCAGTGCGTCGGCGGTGGCGGTGCAGGTGGCGGCCGCGCGCGCCGGTGCGCTGGCGATCAGGCCGGCCAGAAGCAGCAGGCCTAGCAGCAGCATCCTCACGGCGCCACCTCCGGCACGCATTGCAGGGGCGCCGGACGAGGCCGCGCACCCGCGGCGACCACCTGCGGCGATGCCGGTACCCGCGTACGGCACTGCCCTCGGCTGGTGGTGATGTACAGCACGGTGCCAGCGGCCACGTCTTCCAGGTACAGCAGTCCGTCGTAACCGACCGAGGCCTGGCGGCCATCCGCCAGTTGCACCTCGCTGCCTGCTTCCAGCGGCTGCCCCGCCATGTCCTGCACGGTGAGGGTCAACGACGGCCGCGAGCGCAGGTTGAAGGTCAGCCCGGTGCCGGCACGCTGGCGCGGTGTTACCCAGTCCTCGATGCGATCGGCGCGCATGTCCGCCGGCAGGTCCAGGGTGTCGATGGAGACGCGGTTGCGCTGCCAGGACAGCAGTGGGCTGATCAGCAGCAGGCCACGATCGTCGGTGACACCGATCAGGCGGTTCTCAAGCCGCACCGGTACACCGCCCACGCCATTGGTGCTGACCACGGCGAAGGCATCGGCGACTTCGCGCGCGGCGAAGGTGTGCCCGGCCATCCACACCAGGCTGCCGCTGGCGCTGCCATAGGCGTAGTTGAGGCCGGACTGGCGCGAGGCACCCAAGGCATAGCGGCCGACATCGTTGAGGATGCCGACTTCGGCCAGGCCGCCGCTGCCGTCGTCGCCGTGGCGCACCTGTGCGCGCCAACCGATACCGCCGGCGCTGCCGTCGCCCGGTACCGGCTGGGTGACATCGGCGACCCAGCTCTGGCGGTCGCCGTTGCGCTGGCTGGACAGGCTGGCCTGGCGGTTGTTGCCCAGGCTTGCGGTCAGCGACAGGTAGACACTGCGGTCATCGCTGTTGTCCAGGTTCTGGTTGACCGACAGGTAGGCCGACCAGCGCTGGCTCCAGCTGCGTGACCAGAACAGGCTGGCATAGCGGTTGTCCTCGCCATCGGGATAGCGCAGGCGCAGGTAGCTGGCGCTCAGGGAGCCCAGGCGCAGCAGGTCCAGGCCGACCGTGGCCTGCTCGCTGATGCTGGGCGGCAGGTTGGCCTGCAGCGCGCCCAGGTCGCGGTAGTCGCCGTGGCTGCGCACGCTGCGCAGATTGACGTTGAAACGACGGTTGTTCCAGCTGTACCCCAGCGCCCACTGGCCGCCCTGCAGGCCCTGGTAGCGGCTGTGGGCGTACGCGGCATTGACCACGCCCGCGCCGCCCAGCAGCCACCAGCCGCCCACGCCGGCCTGTGCCAGGCCGCCGCCACCTTCGGCGTGTGCTTCGCCGGTGAATGTGTCGCTGACGCCGCCGCGCCAGCTGGCGCTTGCCACGGTACGGTCGTCGTAGGCGAAGGAGCGCTCGCCGAACTGCTCGCGCAGCTGGCCGACGCCGAGCGACCAGTCCGACAGGCCCTTGGCCAGCAGTTGCTGGGTGCCGTAGAAGCTGAAATCCAGGGTCTGCATGCGGCCGAACGCATCGGTGACCACGACCTGCGCGCTACCGTTGCCGCTGATGCCCGGTTGCGCCGCCAGCTGGAATGGTCCGACCGGCACCTGGCCGCTGTACTGGCGCAGGCCATCGACATACAGCTCGACCGTGGATGGCACCACCGCCTGGCCGAGGAAGGCCGGCGTCGGGGTAAGCACACGGTACGGCTGCAATCCGTAATTGCGGCCGATCTGCAGGCCGCCCAGGCGTACCGGCCGGCTCCAGTCGACGAAGCCGCTGTAGAAGTCGCCCACCTCCAGAGTCAGCGCCCTGTCCGGGAAATCCAGGGTCCAGCGCGTGTCCAGGCGTACGCTGTCGCTGCGCCAGTGGCGGTCTCCGGTCTGGTAGCGACGGCTGACCGCGGTGTTCTCGAAGGTGCCGGCACCCACGCCGAACACCCGCAGTTCAGAGCTCAGGGTCAGATTGCCGAGGCGGTCGACGCGGCTGCCATACAGGTCGTAATTGAGCAGGACGCCGGGCGAGGCGCTGCTGCGCGGCGCGCGCGCCTGCGGGCGGCTGAGCACGGTCGTGGGCAGGGTCAACTGGTCCAGTGGCACGTCCAGCGCGAGGGTCTGCAGGTGCGCGTCATAACGCACCACCGCGCCGCTGATCTGGTCCAGATACACGGGAGCATCGCCACTGGCATTGAAACCGAGCTGGCGCAGGATCTCGGGGCTGGCCTGCAGGCGGCCGCGATTGTCGGTGAAGGGCAGCAGGCCGCGTGGCGTGCTGTTGAGGGTCACGTCCAGGTACAGCGTCTGGTTGGCCGTGAGTGGGGTCGGTGGCGGCAGCAGGGCATCGGCGGAGACCCCGGAGACATCGGCTGCATGGGCCGCCGGGGACAGGGCCGCACCGAGCGCTGCGCTCATCAGCGCCTCAGCGAGCCGGTGGTGGCGGCAGCGACGTCTGTTCCGACTCGCCATTGAGCTTGGCCGTGATCTGGTCGTTGTCGCGGTCGATCGCCGTGCGCTCCAGCGGCCAGCGCATGACCTGGCCGGGCAGCACGTAGCCCAGCAGGCCGGGATGGACGATGCGCGGCCGCTCCGGGCTGCCCAGGGCGAGGTCGGCGATCTGCGCGTAGCTGTTGCCGGTATTGCCTACTTCCACGCCGTTGCGACCGTCGTCCAGCCGGACCAGGCGGGCGTGCAGCTGCGGTGCCAGCCGGCCGCCGGCGCCGGGTTGCACGAACACCGGGATGGAATAGCGCAGTACGAACTGCATGCCTTCGCTGCGCGTGGCCAGATCGGGCACCTCATCGACGATCAGCCGGTAGTACTGCTGCGCAGCCGGTGCGTCGGCAACGGCGCGCATGACCCGCACCAGCTGCTGCTGGCCCGCTGCCAGTTCCTGCATCGGTGGCGTAGCCAGCAGATCCTCGGTGGGCAGCAGTTGCTCCTTCCCGTCCTGCTGTACCCAACGGAACACCCTTACCTGCAGCTTCACCGGCGAGGTGCCGCTGTTGGTCAACCACAGTTCGCCAGCGCGCTGGCGTGCTTCCAGCTGCAGGCTGGTGGGGGCGACCTGCAGGCTGGTCGCCGAGACCTCGTTGACCCCAAGCAGGCTGAAGACGAGCAGCGCCACGCCGGTGGCGCGCCACGGGCGGGATCCGGCCATGCGGGCGTGCTCCATCAATAGGTGATCGTGGCGGTAACGGTATCCAGATAGTTGCCGGTAGCAGCGTTGGCCGTGCTCAGGTTGAGGATCTGGCCGTAGACGATGTAGGGCACCGCCAGCCCGGTGCCGATGCCGGCCTGGGTGTTGGTGCCGGTGGTGGCGCCCCAGACCAGGGTGTGTGCGGCATCCTGGTAGAGCTGGTAGCCCACGTAGTTGTTCGCGGTCACCGCGGCGTTGGTGTTCTTCATCCGCCGCGTGGTGACGTCATTGGCCGTGCCGGCATTGGCACCGGCATTCAGCGCGATGGTGTACGGGGTCAGGGCCGAACACTGCGCGGTCACGGTGCCCTGGCCCAGGGTGGGGGTGGCGGTGGTGGAGGCGGCGGTACCGAAGTCGACGTTGGTGGCCGCAGCGGCAGTGATGGTGCAGGCCTTGGTGACCACCAGGGTGACGTTGAACGTGACGGTATCAGCGGCGGCGGCCGGGCCTGCCACCAGCAGGGCCAAGGCCCAGGCCAAAGGGGAACGAGCTGCGGATCGCATGGACAACCTCCCTGACCCGAAGGTCCGTTGAACAGGGCGAAAACGGCACGTTCGGCGCCGTTTTGACGACAGTGGGGCCAGCGTAGGCACCGCAAGTGTCTGTATTCCGTGAGAAACAGGCTATCGAAAGGGTGTGGACCATCACGCTTTCACCTTCCTTGCCGGATCCGTGCATGGCCCGGATCGCCAGTTGGGTGGCGTTCGTTCAGATTGCGGCCGGATCGGCGATAATGGGAGCCATGAGCGTGAATATCAAAACCCCGCAGGAAATCGAGATGATGCGCATCGCCGGCCGCCTGGCCAGCGAAGTGCTCGACATCGTCACCCCCCACGTCAAGCCCGGTGTCACGACCGAGGAACTGGACCGCATCTGCCACGACCACATCGTGAACGTGCAGGGCGCCATTCCGGCCAACGTCGGCTACCGCGGCTTCCCCAAGACCGTGTGCACCTCGGTCAACAATGTCATCTGCCACGGCATTCCCAGCGAAGGGAAGGTCCTCAAGGATGGCGACATCATCAACATCGACGTCACCGTCATCAAGGACGGCTGGCATGGCGACACCAGCCGCATGTACTTCGTCGGCACCCCGTCGGTGATGGCCAAGCGCCTGGTCGACGCCACCTATGAAGCCATGTGGCGCGGCATCCGCGCGGTGCGTCCGGGCGCAACCCTGGGCGACGTCGGCCATGCGATCCAGAGCTATGCCGAAGGCGAGCGCTTCAGCGTGGTGCGCGAGTACTGCGGCCATGGCATCGGCAAGGTCTACCACGATGAACCGCAGGTGGTGCATTACGGCCGCCCGGGCCAGGGCCTGGTGCTGCAGCCGGGCATGACCTTCACCATCGAGCCGATGATCAACGAGGGCACCCGCTACAACAAGGTGCTGCCCGATGGCTGGACCGTAGTGACCAAGGACCGCAAGCTGTCGGCGCAGTGGGAGCACATGATCGCGGTCACCGAGACCGGCGTGGACGTGCTGACCCTGTCGCCGGGCGAGTCGCAGGTCTCCTGACGATGCTGCCGGCGAGTTCGCTGCTGGACACGCCGGCCGCGTCGCTCAACGACCCGGATTGGGCTGCTGCCGCGCGCGATGCGCTGCAGCAGGCCGACACGCGCCTGTACCGCCGCTTCGACCAGGGCGACAACATCGAGCGCCTGCTGGCGTTGCGCGCGCGCGCGGCCGATCACCTGATCCGCCATGCATGGCAGCGCTGCCTGCCAGCCGACAGTGGCCTGTCGCTGTTCGCGGTGGGGGGCTATGGGCGTGGTGAACTGTTCCCGCGTTCGGACATCGACCTGCTGGTGTTCGGCGATCCGCTGGCGCAGCTGGCCCACGAGGACGCGCTCGCGCGGCTGTTCGCGCTGCTGTGGGATTGCGGCCTGGCGGTCAGTCACGCAGTGCGTTCGGCCGCGCAATGCAGCGAGGCCGCTGCCGACCAGACCGTGCTGACGGCGTTGATCGAAGCGCGCCCGCTGATGGCCGATGAGGCGGCGCGGCGTGCGCTGCGTGCGGCAGTGGATGACCGCGAACTGTGGCCGCCGCGTGCGTTTTTCCTGGCCAAGCTCGAGGAACTTCGCAACCGTCACCAGCGCTTCGGTGACACTGCCGACAACCTGGAGCCGGACCTGAAGGATGGCCCCGGCGGCCTGCGTGATCTCAATACGCTGGGCTGGATGGCGCTGCGTGCGTTCGGTGTGCGCGATCTGGAAGCGTTGGTCGGCCTGGGCCACCTGGGCGCTGACGAGGCCGCTGCGCTGAAGCGCGAACGCGCGGTGCTGGCACGACTTCGCTTCGGCCTGCATCTGGTGGCGCGACGCCCGGAAGAGCGCCTGCGCTTCGATTACCAGAAGACCCTGGCCGCGCGCCTGGGCTTTGAGGACGACGCCGAAAGCCTGGGTGTCGAGAAGATGATGCAGGGCTTCTACCGCGCCGCTTCGGTGGTGCGGCGGATCAGCGATCGTCTGCTGCAGCGTTTCGAGGAACAGTTCGATGGCGAGGCACAGCCCGAACCACTGACCGTGGGGTTCGCCCTGCGCCGTGGCTACCTGGCGGCCAACGATGCCGACTGGCCGAACGCCGACATCGGCCAGGTCTTCGCGCTGTTCGCCAGCTGGGCCAACAATCCGCAGATCCGTGGCCTGCATTCGTTGACCGCGCGCGCGCTGGCCGAATCGCTGCCGCTGCTGCCTGCCTATGACCAGGCAGACCCTGACGCGCGCGAACAGTTCATGGCCCTGCTGCGCGGCCAGCGCCCGGTCGACACGCTTTCGCGCATGGCGCGGCTGGGCGTGCTGGGGCAATGGATTCCCGCGTTCGCCCAGGTCAGCGGGCGCATGCAGTTCGACCTGTTCCATGTCTACACCGTCGACCAGCACACGCTGATGGTCCTGCGCAACATGGGGCTGTTCGCCAGCAGTCGCGCCGACGAACGTTTCTCGATCGCCCATGAAGTCTGGCCGCGCCTGCGCAAGCCCGAACTGCTGCTGCTGGCCGGCCTGTTCCACGACATCGCCAAGGGGCGCGGCGGCGATCATTCCGAACTGGGCGCGGTCGATGCAAGGGCCTTCTGCCATGCGCAGGGGCTGAGCGGTTCGGATACCGAGCTGGTGGCCTGGCTGGTCGAACAGCACCTGCGGATGTCGGTGACCGCGCAGAAGCAGGACATCGCCGATGCGGACGTGATCCATCGATTCGCGACCCTGGTCGGCAGCCGCGACCGCCTCGATTACCTCTACCTGCTGACCTGCGCCGACATCGCCGGCACCAGCCCGAAGCTGTGGAACGCGTGGAAGGACCGGCTGCTGGCCGATCTGTACTTCGCGACCCGGCGCGCGCTGCGCGAGGGCCTGGAACACCCGGTGCCGGCCGCCGAGCGCGTGGCCGAAGCGCGCGACAGCGTGCGTGCGCTGGTGCGCGAGCAGGGCTACGACGATGCCACCATCGACCGCCAGTTCGCGGTGATGCCCGACGAAGGTTTCATCCGTTTGCGCCCGGAACAGCTGGCCTGGCAGGCCGCCGCGCTGGTACCGATCAAGCAGGGCCAGACGCTGGTAAAGGTACGTCGGATCAGCGTCGACGACCCGGCATTGGAAGTGTTCGTGCACTCGCCGGACCGTGATGGCTTGTTCGCCGCGATCGTGATGACGTTGGACCGCAAGGGCTACGGCATCCACCGCGCACGCGTGCTGGATGGTCCGGCCGACACGATTTTCGATAATTTTGAAGTGAGCCCGGCCGATACGTTTGCCGATGGCAGCAGCGCCAACCTGGAGGCTGCCCTGCGCGAGGCGCTCAGTGGCGATTTGACGCGGCTGCGTCCCTCGCGCCGCGTGGTGCCACGCCAGCTGCGCCATTTCCGTTTTGCCCCGCGCATCGAGTTCCGCGATGAACCCGGCGCGACCCGTTTCGCCCTGGTCGCACCCGACCGCCCCGGCCTGCTGGCCGACGTGGCGTTCGTGCTGCGCAACCAGGGTCTGCGCGTGCAGGACGCGCGCATTGCCACATTCGGCGAACGCGCCGAAGACACCTTCGTGATCAGTGACGAACACGACCTCCCCCTGACTGAATCCGCCCGGCAGCAGCTGCATGACGCAATGCTGGCCTGCCTGGACCCTGATCGAAACGCCGGAGACCCCGCCTGATGGCCACCAAGCCTGCAAAGAAGACTGCCGCGACCGCCAAGAGCGCAGCAGCCAAAAAGACCACTGCCGCTGAGCCGGTTGCGAAGAAGACTGCCGCGCCGAAGAAGGCTGCGGTGAAGAAGGCTGCAGTGAAGAAGGCCCCGGCCAAGACCGCAGAAGCCGCGCGCGCCGAGAACATCGCACGCAAGTCGCTGCGCAAGCCGGCCGGCCCGGGCGTGGAAGAACTGAAGTTCGGCATCGAAAGCGCTTTCGAGCGCCGCGCCACGCTCACCCTGCACGAACTGGAAGGCTCGACCCGGCCGCTGGTCAACCGGGTGATCGATGGCCTGGAGAGCGGCGAGTTCCGCGTTGCCGAGCCGGATGGCCATGGTGGCTGGAAGGTCAACGAATGGTTGAAGAAGGCCGTGCTGCTGTATTTCCGTGTCAACGACATGGCCGTGGTCGATGCACGCCCGGCACCGTTCTGGGACAAGGTCGAATCGCGCTTTGCCGGCTATGACGAGGCGAAGTTCCGCCGTGGCGGCGTGCGCGTTGTGCCGGGTGCGATCGCCCGTCGCGGCACGTATTTCGGCAAGGACGTGGTGCTGATGCCGAGCTTCACCAACATCGGCGCCTACGTCGGCGAGGGCACCATGGTCGACACCTGGGCCACGGTGGGTTCGTGCGCGCAGATCGGCAAGCATTGCCACCTGTCCGGCGGCGCCGGCATCGGTGGCGTGCTCGAGCCGCTGCAGGCCAGCCCGACCATCATCGAAGACCATTGCTTCATCGGTGCGCGTTCGGAAGTGGTGGAAGGCGTGGTCGTCGGCCATCACAGCGTGATCGGCATGGGCGTGTTCCTCAGCCAGAGCACCCGCATCTACAACCGCGCCACCGGCGAAATCAGCTACGGCTACATCCCGCCGTACAGCGTGGTGGTGTCCGGCTCGCTGCCGAGCAAGGACGGTACCCACTCGCTGTACTGCGCGGTGATCGTCAAGCAGGTCGATGCCCGTACCCGCAGCAAGACCAGCGTCAACGACCTGCTGCGCGGCCTGGCCGACTGACGGAGCCGCACGCATGAGCACCACCGTCTACGGTCTGAAGAACTGCGATACCTGCAAGAAGGCGACCAAGTGGCTGGACCGCTTCGGCGTGCCGTACACCTTCGTCGACTACCGCGACAACAAGCCCAGCCCGGAAACGTTGCTGGAATGGGCCGCGCAGCTGGGCGGCCTGGCGGCGATGGTCAACCGGTCCTCCACCACCTGGCGGCAGTTGCCGGACAACCGCAAGGCCGCCGATTCGGAAGCGGAGTGGAAGCTGCTGCTGCGCGAATATCCGCAGCTGATCAAGCGCCCGCTGGTGGTGACTGCCGACGGCAAGGTCAGCCAGGGTTTCAGCGACAACGGCTTCAAGGCGCGCTTCGGCGTGGGCGGCGCGTGAGCGCCGTCCTCGACCTGGCCTGCGATCTGATTGCACGGCCGTCGGTGACCCCGGACGATGCCGGTTGCCAGGCGCTGATCGGTGAACGTCTGCAGGCGGCCGGTTTCACCTGCGAGCACCTGCGGCTGGGCGAGGTCGACAACCTGTGGGCCACCCACGGCAGCGGCGCACCGGTGCTGGTCCTGCTGGGCCACACCGACGTGGTGCCGCCGGGCCCGCGCGAGGCATGGCAGAGCGATCCGTTCGCACCGCAGATCCGCGATGGCGTGCTGTACGGTCGCGGCACCGCGGACATGAAGGGCAGCGTGGCCGCGTTCGTGATCGCTGCCGAACAGTTCGTCGCGGCGCATCCGCAGCACACCGGCACGCTGGCGGTGCTGTTGACCAGCGACGAAGAGGGCGATGCCATCGACGGCGTGCGCCATGTCGCGCGGCTGTTCGCCGAGCGCGGCCAGCGCATCGACTGGTGCATCACCGGCGAGCCGTCGTCCACCGCCACACTGGGTGACCTGCTGCGCGTGGGACGACGTGGCAGCCTGTCGGCCAAGCTGCGCGTGCAGGGTGTGCAGGGCCACGTGGCCTACCCGGACAAGGCGCGCAATCCGATCCATCTTGCCGCGCCGATGCTGGCCGAACTGAGCGCACGGCGCTGGGACGAGGGCTATGAGAGCTTCCCGTCGACCAGCCTGCAGATCTCCAACATCCATGCCGGCACCGGTGCCAACAACGTGATTCCCGGTGAGCTGGAGGTGGATTTCAACATCCGCTACAACCCGCATTGGGATGCACCGAAGCTGGAGGCGGAGATCACCGCGTTGCTGGACCGTCATGGCCTGCAGTACACGCTGAAGTGGCACCGCAGCGGCGAGCCGTTCTACACCCCGGAAGGGACATTGCGCGCAGCGGCGCGCGCGGTGCTGGCCGAGCATACCGGTCGCGCGCCGGAAGAGAGCACCGGTGGTGGCACCTCCGATGCGCGCTTCATCGCGCCCCTGGGTGCGCAGTGCATCGAAGTCGGCCCGGTCAACGCCAGCATCCACCAGGTGGATGAAAACGTGCGCGTGGACGAACTGGAAGCGCTGCCGGGGCTGTACCAGCGATTGGTTGAACGCCTGCTGGTGTAGCGCCCGTCTGCCGGATTATGTGGATACGCCGGGCATGGCCCGGCGCTACTCCGAGAACTGGAAGAACGGCGGTTTGATCGCTTCGCGCCAGTACGATTCGTCGGCCATGTAGAAGCCCTGTGCGCTGGCCTTGGCGAACCACGCCGCCGCCGCATCCACGTTCTTCTGCAGGCCATCGCCGCCGCGACCGAGTGCCAGCCCGGCCAGGTACTGGCCATACACGTTGCCCTGCGCAGCGGCACGCTCATACCAGCGCAGCGCTTCAGCCTTGTCCTGCACCACGCCTATGCCGGCCTCGTACAGCGTGCCCAGGTCCACCTGCGCTTCGGCATCGCCGCGCGCGGCGCGGCGCTGGATGCGCGCGATCACGGGATTCGGTGAAGCATCATCGCTGACCGGAGCGCCGGGTTTCGCGGACCCGCTGGTGGCATCACGCAACGGCTGCAGCTTGTACAGGTGGCGCAGGTAGACCGCGCGGCGCAGGCGCCAGCGCAGTGCGCCCTCCATGTCGCCACGTCGCTCGTACCACGTCTCCAGATCGCTCATCGCATACGGCGAGCCGTGATAGGCGGCGCTGTGGTACCAGCGGTAGGCCTTGCGCGCGGAGGGTTTCAGCACCACCGCGTCGGGCTTCTGCGGGGTATCAGCACTGTCCAGCCGGCCGCGTTCCAGGATCGTGCCCAGCTGTTCCTCGGCGCTTGTGGTGCGGTGCGTGCGCGGCGTGGTGGCAGCGGCGCGCGCGTACCAGTCCAGCGCACGCGCGTCGTTGCGGTACTGGTACAGCTTGGCCACGCGCAACGCCGAATCGAACTGGCCATCGGCAGCTGCGGCCAGGGCGTCGCGTTCGCTGTCATCGACCGGGCGGGTGGGCGTGGTCGCGCAGCCGGCCAGGGCGATCAGGGCCAGGAGGGGCAGCAGGCGACGGCAGCAAGGGTTCATCCATGAGTTCCGGAAAGCGGGCGGGGGATTATCCGGGTCGCTACCGGCGTGGCCGCTGAATCGGTTGCCATCGCAACTGTTGCGCCGCGCCGGAAACCCGGTTACGGTCGGATCCATGTCGCTCCGCCTGGCCACCGCCGTCAACAACACCAACCGCAATAATCTGCGTGCGAATAATCGCGCGCGGCCGATGCGGGACTGCGCCCTGGGTAGATAGACAGCAACATACGCCCGGACACCAGAAAACCCGCATCGGCCGATGCGGGTTTTTTTGTGCCCGGGCGCAGCCCCACCCGGGCCTGGATGGCCGGTCGAACACCTTCCCCCCGTGTACTTCCCCACAACAGGAGTTCCACCCATGTGTTCGATCTTCGGTATTTTCGGCCTGCAGGCCGGTGACGATCTTCCTTCCCTGCGCCGCCATGCGCTGGAGCTGTCGCAGCGCCAGCGCCATCGTGGCCCGGACTGGAGCGGCGTGTATCTGGACGAAGGCGCGCTGCTGGTCCACGAGCGCCTGGCCATCGTCGATCCGGCCGGCGGCTCGCAGCCGCTGCTGTCCGAAGACGGGCAGCTGGCGCTGGCGGTCAACGGCGAGATCTACAACCACCAGCAGCTCAAGGCCGGCCTCGCCGAAGCCTATGCCTTCCAGACCGGTTCGGACTGCGAGGTGATCAACGCGCTGTACCGCCAGGGCGGATCGCCGGCGCAGTGGCTGGAACAGCTCAACGGCATCTTCGCCTTTGCCCTGTGGGACCGTGCAGCCGGCCGTGTGCTGGTGGCGCGCGATCCGGTGGGCGTGGTGCCGCTGTACTGGGGCCATGATGCGCAGGGGCGGCTGCGCGTAGCGTCTGAAATGAAGGCGCTGGTCGACACCTGCGCCGACGTTGCCCAGTTCCCGCCGGGCCACTACTGCGACAGCGCCAGCGGTGAGCTGGTGCGCTACTACCAGCAGCCGTGGCGCGAGTACGACGACGTGCAGGGCCGCCAGGCCGATCTCGCCGAGCTGCGCCAGGCCTTTGAACATGCGGTTGAACGCCAGTTGATGAGTGACGTGCCGTATGGCGTGCTGCTGTCGGGCGGGCTGGATTCGTCGCTGGTTGCCGCCGTGGCAGCGCGCTATGCGCGCCGTCGCATCGAAGATGGCGGCCAGAGCGAAGCCTGGTGGCCGCGCCTGCATTCGTTCGCCATCGGCCTGAAGGGCTCGCCGGACCTGGCTGCTGCTGCGGTGGCCGCCGAAGCGCTGGGCACCGTGCACCACGGCTTCGAATACACCTTCGAAGAAGGCCTGGACGTGCTGCCGGAGGTGATCCGCCACATTGAAACCTACGACGTCACCACCATCCGCGCGTCCACGCCGATGTTCCTGCTGGCGCGCCGGATCAAGGCGATGGGGGTGAAGATGGTGCTGTCCGGCGAAGGCAGCGACGAGATCTTCGGCGGCTATCTGTACTTCCACAAGGCGCCGGACGCGCGCGAATTCCACCAGGAACTGGTGCGCAAGCTCGATGCCCTGCACAACTACGATTGCCTGCGCGCCAACAAGTCGATGATGGCCTGGGGCGTGGAGCCGCGCGTGCCGTTCCTGGACCGCGAGTTCCTCGACGTGGCGATGCGTTTCGATGCCGCGCACAAGATGGTCGGCGCCGGTTTCGGTGGTCGCCGCATCGAGAAGGCAGTGCTGCGCGAGGCCTTCCAGGGCTATCTGCCGGACAGCATCCTGTGGCGGCAGAAGGAGCAGTTCAGTGATGGCGTTGGCTACGGTTGGATCGACGGCCTGAAGGCGCATGCCGAAGCACAGGTCAGCGACCGGGTTCTGGCGGCCGCCGACAAGCGGTTCCCACACAACCCGCCGCAGACCAAGGAGGCGTACTACTACCGCCACCTGTTCGAGCAGTTCTTCCCCAGCCACGCGGCGGCTGAAACCGTGCCGGGCGGCAAGTCGATCGCCTGTTCTTCCCCGGCGGCCATTGCTTGGGACGCCAGCTTCGCCGCCGCCGCCGATCCGTCGGGCCGCGCCATCGCCGGCGTGCACGAGCAGGCGTTGGCCTGACCGGCACTGCCCGGTCGCCTGACAACGGTAGCGCCGGGCCATGCCCGGCGAGCGCACAGCGCCGGAGCAGGCAAGGACGTATCATCGGCGCCCTGCACATTGGGGAATGTTCATGGACGTACAGACCGGAGGTCCCGTGCGGCCGACGAAGTGGGCGTGGCGTTACCTGGTCTGGGCTGGCGTGCCGCTGCTGGTCGGCCTGCTGCTGGCCCGCTATGCCGGGCCCGGGCTGCCGACGGTGACCAGCAAGGCCGAGGCCGTGGTCGGCAGCGATTGGGCGCATCACCTGGCCTCGCCGCTCGGCCTGTTCCTGCTGCAGCTGCTGGTGCTGTTGCTGGTCGCCAAGGGTGCCGGCGCGCTGTTGAAGCGTTTTGGACAGCCGGCGGTGATCGGCGAGATGGCCGCTGGCCTGATGATGGGGCCGCTGTTGCTGGGCAGCCTGCTGCCGCAGGTGCATGGCGCACTGTTCCCGGCCGCTTCGCTGGGGCCGCTGGGCATGCTCAGCCAGCTGGGCGTGCTGATGTTCCTGCTGGTGGCAGGTGCCGAGCTTGATCTGGGCGCTTTGCGTGGGCGTCGTCGATTCGCCTTCACCGTCAGCCACGCCGGCATCGCGGTGCCGTTCGTGCTCGGTGTGGCCCTGGCCATCTGGCTGTACCCGCAGCATGGCCCGCAAGGCGTGAGCTTTACCGCGTTCGCGCTGTTCGTCGGCATTTCGATGAGCATCACCGCCTTCCCGGTGCTGCTGCGCATCCTCGCTGATCGCGGCATCACCCACACATCGCTGGGGCAGACCGCCATTGCCTGCGCGGCGTTGGGCGACGCGACTGCGTGGTGTCTGCTGGCGCTGATCGTGGCCGCAGCGCAGGCCACTGGCTGGTTGCCGGCCAGCCTCAACCTGTTGTGCGTGGTGGCGTTCATCGCGCTGATGCTGGGGCTGGTGAAGCCATGGTTTGCCCGCAAGACCATCGCGCCGGGTCGCGAAGGGCGCTGGCTGCTGGGCATCCTGCTGCTGTCACTGGCCAGTGCGCTGGTTACCGAAGTGCTCGGCATCCACGCGCTGTTCGGCGCATTCGCCGCGGGTGTGGCGGTGTCGTCCAACGCGCAGCTGCGGCAGCTGCTGGTGGCCAGGGTCGAACCGTTCGCGGTGACCCTGCTGCTGCCGCTGTTCTTCGCCATGACCGGCCTGCGCATGCGCGCCGACGCGTTGCACAGCAGCGACATCCTGTTGTGCGTGGTGGTGATCGCAGTGGCCACGGTGGGCAAGCTGCTGGGCACCTGGAGTGCGGCGCGCAGTACCGGCATGGCCTCGCGTGAAGCGTGGCGACTGGGGGCGCTGATGAACACCCGCGGGTTGATGGAGCTGATCGTGCTCAACCTGGGCTACGAGCTGGGCCTGCTCGGCGACCGCCTGTTCGCGGTCCTGGTGATCATGGCGCTGGTGACCACCGCAATGACCGGGCCGCTGTTGAACCTGATCGAGCGCCGCAGGGCCTGACCCGGTCGCGCGGGCGGGCATTTTGTAGAGCCGAGCCCATGCTCGGCTCCGCACCAGAAGCAGCCGAGCATGGGCTCGGCTCTACAGCGTGCAGCGCATCCTCGGGCATGTGGGTGCCGCCGTCAGTGCACCGGTACCAGCGTCATCGTGTGCTGTGCCTTGCCGGGCAGGAACGGGGTGGGGCGACCATGCACCCAATCCTCGTGTCCCGCGCCCCAGTAAGGCGACAGCGGATGGCCGCTCTGCCCACCGGGCATGTGCACGATGCCGTCGGCTTCGTGGCCGGGCGAGACCACCATCCGCTGCGAGGCACCGAAGGACGGCGTTTGTACACGCGGCATGTCACGGTCGCCGGGCAGCGGATCGGCCGGCATGCACAACCAGCGACTGGCGAAGGCGGGCAGGGCGCGCGCGACCGGATGGCAGATCGCTGCGGTATTGCGCTCGCCCCAGCTGCGGTGCGCCAGCGGCCCCTGCTTGGACAGCTCCGCTTCGGTGCGACGTGCAGCATCAGCCAGCAGCGCATCCCAGCTCGCGTACGCGGGCGGCAGCAGGTTGGCGGGGCGCTGTTCCAGCATCGGCCAGGCGACGCCTTCCAGCTGCGCCAAGCGCGGTGCCAGGAAGTCCTCGCCCAGCTGCGCCCGGGCCGGTGCCAGCAGCGCATCGGTCAGCGTGTCGAGCACCTGTGTACGGAATTCGCGGACCACCCGGTAGCTGGTCGAATTGATCGCGGCGCGTCCTTCCCAATGCGCGCTCGCAGCACCCAATCGCTTCAGTGCCGGATCGTCGCTGTGCTCGATCACCTCCTGCAGCAGCACCCACCAGCGCTGCAGGAACACCGCGCGGTCGTCCAGCTGGATTGCCAGCAGGTCGTGTTCGTCGAAACGCTCCTGCGTGGCCAGCAGGTCGCGGATCTGCCGTCCGCGTGCACCGAGGTCGTAGCCGCCATTGCCGACGGTGGCCAGGGTCGCCTCGTCCACCACGCGACTGTTGGCGGTCCACAACCGATGGCTGGGCGGATCGATCAGGCTCGGCGCGGCATCGCTGCGGATCGGCCAGGGCGCGCAGCCCCGGTTGCCCTGATTGTCATTGAAGCCCAGTGGTGAGCAGTGCGGGCCACGGTCAGGCCGCACGCCGATGAGGCGCCACGCGATGCGTCCGCTGCGGTCGCCGACCACCAGGTTCTGCGCGGGAATGCCGGCGTGGTCGGCAATCTGCAGGGCCTGGTCCAGATCGGCAGCGCGTGCCATGTCGGCGAAGTCCATGCGCACCGCGCCCGGCAACTGCGCGACCCAGCGCAGGGCGTCGCCGCTGCCATCGGCGTGGGTGTGCAGGATCGGGCCCCACGCGGTTTCGCGTACTGGAAAACGCACGTCGGCGCTGCCGGCCACGACGATCCGCTCCTCATGCACGGTCACCGCAGCGTCGGCGGGCTCGGTGCGGAAGTCGGCGGTATCGATGTAGCTGTTGGTGAAGCCCCAGGCCACGTGGCCGTTGCTGCCGACAATCACCGCCGGCACGCCCGGCAGCGAGAACCCGCTGACGTCGACCTGGCCACCTGCGGCCTGCGGATCGGGGTAGCGCAGGCGCACACGGAACCACAGGCTGGGCGCGCGCAGGCCCAGGTGCATGTCGTCGGCGACGATCGCACGGCCATCGGCAGTCAGCGCGCCGGCAACGGCGAAATTGTTGCTGCCGACCGCGTCGGCATCTTCGGCAGCTGCGCCGCTCGAAGCCTTCAGTGTGTGCAGGTCCAGCTGGCTGGCGTCGGGCAGGGTGGCATTGCCGCGCGGAGCGCCGGCCAGCGGCGCGTCCCACTCGCTGCCGTCGTGCGCCAGCAGGGCGTACAGCGCCGGCGGCACCACCGCGCGGATGCGCTGCAGGGCCAGTTCGGACGGGTTGCTGGGGTCCTGCAGGTCGGCGTACATGGCCAGGCCCGCCAGCACGCTGTCGCTGGCCTGCCACGGTTGCGGCGCCTGCCGCAGCAGCAGGTAGGCCCACGGCCGTACCGCCAGGCTGTCCAGGCCCTGGTTAACCCCGTCCACATAGGCGCGCACGGCTGCAGGGTCGCTGCCCAGCGCATCCTGCAGATGGGCCTCGGTGCGCGCGCGCAGGCGGTGTACGCGCATGCGCTTGTCGGCTTCGATCGCCTTCGCCCCGAACAGCGCGGACAGTTCACCTGCGGCACTGCGCCGCATCAGGTCCATTTCGAAATAACGTTCCTGCGCGTGAATACGGCCAAGCGCCCGCAGCGCATCAGCCTTGTTGCCGGCGGTGATGGTGACCACCCCCAGCGCATCGCGCTCCACGGTGACCTTGCCGGCCAGCCCGGGCAAAGGGCGCTCGCCGTCCAGCTCGGCCAGGCTGCCGCGCAGCAGCAACCACAGGACCAGCACCGCGAGCAGCACGATCGCGACCAACGCACCCAGAATCCACCGCCACTTACGACGCATTGCAGGTCCTTCCCGAGCATGTCGGCCGATTGTAGCCGCAGGCGCAACTGCGACTGATTCCGATTAGATCACCGTATTTCCAGATGGGGCACCATGGGCGCCATCGATTCACAGGAGCTCCCCCCATGAAAGGCAACCCGGACGTCATCGCCTGCCTGAAGGAACTGCTGCGCGGCGAACTCGCCGCCCGCGACCAGTACTTCATCCACTCCCGCCGCTACGAGGACCAGGGCCTGTTCGCGTTGTACGAACGCCTGAACCACGAGATGGAAGAGGAGACCCAGCATGCCGACGCGCTGCTGCGCCGGATCCTGTTCCTGGGTGGCGACCCGGACATGCGCCCGCATGCCACCGAGCCGGGCAAGACCGTGGAGGAGATGCTGCGCAAGGACCTGGACACCGAATACGCCGTTCGCAACAACCTCGCCGCCGGCATGAAGCTGTGCGAGGAGAAGGGTGACTACGTGAGCCGCGACATGCTGCTGGCGCAGTTGAAGGACACCGAGGAAGACCACGCCTGGTGGCTGGAGCAGCAGCTGGGCCTGATCAAGCGCATCGGCCTGGAGCTGTACCAGCTGAGCAAGATCGACGGCAGCGGCGCCCCGGCGCACTGACCGACGCCGCTTTCGGTAGAGCCAAGCCATGCTTGGCTGCTTTCCGCAGAATCACAACGTCCCGTCGCCTGCCAGCACCGGAGCACCGCCAGCCAGCCTTCGCCAGCCAGCTGCTCCACCGCCCGCCAGCCGACAAACAAAGAAGCCGGGGAATGCCCCGGCTTTTTTGTGTCTGGCGTCCCGTTCCCGGTAGCGCCGGGCAGGGTGTGTCAACCAAGGTTGACACCTACCGTCATTCGACCGACAGCCCTTCCACCTTCTGCCAGCCACGCGGCAGCAGGTGGCCACGGGTGGCGCGGGCGCCCAGATAGGCCTCGAGCTCGTTGAACTTCAGGCCCATCGTGCGCTGGCCACTGCGTACCTGCAGGGTCTGCCCCGGGCTGATCGCCACGATCGCCACCACGCGTTCGGTGGCGAGCTTGGCCTTGGGGATCTCGATGATCTTGTTGCCCTTGCCCTTGTCCAGTTCCGGCAGGTCGTTGGCGGCGATCGCCAGCAGGTTGCCCGAACTGGTCACCGCGACGATGCGGTCGGTGGCGACGTTGGCCACCACCGACGGCGTAAGCACCGACGAGCCCGCCGACAGGTTCAGCATCGCCTTGCCGGCCTTGTTGCGGCCGATCAGGTTCTCGAAGCGGGTGACGAAACCATAGCCGTGGGTCGAGGCCAGCACGAAGCGGGTATCCGGTTCGGCGCTGGCCAGGGTCACGAAGCTGGTGCCTGCGGCCGGCGAGAAGCGGCCGGTCAGCGGTTCACCGTTGCCGCGCGCCGAGGGCAGGGTATGCACCGGCGTGGAGTAGGCGCGGCCTTCGCTGTCGAGGAA
>RCUP01000538.1_pt1 | contig 27650 bp, 22 predicted proteins | sample 2166341 | NCBI WGS metagenome assembly RCUP01 (sample SAMN09932325, study PRJNA488358) | compost metagenome | isolation source: compost soil in succinonitrile-enriched | place: Germany: Experimental Botanical Garden | reverse complement strand
CTCATCCTCGGCCCGCTGGTGCTGCGCGACATCTGGTTCGGCGGCAGCTACCACCTGGCCATGGCGCTGATCGTGACGCTCATTGGCGTCTACACGCTGCTGAGTTCCCGCGAGCTCTCTCGTGCGCTGCACGAGATCCAGGCGCAGCGCCGGCGCAATGCCGAACTGGTGACCGCGCTGAGCGCCGAAAACGAGCGCAGCCGCTCGGCCCGACAGACCGCCGAAGAAGCCGTGGCCGCGCGCATGCGTTTCTTCGCCTCGGCCAACCACGACCTGCGCCAGCCGCTCAACGCGATGGCGCTGCTGGCGCAGACGCTGCACACGGTCAGCACGCAGCCGCAGGTGCAGGCGCTCTCCGAGCAGCTGGTGGCCTGCGCCGACGGCATGACCGACGTGGTGGACGACCTGCTCGACATCACGCGCGCCGATGCCGGATCGATCAGCCCGCAGTGGTCGCTCTTCGCCATCGACGCGCTGCTGCGCGACTGCTGCCGGCCGCACCAGGCCGTGGCCGCGGCCAAGGGGCTGACGTTCGAGCTGGCCATCGACCCCGCCACCGTCCGCAGCGACCGCGCCTTGCTCACGCGCGTCGTCACCAACCTGCTGGCGAACGCCATCCGCTACACGCACAAGGGCACGGTGCGGATCGGTGGCCGGGTCGACAACGGCCGGCTGCGGCTGGCCATCGAAGACACGGGCATCGGCATCGCGCCCGAGCACCTGTCGCACGTTTTCGACGAGTTCTATCAAGTCGACAACCCCGCGCGCGACCGGCGCCTGGGCTACGGCCTGGGCCTCGCGACCGTGAAGCGCCTGAGCGAGCTGCTCGACCTGCGCGTGACCGTGCGCTCGCAGCCGGGGCAGGGCAGCGTGTTCGACGTGCAGGTGCCGCTGGCCGATGCGGCCGAGAGCGGCCGGGCGGACGATGCCGAACGGCTCGCCGCGTCATCGACGGCCGCATTGGCCGCGCGCGTGCTCGTGCTCGATGACGACCAGAGTTCGTTGCAGGCGCTGCAAGGGCTGCTGGCCTCCTGGGGCGCGGAGGTCCGCGCCGCGAGCGACATGGCGGGCGCGCTGGCGTGCCTGCAGGCGGGCTTCCAGCCCGATGCGCTGGTGGTGGACCTGCGGCTGGGCTTGCAGGCGAGCGGCCTGCAGGCCATCGCGGACCTGCGCCTTGCGTTGAACGAAGCCGACCTGCCCGCGTTGATCGTGACCGGCGACGTCGGCGGCGATTCGCTGGCGGCGGCACGCGAGGCCGGCCTGCCGGTGCTCGTCAAGCCGGTGCGGCCCTCGCAGCTTCGCGCCTTCCTGGGCCATGCGCAGGCCTGGAGGCGGACTGGCGTCTCGAGCGAGTAGCTGAAAGCCCCGGGCGACTCGCTTCGCGCCGGGTCTCATCCTCCCCATCCATTGCCCTGCCCGGTCAAGGTGCGGCGAGTGCGATGGCGCGGGAAAACACCGAGAGCGCGTTCGTTGACTGGCCCACCCGCAATCCCTAAAGTTCATCCATCTGATCAATTGAGCAGTTGAAGATCAAATGTTCACAAAATACACAACATGGACCCCGAACTGAGTCTTTCCATCCGCGCCGCATGGCTGGCCTATGTGGGCGGCCACACGCAGGAGCAGATCGCCGAGCGGCTCGGCGTGTCGCGCGTCAAGGTGCAGCGGCTGATCGCCTCGGCCATGCAGAGCGGGCTGATCAAGTTCTTCGTGGAAGGCGTGCCTGCCGAATGCATGGCGCTCGAAGACAAGCTGGTGGAAGCCTTCGGCCTGAAGCGCTGCGTGGTCGTCCCGACCACCCAGGCCGACCTGGACGATGCGACCGATGCGATCCCCGCGCTGGCAGTGGCTGCCGCACGCCAGCTGACCCGTGTCCTCGACGCCGGCGAGGTGCGCACCATCGGTGTGGGCCACGGTCGCACGCTGGCCGCGATGGTCGAGCGGATGCCCGCGGCGAATCGCAAGGACACGCGCTTCATCTCGCTCCTGGGCAGCCTGACGCGCCGCTCCGCCGCCAACCCGTTCGACCTGATTGCCAAGCTGGCCGAACGCACGGGCGGCGAGTGCTACTTCATGCCGGTGCCGTTCCTGGCCGACAGCCGGGCCGACGCACAGGTGCTGCGCGCCCAGCGTGGCGTGCAGCACGTGCTCGAGCTCGTGCGCGAGTGCCAGCTCTGCGTCGTCGGTGTCGGCGACCTGGGGCCGGACACCCATCTGCTGCGCACCCAGTCGGTCACGGCCAAGGAGCTGGCGGCGCTGCGCAAGGCGGGGGCGGTGGGCGAACTCGCCGGCTGTTTCGTGGCGTCGAACGGCGAACCGGTGAAGTGCGAGATGAACGAACGCGCGGTCGGTGCGTCGCTGGACGACCTGCGCGGGCGCGACGTGCTCGCGGTGGCCGGTGGTACGTACAAGGCCGAGGCGATCTGCGCGGTGCTCAACACCGGCCTGATCACCGAACTCATCGTCGACGAGGCGACCGCGCAGCTGTGCCTGCGCCACCAGGCCAGTCAGCGCCGCTGACCGCGCCGCCATCTTCCGGCCGTCGGAGTCGGTGCCCCTAGAGCGCCAACGTCGACCGGAACACACAGGTTCAAGAAGATCAACAGGGAGGAGGTTCGCATGGGCGCCCAGCTCGAAATTTCCGCGCGCAGACCGTTCCGTCTGCGGACGTCGGCCTGCGTGTGGACGGCGGTGCTCCTGCTGCTGTGCGTGGCGATGGCGCTGGACACCAAGGCGGTCCGCATCGGCTCCAGCGAAGACGCGCGGGTCGACGCGTTCTCGGCCGAGGCCTACGGCAAGAAGGCATTCGCACCCATTCGGGCCCTGATCGAGAAGGCGGCTGTCGACGCCCCGGTGCTGGCGCAGGCCCTCGCGGCGGACAAGGCGGCCGCGGGCGAGACCTACGGCAAGCCCGGGAGCGTCGGGCCGATCTTCCCGGTCCGGTTCACCGGGACGGTCGGCGAGGGCCGTGCGGGCATCTTCACTGTGGCGGTCGACGGCCTGCCGCAAGGGTTGCAGCTTCGCGTGCAAACCGGGCCGGCCCTCAACGGCACCGAGGTGCGGGACGCCACGGGCACCGTGGCCTTCGGCCAGTTCACCAACCAGATCGACTACCAGGACGCGGGCTCGGCACTGAACAACGAGGTCAAGGCGCAGGTGCTCGGCACGCTCGACCGCGACACGCTCAGCGGCAAGAAGGTCGACGTCGTCGGTGTGTTCCAGCTCATCAATCCGTCGAGCTGGCTCGTCACGCCCGTGCGGCTGGGCGTGCAATGAGCGCCGCTGGCATCGCCCGTCATCCCGACAGCGCGATCGTGCTGTCGGCGCGGAACATCGCCAAGTCGTACGGCAGCGTGCAGGCGCTCAAGGGCGTGAACTTCGACATCCACCGCGGACAGGTCACGACGCTGTTCGGTGAAAACGGCGCCGGCAAGTCCACGCTGATGAAGATCCTCTCGGGCGTGGTCACGCCCACGTCGGGCGACATCGTGCTCGACGGCGTGCCGGTCGTCCTGGCGTCGGCCGCGGACGCACGCGAACGCGGCATCTCGATCATTCACCAGGAGCTGAGCCTGGCACCGAACCTCTCGGTGCGCGACAACGTCTTCATGGGCCGCGAATTGCGCAGCGCCACCGGCGTCGACTTTGCCGAAGAGGCGCGGCGCACGCGGGCGCTGATGGCAGAGCTCGAGGAAGCGATCGATCCGCTGACCTTGGTCGAAGACCTGCGCCTCGGGCAGCAGCAGATCGTCGAGATCGCGCGGGCCCTGTCGGTCAACAGCCGCATCCTGATCATGGACGAGCCCACGTCGGCGCTCTCGGCGACGGAGGTGGAGGCGCTGTTCAAGGTGATCCGCGACCTCACGGCGCGAGGGGTGTCGATCGTCTACATCTCGCACCACCTGGAGGAGGCGCTGCAGATCACCGACCACGCGGTGGTGCTGCGCGACGGTGCCATGACCGCCAGGGCGCCGCGCGCCGAGATCGATCTCGAATGGATCGTGCGCCACATGGTCGGCGAGAACTTCGATCTCGGCAGCCCGCCCGGCGGCTACGACTTCGGCGAAGTCGCGCTGGCCATCGAGGACGCCGTCCTCACCGAAAGCTCCGGCGCCGACGTCGTCGACCATGTGTCGCTCGACGTGCGGTCGGGCGAAATCGTCTGCATCTACGGGTTGATGGGCGCGGGGCGCACCGAGCTGCTGGAGGCCGTGGCCGGCCGTTGCGCACTCGACGGCGGGCGCGTGCTGCTCGAAGGGCAGGACGTGTCGAAGCTGAGCATCGCGCAGCGCATCGCCAAGGGCCTGGCGCTGGTGCCCGAAGACCGCCAGCGCGACGGCCTCGTGCAGACGATGAGCGTCGGCCAGAACCTCTCGCTGGCCAGCATCGGCGCCTTCGTTCGCGGGTGCTTCACATCGCCGGCCCGGGAACGTGCATGCGTCGACGAATCGATCCGGCGCGTCACCGTCAAGACCAGCGGCGGCCAGGCGGCCATCGGATCGCTGTCGGGCGGCAACCAGCAGAAGGTGGTCATCGGAAAGATGCTCGCCACGCACCCGAAGGTCCTGCTGCTCGACGAGCCGAGCCGGGGCATCGACGTCGGCGCCAAGGCCGAGGTGTTCCGCCTGCTCGCCGAGCGCGCGCGGCAGGGCCTCGCGGTCGTGTTCTCGACCTCGGAGGTGAGCGAATGCCTGGGCGTCGCGCACCGGATCGTCGTCATGCGACGGGGGCGGATCTCGGCCCAGTTCGGCGCCGACGCCACCAAAGAAATGATCATGGCCGCCTCGGGCGAAGCCATGGTTGCCTGAATGAAGCCCTTCGAGCGGACATCACCATGAGCGAAGCCCCATCCCCAGCCCTGCCTTCCGGTCCTGCCAACGGCGGAGGCGGCGGCATCGACATCGTCCGCCTCCTGCTCGAAGGGCGCGCCTTCTTCGCGCTGATCGCGATCGTGGCCGTGTTCTCGTTGCTGTCGCCCGTGTACTTCTCGACCGGCAACTTCCTCATCATGTCGTCGCACGTCGCCATCTTCGGGCTGCTGGCCATCGGCATGCTGATCGTGATCCTCACCGGTGGCATCGACCTGTCGGTCGGATCGACCCTCGGCCTGTGCGGGGTCGTCGCCGGCTACCTGATGCAGGGCGTCACGATCGACGCGCTCGGCCTGGTGCTCTACCCGCCGGTCTGGGTCGTGGTGGTGCTGACCTGCGCACTGGGTGCCTTCGTCGGGGCCGTCAACGGCGTGCTGATCGCCTTCTTCAAGGTGCCGGCTTTCGTGGCCACGCTGGGCGTGCTGTACGTCGCGCGCGGCGTGGCGCTGCTGATCACCAACGGGCTGACCTTCAACAACCTCGGCGGCCGGCCCGAGTTGGGCAACACGGGCTTCAACTGGCTCGGCTTCGACCAGGTCCTGGGCATGCCGGTCGGCGTGCTGGTGCTTGCCATGGTCGCGGTGGTGGCGGCCGTGCTGCTCAACCGCACGGCCTTCGGGCGCTGGGTGTATGCGAGCGGCGGCAACGCGCGGGCGGCCGAGCTGTCGGGCGTGCCCGTGCGATTCACGACCGTCACCGTCTACGTGCTGTCCGGTGTCTGCGCGGCCATTGCGGGGCTGGTCCTGTCGTCGCAACTGACTTCGGCCGGCCCGACGGCGGGCAGCACCTACGAACTCACCGCGATCGCCGCCGTCGTGGTGGGCGGCGCGGCGCTCACCGGAGGGCGCGGCAACGTGCGCGGCACGCTGCTCGGCGCCTTCGTCATCGGCTTCCTGTCCGATGGGCTCGTGATCATCGGCGTGTCTTCCTACTGGCAGACCGTCTTCACGGGCGCCGTGATCGTGCTCGCGGTGCTGCTGAACGCTATCCGGTACGGCCGTCGGCCTGCGCGTGCCGCGACCCCGGCCGTGCCCGCCCAGCCACGGCCCACGGCCTGAAAGATTCCCGTCCGCCGCAGCCGCGGCATCTGTCCAGAAGAAACCACCAAGGAGACGAAGTCATGTTGAACACCACCCGCCGCACGCTGCTTGCTGCACTCTCGCTCACGCCCCTGATGGCCAGCCCGGCATGGGCCCAAGGCAAGGGCAAGGGGCTGATCACGATCATCGTGAACGACCCCGCCAACCCCTACTGGTTCACCGAAGGCGAAGTGGCCAAGGCCACGGCGCAGAAACTGGGCTACACCGCGGTCGTCGCCGCGCACACCGGCGACACCAACACCGAGAGCCGGCTGATCGACACGGCCATCACCAACAAGTCGGTCGCCATCATCCTCGACCCCGCGAACGCGAGCGGCTCGGTGGGTGCCGTGCAGAAGGCGGTGGCCGCGAAGATCCCCGTGATCCTCGTCAATGCCGAGATCAACAAGGAGGGCCTGGCGCAGGCGCAGCTCGTGTCGAACAACGCCCAGGGCGCCGCGCTCGGGGCCCAGCACTGGGCCGAGCTGATGGGCAACAAGGGCAAGTACGTCGAGCTCGTCGGTGCCCCTTCCGACAACAACGCCGCGACCCGGTCGAACGGCTTCAAGACCGTGCTGAGCCAGTACCCGGACCTGGCCAAGGCCGGCTCGGAAGTCGCCAACTGGAACCGGACGCAAGGGCACAACAAGATGCAGTCGCTGATGCAGGCGCACCCCGACATCAAGGGCGTCATCAGCGGCAACGACGAGATGGCCCTCGGCGCGATCGCCGCGCTCAAGAAGGCGGGCAAGTTCGACGGGGCCGTCGTCGGCGGGTTCGACGGTTCGCCGGACTCGGTGGCGGCGGTCAAGGCCGGCGAGCTGGCCTACACGGTGCTCCAGCCCGTCGCGGTGTTCGCCGCCGCTGCCGTGCAGCAGGCCGACTCGTTCATCCGAACCGGCAAGACCGGTGCCAAGACCGAGAAGCAGCTGTTCGACTGCCTGCTGATCACCAAGGGCAACGCCGCCAAGTACTCCTCGCCGTTCGTCCTGGACAAGTAAGCCCACGCAACGTCACGACACCCCGGCACCGCAAGGTTCCGGTGGCGCTCGCCACGCGACGCCGCCGGGTACGCAGCCGGTTCGAAGAAATGGAATGCACATGAAGATCGCCATTGCCGCGGACACCGCGGGCGCGCCCCTTGCCGAGGTTCTTGCCAGGCACTTCACTGGCCGTGAGGGCCTCGAGGTGACCCACATCGGCCTGCCCGAGGAGGACGCGGATTTCTTCTATGCCGACCTCTCCGACCGGGTCTGCCAGGGCATCCTCAGCGGCCTCTACGACCGCGCGATCCTGGTGTGCGGAACCGGCATCGGTGTCTGCCTCTCGGCCAACAAGGTGCCCGGCATCCGCGCGGCGCAGACGCACGACACCTACTCGGCAGAGCGCGCCGCGCTCTCCAACAACGCGCAGGTCATCACCATGGGGGCGCGGGTGATCGGGGCCGAACTGGCCAAGGCGGTGGCGCAGGCCTACCTGTCCTCGCACTTCGACCCCCACGGCACGTCGGCGCGCAACGTCCGCGCCATCGATGCGCTGGACGAGAAGTACCACGCGAAACACCGATGAACGCAACCCGTTCCCTCGGCGGCCGGCACTGACGCGCATGGCACGCGACCTCATCATCGGCGTGGACGCCGGAACCTCGGTCATCAAGGCCGTGGCCTTCGACCTGCAGGGCCGGCAGGTGGCGGTGGCCAGCACGCCGAACCGCGTGCTGCTCGGCCCCGACGGCGCGGCCGAGCAGGACCTCGACGGAACCTGGACCGACACGGCAGCCACGTTGCGCGCGCTGGCCGCGCGCGTCCCCGGCCTGGCGGCGCGCGTGGTGGCCCTGGCAGCCACCGGCCAGGGCGACGGGACCTGGCTCGTCGATGCCGACGGCCGCCCGGTCGGGCCTGCGATGCTGTGGCTCGACGCGCGCGCCGGCCGGCACGTGCAGGCGCTGCGCGAGACGCCGGCCTCGCGGCTCGTCGCCGCGCGCACCGGCAACGCGCTCAACCCGTCGATGCAAAGCGGCCAGCTGCTGTGGCTGCAGGCGCACCAGCCCGAGCGCCTGGCAAGGGCCGCATCGGCCATGCATTGCAAGGACTGGCTCTTCTTCAAGGCCACGGGCGTGCGTGCGACCAGCCCTTGCGAAGGCGTCTACACCTTCGGCAACTTCAGAAGCCTGGCCTACGACGACGAGACCCTGGCGCTGCTCGGCCTGGAGGCCATCAAGCACCTTCTGCCGCCGATCGTCGACGGCACCCGCAGCCATGCGCCGCTGACCCGCACTGCCGCTACCGAGACGGGGCTACCCGAAGGCCTGCCGGTGGTGCTGCCGCTCATGGACGTGCCGCTGTGCGTGCTCGGCGCCGGCGGCATGGCGTTCGATGCGCAGGGCGGGCTGCGGCACGTCGGCTGCTCGGTGCTCGGCAGCACCGGCATGCACGGCTGGGTCACCGACAACACGGCGGCCATCGAACCCAGCGCCGAAGCCGGCTACACCATCGCGATGCCTGCGCCGGGCCTGCGGGTCCGCCTGGTCTCGCACATGGCGGCGACGCTGAACATCGACTGGTTGCTCCGGCTGCTCGGCAGCGCGGCCGAACTGGCCGGCGGCGCGGCGTTGCCGCACGCGCAGATGCTGGAGCGGCTCGATGCGCTGGTGCTGTCCACGGCACCCGCACAGGCGGTCTACCACCCCTACATCGCGCAAAGCGGCGAGCGCGGCCCCTTTGTCGATGCGAGCGCCCGTGCGCAGCTCAGCGGCTTCAGTGCCACGCTGGGCGTGGCGGGCCTGTCGCGCGCGGTCTTCGAAGGCATCGCGATGGCCACGCGCGACTGCTACACCGCGCTCGGCGCGCTGCCCGAAGAGATCCGCCTGTCCGGCGGCGCGGCACGCAGCCTGGCGCTGCGGCAGATGATCGCGTCGGTCACCGGGCGCCCGGTGCGCGTGTCGAACCGCGAGGAGTGCGGCGCCGCAGGCGCGGCCATCACCGCCGCGCTGTCGATCGACAGCCACGCCAGCCTTCACCAGATGCTGCCCCAGTGGGTCGATGCTTACCTCGACGAAGCGGTCACCTTGCCGGACCCGGGCCAGACCGCGCTCTACGACCAGATCTACGAACAGTACCGCGAGGGTGCGCAGCGGGCGAGGGCGCCCTGGCAGGCCCTGGCCGACATCCGGCGTGCCCACCTCGATGCCGCCGCGCAGGAGATTCGATGAACGACTTCGTCTCGCCCGCCGTGCTGGCGCGGGCCTTCGAGCCCGCCGACGCGACCTGGCTCCATCCCGCGCAGCGGCGGCGCGACCTGGCCGAAGCCTCGCGCAGCGTGGCCGACGTGCTCGTGATCGGCGCGGGCGTGACCGGCGCGGGCGCCGCGCTCGATGCCGTCGCGCGCGGACTCTCGGTGGTGCTGGTCGAGGCGGGTGACATCGCCACCGGCACCTCGTCGCGTTCGGGCAAGACCTTTCACGGCGGCCTGCGCTACCTCGAGCAGCTCAACTTCAAGTTGGTGGCGCACGCGATCGAGGAGCGCGACCTGATGGTCAAGGTCCTGTGCCCGCACATTGCCCGCCCGGAGTCTTTTCTCTATCCGCTCACCCGCGCCTGGTGGGAGCGGCCCTATGTCGGGGCCGGCGTGCTGCTCTACGACCTTTTCGGCCTGAAGGGCGGTGCCGTCCCGCGCCAGCGCCATTTCGGCCGGGCGGCGCTCAAGCGGCACATTCCCTCGATCGATGCGCAGCGCGTGGTCGGCGGCGTTCAGTTCCACGACGCGCTGATGGACGATGCGCGCCACACCCTTGCGGTGGTGCGCACGGCGGCCGGTCGCGGCGCCCGGGTCATCACGCGGGCGCCCATGGTCGAGTTCATCAAGGACGGCGAGCGCGTCGCGGGCGTCGTGGTGCAAGACACCCTCACCGGCGAACGCCATCGCCTGGCCGCCCGCGCGGTGATCAGCGCCACCGGCATCTGGGCCGACGACATCCAGCAGCGCGCGGGCGCCAACAGCTTCCGGGTGCAACCCGCGAAGGGCGTGCACATCCTGCTGCGGCCGGAAGCGCTGCAGTCCGACACCGGCATCCTCGCCCGCGCCACCGACTCCGTCATCATCGCGCGCCGCTGGTACGGCTACTGGCTCGTCGGCACCACCGACACGCCGTGGCACGGCGACAAGTCGCAGCCGGTCGCCGAAGCGGCCGATGTCGACTACCTGCTCGACAACCTCAATGCCTACCTCGAGCGCAAGGTCGGCCGCGCCGACGTGCTCGGCACCTTCGCCGGCCTGCGCCCGCTGCTGAAGTCGGTCGGCACCACCGATTCGACATCGGCACTGCTGCGCGACCACGCGGTGATCGACGGGCCGCCCGGCCTCACCACCGTCGTCGGCGGCAAGTACACGACCTACCGCCGCATGGCGGCCGACGCGGTCGACGCCGCGGTGCGGCCCCTGGGGGTGGGCACGCCATCGCCCACGGCCTCGCTGCCGCTGGTCGGGGCCGGCGACTGGGCCGCGGTGCGCGACAGCGCCGGCGAGCTGGCGCGGCATTTCGGCATGGGCATCGGCGATGCGGGCCGCCTGCTGCAGCGGCACGGCGACCGGGTGCGCGACCTGCGGGCGCTCGCGCGGGCCAGGCCCGCACTGCGCGCGACACTGCCCGGTGCCTCGCACTACCTGGTCGCCGAACTCGTGCATGCCGTCGTCGCCGAGGGTGCGCACACGCTGACCGACGTGATGACGCGCCGCACCCACCTGTCGATCGAACTCGCCGATGGCGGGCTGGCCCTGGCCCCTTTCGTGGCCGGGTGCATCGCACCGTACCTGGGCTGGTCGAGCGACGACACCCGCCGGCAGCTTGCGGCCTACCGCGAACTCATCGCGGCGGAGCGTGCGGCGCTGGGCCCCGGCGCCGCCGTGCCGTCGGCCGCGTCGCCTGCCGCTGCCCCTGCCACGCTCGCCGCGGCCCTGTAGAGCCATCCCTTCGCGCACACCCCGGGGGCCGCGTCCGGCCCCGCCCTTACCCAGGAGACCTGCTTTATGTCCATGAACCGTGTCGTCAACCACCCCGATCGCGTCGTCGAGGACATGCTCGGGGGCTGGTTGCTGGCCCACGGCGACAGCGTCGAGGCACTGTCCGCCAACCCGCGTGTCGTCAAGCGCGCCCGGGCGCCCGAGCGCGGCAAGGTCGGCGTCGTGACAGGCGGCGGGTCGGGGCACGAGCCGGCGTTCCTCGGCTACGTGGGAGACGGCATGGTCGATGCCGTGGCTGTCGGAGAGATTTTTTCCTCGCCCACGGCCAAGAGCTTCCTGGACGCGATCCGCACCGCCGACGGCGGCGCGGGCGTGGCCTGCCTCTACGGCAACTACGCCGGCGACAACATGAACGTCGGCATGGCCCGCCAGATGGCCGAGCGCGAGGGCATCGTGGTCAGGACCGTGGTCGCCAACGACGACGTGCCCTCGGCCGCGAAGGGCGACGAGGCACGGCGCCGCGGTGTCGCGGGAGAGATCTTCATGTGGAAGGTCGGCGCCGCCAAGGCCGCGCTCGGCGCCTCGCTCGACGAGGTGATCGCCGCGGCGCAGAAGGCCATCGCGAACACGCGCAGCATCGGCGTGGGCCTGTCCGCCTGCGTGATCCCCGCGGTCGGCAAGGCCAACTTCCACATCGAGCCCGGCACGATGGAGGTCGGCATCGGCCACCACGGCGAACCCGGCATCGACGTGCGGGCGACGGCGAGCGCCGCCGAGATGGCGCAGCTCATGCTCGATGTCGTGCTGCCCGACCTGCCGTTCGGCGCCGGCGACCGGGTCGCGGTGCTGATCTCGGGGCTCGGCGCCACGCCGGTGATGGAGCAGTACATCCTCTACGGAGAGATCGCTCAGCGTCTGCTGGCCAAAGGCATCACGGTGGCGTTCAACCAGGTCGGCAACCTCTTCACCTCGCTCGAGATGATGGGCGTGACGCTGACCCTCATGAAGCTCGACGACGAACTCGAGACCTGCCTGAAGCACCCCTGCCGCAGCGTCGGGCTGAGCGTGCCCGGCGACGCCGCGCAGGGCCGCACCTACAGCGGGAGCGCCCGCATGCACCCTGCCGTGGCCACGGCGGCCGCGTCTTCGGGCGCCGGCGCGCGCGCACGCACGGTGAGCGGGGCCACGCTGGCCCTCGCGGAAGCGGGCCCCGTGGTGCGCGACCTCATCGATGCCATCGTCGCGAACCGCCAGCACCTGAGCGAGATCGACGGCCTGATCGGCGACGGCGACCACGGCATCAACATGGCCAAGGGCTTCACCGGCTGCGGCACGCGCCTGGATGCGCTCGGCCCGCGCGCCGCGTCGCTGCCCGGTGCGCTCGAGCAACTGTCGCAGGCGCTGATGGACGACATCGGCGGCTCGATGGGGCCGCTCTATGGCCGCTTCTTCCTCGGCTTCGTCGACACCCTGGCGCCGCATGAACAACTCGATGCGGCGCTGTTCGGCGAGGCGCTGGCCGTGGCCGTCGCCAACGTGCAGGCGATGGGCAATGCCCAGGTCGGCGACAAGACGCTGATCGACACGCTCGTGCCGGCGCGCGATGCCTACGCCGCCGCACTCGCCAGCGGCGCAGGCTTCGCTGCCTGCCTGCAGGCCATGGGTGCTGCCGCACAGCAAGGGCGCGACGCCACCAAGGACCTGCAGGCCCGCATCGGCCGTTCGGCGCGGCTGGGTGCGCGCTCGATCGGTGTGCTCGACGCCGGCGCCACCTCGTGCTGCCTGATCCTGCAGACGCTGGCGGCTTCGCTGCAGCGCCGGCTGGCCCCCTGAATTCGACTGTCACACGCAAGGAAAGCCTTTTCATGACCACCATCCAAGCCGTCGTCTTCGACATGGACGGCATCCTGATCGATTCGGAAGTGCTCTGGCGCCAGGCCCGCGAGGAGTTCGCCGCAGAGCACGGCATGACCTGGAGCGCCGAGGACCAGGAATCCACCATGGGCTGCAACACCCGCATGTGGTCGCGCCTCATGGTCGAGCGGCTCGACCTGCGCGCCAGGCTCGGCATGGACGAGGCCGCGATCGCCCGCGAGATCAAGGCGCGCCTGCTGGCGAAGTACGAGGTGCACCTGCCCGAGCGCGAAGGGGCGATGGCCGCGGTGCGCCTGGCGGCGACCCGCTACAAGGTCGCGCTGGCCTCGGGCTCGCCGAACGAACTGGCGGCGCACGTGATGAAGGTGACGGGCCTCGACAAGGTCTTCCTGGCCACCACGTATGGCGACGATGTTGCGCACGGCAAACCCGCGCCCGACATCTACCTCGACGTGCTGCAGAAGATCGGCGTGAAGCCCGAGCACGCCGTCGGCGTCGAGGACTCCGGCAACGGCATCCGCTCGCTGCGTGCGGCCGGCATGGGCATCATCGCGGCGCCCGGGCCGGAGTTTCCGCTCGGCCCCGAGGTGCTTGCCCTGGCCGACGTGCGCATCGCCGAGCTGACGGCGTTCGACCTCGACCTCGTCGAGCGCGCCGGCGCGGCGCACCGGGCGCGGATGCGCTGACGGGCCGGGCAGCCCGAGGCCCGAAGAAATCAGCGGCCCTCGACCGCGTGCCCCGCAATCGCATCGATCACCGGCGCCCACGTCACCTTCGGCAGCGCGTGCCCCATGCCCTCGATGGTCACCATCCTCGCGCCGGGCACGTGGCGCGCCACGTCCTTCCCGCATTCGATCGGCACCAGCGGATCGACATCGCCGTGGATCACCAGCGTCGGCGCCTTCAGCGACGCCAGCCGCTCCCTGCGGCTGCCTGACGCGATGATGGCCGCGAGCTGGCGCGCGTAGCCGGCCGGGTGCAGGCCGCGTTCGAAACTGCGTTCCGCGCGCGCGGCGTCGAGCGCCTCTTCGTCCGGATGCGAACCGGCGCGCAGCACCTTCATCACCTGCTGCTGGCGCGCGATGTAGCCGTCGCGGTCCAGCGGCGTGGGCGTGAGCAGCACCTGCAGCGCCTGCGGTTGGGGCGGCGGCAGGTCGGGGGCGCCGCTGGTGGCCATGATCGACACCAGCGTGCGCACGCGCGCCGGATGGCGCAGCGCGATCTCCTGGCCGATGGCGCCGCCCATCGAGGCGCCGACGATGTGGGCGCGATCGATGCCCAGCGCATCGAGCAGGCCGACCGCATCGTCGGCCATGTGGGCCAGCGTGTACGGCACCTGGCTCGCGCTCACCGGCACGCCGGCCAGCGCCTGCCCGAGCAGCTTGGCCACGTCGGGAATACCCGCGGCGCTCAGGCGCGTGGACTGTCCGATGTCGCGGTTGTCGAAGCGGATGACGCGGTAGCCGCGACCGGCCAGGCGCTCGCAGAAGGCTTCGTCCCACGCAATCATCTGCGTGCCCAGGCCCATGATGAGCAGCAGCGGTGGCGCCGCCGGATCGCCGAAGCAGTCGTAGGCCAGCTCGATGCCGTTGGACGAAGCGAACGAAGGGGAAGAGGGGTCGCGTTGCATGGGGCGTGGCGGTGAAAAGGAAGGGGAGAGAAAGCAAGAGAAGCGAAAGGCAACCGTCGCGCGTTGCGCTTTGTGCCCTGCGGCCGGGACGGTGTTTCGTGGACGATCTTTCCGTGGGGCACCAGCGCGAGAAAGGTTCGTTCAGACCAACCGGGAGTGACTTCGGGACAATTTGGCGCTATCGGGAAACTCCGAGTCTGCGCGTGCAGAACGCTTCGATATCCTGCGACGACCTTGGAGTGCGAGGCCAGTGGCGGCCCGCCATCGAAGGCATGTGTTCTGAAGGGATTGAATCGTCGTGCATCGTTCGCCACCCGACTTCGCGTCACGCGTCTACGGACCCCAGCGCGTCGCAGCCATCGTCGCCACCCTGGTCGAAGAAGGCATCGCACCGGAACAAACCCTGAGCGGAAGTGGCCTGACGGAAGACCAGCTGCGCGCACCGGCGACGCGGATTTCCTACGAGCAGGCGGCCGTGGTCTTCCGCAACGCGGTGCGCCTCGCGCCCGGTCCCAGCATCGCCTTTCGCGCGGGCATCCGCATGCACCTCACGGCCTACGGCATGTACGGCTACGGCCTGCTGAGCAGCCCCACGCATGCCGACCTGATGGACTTCACCATCAAGTACAACCGCGTCATGGGCCCCGTGGCCGGGCCGGTGTCGTACACCTGCAGCGGCGGCACCGCGGTGCTGCCCTACGAGGTGCTGCTGTCGTCCGACCCGCAAGACCCGCTGTACCGCTTCGCGCTCGAGTTCGCCTTTGCGGTGCACCTGCGGCTGGGGCGCGATCTCTTCGGTCCGTCGTTCGGTCTTTCCGCACTGCACGTGCGCTTTGCCGAGCCCGAAGATTTGAGCGCCTACCGCACGCTGTTCTGCTGCCCCGTGGCGTTCGGCCAGCCGCGCGATGAACTGCATGTGGGCTCGCCGTGGGTGGGCCATCCGTCGCGGCTGCCCGACTCGGTCACGCATGCGATGGTGAGCGAGATGTGCCAGCAGGTGCTGGCCGATCTGCCGCGCTCGGGCGGTGTCTCGTCGGTGGTGCGGCGCACGCTGATCGACCACATGCCGTGGCGCTTTCCGACCATCGAGCCGATGGCCTCCGAGCTGTCGATCCATCCGCGCACCTTGCGCCGACGCCTCGAGACCGAAGGCACGACCTACCGCGGCATCCTGGCCGATGTGCGCCGCGTGCTGGCCATCGAGTACCTGCGCACCACGCGCATGACCACCGAGGAAATCGCCGAGCGGCTGGGCTACAGCGACGCCTCGAACTTCCGCCACGCCTTCGTGCGCTGGACCGGCCGCAGCCCGCAGGACTACCGCGCGGCGAAGGCCTGAGCCTCGCCTGCGCGATGCCGCATCGGGCATCGTGAATCACCGCTGATCCGCACGCGCGCGCCTGCGTGCGGCGTTCGCGTGGCCGTCGATCCACACATCTGTTCGCAGTTGTGAGTCGCGCCTGCGCGGCGTTCGAACACGCGTCCCGAAATCACCGCGAAGTGGTCGCATCGCACCTTTCCTTGTCGACGTCGCCGCGAAAAGATGGCGCCCAGAGCAACGACAACAAAGTGCCCGATCCGAGCCTCGCTGAAGGCCCGGACGAGGCCGACAGGAGACAACACATGGATGCACCTCGCGCGTGCCGGCATGCCCGGCACGGACTGGACGTACGCGGCGGGTTCACACCATGCATGCGTGCCGCCGCACAGGCCGGGCGCCGCCGTTGCGCGGCGCCTTCACCCCTTTTCCCCGATCTCGATCCTCTCTCGAACGACCGCCCGACCGGGTAGCCGTGTGCATCGCGTCTGCACGTCGGGCTTTTTCTTCGCCTCTCTTTTTTCGTTTCCCTTTCCCTCCACTCCCGAGATGACCATGACCGAATCTTCTTCGATGGCCCCGCCGTCCCGCCGCCTGCTGATGCTCGAGTGGCGCGCCGTGGCGGAGCTGTCCGCGTTCTTCACCATGGCCCCGATGCTGCGCATGGCGCCCGCGGGCGACGGGCATCCCGTGCTCGTGCTGCCCGGCCTCTCGGCGAGCGATGCCTCGACACAACCGCTGCGCGCTTTCCTGCGCGACCGCGGCTACCGCGCGCACGGATGGAAGCTCGGCCCCAACTTCGGTCCGCGCCCCGGCGTGGAAGACCAGATGCAGGAGCGCCTGGCCGAGCTGCACGAGCGCTACCAGCGCAAGGTGAGCATCGTCGGCTGGAGCCTGGGCGGCGTGTTCGCACGCGAGCTGGCGCGGCGCGCGCCTTCGCAGGTGCGCAGCGTCATCACGCTGGGCAGCCCGTTCGCCGGCGAGCCGCGCGCGAGCAACGCGTGGCGGCTGTACGAGATGGTGAGCGAGCGCAAGGTCGAGGACTGGCCCGAGCGCGAACGCATGCGCACGCCGCCGCCCGTGCCGGCCAGCGCCATCTACAGCCGCAGCGACGGCATCGTGGCCTGGCAGGGCTGCCGCGAACGCGAGACCGCGACCTCGGAAAACATCGAGGTCGAGGGCAGCCACTGCGGCCTCGGCCACAACCCCGTGGTGCTCTACGCCATTGCCGACCGGCTCGCGCAGCCCGAGGGCCAGTGGAAGCCGTTCCGCCGCGAAGGCCTGCGCCGCCTGCTGTACCTCGATCCGCACCGCGACGTGCGCAAGGCCGCCTGATGCGCCGCATCACCCACCCGTTCACTTCCTGGAGACGCACATGAACAGCAAGCCCTGGCTGGCTTCCTACCCCGAAGGCGTGGCGTGGGACCACGCGATCACGCCCACCTCGGTCCAGCAGATCCTGGCCGACGCCGTGGCCGGTTTTCCCGACCGGCCGGCCATCGACTTCATGGGCAAGCGGCTGAACTACCGCGAGCTCGGCGCGCTGGTCGATCGCGCCGCCAAGGGGCTGCAGGCCCTGGGCGTGCGCCCCGGCGTGCACGTGGGCCTGTTCCTGCCCAACACGCCGCACTACCTGGTCGCGCTGTTCGGCGTGCTGCAGGCGGGCGGCACGGTGGTCAACTACTCGCCGCTCGATGCGGCGAAGGTGCTCGAGCACAAGATCGAGGACAGCCAGACCGACTTCCTCATCACGCTCGACCTCGCCGCGCTGTACCCGCAGATGGCCGCCATGCTCGGCAAGACACGTCTCAAGAAGCTCATCGTCGGCAACCTCGCCGAGATGACGGGCGCGCCCGAGCAGGTGGCCGCGCAGATGAAGGCGAAGAACGAGACGGTCGACATCTCCGGCGACGAGCACCACCTGCGTTTTTCCGAACTGCTCGACAACGACGGCCGCTACACGCCGCACCCCATCGGCGATCCGCGCGAGGCGCTGGCCATCCTGCAGTACACGGGCGGCACCACCGGCCTGCCCAAGGGCGCGATGCTCACGCACGCCAACCTGTCGTCGGCCTGCGAGCAGGTGGTGATCACGCAGTCGGGCACGCCGCCCGTGCTGCAGATGGGCACCGAGCGGCTGCTCGCGGTGCTGCCGCCGTTTCACATCTACGCGCTCACGGTCAACCTGCTGCTGGGCGTGCGCCTGGCGGCCGAGATCGTGCAGCACCTGCGCTTCGACCCCAAGGCCGCGCTGCGCGACATCGCCGAGAAGAAGCTCACCACCTTCTGCGGCGTGCCCACCATGTTCACCGCGGTGATCGGCGACCCCGACACGCCGCAGTACGACCTGCACTCGCTCAAGCTGTGCAACTCGGGCGGCGCGCCGCTGCCGATGGAGGTCGGCGAGCGCTTCCGCGCCATCACCGGCACCTGGCTGGCCGAAGGCTGGGGCATGACCGAAACATCGCCCACCGGCACCTTCTCGCCCGCGCACGGCCAGCGCAAGGCGGGCTCGTGCGGCATTCCGCACCCGGGCGTGGTCATCAAGATGCTCGACCTCGAAGACCCCACGCGCTACGTGCCGCTGGGCGAGAAGGGCGAGATGTGCATCCAGGGCCCCAACGTGATGAAGGGCTACTGGAACAAGCCCGAGGCCACGGCCGACAGCACCACCTTCGACGGCTTCTTTCGCACCGGCGACGTGGGCTACATGGACGAGGACGGCTTCGTCTTCATCGTCGACCGCTGCAAGGACATGCTGCTGTGCAGCGGCTACAACGTCTATCCGCGCGTGCTCGAAGAGGCCATCTACCAGCACCCGGCCGTGCATGAGGTGGCGGTGATCGGCGTGCCCGACGAATACCGCGGCCAGTCGCCCAAGGCCTTCGTCACGCTCAAACCCGGCGCCGAGGCCTTCGACATCAAGGCCCTGCAAAGCTTTCTCAAGGAGCGCGTGGGCAAGCACGAGATGGTGCAGGCCCTGGAGATCCGCGCCGCGCTGCCCAAGACGGCGGTGGGCAAGCTCTCCAAGAAAGACCTCGTGGACGAAGAGCTGCGCAAGCAGGCCGTCGCCGCGGCCACCGCCTGAGCGCACCCCTTCCCGAATTCCCACCGATCCCACCGACGAAAGAGGCCACGCCATGGACCACCTGAGCAGCATGGACGCGTCGTTCCTGCACCTTGAAACCCCCGAGACGCCGATGCACGTCGGCAGTCTCATGCTCCTGGACCTGCCCGAGGGCTACCGGGGCGACTACTACGAAGACGTGAAGGGCATGCTGGGCAAGCGGCTGCACCTGGCGTCGGTGCTCACGCGCAAGCTCGCGCAGATGCCCTTCGAGCTGGCCGAGCCGGTGTGGATCGACGACGACGACATCGACCTGGACTACCACGTGCGCAGCCTCACGCTGCGCCGCCCCGGCACCATGGAGCAGCTGCACCACCTCGTGGCGCGCCTGCATTCCAGCCTGCTCGACCGCAGCCGCCCGCTGTGGGAGATGTACGTCATCGAAGGCCTGGAGAACGGCCAGGTGGCCTTCTACACCAAGGCCCACCACAGCGGCGTCGACGGCAAGGCCGGCACCGAGCTGGCCAAGGTGCTCTACGACACCACGGCGCAGATGCGCGAGGTGCCGCCCGCGCGCCGCAAGCGCGGCAGCGGCAGCCACTACCAGCTCGGCGTGGCCGAGCTGCTGCAGGCGGCGGTGTCGAACTCGGCGCGCCAGTACCGCAAGCTCGCCGAGCTGCTGCCGGCGGCCGCGCGCGCGCTCACGGCGGCCGGCAGCGTGCTCGCGAGCCAGCAGACCGGCAAGGGCGAGCGCCGCCTGAGCCTGGGCATGGCGCCCAAGAGCATGTTCAACGACGCCATCACCAACCAGCGCTCGTACAGCACGATGTCGCTGCCCTTCGACGAACTGAAGGCGCTGGGCAAGCGCGTGGGCGGCACCGTCAACACCATCGTGATGGCGATGTGCAGCGAGGCGCTGGCCCGCTTCCTGAAAGAGCGCAACCTGCTGCCGAAAGAAGCGCTGATCGCCGGCGTGCCCGTGAGCCTGCGCGCGGAGGGCGACGACTCGATGAACAACCAGGTGTCGATGGTGCGCGTCGACCTGGCGACCGACATCGGCGACGCGGCCGAGCGCTTCAAGGCGATCCATGCCTCGTCGGAGGCGGCCAAGGCCGTGGTGCGCGAGCTCAAGCCCGTGCTCGGCGTCGACATGCCGATCACCGGCTCGCCCTGGCTCATGACCAGCCTGGCGTCGCTGTACGGCCGCTCCAACCTGGCGCGCCGCGTGCCGCCCGCGGCCAACGTGCTGATCTCGAACGTGCCGGGGCCGGGCGCCACGCTCTACGTGGCGGGCGCGCGGATGATGCACTTCTACCCGGTGTCGATCCCGTACCACGGCAGCGCGCTGAACATCACGGTGCAGAGCTACGCGGGCTCGCTCGACTTCGGCCTCACGGCCTGCCGCCGCATCCTGTCGCAGGAAGAGTCGTACGAGCTGATCGGCCACCTGCGCGCGGCGCTGCGGCAGATCGAGCGGCTGCCCAGCGTCGAGAGCGCGGCCAAGCCGGCGGTCGCGAAAGAGGCGCCAGCTGAAGCCGTGCCCGCCAAGGCCCCGCGCCGCGCGAAGGCGCCGGCCGCCGCCAAGCCGCGTGCGGCTGCCACTGCTGCCGCACCCGCCAGCAAGAAGCCCCGCGCGCCGCGCAAGCCGGCCGCTCCCGCCAAGGGCAAGCGCGCCGCCGCCGCTGCCTAGCCTTCCCGCCGATTCCTTCACCGACCGACCCCAAAGGAAAGCAAGACCATGACCCCCACTTCTGCGCAGGCCCCCGCCCGCGCGCCGTACAACGCGGCGGACGAGGCTTTGTTTTCGAAGGTCAGCTGGCACCTGCTGCCGCTGTTGATCCTCTGCTACATCGTCGCCTTCATCGACCGCATCAACATCGGCTTCGCGCAGCTGCAGATGAAGCAGACGCTGGCCTTCAGCAACGAGGCCTATGCGCTGGGCGCGGGCATCTTCTTCATCGGCTACTTCCTCTTCGAGGTGCCCAGCAACCTCATGCTCGAGAAGATCGGCGCGCGCAAGACGCTGCTGCGCATCATGTTCTGCTGGGGGCTCGTGGCCTCGGCCATGATGTTCGTGGAGACCACCACGCAGTTCTACGTGCTGCGCTTCCTGCTGGGCGCGTTCGAGGCGGGCTTCTTCCCGGGGATCATCCTGTACCTCACCTACTGGTACCCCTCGGCGCGGCGCTGCAAGGTGATCTCGATCTTCATGACGGCCACGGCCATCGGCTACCTGCTGGCCGGCCCGCTGTCGGGCTGGATCATGAAGTACATGAACGGCCTGGGCGGCCACCACGGCTGGCAGTGGCTGTTCGTGGTGCAGGGGCTGCCGGCCTCGGTGCTGGGCATCGTCGCGTTCTTCTACCTGAAGGACAAGCCCGAGCAGGCCAACTGGCTCACGCCGTCCGAGAAGCTCGCGCTGCGCCATCACCTGGACAACGAGCCGCATGCGGTGGAGACCGCCTCGCACGGTTCGTTCTGGGCGCTGCTGCGCGACCCGAAGGTGTTCACGATGGCCTTCGTGTACTTCCTGTTCCTGGGCGCCAACTACACGCTGGTGTTCCTGGTGCCCACGCTCATCAAGAACTGGGGCGTGGGCGACGTGTTCATGGTCGGCCTGCTGTCGGCCATTCCGGCGGTCTTCGGCGCCGTGGGCATGGTGTTCGTCGGGCGCAGTTCCGACAAGCACCTGGAGCGGCGCAAGCACTTCTTCTTCTGCGTGGCGCTGGCCTCGGCGGGCCTGCTGGTGGCCGTCTTCAGCGGCGGCAACCTGGTGCTGGCGCTGGCGGGCCTCGCGGTCATGAGCATCGGCCAGTCGGCCAACACGCCGATCTTCTTCGCGGCCATCAGCGAGTACCTGCCGCGCAAGTCGGCGGCCGGCGGCATCGCGCTGATCAGCAGCCTGGGCAACCTCGGGCCCGCCGTGATGCCGGTGATCACCGCGTGGATCACCACCGCCACCGGCAGTTCGGACAACAGCATGTTCCTGGCGATCGGGCTGTGGCTGCTGTCCGGCGTGGTGCTGCTGCGCGTGATGCGGCCCGCCGCCGCCGGGCGCACGCAGTTCGCGCCGGCCTGATTTTTTTGTTACCCGCTATTTCATTCACACAAGGAGATTCGATCCATGGCAACCAGCAAGAACGCAGCCAACGCCAACCCGCTCTTTCCCACGGCGCTGCCGTCGATGGAAGATTTCAGCAAGCTGATCGAGCAGCTCAAGCTGCCCGGCGTGGACGTCGGCGCGCTCGTGGAGTGGCAGCGCAAGGACATGGAGGCGCTGGCCGAGGCCAACCGGCAGGCCTACGAAGGCATCCAGTCGCTGGCGCAGCGGCGCGGCGAGATCCTGCGCGACACGCTGGCCCAGTGGCAGGACGCGCTGAAGGACGCCACCGGCAAGGACGCGATCTCCAAACAGGCCGAGGTCGCGCAGCGCGGCGTGCAGCAGGCCGTCGACAACTTCCGCGAACTGGCGCAGCTGGAAGCGCAGGCGCGCAACAACAGCTGGAAGGTGGTGCAGGACCGCCTGAACGAGAACATGGCCAACCTGCAGCAGCTGCTGCAGCCGAAGAAATAGGGGCGCTCCCGCGGACGCAATGTCCGCGCAACGACTGCTGGTAGCCTTGCCGGATTGTTCAGGCGCGCCTCGCCCCGCGAGGTCGCGCGATCCGGATGAATCAGAAAGGACTCAGCGCGTGGTTGTGACAGGGAGAAGATGGGGCGCGTGCGCCGCGTTGACGGCGGCATTGCTGGTGGGCGCATGCTCCACCACGCCCAGCACGCCGGTGGCGGGCCCCGGCGAGTACGTCGTGCAGACGGGCGACACGCTCTACCGCATCGCGCAGCGGCACGGCCGGACGACGGCCGAGATCGCCCGCTGGAACCAGATCAAGGACCCCGACCAGCTCGAAGCCGGGCAGGTGCTGCGCGTGGTGCCGCCCGGCGGCGCCGCGACGGGGGCGGCCACGCCCCCGTCGCGCAGCAGCAGCAGCGGCAGTGCAGAAAAAGCCAAGCCCGCGCCCGCACCCCGCGAGCGCGACCCCGTGGTGCCGCCTGCGTCGCGGCGCAGCGACTGGGGCTGGCCGACGCAGGGCGCGGTCATCGCCGGCTTCAACGGCAACAGCAACAAGGGCCTGGACATCGGCGGCAGCAGCGGCGAGCCCGTGCACGCGATCGGCGCCGGCTCGGTGGCCGCGACCGAAACGATGCGCGGCTACGGCAGCGTGATCATGGTCGACCACGGCGGCTCCTACATGTCGATCTACACCAACGTGGGCACCGTGGGCGTGAAGCAGGGCCAGCGCGTGCAGCGCGGCCAGAAGATCGCCGAGATCGGCCCGGCGGAGGGCGGGCGCGCCAAGCTGCACTTCGAGATCCGCTACCGCGGCAAGGCCGTCGATCCGCGCCTGTACCTGCCGGCGAAGTAAGCGAACGGGGCCCTCAGCCCTGCGGCCGGGTGAGCAGGTCGAGCTCGGCCCGCAGGCGGCGCACCGCGACTTCATGGCGCCGCGTCTGCGGCCCGCGCCCGTGCGTGCCGGCCTTCAGGATGAGCCGCAGCTGCTCGCGCTGCAGCTGTGCCTTCAGGCGCCGGGCGCGTTTTCCGAATTCCTTGCCCATGTCGCGGCGCACGCGGTAGCGCAGCAGCGGCGCGCCCAGGCGCACCCATTCGTCGTCGCGGATCAGCTCGCGCTCGGGCACGAAGTAGGCGGCCAGCGCATGCAGGTAGGTGCCGTTCTCGCGCGCGGCGGCGCGCCAGACGAAGGCGGCGGCGATCACCACCGGAATGCCCTTGACGATCAGCAGCAGCGCGATGCCGACAAAGCCGTCGTCGAAGCGGTCTTCGAGCAGCGGCGAGTTCCAGATGAAGTGCATCGCCCACGCCAGCGCGAAGTAGAAGAGGGCGCAGCCGATGCGCGCCGCCATCGAGCGCTGCGGGTTCAGCAGGAACCACGCCACGCCGAACGAGGCGATGGTCGTGTAGGCCGCATGGCTCCACAGCCCGCTCAGCAGCCCGCGCATCAGCAGGTGGTAGAGCACCGGGTACACCTGGTTCTCGAGCGGGAAGTTCACGGCGCTGTTCACCGTGTAGCTCAGGTTCTCGATCACCTGGAAGCCCAGCCCGGCCATGGCGCCGACGATCAGCACCGACAGATACGTTTCGAACTGGTTGCGCGCGATCAGCACCAGCAGGATCACGCCCGCGAGCTTCAGGAACTCTTCGGTGATCGGCCCCGCGATGGCCGGCCCCCACGCCGCCACGAACTCCGGCGACACCAGCTTGGCGCACAGGCTCTGGATGGCGATGTTGGCCGGCGCCGCGAAGTACACCGCGCCCAGCCCGCCCCACGCAAAGGCCAGCACGTAGGCTTCGGGCGGGTGCTGCTCCAGCAGGTCGAGCGTGCGGAAAAACAGCACGAAGGCCGCCGTGTAGCCGCCCCACACCAGCAGGCCCAGCAGCGCGGTGACGGGCACCACGCGAAAGCCCAGCGAGAACATCGACACCGTGTAGAACAGGCCGTTGAGGATCAGCGCCGCCAGCAGCCAGAACGCGGCGCGCTGCGGCTGGAAGAACGAGTCGGTGCCGATCGGCCAGTCGGCGTCTTCCTGCGTGGCAACGGTGGCTTCGGTGGTGGTGCTCACAGCGGTGCCTCCAGGTCCATCGAGTCGAGCATCTTGCGGGCGTCGGCCAGCGCTTCGTTGAAGCCGTCGGTGGGGCCGTACACGTCGATCTGCACCAGCGAGCGGCGCGGCGTGTCGACCACCTGCCAGAAGCGGCCGGCGAGCTTGGCGCCGTAGTAGGCGAAGGTCTTGCCCTGCAGGCCCCAGCCGGTGACGAAGTCGGACACGTCGCCTTCGACGGTCAGGCCCTGGCCGCGCTCCATGAGCCGCTGCTGGCGCACCATGGGGCCGTCGGGCCCGCCCATCCACAGGCGCGTGGTCACGAGGAACTTGTGGCCGCCCTTGAAGAGCATGAGCGACTGGCCGGCCTTGGAGCGCGACACGTCCATCTGCCAGCCCGGTGCGGGCTCGAAGCGCGCGTGGGCGACCGACACCGTCTCGCCCGCGGGCAGCGGCCGGCTGCCGGGCGTGTGGTTGTTCCAGAAGGTGAGGCCGCCGACGTACGCGGCAATGGCCAGGAGGATCGCGAGCGCGCCCGGCCAGGTGCGGTACGGGATGCGGCGGGACGGTTGAAGCATCCGTGGATCGTGCCACACCGAAGCGACGGCGCGGGGGCGCCGCCGCTGTTGTCAGGCGCTCAGAACGCCATGCGAATACCAACGTCGTAGCCCAGCGCGCGGTGCGGCTGCATGCCGTTGGTGGTCGCGTAGGCCGGCTGCGGGAAGATGGCCGGCAGGCTCAGCACCAGCGGCGTCACGCCCATCACGGTCGGGTTGTTGCGGCCGTTGGCGATGTGGATGCGCGCCACCGAGGCATACAGCGCCGTGCGCTTGGAGAGGTTGTGCACGTAGCCCAGCGCCAGCTTGTTCACCGACGAATTGCCGTCGGGCAGGCCCAGCCCGTTGACGAAGCGCACGCGCGCATACGAGGCGCGCACCACGCCCGCGCCCAGCGGCACGTTCACGCCGGCCATGAGGCCGTCGTAGCGGTCGCTCAGATGCAGCGCGCCGTTGGCGAAGGGCGTGGCGCTGTGGCGCACGTCACGCACGCGCGACCATTCGCCGAACACCTTCACCACGCCGAAGTCGTAGGAGGCGCCGAGGTTCAGGCTCTTGATCTTCTCGCTCTGCGCGGCGGCGCTGGCCAGCGTGCTCTCGCCGTAGCCCAGCGCCACGTCGGCCGGGCCGCTGGCCCAGCCGATGCGCCCGCCCACGTAGCGCCCGCGCTGCGAGGGGCTGTCGGGCACGTTGCTGACCTTGGTGTTCTCGTGCAGCGCGTACTGCACCTGGCCGTAGAAGCCGCCCAGGTTCGGCGGCAGGAAGTAGCTGATGGCGTTGCTCGTGCGCAGGTAGCTGTCGGTGCCGGCCGAGAGCCCGCCGTTCAGCAGGCCGCCCGTGGCCAGCGCGCGCGAGGCCGCGATGTTGCTGTTGACCACCGCGATCAGGTTGGTGCCCACGCCGTTGACGCTGAAGGGGTCGAACACCGCGTCGTTCCAGAACGAGGCCGTGTAGTCGCGGCCCAGGCGCACTTCGCCGAAGGGGCCGCTGAGGCTGAGCGTGGAGCGGCGTCCGAAGTTGGTGATGCCGCTGCCCGTGTCGTTGCTCAGCGGCGCCTCCAGCCAGAAGCTCGCGGCCAGCCCGCCGCCCAGGTCCTCGGTGCCGCGAAAGCCGATGCGGCTGGACGCATTGCCCGAGGGCGACAGCACGGTCTGGCTCTGGCGCAGCTCGGCCGGGCGCAGCGGGTTGTACGAACTGCTGGTGGTGCGGTAGTGGCTCACGCCCGCGTCCATCACGCCGAACAGCGTGAGCGAGGACTGGGCGAGGGCGCCGCCGGCAGCAAGGGTCGTGGCTGCGGCGGCGATGAGGGTCTTCTTCTTCATGGTCTTGTCTCCTGGTTGTTGTGTGTGTTGTCGTCTCTGTCGTCGTGGGGCTGCGTGTCAGGGCGCCCAGCGCAATAGCGCGAGCACCAGCGCGGCGATGAAGACGGTCTCGCCGACCATCAGCACCACCGGCTTGAGGCCCACGTCGACCAGCTCGCGCAGTTGCGTCTTCATGCCGATGCCGGCCATCGCCGCCACCAGGAACCAGCGCGACAGGTCGCTGCCCGCGGTGGTGAGCGGGGGCGGCAGCCAGCCCGTGCTGTTGAGCGCCACCAGCGCGGCGAAGGCCACCGCGAACCACGGCAGCAGCGGCGGGCGCTGGCCGCCCACGGCCTTGCCGGTGGCGCGCGTGAACATCACGGCGAACAGGATCACCGGCAGCAGCGCCGCCACGCGCATCAGCTTGACCAGCGTGGCCGTGTCGCCCGTGGCCTGCGACATGCCGTAGCCCGCGCCCACCACCTGCGCCACGTCGTGGATGGTGGCGCCCAGGAACACGCCGGCCGTGTGCGCGTCCATGCCCAGGGCGCGCGCGATCAGGGGGTAGGCGATCATCGTGAGCGTCGACAGCGCCGACACGCCCACCACCGTGAACAGCGTGGCGCGTTCCTTCAGCGGATGCGGCGGCAGCGCCGCGGCCAGCGCCAGCGCGGCCGAGGCGCCGCAGATCGCGGTGGCGCCGCCGCTGAGCAGGCCGAACAGCACGTTGAAGCCCATCAGCCGCGCCACGACCATCGACACGCCGATGGTCAGCACCAGCGACACCGCCACCAGCAGCACCGGGTGCCAGCCCAGCGCCACCACCTGCGCGGCCGTGATGCGCAGCCCGAGCAGCGCCACGCCCCAGCGCAGCACGTGGCGCGCGGTGAACTCGATGCCGGGCTTGCACGGGCCCTCGGCCGAAAGAAAGTTCATCGCCATGCCGAGGATGAGCGCGAACAGCATCACCGGCGCACCGTAGTGCTGCGACAGGAAGGTGGACGCGGCGGCGACCACCGCGCAGGCGAGCACGCCCGGAAAGAGCAGGCGGCCGCGCGCCGGCCATGCGGCGACAGACAAGGCGGTCATGAAAACCTCAGGGCACGAGCACGGTGGCGCCGGTGGTCTTGCGGCCTTCGAGCGCGCGGTGCGCTTCGGCCGCGTCGGCCAGTGCGAAGCTCTGCTGGGGCTCGCTCACGATGCGGCCGGCCAGCACGTGGTCGAAGAGTTCGTCGGCCATGCTCAGCATGTGCGGACGTGGATGGATGTAGTGCACCATCGCGGGCCGTGTGAGCCAGATCGAACCCTTCGCCGCCAGCAGCTTGGTGTCGAGGACCACGGCGCCTGACGACGTGCCGTTGCTCACGAGCGTGCCGC
>RCUP01000536.1_pt1 | contig 27652 bp, 29 predicted proteins | sample 2166341 | NCBI WGS metagenome assembly RCUP01 (sample SAMN09932325, study PRJNA488358) | compost metagenome | isolation source: compost soil in succinonitrile-enriched | place: Germany: Experimental Botanical Garden | reverse complement strand
CGGCGGCCGCGCAATGGAAATTGTGTACTCGGATGACGAATTGCTGAGATACATGGAGCAAGCGGTACAAATTAATCCCAAACATCCGGTACTTATCGACCGCTACATGCTGGGTAAAGAAGTCGAAGTGGATGCCATCTGTGATGGGGAGACCGTACTGATTCCGGGAATTATGGAGCATGTTGAGCGTGCAGGGGTTCACTCGGGTGACTCGATCGCGGTTTACCCACCTCAGTATCTGTCTGAGACACTGAAGCAGAAAATTGTCGATGTTACCATCAAAATAGCCAAAGAATTGAAGACCATCGGTCTGGTTAATATTCAGTTCGTTATCTATAAGGACGAAGTGTATGTGATTGAAGTGAATCCGCGTTCTTCACGGACCGTTCCTTTCCTGAGCAAAGTAACGAATATTCCGATGGCTAATGTAGCCACACAGTGTATTCTTGGCACCAAGCTTAAAGACCTGGGATATGTGGATGGATTATGGCCTGAGAGCGACTTTGTCTCGGTAAAAGTACCGGTATTCTCATTTGCCAAATTGCGCCGGGTTGAGCCTACACTCGGTCCTGAAATGAAATCGACCGGTGAAGTTATGGGACGTGACCAGAACTATGCGAAGGCCTTGTACAAAGGGCTGATCGGTGCAGGTATGAAGATTCCTGCAACAGGTTCCATGATTGCTACGGTATCTGATAAGGACAAAGAAGAAGCTATTGAGTTGTTCCGCGGATTCAATAATCTGGGATACAACATCATTGCAACTGGTGGTACCGCAGATGCCCTGAAAGAAGCTGGAATTCACGTAACCACCGTGAACAAACTTAGCGAAGGCACACCTAATATTCTCGATTTGATCCGCGGAGGTAAAGCTCACTTTGTGGTCAATACACTAACGAAAGGCAAAGAGCCTGAACGTGACGGATTCCGAATCCGCCGCGAAGCGGTGGAGAATGGTGTAGTATGTATGACTTCACTGGATACAGTTCGCGCACTGCTTACGATGCTCGAATCCATTAACTTCACTTCACAGGCAATGCCTTCATTAACTACTGTGTAATACTTCTTCTGCATCAGGGTATTAGAACTGATTATAGGGAGGAGACGAAACAATGATGACCAATAATATTGCCGGACGTTTGATGGTAGCCTTGGATTATCCCTCAGCTGAGGAAGCCAGGCTGCTCATCGATCGGCTTCAGGGAATACCCTGTTATATGAAAGTCGGCATGCAGCTGTTCTATACGGCTGGACCGGATTTCGTCCGTGAACTGAAATATAAAGGTTATAACGTATTTCTGGATTTGAAGATGCATGATATTCCGAATACGGTCAAAGGTGGCGCGAATAGTATCACCCGTCTCGGAGTGGATATGTTCAATGTTCATGCTGCAGGCGGTGTGCCCATGATGAAAGCGGCCAGAGAAGGGGTGAACGAGGCTCTTGCACAAGATGCCTCTCTCACTGCCCCATTAATCATTGCTGTAACCCAGCTTACAAGTACCGATCAGCGAACGTTGAATGAGGAGATTGGTATTCCCGGTACAGTAGAAGAAGCCGTGGTCCGTTATGCACGCAGAACACTTGAAGCGGGTCTGGACGGGGTGGTTGCTTCGCCGCTGGAAGTGCAGGCGATCAAGGATGCCTGTGGTATAGACTTTAAGACGGTCACACCAGGAATTCGTCCGCTAGGCAGCGCTCAAGGAGATCAGTCCCGGACGCTTACTCCAGGTGAGGCCATTCGCAGAGGGACGGACTTCATCGTAGTAGGGCGTCCAATCACCGCAAATGCGGATCCGAGATATGCGGCTGAGCAAATCATAGAGGAGATGACCATGTAGTGCTGAATCAACAAGAAACAGAGTCCAAGATTGCAGAAAGTCTGCTTGAGATTGGTGCGGTTGCGCTGCGTCCACATCAACCATTTACGTGGACCTCAGGCATTAAATCACCAATCTATTGTGATAATCGCCTTACGATGTCATTCCCTGAGGTTCGTGATCTGATCGCTGAATCATTCGCAAGCTTGATTCGTGAGCAGTACCCGGATACGGAAGTGATTGCGGGTACTGCCACAGCCGGGATTCCGCATGCGGCCTTTGTATCACAGAAGTTAGGTCTGCCTATGGCTTATATCCGCGACAAGGCTAAAGGACATGGCAAGGAGAATCAGATCGAAGGTCTGATTAAGTCCGGTCAGAAGGTTATCGTAATTGAAGACCTGATCTCTACAGGCGGCAGCTCCATCAAGGCTGCACAAGCTGTCCAGGAAGCAGGAGCTGAGCCGCAAGCAGTGCTCGCAATCTTCAGTTACCAATTGGACAAGGCGGTAAATGCCTTTAGAGAAGCAGGGATTAAGATTCAATCTTTATCGAATTACACGGCCTTGATTGATGTTGCTGTGAAGAAGGGCACAATTCAGGAGCAAGATCTGGAACTGCTCAAATCCTGGAGAGAAGACCCATCTTCATTTGGCAACTAAGAGATGAATCCTATCTGGTAGAAGAAATAAATAGTATTTGTGAAGACAGTCGGCATCGCCGGCTGTCTTTTTTTATATCAGGAGTAAAAATTATGATATTTTCTAATAAACTTATTGTAACTTTTTTACAATGGAATTCGTTTATAATTCATGAGGACTTGGAAATATTTACATACACTATAAATAGGGAGAGCACATGTTATGAGGCGATGGCTGCGCAAACGTCCTGTAGACGAGGCTCCAGAAGCGGAGAACGACTCTTTGTCTACCTCCACACAGGTCTCTGATTCGGAGCCGGACACAATCAAGCTGCACGATAATTTAGTAGACTCAGAGATTTTTGACTCTAGTATATCTGAGCCTTTCAATGAAGAAGTTGATCAAGTAAGTGATCCGGTTAAGCTGCCAGAGGGGAATGAAGAGTCCTCTAATCCGATAATACAAGCGGACACCATCATACATAAGTCATCGGAACCAATTCTCGAAGTCAGGGATGTTCATCGTTCCTTTCAAGTCGGAGGACAATCACTTCATGTGCTCAAGGGGATACACATGGAAGTGCTGCCCGGACAGTTGGTCATGCTCAAGGGAAGATCAGGCTCTGGCAAGACCACTTTGCTGAATATGCTGGGTGGACTGGATCAGCCTTCAGAGGGAGAGATTTATTTCCGCGGTCAGACTCTTCATACCCTGAGTGACAAGAGAAGGACGGTGCTTCGCCGCGATCAGATCGGGTTTATTTTCCAGGCGTATGCCCTGCTTCCTCTTCTGTCTGCCTGGGAGAATGTGGAGCTCAGTCTTCGGATGGCCTCGATTCCCGCAAGGGAGTGGAAGGAACGAGTGGCCCATTGTCTTAACTTGGTGGGGCTCGGCAAGCGGATGCATCACAGGCCCTTCGAGCTCTCCGGGGGAGAGCAGCAGCGGGTTGCCATTGCCAAAGCGATTGCCCACCGGCCTCATTTGCTTCTTGCGGATGAGCCTACGGCCAATCTCGATTCCCAGATGGGCGCTCAGGTTATGGCGGTATTCCGAAATATTATCGAAACGGAGAATGTGACGATTTGTATGACAACACACGATCCTACAATCTTGGAGGTAGCAGATCATGTTTACGAAATGGTGGATGGAAAATTTGTCTAGAGGTAGGGGGAAATGGGGTCGAAGTCTTGGCATTTCAGCTTTATGTGTGACCGTTCTTGCCTCTTCGGGCTGTGGGCTTCTGCCAAAGGAGCAGGAGGAAGAGGTATTGCCCACGATTCAGGCTCCCAAGATTTCTAAGAAGCCTGAATACGAGGTTACGTCAGATACTTTTGAGACTACGGTTCAAAGCAGCGGGCAGTTCCTAAGCCAGCGGGAAGAACCGGTGTATTTTACACTAGGCGATACACTTCAGCTTCATCTTAAGGAATTGAACATCAAACTTGGCGATAAGGTGAAGAAGGGTGCAGTTATTGCCACTCTTGATACAGAAGAGCTTCAGAAAAGCGTACGTGATAAGGAACTTGATATCCGTTCGCAGGAAGTTACCATGAAGGAAGCGCTTCGCACACAGGATGAGAAAGACCCGATTGAATTCGAAACGAAGAAGCTCCAGTTCGAGAAAGCCCGTCAAGAGCTGGCGGATCTGAAAGATCAGATCTCAAGAGCTGTGCTAACAGCGCCTTTCTCAGGCACAGTGACCTCAGTAAACGTAGATAAGGGAGCGATGATTAAGTCCTATGATACCATTGCGGTCATTGCCGATACCTCGAATCTAGTTGTTGCCGCCAATATCCAGAAAGAAGATCTCGAGAAACTGGTGGTAGGAATGCCGGCCAAGGTAGACATCAATAAAGTAGGGGAGATCAGCGGCAAGATCAAAGTTCTTCCTAGTGCCAGTGCCTTGGAGAAGAGCAGTGACAATGGGGGCGGTTCAGGTGGTAATGGGGGAAGTGGTAACAGTGGAGGGACTGGAACTGGGGGTACCCCTACACCTCCGAAGAAGCAAAGCCTTGACCAATATATGATCATTCAATTAGACAAATATCCGAAAGGGATCGAGCGGGGAACCCAGCTTAGTGTTACGGTATCCACCTCAAAGAGGGAGAATGTAATTGTCATTCCGATCTCTGCCCTGCGTACGACGGGCTCCCGCAGCTATGTACAGGTTGTGGAAGATGACGGCAGCAAGCGGGAAGTAGATGTCGAGGTAGGCGAGCAGAGATCCACAGACGTTGAGATCAAAAAAGGACTCACCGTAGGACAGAAAGTTGTGGGCCGCTAATGGGGATGCCACTGGTTCGATTCTTATTCCGAAAAATGTGGAATACAAGGTGGCTGACCCTCAGCACACTGCTCGGACTGATCGTGGCGGTGTCATTTACGGTGAGTATCCCGATGTATTCGGATGGTGCCCTCAAACGAGTCGTAGCCCGAACACTTCAAGAGAAGAGCACAGGTCTTCCTGCCGGGTCTCTTCTGATGACCTATCAGGCTGCTGGAGGAGAAAAAACCGACCAGCCGGGCCTTCAAGCGGTGGACCAGTACATAAGACAAGACATTCCAAAGGAAATTGGGTTCCCGTATAAGGCCTATGTAAATACCCGCTCCATTCGGGGAACAGAGGTATACCCGGAAGATCCCTCCAAGGTCGATGCCAGCCGGACCCGTTCGATGACGCTGGCTGCAATGAGCGGTCTTAAGGATCAGATAGACATCACAAAAGGCAGGCTGCCCGGTAACAAACGGGCGGATGGCGTAGTTGAGGTAATGATGCTAGAAGACGGTATGTATCAGAATGATCTCCATGTAGGAGATATTCTGAACTACCCAATATACAGCGGACTGGATATTACGCTTCGTGTGGAGATTGTGGGTTCTTTTAAGCCTAAAAAAGAGACAGATCCTTATTGGGTACAAGGCTTTGAAGCCATAGCCAATAATCTGTATACTAGCGAATCTGCTTTTAACGAAGGAATTCTCAAGGATCAGAACGTCCCATTAAATAACTCAAGCTGGTACTACGCTTTTGATCTTAGTGATATTAAGACCAGCCAAATCACTACCTTATCAAGTTCATTGGATCGACTCAATATCGAGCTGTATCAGAAGTTAAAGAATACCAAGGTCACGATATCCTTTGGGGAGCTGCTGGGCAGCTTCCGCAGCCAAAGTCTGCAGCTTCAGACGATGCTGTTCACTCTGGCCGCACCGATGATTGCCATGGTCTTTTATTATATTGTGATGAACGCGCGTCAGGCTCTTAATAAGCAGCAGAGCGATATTGCTGTACTGCGAAGCCGGGGCGCATCAACTAGGCAGATTATTATGATCTACCTGCTTGAAAGCATTATACTTGGCACAATTTCGATGGTTCTGGGACCTCTTCTTGGCTGGTTCATGTCGAAATCAATAGGTTCAGCGAACGGATTCCTGGAATTCGTTGACCGGAAATCGATCCCGGTCGGATTTAATACCGATGCGCTCTTGCTTGGAGCAGGTGCGGTCATTATTGCGATCTTGTCGACACTGATTCCGGCTATCTCTTATGCAAGGTCATCTATTGTGAACGCGAAGAGGAAGCAGGCGAGATCAGACCGAAGTCCCTTCTGGCAGCGCTGGTTCCTGGATGTTGTTCTGCTTGGTGTGGCGGGTTACGGCTACTACTTATTTAATGAACGACAGATGCTTACTTTTACAACGGGTTTAACTACGGACCAACTGCAAATTCAGCCTTTTCTGTTCTTCGTGCCCGCAATCGCCATATTTGCAATTGGGCTGTTTTTCTTAAGAATATTCCCGTGGCTGCTGAAATTAATCGGATGGGCAGGAAAGCGGTGGCTGCCGGTATCGTCCTATTTGAGTCTTACCCAGTTATCCCGCTCGTCATTATCCTATTACCCGCTCATGATCCTGCTGGTTCTCACATTAGGGCTTGGTGTGTATAACGCATCCGCAGCCAGAACTATTGATCTGAATTCAACAGAACGTACTCTGTACAGCTACGGAACAGATGTCATTGTGGAGACACAGTGGGCGGGTACCCCTGAGATCACACCAAATTCAGGTGGGAATGGGGGATCTGGCGGTGCTCAGGGCGGCGGCGCTCAAGGTGGAGGAGCACAAGGAGGCGGTGGAGGTGGTGGCCAAGGAGGCCAAGGAGGACAGCAGAATAAAAATGCGAAGATCGTATATTCTGAGCCTCCATTTGAAGTCTTCCGTACCTTACCGGGTGTGGAGAATGCTGCCAGAGTTCTTCAGACAAAAGGAAATATCGTTGTCTCCGGTCAGTCCGCAGGCCAGGGTCGAATTATGGGGATTGATAACGTCGATTTTTCCAAAGTGGCCTGGTTCCGAAATGACCTGTTCCCGGCACATCCTTTTAAATATTTAAATCTGCTGGGACAGTATGAGGCAGCGGCTTTAATTCCAACGAATCTGGCAGACAAATACAAACTGAAGCCCGGTGATACCTTTACGGTATCGATTGATGATCAGACGATTGATTTTGCCGTCTACGGCATCATTCCGTACTGGCCGAATCTGTATCCGGATCAAGCGCCTTTTGTCATTGCCAATCTGGATTACATTTATGATCAGGTTCCTATGATTCCATACGAAGTATGGCTGAAGATGAAGCCTGGGGCCAAGGTAGCACCAATATATACCAAGTTATCCGAGAAAGACATTACGATATCGAAGATCAAGGATGTTAGAACTGAACTGGTTACCCAGAGTAAACTGCCAACCCGAGGCGGGGTATTCGGAATCTTAAGTCTCGGCTTCCTTGTATCTGTAATTGTATCGTTAATCGGGTACATTCTGTTCTGGTTCTTTAATCTATCCGGCCGAGTAGTTCAATTCGGGATATTAAGGGCAATGGGGTTGTCCAGAAGGCAGTTGACCATCATGCTCCTGGCTGAGCAGATCTTAACGGCTGGTCTATCCATTGTGCTTGGGATCGCGATCGGCAAGCTTGCCGGGCGATTATATCTTCCTTTTCTCCAGACAGCGGACAACGTGACCTCACAAGTGCCTCCTTTCCGTATCGTATTTGATGCCAAGGATACGCAGCAGTTGTATCTGGTCGTAGCTTTTATGCTTCTGATGGGTGCAGGCTTGCTGTTCTGGCAAATCCGGCGGCTGAAAGTACATCAGGCTGTAAAGCTTGGGGAGGAGAGATAAAGCGTGATTCACTGCGAAGGATTAGTCAAAATTTTCAAGACCAAGGATATCGAGGTTGTCGCGCTGCAAGGTCTCAATTTAACGGTTGAAGACGGAGAGATGATGGCCATTATCGGGAACAGCGGCAGCGGAAAATCAACACTCCTCAATATACTTGGAGGCCTGGATCATCCATCAGCCGGTCAGGTGATTGTGGGTGAATGGGATCTTCTCAAAGTTAATGAGAGTGAACTGGTTCAGTATAAGAGGAACACGGTCGGATTCATCTGGCAGAATAATGCCCGAAATCTGCTCCCCTACTTGACGGCTCTGGAAAACGTCGAGATGCCGATGATGCTCAGTGGCAAGGTGGACCGTGCTTATGCGAAGCAGCTGCTGGAATGGGTCGGTCTGAAAGACCGGATGCATAACAAACTTCAGCAGTTATCCGGCGGGGAGCAGCAGCGCGTAGCCATTGCGATCGGTTTGTCTAATCGCCCGAAGCTTCTACTTGCTGATGAACCAACCGGTTCGGTAGACACGCGTACCTCGGATCAAATTATGGAAATATTCCGCCGGATCAATCGGGAGATTGGTCTTACTATAGTCATCGTTACGCATGACCTGACGCTTGCCAGCAAAGTTGACCGGGTTGTTGCGATACGTGACGGACTTACAAGCACAGAGTTCGTTAAGAGGAACCCGGGACTTGACATGGCTTCTGGAGATGGAGGATTTGGCAATCAAGGCGGACTTCAGGAAGTTCATGAAGCATTCGTTGTTGTTGACCGGGTCGGTAGACTTCAAGTTCCCAAAGAATACCTGGAGGCTCTTGGAATTGGGGGAAGGGCCAGCATGGAATTCGATGGAGGGAAGATTGTCATTACACCACCCAAACCAATTAAGGAGGAAGAATCTTGAGAAACCGATTTGGTAAGACGTACAAAATTCTGGCGACAAGTCTCGCTGCAATCATGCTCACAGGGATGATCGCAGGCTGTTCAGGCGACAAAGCGAAGGACAGCAATGAACCCAAGGTGCTCCGTATCGGAATGTTGTATGGCGGTGGAGGGAACGATCAATGGTTCAGACAGCAGTTCACGGATGTATATGAATACACGCATCCAAATGTCACTATAGAAATTGTCCCTGCAATCAATAATGATCAAAACCGCTTTACGGATAACCAGAATTATCAGCCGCCGGATACCCTGAAGAGCTTGAAGAAGCTCATGACCGGCAGTAACCCTGTTGACGTTATTGTCTCGGATACTGGCAGCTTGAAGAAATTGATTGATGAGAATATGCTCAAACAGCTTGATCCGATGATTCAAGAGGATAAGTTCGACACGGCGGATATTGTCCCTTCAGTTATTGATGGAATCAAGCAAATGGGCAATAACAACATCTATGCCTTGGCACCAACATTTCAATCTTCCGCGCTCTTTTATAATAAGAAAATTTTTCAGGACGCCGGTGTAGAAGTGCCTAAAGACGGGATGACCTATGATGATGTATTTAACTTGGCTAGACGTGTAGCTAAAGGTCAAGGGAAAGACCGGATATTCGGCTTCGCATTTAACCGTTATAACGGGGCTAGTGCGAGTGATGATGTGTTCAGATATAGTCAACCGCTGCAATTGAGGTACTTTGATGAAAAAGCGGAAAAAATGACGGTGAATACACCTCAGTGGGAAAAGGTCATCAGCACGATTGTGCAACTGAGAAAAGATAAAGTTTTATTTGAGGCTCAAATGAACAATCAGCAGCAAAATCAGGTGTATAATCCACTTGAGAATGATGTCTTCATGTCAGGGAAAACGGCTATGGTTATTGGTGATGTTGGCCTGGTTACTGAGCTATCTGGGATGAGCGAGGCAGCCAAGACGAATAAGAAGATTAAAGCTTTTGACTGGGATGTTGTAACCCTGCCCACACATCCGGAGAAGCCGGGCATTGGTGGAGACATTTGGCTTAACAATTATATGTCTATTAATGCAAGTGCACCAAATCCGGAAACTGCCTGGGATTTCATTAAATTTCTGAATGGACCAGAATGGGCCAAGATTAAAGCAAGAAGCACAACCTATGAGATGGTATCCCGCAAATCTTTTATCAAGCCAGTGAGTGGACTTAATTATAATGTGGCTGCCTTCTATAAGCTGAAACCTGTTCCACCTGCGAACTCGAATGATGAGAAATTGCAAATTGAGAAGCCGGGTATATATGGGGTTACCATGGTAGGACAGAATTTCATACAAGAGGTTATTGACAACAAGAAGACACCAAAAGAAGCTCTTCAGGCTTGGGAGAAGAAAGGGAATGAAATGCTTCAGGAGATCAAAAAGAATCCAAAAACACAGTTCCAGCCTGACGGAACTCCATTTATCCCGCCAACTGATGGAGCTGCGACTAAAGGTTAAGTTAACCGTGATATAGCAATAATAACTATCCAGCAGCCGTCCTTTGGAAAAATCCAGAGGGCGGTTTTTTGTACGACTATTTTTTGGTTCAATCTGGACATAATAAGGGTAGAGCTAAGTATTGAAAAAAAAGAAAGTGAGCGGATATCCATGAGCTGGGTGTATTTTAACAAACTATACAGAACTAAGTTCCAAGCAGGCTGCCTGGCCCGCAGGCTCGAGCATGACGGGTGGATATATGGCCTGGATGATCTAAGTGAAATTGAAATTTTTCGTTCCCGCCGGGGCAAATATGGAGTTCGATTTATTCTTTAATGCTGACTCTTGACTCATGGTATGTTCATGAGGTATATTATTAGATGTCGCTATTTACTGACGCGGGGTGGAGCAGCCCGGTAGCTCGTCGGGCTCATAACCCGAAGGCCGCAGGTTCAAATCCTGCCCCCGCAACCAAATTTCATTAGGGCCTATAGCTCAGTTGGTTAGAGCGGTCGGCTCATAACCGATTGGTCGGGGGTTCGAGTCCCTCAGGGCCCATAGCGTGCAAAACCCTTGCTTAGCAAGGGTTTTTTGCTGTCCATATTTGATAGTCTGTATAATGTTTTTCCAGAGAGCCCTTGCAACCGGCAGACCAGGAGCATACATTACCTTAGACTCGGGATCGAGGGGAGGGGAACAACGATGAGTGAATGTCACGTTAATCGTCCAAATCCTGTATTTACTTCCACAGGAGTGATTTTGGTTCTTTTTATTCTGCTGGTGATCATTACCCGTACTTTCATCTAATCAACTCCAGCAAAGGTAAATAAGGAAGACAGGCAAAGACGGGTCTTAACAGGCTCGTCTTTGTTTTATGTGTGAAAAGTATTGTTGCAGGAAGTTTTTCTTGGTATATTTAATTAGTAAAAATAACCAAATATTGAACATAATCCATTTTTGTATAACTCCTAAAAAAGGTTCTCCTTGCAACTTATGATGAAAAAGATTCCTAATTACTAGTTTTGGGTAAACATATTGTACTTTTGACTCGAATACTTCATCCAAGTTGGGGGGCCAATACAAAATGGAAGTACCTATACCTGAGATTAATGTGAAGTTCAATTGTCAGGTCTGCAATCATGATATTAATGTGCTCTTCAAAAGCCAACAAGTAGAGGCCGTTCGCTGTCCTGGATGCAGTAAGGTCTATTCTCTGCTCAAGCCTACAATAGGGGAAGAGATTTTGCTGGATTGGGAGCGAGAGGCCTTATATCATAAAATAAAAGCTGAAAAGACGAAGCAGGATAACAGCAGTCTGGTAGCTCTTATGATTAAAGTGGCGGAACTGCTGACCTGGCGAGATGGTGGTAACGGCAAGCTGAAGGCGATTGAGGCGCTGCGTCAGTGGTGTATCGATAACGAGGAGCAGGCCGTAATGGATGAGCTCAAGATCATATATGGCCGTGGAAAGGCAAATCGATTACCTCCAAGATAGGACATTCGCGGGGAGTATGAATAATCCAGCCTAATATCATCCAGAATAAACGGTGTCTTTCAAACCAAACTTAAGGGGAGTGTTAGGCATGCGTGAAGGCTTGATTCCAACGGTTCTTGGGGCAGTAGTGTCAGCTACAGCCGCTTCCATGCTGGGAAGCCGGTATAAGATGGCTGCAACTGGAGTGCTTGGTTTTGGTCTGGCTCATATTGTACTGGGAACTATCGATTTGATCGAGCACCGTTAAGCGTTTGGAAGATGCCGGGAAGAGTATAAACTCTTCCCGGTTTTTTATTATTAATATCTTTTACATATATGCACTCAGCACCTCATCTACATCCTGTAGTCGAATTACGAGTTGGTCCACATCCCAGGCCTGATGACGCTGATAGAGACGAGGTAGGTCGATCCCGATGGAGTCCTTATTCCCATGTACCAGTATGATATCCTCAAGAAGCACCGTGATCCCGGTCATGTCCCCAAATTCCTCTGGCTCAAACTGCTCCCACGGCGGTGTTATCTTGACATACAGGATAGCTCCCCAGTCCCGTTCATCCGGGCTTAATTTGATCAGTAGTATTGCTGGAGCCTGGGCATCCATGTCGAACTCAGTTAATACACCTATTCTTGCCATAACTTCCTCACTCCCTTACTGAGCTGTCTGGACAGCTGAGTCAATATTCTCTGTGTCTCGTCGGACTTTGCAGGTAATTGCTGAGTTTCATTCCCATCCACATTCGCACCTAATAGCCTGGCGTTCTCTTGCGCGGTAATCTGAGTAAGGATCCGGTTCTGAATCTGCAGCAGCCTTGCATACGAGAACTTATAGGGAAGAGCGAATTCTGAGGCAATAAGCTCAACAACTTCTTTTTGTCCCTCACCAAGAGGAAGTTCCTTAATCATATAGAAGGGGGCTGCAGCATACTGAAGAAACCGCTCAGCCTCTATTTCCTGCTGCTGCAGGAAGAGTTCCGGCATATGTCTCTGATTACCCGCATGCCGTAGAACATGACACAGCTCGTGAAAGAAGACAAGCCGTTTGGTGAGTGCATCCATCCGTTTGGGAAGAAAGATAACATCCGTCATATTACAGCTGAAGGGAGGGCCTTCATATTCCACAAGATCAACTTCGAAGGCAGCGGATACTTCATCTATATCCAAATCCGAGGGACGAAGAATTCCATGTTGTATGTAGCGGGAGCTAATCCATTGTTCAAGTTCGGTTTCATAGTAAAGAGATAAATCCATAACAGATTCCTCCAGTTAGGGAATGTATGTTCGTATATAAGCCGAAAAATAATGCCCTTAGGGTAAGGGCAGGTTCTTGCTATCGAAGCAGCTTCTTTTTTTGTTCCCGGTAAGCTTTAAGGGCAGCTTCCATGACTTCAATTTCATCCTGGCTGTATTGATCCGGTCCTCCGTAGAAGGCAATCCCGGTCTCTTCTTGTATGGACTTAGGTTGTGAGGTCCGGCCCAGCAGGTAGTCTGCATCTACTTCCAGTATATCTGCGAGGGTAGTCAAGGTTTCGGAATCGACCGTGCGCTTGCCGGACTCATAATGCCCGTATCCCTGCCGTGTCATTCCTAATTTATCAGCCATGTCTTGATGGGTCAAGCCCTTGGAGAGCCTAAGTTCAGTTAATCGTTCCGTAAACACTTCATCACCTCGCTTACCTCTATTATACCCATTGTGAAACGGGGTACGCAACAATTAGTTTCTATTTCGTGATTGACAGCAACAAATTGTTGCGTATAATGAAATTTACCAGGAAACAAATTGTTGCCAAAAATACGGAGAATGGGGATATGATAATGATGAAGAGTAGAGGTAACGCTTTGCAGTTAACTTATGAACTGCCTGCCGTCAATAATGAAGCAACACGGAAGCGGGTCGAAGAAGAGCTGGATACGGTTCGAATCTATAGACGTATCGGAATAATCCGGCGGGAGGCTGGAACCACTTCCAGGTATGAGCCGCGCGTGCATGGATCGACCAATACGATTAGTAAGACAACGGAGAACCATGCGGTATGGAATGTGGACCGGGAGCTTTTGATGGAGAGAAAAGCTGTGATGATGGATAAAGCCCTGATGTGTTTGAGTGAGCTCGAGAGGGATCTCATTCGCCAGCGGTATTTGGATACGGATGATACGTATGACTATCTTGTCTGTGGAGATCTTGGCGTAAGTGAACGTAAATACCGCAGGGTGAAGGCACAGGCCATGTACAAGCTTGCTCTCGCCCTTAAGCTTGAGGTACTGGCTTGAGGCATGTATAGAACGCGAAGTAATCAATTATATAGGTAATCTCACAGAACCAGTTGACCTCTGCCAACTGGTTCTGTTGTTATTGGACTCTGGAGGAAGTTTATATTGTTGGAAATGAATGTGGTTAGGAGCTGGCCGGAAAGTGGCCGCTTGATGGCCGGAAGATGGCCGTTCATTAGGCAAAACCGGTGTTATAGTTATATCATCGGGAAGTTAAGCAAAGGACACCGAAGGCGGACAAGCCCTTAATTGTAGACCGGCTCTGTTGAGACCGGTCATTTATTTTTTAGCGGAATGATCCAATAGCTTGGCTTCCCGGGTGATGACCTTGATATGAAAGGAGCTGAATATGAGAATAGCGGTAAAGAATCAAATCGAAAGCAGTATTTCGGAGTTGGTTGGGCGGGTGTATGACATTGATGCCGACCTGTCTTTGCCCCTGCCGCTGTGCATTATTAGACAGGGTGAGGAAACTGCAGAATATCCGTGGAACGGATATCGACGTTACTTTGAAGTTATTCCGTATGGGAGTGGATTTGCAAAAGTCGATCAGTTGTCTGAGCAGATTATTGAGGCGCTGCATGAGAAGGTGCTTAACCTGAATACTGGAAGCTCCCTAACCTGTAGATACACCGGAAATCCCGGTGGTGATATGGTGGATGTAGAACGTACAGGTGCCAGCCGGACCTTAAGATTCTCAGCCATGAAGCAGTTGGCTTACGAGAAGCCTGAGACAGATCCGATTTGGTTGTCCGGGCTTCAAAGATGGACACAGGAAACGACAGGGGAGGATTGGACTGTATATACGGGTTGGTGGCCAACAGGATATACTCGTCCTTGCATCTTGTGGAGATTAACTAGCAGTGAACTGACGTTAACGAGTACTTCTGTCTTTGAAGTGGATAACCGTTTCTCGGTTCATGTCATTGGCCGAAGTCCCGAGGAAGAGCAGATCATGGTGAACACACTGATTGAAGCCATTGGCAAGCAGGTGAGGCTGCCGCTGGATGGGTCTCATCTGCGTCAATGCTTGGTTAAGGAGTGTACAGCAAATCCCGAGGCAGACCGGATTGCTGCCGGGCAGATCTCGGTGCTGCTCAAGATGAAGATCCGCAGGGGCATTGAGGAAAGTCCATTAATGAAAACTATCAGTTACTTAGAAAATATTAAAGATTGAGGAGGCTGGATATGCTGAGAAAGACAGGCAAAGCCCTAAAGGCTGCAGAAGTAGAGGACAAAGTCTCAATTGAAAATCTATACACGATGAAAGAGCTGTCGGAGCAATCCGAGGCTCTTTTTCATGTGAAGCCTGAAGTTCTGGCGGGTTCTTTGTATGGCTTGGCAAGAGAACATTATTCGGTAATGGAATCAGCCCAGTTGGTCCAACAATTTTTGAAAGCGAAGGTGAAGTGAAATGGCAGGAGGAAATTGGTCAAAATCAGAGAGTCAAGTGTTACCAGGTTTATATATGAATTTTGAAGGTGCGGCTGCTTCGGCCATCCAGCCGGGGAGCCGCGGAATTGTTATTGTTCCGGTGAAGGCAAATTGGGGACCCGTTCATGAATTTGTCGAGATCGGAAGTGAAGCTGCAATTCGTGAACTATTCACGAATGATGTCTCGGGAGGGGCTAGCGCATTCAGCTCGTTATATCTGGCGTTACTGGGAGGTCCAAAGAAGCTTATGGCTTATCGCTTGGCAGACAACACAGCTGCTTCAGCAGAAGTAACTCTAAAAAGCGGTACGATCAATGTGCTTAAACTGGTTGCAAAATACCCGGGCAGCCGCGGCAACGAGTTCAAAGTTACGGTTCAGCCAAGCCTTGGAGATAGCTCAGTTCAAGAAGTGAAGCTATACGAGAACACAACGCTTCTGTACACATTCCCGGTTGGGAAAGGAAATCCAGATGCAGCCGCCGATGCTATTAATCTTAGTCCAGCGAACAAATGGATTACCGCCCAGAAGCTGGCTGAGACTCAAGAGGGCCTCGTTAATGTTACTGATGCGTCTTTTACTGGCGGGCTTAGCGGCATTTCAGGTATTCAGAATAGTGATTATATCGAAGCACAAAGTGCGCTTGAAACTCAAGAGTTCGATGTGCTGTCCCTGGATGGGGTGACTGACTCAGCTCTTCTCCAGAGCTTCGCGGTCTGGCTGAAGCGGATTCGGAAAGAAGGCAAGAAGGTTATTGCCGTTTTTGGTGGTTCTGCTGCGGATGACAATGGGACTGAAGCGGTGAACAAGGCCGCTTCGCGATCTGCATTGTTCAATCATGAGGGAATTGTCAATGTAGGTACCGGTGTCAAATTAGGAGATACCGATTACAGCTCGGCTCAGACGGCTGCCTATGTGGCAGGTCTGATCGCAGGACAGAAGCTGAATGAATCTGTCACTTATGCGGCTGCACCTTTTACTGATGTCACCCGCAGATGGACCCGTTCTGAACAGGAACAGGCGGTCAAGAACGGAGTGTTTCTGCTGATTCATGATGGTCGCCAGGTCAAAGCGCTACGAGGAATCAACAGCCTGGTTGTTCCAGGTGCTGGTCAGAACAATGCCTGGAAAAAGATCCGCACCGTCCGTGTGATGGATGCAATCAATGGTGACCTTCAGCGTTCAGCTGAGGACACCTATATCGGTAAGGTGAACAATACGGAGGAAGGGCGTCTCGCACTAATCGGGGCCAGTAAGGAATATATGCGCCAGCTCGCTTCAAGCGGTGTCATTGAGTCCACCGGGTACGATGTGGAACTCGATCCCGATTATTACGGTGCAGCCCCAGCCCACCAACCTGAACCAGATCAGGTGTATCTGCGCTGGAATGCCAAGCTGTCTGATGTGATGGAGCAGCTGTTTGGAACTTTTTACGTACAATAATTCATTTAAAAGGGGATGAGCACTATGTTGGATGCATCAAAGGTTATTCTCGGTACTTATGGTCAGGTCTTTATCGATGGAGTTTGGCAGACTCACATCAACAAGCTGGAAGCTAGCGTGGAAGTTGAGAAGAGGGAGCTTAATTTGTGCGGCTCGGATTGGAAAGTTCATAAGAACGGGATCAAGAAAGGGACAGGAACGATGAGTGGTTATAAGATCACTTCGGATATGATCAAGCGTGGATTCACCAAGTTCGAGATCCTCTCCAAACTGGATGATCCAGAAGCTTATGGTTACGAAATGGTTAAGCTGATCCGCTGCTCCCCAGATAAGATCCAGTTGGCGAATTGGACTGCAGGGGAAGAAGTGGCCGAAGAAACGGCGTTCACATTTGAAGGTTATGAACTGGTCAATCCGATTGCTGCCAACTAAATTTGATGGAGGAATTCTTACATGAGTATTAATGAAAATCTAAGTGAAGAGCAAATTCTTGACAGCCTCTTTGAGGCGGCGAACAAGCTGCCTGAAGAGGCTGTATTTATTCAGCGGCTCGATATGAAGCTGGTGCTGCGGGGCCTAACCTCCAGCAAGGTAGATAGCATCCGTGAGCGCTGCACGATCCGCAAGACCGTGAAGGGCCGGACCGAGGAGAAGGTGGACACTGAGGTGTTCAACGCGCTGCTTATCTCGGAGGCGACAGCTCAGTTGGAAGTGAAAGGACTTCAACTCAGCGGTTGGGGAGACCCCCGCATTGTCAGCAGAATGAAGCTGTCCGGAGGAGAGCAGGCGGTTAGACGAATGCTTCTCGCGGGTGAGCTTGATGCCGTAGGTGACAAAGTGCTGGAGCTATCCGGCTTTGGTGTTGCCATCGATGACCTAAAAAACTGATTCACTCCGGCGGAATGACGACGATACTGTACCACATGTGGTCACGGCATCATCTCCGTCCCGGAGTGTTCTGGACGCTGCCGCAGGGAGAGCGCAAGCTGCTGCTTGCCTTCTCCGAGCTGGAGCTGGATATGCTGGCGGGGAATAGTTCGTGAAGAAGGGGGTGAAGAAACAATGGATAGAACTTCAAATATCCGGTTAAAACTCGACGCGGATACTCAAAGTTTGATTAAAGGCAACCGTGAACTTAAAGCTATGGACAAGTATTTGGATTCCATTCAGAAGCGGGTCAAAGGGCTTGAGCGAGTGCAGTTAATGTCTCAGGTTAATATGATTGACCGGATGACCCAATCTGTGAATAACTTGTCGAGAGCATTGGATCAGGTGCACTTGAGGTATCTTTCGAAACCTGCTGTATATAAGGTGCTTGTCAAAGAAAAAGTTGAGACAATAAGGAATTGCTCAATTACGGGCTCTAAGGAAAAATCAAACAAAATTGGAACCGTAGAAATTTACAAAGATCATGTATCCAAACCTAAAGCTAGCACTAGCCCTATTAATGAGCCCAAAAAGTTATGGTCGTTGGAATCCTATATTAATAATTTTGGTTACAATTTTAAAGATAAACCACCAGCTCAGCCTGCAAAGGGCTTTGGGACACTTGAGTCGCTTATAGACTTAAACAAGAAACAGAGCTTTTTAAGATCTAACGAAAAAGAACGGGGACCATTGTCCTCATTCGTTAAGACAGTGACAGACTTTGAGGGAGATCTTAGTAAAGGCAAGGATGTTGCTATAGGAAGTGCTGGGGTAGTAAAAGAGCTTATTGATCAGAGTGGAGTTGCAACGAGAAACGGAACACCGGAATGGGTAAAAACTGTGATCAATGTGTCCAACAGGGTTGGTCCAATAGCTAAAGAGTTTCTAGATAAGACTTTTAAAAGACTAGACACAGCTGCCTCGGTAGCTACCATTCTCAATTCACAGAGTGAAAAAGAACTCTATTCAAATATTGGTGCCGAAATAGGTAAAAAGGTATTTGCAGCTTCCTTTAGCTTAATTGCTGGTGGAGCCATGGCTTCTTTTCCTGCAACGGCTCCTTTTGCTCCATCTGGAGCAATTCTTGCTGGGGCATTAGGGGACACTTTGGGTGAGGCACCAGGACGTTGGCTCGGTGAATTAGCTTACTCTGCGGACAATTATCTTGGTGTAGGGCTAAAAAAGATAAAGGATTCATTGGTTACTTTTACAGAGGATGTTGGTAACCAAGCGGTTGAATTAGGAGGTGATATTAAAAATAAAGCTACTGACGTAGTCGAAGGGATCGGAACAGGCGTAAGTAAGCTTTGGAATGGCGCAGTTGATGTCGGAAAAGGTGTCTACAGCTACTTTTATAATGAAACACCGACAGAGAATTCACTTGCAAGCATATATGGTCCAAATACAACTAAAGTAGATAGCTTCTCGGCTGTTTCAGGCAAGCCTGTGGCTAGACAATATCCTAGAAATTTTGAAAGAGAGTTTTTTGGTACAGTTCCTAACACGGTTGCTTTATCTGTAAAATCATTTTTTCCTTTTAAAAATACGAAGTTCAATCCTTATTCAATCACGGATCCGAATCCGAATAACACCAGGTTGGCACCGAAGAAGCTTTCTCCACAGCAAATTGACAGCTTGGTGGGCTATTTGAAGAAAGACAACCCAAAGAAAGAATCGGCAACCGTAAATATGCCAGCCGGGGCTATTCAAGTAACGATTAATCAAGGGATGAAAAGCCTCGAAGAGCTAGTAACAGAAGTAGGTAAAAAGTTCCACATAGAATTTAAAAAGACTTTGCAGAACAGCAAACCCAAATTTTTAGCCAATTAGATGCAGGAGGTGAACTATGGTTTCCGGAATGGAATTTAGTCTGAGGGATGGGAATGGGGAGAAATTTGTTTTTCCCGTGAATCCCGAAGAGGTTCAGATTACACGTGAGCGGGGATACGATACGGTATCCCTGTTGTCGCTGGGAGATTTTGATTTTCCGCAAGGAGAGAGGGTGAAGGAGATCACCTTCTCTTCTTTTTTTCCCAGGGAATATAACGAGAGCTACTGCAACTACAATCCAGTCCCTGATCCGCAGACGGCGATGAACAAGCTGACGACCTTTCTGCACAGCAAGACTCCGCTGCGGCTCATTATCACGGGTACCCAGGTGAATGTATTGGTTATTATAGCATCCCACAATTCAACATTTCGGGGTGGCGAAACGGGGGATGTCTATTTTGATCTGACCATGCGGACCTGGAGAGAGTTGAAGGTTGGAAAATTAGGTGGAGCGATTGCAGGATCTGCAGCGAAATCCAGCCGGCCCGATCTCAAGAAATCTCCTAAGATCTACATCGTAAGGCCCGGCGATTCCCTCTCGAAAATAGCCAAGCTCCAGCTCGGCAGCAGTGCGCGTTGGCAGGAGATTTATAAGCTTAACAAGTTGTTGATTGGGAACGATTCAAACAAGATCAAGGTCGGTCAGAAGTTGGTGATGCCGTGACTAGCGTAGGTAGTGAAACCAATTACAAAGTTATTTTACAGAACAAGTATGACCTTACCCCTCTGGTGGAAAGTATTTCACTCAGGGATTCACTGGATCAGATTGCCTACCAGGCAACGATCAGTCTTATAGTCCATTCAAGCCTGCCTGCGATTGAACCGGGGCAGGATATTCGTGTTAGTGGTGGAGGTACGAGCCTGGTGTACTTGCTTCAACCTGGAGTGATCTGGGAGTGTGAAAGCTCGGGAAGCCCCAAGCGCCTTACGCTAACGGTATACGATAAGACGATTTACCTGGACCGGTCAGAGGATGAGTACCTGTTCCCCAAAGGGCAGTCTGCCGACGAGAGAATGAAGAAATATGCTCAGCATTGGAATATTCCCCTGCATAAAGACATGCCGAATACGAAGACAAAGCTGGCACGTGCGATGTACCGGGCTCAGTCCATTTATTCTATGATGACCAATGATATCAGAGAGACGGCAAAGCTTGGAGGTGAGCTATTCCATCCGAGAATGACGCCGAGCGGTCTTATTTTGCACAAATTAGGCAGTAACTCAGTGGTCTATAGTCTTGACTTTAATACAGAAGTTGCGCAGTCCAGATCCTTGGAGGGAGCTGTGACCGAGGTGAAGGTCATCGGTTCGTCGGAAAGCGGCAACGAGGATATTCCATCTAAAGTGCTTGCTATGGTGAAAGGACAGACGGATAAGCTTGGCACGCTGCTGAAAATTGCCCAGGACGACGCTGTTAAGACGGAAGCTGCCGCCAAAACCTTGGCGAAAAGCAAGCTGGCAGGTATCCAGCATTCACTGACCGTGACTTCTCTTGATGTGAACACGATAAGAGCCGGGGATGCAGTTATGTTCAGCGGGGAGCGCCTAATCGTAACTTCCGTCAGCCGGGAATTGAAGATTGGAGGAACGATGACCTTAGAGCTTGCCACAATGGAAGATGTAAGGAGGAGGTTTTATCTTGAGTGAAGATGCTTATGGAACGCTGGCTTCTCTTGTCAATACGGCTATGCTATCTCATACCAAGCAGGCATTAAGCGGGGTGGGGCCAGTCTTGGCTACCCTAACTCAATCGGGTCTGAGGCTGGATGATTTCAAGCATGAAATCCAGGACTTTTTGGTTGCGGAGCTTCCTGGGAGTTTGATTCTGCCCGAATTCACACTTTCAGGGAATGTGGAAGGTCTGCGGGATGGAAGTGGTGGAATGGTTGGTGGAGAGGGACGGTTTCTTTTTCGCGAGGCAGAGGTTGAGAAGACATTATTGAATGTGCGAAAAGGTCTTCAGCCCGGGGATCGGGTGCTTGCTCTACGCCTAAATGGAGGCCGAAATGTAATTGTTCTGTGCAAGGTGGTGAGTGCGAATGCCTAATCTATTTCCGGTAAGTACGGATTTCTCGGAGTCTGAGCTTCTGCAGGAAGCTGAGGCAGAGACTACGACTCTATTCGGTCGGAGCTGGAGATTTGACTTTGATGGGGGAGAATTCATGATAACCCCTACAGGCAAGGTAGTAGAAGCGGACGAGAAGGAGGCCTGGATTCAGTGGTGCATGAAGACGATCCTAACCGCACGTTACAGGTATCTGATCTACTCCAGGGACTATGGCCATGAATTGGAAGATTTGATCGGTTCCGGGGTGCACAGAGCTGTCTATGAGAGTGAGATTCAGAGAATGGTTCAGGAGGCTTTGCTCACAGACAGCCGTACCGCACGAGTGGATGGATTCGAATTCAATTGGCTGGGGGATAACTGCTCTTTCAAATGCAGTGTGTCCAGTATCAGGGACGAACAGGTAACTTTACAAGGAAACGTGGTGATATGATGGGAGAATTGCCTTTGTATTTGGAGGATCAGACTGAGGAAAATATTTTGCAGCGTATGCTCGCAAGGGTGCCTTCTGATATGGATATATCGGAGGGTTCTTTTATGTGGGATGCTGCCGCTCCGGCCGCATTCATGCTGTCCGAGGCTGCAGTATGGGCACAGCAGGTGCTGACTCGCGGGTTCGCTGCGACCGCCTATGGCGAATATCTGGATCTTCGCTGCGCCGAGCACGGCGTAGTGAGGCGGGAAGCTGCGCCGGCTGCAGGCACGGTTATTTTTACTGGAACACCAGGAAAGCTGGTTCCATCTGGAACGATTGTGGCAACACCTGCGGATGAGATATCCGGGGAAAATTCGATTGAATTTGCCACTACTGGAGATGTTGTACTGGGTGAGGATGGGCTCGGCGCAGGCGCTGTACGGGCGGTAACCGCTGGCAAGAACGGTAATGTTCCTGGAGGAACCATTACTGTGATGACTTCATCGATCAGTGGGGTTAGCGCAGTGAGAAATGAACTTGAGACTAGAGGCGGAGCAGACATCGAATCGGATGAATCTCTGCTGGAGCGTTTTCTCGGAAAGGTTCGCAGTCCAGGGACAAGTGGGAATAAGGCACAGTATCGCCAGTGGGCTTTTGAACAGCCGGGTGTAGGAGGGGTGCAGGTTCATTCCCTCTGGAAAGGGCCGGGAAGCGTGGGCATCTATCTGCTGGATTCTGAGAAAAGGGCGGCTGGTTCAGAAGTGGTTGAAGCAGTTCAGAAGTATATTGATCCGACTCAGGATGGACAGGGCCAAGGAGCCGCTCCAGCAGGACCCGTGGTTACTGTCATGGCAGCGGAAGAAGTGCCCCTAAATATCAGTGTGAAGCTGACGCTGGCCAATGGTTCTTCGCTCGCTAATGTGAAGACAATGATTGAAAAAGGGATTCGGGATTATCTAAAGACGGTCGCCTTTGTAGATCCGCTTGTCCGCTATACAAGAATTGCAGCTGTCTTGCTGGATCTCTCAGCCATTATTGACTATACGGACCTGACCATAAATGGAGTGGGCAACACCAATCTTGAGATCCCTCCGGGAAAGGTTGCGGTGCTCGGGACGGTGAATGTCGATGAGTGAGCTGGTGATGAGGAGTAGGCGGGGGCAGGAAATGCTGTCCTATCTACCTGGTTACTATGAGACCTCAAGAGTCATTAAGGCGGATATGGATGCAAAAGGGGCCGAACTGGACTCTTTCTTCGCGGCTATGGATGAGACGTTAAATCAATTCTTCGTCAAGACCGCGACGTGGGGACTGGACCGATGGGAGTCAGAACTCGGTATTCGGACAGAGCAGGACAAACCTATTGAACAGCGCCGCGCGCTGGTTGAGTCAAGACTGCGGGGGGCCGGGAATTTTACAGGCAGTCTGGTTAAGAATGTAGCCGAGTCGTATGACGGCGGGAAAGTGAACGTCACGTTTCAGCCCGCGAAGTATTCTTTTACGATCCAGTTCGCTGACACTATTGGCACCCCGCCGAATTTGGAGGATCTTAAGGCTGTGATCGAGGAGATCAAGCCAGCACATATGGCGGTGGAGTATGAGTTTAGTTACATGCTAATTCATGATGTCCACGGAGTTATCAAAATTAATGAGCTGGAGAATGTTCCATTATCTAAATTTGCAGGAGGTGTTAATCGTGGCTAGCAATACACCCAATTTGAACTTGTTGAAAAAGAATCCAGCGACAGACGGAAATGATACGTTCAACATCGAGACGATGCTTAATGAGAACTGGGATAAGATTGATGGTGCAATTGGAAAAGTGCAGACGGATCTAGGGAATATCAAAGTAGACATTCCAGACGCCACCCTTACATCTAAGGGGAAGGTGCAGCTTTCCAGCTCCACCAGTGGGACTAGTGAGTCATTGGCGGCTACGGAGAAGGCGTTGAAGACGGCGAAGGCAGAGGCAATTTCGGCTGCTGATACAGATGCCGCGAATAAGGCTAATGCAGCCGCGGCCGATTCTAAGGCCTATGCCGATACTCAGATCGCATACGTTCAAGCGGTGCAAAAGAACGTCATACGACCTTTGGAACGCGAAGTCGCAAATCTTAACCTGCAACTGGCGGCAAAGGATCGCGTACCCTCTGGTGTGACATTCGGACAGGATTTTGCATCCGGAGCGGCATTCGGGATGAACGTTGACTTTGCCAATGTCAAAGCGACAGCTGATCTACCAGCGGGTACAACGGTACTCACAGGTAAGGTCGATAACCCGGCGACATTCTCGCTAGGGCAGAAGGTAACAGTGCTGGGGAAAAAGATTTCGGATAGTACGGTAACGTCAGAGGAAGTGACGGTAACGCGGGCAGAGCAGACCACGACTGTAAATACTGTTGATCGGCAAGATGTATCAGTCGTTAACAGCACTGGATTCACCACAGCTGGGAACGGCGGAAGAAAAGTAGTATTGCTTAGTAATGGGTGGCTTGTATCTATTCTTAGATGGACGGATAGCGCTTCTGTAAGGTACTTTGTATCTAAAGATAACGGCGCTAGTTGGGCAATACTCTGCACCTACCAAACCTCATCTACAACAAACAGCGTGGTTGACGCGGCAATCCAAAGTAATGGGACTACAGTTTACACAGTTATTACAGACAGCGCAAGCTTGACCGTTTCTGCACTTATGTTTGACGCAACTACTGTCCCTGCTTCTCCGTATGCAACGGGCGCAGCGCCTAAGATTGATTCTGGCCAAGCAGCGATAGGCAACGTATCTATAGCCATCAACGAAGCAGGAACAGAACTCCATGCTGCATGGGCGAGTAAGAACAGCACTTATCCAAATAGCTTTAACATCCGGTACGCCAAGGGTATAATTGCAGCTGATGGAAGTGTTACTTGGGGCGCTGCGGAGCAGGTTACACAATATGATAACTCTGCCGTATCTGGATTCACAAATCCGAGTATTGTTATAGACAGAGCAGCGAATCCGACCATATTAACCAGCTATCAGTACACTACCTCTATTCACTACATAGCTGTGCTTACAAAGGCATTCACACTGAAAACGATGGGAATAACTATGGGGACTGGATGGGGAAATAGGGTAGTGTATCAGGGTAATGCGTTTGGTCAATCTTCTCCATCCGCTATATTCGTTCCTCAGAGTATTAATGGCCTAGCAAACGGTCGGATATGGGTTGCGTGGACTGGCACAGATACCACAGATACGGGTGCAAACAATATTCGCGTATCCTTTTCAGATGATATGGGCATTACATGGTCAGCGATGCAGAAGTTGACGAGCGGTAATACAGTGGACCTAAGAGCCCCAAGCATAACTGCGAATAAGCGGAATGAAATTTTTATTGTGTACTACGGCGGAAGTTCACAAGGTATAAAACGGGTAGAAAATAAAACTGGAACATGGGGAAATCAAATAGCAGTTGCTACAGGGGATATGACTTTAACATCAGCACTATATGATCTGACTTTTGATTTTGATTCCCTGCTATTTGTATATAAAGGCGCTGCAAAAGTCGGATTCTACGGCACATGGAAGATCAACGTAACATCCGCAGTGCTGGAGATATCCGGATTAGTCAACAGCTATAAATCCGGTGCGAAAATTGCGCGTACTACCGCGCAGATTAGTAACGGTGCTCTACGATTCGGTGGATTTGAGGATGTTGTAACGAATAACGTAACAGATGCTAGTGTCGTTAATTCTGCGTATGATACGAGCGGTAATGGAGGGCGGAAGTTAGTTCGATTGAGTAATGGGTGGTTAGTTTCTACTTCTAAAGATACATCAGGGTCAAGAGTGTATTTCCATGTATCCAAAGATAACGGAGCAACTTGGTCCCAATTATGCTACACAGATTCAACCGGAGATTGGGCAATAGCTAATATGGGGACGGATATCTATTATTTTTCTTGTGCGAACGGCACTTCAACGCATATGCACAAAATAGATGTTCTAACACAAACTAATACCAATATATGGGGTGTCATAAGGCTACAAATTGAAGCCAGCCAGACCGCACTTGGAAACTGTTCCCTAGCTATAAACGACGCTGGGACAGAGCTTCACGCAGCATGGACATCTAAGAATAGTACGTACCCAAACAGCTGGAATATACGTTATGCGAAGGGAATTATTGCAGCTGATGGAACAGTAACTTGGAGCACTGCAGTCCAAGCAAGTGCCGCCAACAGTAGTGGATACGACATACTAAATCCTTCTGTACTTATACAAGGATCGAAGTTTTTCATTGTTGCCCAGTGTAATGTTGGATTTGCTGATGCTAATACCATATCAGCAGCAAGGAAGAGCATACTAGCACTTACAAATTCGTTAGGAATGTATACAAATCATTCATCACTTTTAGCTAGTGGGTGGTCTGCTGCATTGGTTTACCAAGATACTACTTCTAATGGTTATGCTCAAAATAACCCATCAGCTATACTTGTCCCACAAAGTATTAACGGATTGGCTAGCGGTCGTCTTTGGGTTGTGTGGCACGGCTTAGATGCAACAGATACCGCTGTTCATAATATTCGTGTTTCCTATTCTGACGACGGAGGCGTTACTTGGTCAGCCGGTCAAAAGTTGACGAGTGGGAACATATACTCCAAAGTGTCACCCTCTATTACGGCTGATAAGAACAATAACATTTACGTGCTTTTCCATGGGCGGGATGCCTCCGACGCATTCAGCGACCTTAGGCTTATCAAGAATACAGCTGGCGCTTGGGGATCTGAGGTAGTTGTTGCAAATGGAGCCACAAATGCTAAAATTAACGCTACTGCTTTAGTTGATCTAACCTTGGACGTCACAACGCCGCTATATATATACCAAGATAGCCAAAGCGGCAAAATCGGCTTTTATGGCACCTGGAAAACAACCGGAACAATCCCTTTCACCGACATTGACGTCCGTTTCACCATCAAAGACACGTCCGAAGCCGTCCTCTGGGCACGGCGTGACGCAGCTCTTACCGTAGACGCTACACTCAACGGACAGGCAATGGACAAGACCACGGTCGGCAACGAGGATCAATTCGTCAGGTCATTGGGATCGACAGGCCCGGTGGAGATTAAGCTCAAGCTTAAACGGGCATCTACAGCGACTGACGTTGGAATTAATAAGATACTGGGAGGTGTTGGATGATGCTACAATACAATGATCTTGAGACAGGGCAGTCCAAATATGCTCGTCCAGATTTTAGTCTGGAGGAAAAGTTGGCGGCAGCTGAAACAGAAATAACGAATACTCAGGTTGCGCTGGCCGACACATATGAACAGTTGTTAAAATCCCAGGAAGAGACCACTCAGACACAGATCGCCCTAACCGATGTGTACGAGACACTCAACAGTGTACAGGCCGAGCTGGCAACGCTGAAGGGAGGTAGTAAATAATATGGTTGAGATTTATGCAAGCTTGGTCGGTAAAGGGATCAAGACAGTTGACGAGGTTCCAGAGCGTCACCGCGAAGAAGTAAAGAAACTCCTAGGAGACCAAGGGTAGTCCTATTGGTCTTTTTTTAATGCGCTGGGGATTGCGGATCATGATGGGAGGTAATGCAATGATTGTGGTACATGCTTCGCTAATTGTTAAGGGTGTTAAGAGCTTTGCATAAGTGCCGGTTTTGCTGCAGCCTGAGTTAAATCCTAATTTTGCGGAAATTGAACTTGATGAGACTGACAATCCATTCTTGAGAATGATAGACAATCCATGCG
>RCUP01000531.1_pt1 | contig 27730 bp, 22 predicted proteins | sample 2166341 | NCBI WGS metagenome assembly RCUP01 (sample SAMN09932325, study PRJNA488358) | compost metagenome | isolation source: compost soil in succinonitrile-enriched | place: Germany: Experimental Botanical Garden | reverse complement strand
GACTGGGGCAGACGAAACAGGCAGGTTTCGCCGCGCGGCCAGACAAATCCCGACCTTTCGAGCCAGTCCGGCTTTTCCGAGATGCCACCGAAGTCGCGAAGGATCACGCTGTCTTCGGCCATGAGCGTGATATCGAAGACATCCGCGAGATAGTTAATTGCAGCAAGCGCCGCACGACGGCCATCGCGGCCGCCGCTCCCTATCGAGACCAGCGAGTTGATGAACACGACGCCTCCCCGCGAGCGGGTCAGCCTGGCGGCGCAGACCGACACCATGCGTTCCCTGAATATCCTCAGTCCCGAGCTGTCCGACGGCGCGAGTATCTCGAGCGCGTTCAGGAAGCGTTCCGTCTTGTCAGCAGTCATCTGTCCTCCCGCCACGGTCTAAAGCCTTGGTCGCACTTCAATTTCACCGCGAGCAAGGATTCAGGTCAACGCGCCGACAATTTGCAGAAGGATTCGAGAACAAATCCGTTGACGCAAACACCCCGAAATGTCATTCAAGGATTCAGCAATTATGTTGTCTTTCACCTGTTATAAGGATTCGATCCAGATGGTCTTCGTGCCGATGAAAAAAGATAGCGCCATCCTGACTTTCGGATCCTCGTGGTCTGTGGATCACGAGGCCCGCCGGGTGGTCGAGACCCTTGGCGACATGCGGCCGGCGTTCTTCTTCGGCACGCTGTATCCGACGCTCGAAATGGCCTGGGAGAGCGAGCAGACACCGGCAGGCGACGTCCGCGACTACGATGTCGTTCCCCTCGCTGCGGAGATCCGCGTTCCGATCCGCCTGCCAATTCCAAACGGCCGCTCGACCGAGGAGCGTCATCCCCCAGGCCGCGCATGGGTTCTTCATTCCGGCAGTCTGCTCGACAAGGGCCTCCGCATCGAAGTCCGCCCGATCGTGAAGGTTGGCTTCAAGAAGGCCCCGACGAGCCTCGAGGCAGTATGCGACCTGGTCGCCTCCTGGGTCTGGCTGGACGGCGAGCGCAAGATGCGCGTCGGCGTGGACTACGACGGCACGGGCCGCATCAGTGCCGACGGCGAAACGTCCATCGAGAATGAAGCAGGCGCCTTCGACCGCATGCCGACGGCGATGGTCTACTTTTCCGAGCGCGAAGCCGTCGAGGCCGCGGACATTCTGGCGGCGCAGCTCGTGGCTGCCGCGGACTGGCGCAGGCATTCGGGCTGGAACGAACCGGAAGCGGCCGAGCAACCTAAGGCGATGGTCGCCTGAAATGGCCTTCATGCCACACGTAAACGCCTCCGTGCGGGCGGCCAGGGACGCGGGAAAGGCCCGCCGCGGCAAGTTCAGAGTGCCGTTCCTAGCCGCCGACTGCGACGTTCTGATCCCACTCGCCGTCGCAGCCGGCCTGATCGTGCCATGGGTAATAGGCGCACTGCAGATCGTCGGCTGGCTTCTTCGGCGGTGATTGCTCCGGGTGGCCCTATTACAGCTTCAACCCTGGGAAAAGCTGCTTCATATAGGCGAAATCCGAGTCGAAGGCACCGATCCCACCTTTTGGCGGACTGAGGAGAAGTGTCTTCGTTCCGCTGCCAAAAAGCGATCCGGGGCGAACTCGCTCGAAGTATTTTCTGAGATTGGCAGCGGCAGCCTCCTGGCCTGCTGGATCGCACAGGATGCCGATGTCGCCTTTGGAAAACTGCATTGGCTCAACGAGCAGTGCAACCGTTCCAAATTTCCCATATGCCTTCGTCAGGACAATCCCCAGCGCCGACAGCATGGCCATCCCTGCACCCTTGGGAACGACCCCTCTTTCAACCGCGAAATCATGAATGCCAAGCATCGCCTTCCCGGTCTCGAAGAGGACGTGAGGCTTGGTCCGCTCGAGAATGAGGCTGGCCATGGTCGCGTCCAAATGGCTGACGCTGTCGCATACTTCAAAGAAGTCGAGATCGCTCATCCTCCCCCTTGAACGAACAACGGATGCGTTCAAGGCTCCGACGACCTTGTCTCCGTCCATCGCGACTGCATTGATTTCGTTCAGCGTACCAGCATCCTCGTGAGCCTGGTTGGCGGACTTTGCCACGAGCAGGCGGTATTTGTGTCCGGCGCACTCGAAAGCGGTTTCAGCGATCGTTCGCTTATAGCGGTGGGCCTCCTCGCCCGTGCCGTCAACGATCCCGGAGGCGTAGTGAGCCATCGAAGCAGACAGCCAGCCTCCGGCTGGCGGGTTGTCGATAACGTCCCGCCAGTGCCTCCGAGGTGCAGCGGATGCGCTCAGAACCTCGTCTGGGTCCACTGCATCTTCCGTATCCTCGTATTCGTTCCCAGCAGCGATCGACAGAGCCCGTTCGTTGAACGCGGATCCGGGTATCTCGCGAAGGAAATCTGCCGCCATCTCGTCGCCAAGAAAGGCCGCTCTTGTCATGAGCTTCATGACTTCCTGGAAATCGCCGGAGGCATGCTCTCTCGCGATCAGGATGGCTAGATTTGTCATCGCCTCCGGGTAGTCGGCATCTGCCGCCTTGCGATAGTAGTCCGCCGCGTCGGCATAGTCTCCCTGCTCCTGGCACATGCAGGCGACACTGAACGAAGCCAGCGGCAGATCGAGAGCCGCGGCCGTCTTCATGATCTCGAGTGATTTCTTGCGGTCAGGCTGGCCCCCGTAACGACCTCCCTCCAATTCGGCAAGCTGAACCAGCACCCAGGCGCGATCCGGGTCATCGGGGAACTGATCGAGCTGCTGGCGCAGTAGCTGCTTCGCGCCCCCGATGTCCCGCACGCTTTCCGGGCCCGATGCCTTGATAAGGGCAATGTGATGCATTGGTCGTGGCGCATCGTCGGCATATATCTTCAGCAGCCGGATAAGGTAGTCCGCCACGATGTCGTAGTTCATGCTGAGCAACGACGCCGTATGGAATGTGGCCTTTTCCCAATCGCGTCTCTCACAGGCCACGGCAATTTCGAATAGCTTGGCGACCAGCAGGTTTCGCGGTGCAAGGAGATCGACACCGCCCTCTTCTATCTCGCGCGCGGTCGGCCTGACGATGTCCAGCACGGCGGCTGCCATATTGTCGGAGCGGACGATGGGTCTCAGCACGTCTAGCTGTATCGCGTGACGCCGTGCCACCTCTTCCGACGTGGCATCCTGATCGAAGACGGATATCGGTTCGGCGCTCTTCCAGATCGCCGCCCAGGACTGATGCTCGTACATTCGCGCCAGTGTTTCCTGAGCTGCGGACTGCGTTATTGAAATCTCGTAGCGGGCCAGCGTCTGCTTAAGGAGCTTGGCGCGGCGGATCGCGTGCGCCTTGTGAGCAATAAACATAGGTTCTCCATCACCGGAATCGGCCCACTATCGATCCCATCCTGAGTGGTTGAGACTATGTATGCACTTCCAGCCAATGACGCTAAGCGACAGTCCGAGGTGGGCGGAGAAGGGACACTGGCCAAGACCCGGCCAGAAGATCTTTCAAGCGACCAGGAAAGTCAACCAGTTAGCGATCGTCGGCTCCATGCGCGGATCTGCGAGATCTGGTGGCCGAGGACGGCCATGACGTCGGCACTTGGACGGCGGCAGCGGACCGTATATTGGTTTCAAACCTGAAATGGAGGATGTCATGAGCCTGTCCGTGCCGATCAAGTTTTTTCCCAAGGACGTCGAAGGGAAGCAGCCGAAGAAAGTCGGCGACAAGTTCAAGGCGAAGTTCCTCGGCAAGACGGGAACATTCGAGGTCACCGAATGGTACGGAGACTTCTTCTTCGCGGTGCTCTCCGACGACTAGCCGACGGAATCTTACGTTGACTGGCGATTGCTCATTGCAGGTGACGCAATGATGCTGGTCGCCATGGCAACGAAGGAAAGACCGATGACCACAGCAACAGACACGATCGACGTCAGCATGGCGGATCGCCGCATCCTCGCGGCCGCACTCACCTCACTTGTGCGGGATCTCGAGAGGCAGGGCCGCACCGGACCTGTGAAGGAACACGCCGACAGGCTGATGAAGAGGCTGACAGTCCTCGATCCGGGCATTCCGTGCCCACGCCACATCGACTTCAATCAGTTCGAATACCTCGGTCTCCTGACCATTGTCTCGGTCTCCGATAGCTGGCGGCTATCCCAGGAGTGGCAGCCGGACGAAGGTGTCGTGGACAACAGATACGCCCTGATCGCCGAAGTGACTCTCGGAGATGACGACTGGAGGTTTGAAGTCGCCAGAAATCTCCGCGGGACGGGCTTCCTCAAGCTCGATCCAAACGATCTCGCCTTTTTCCATCTCATCGAGGAGCAGGTTCGCATCGAGGCGGGAACCTCGGCGCAGATCATCCACGAGGTGATCGAAATCCCCCTTCCTTGGCGCTTCCTTCCTGACGAGGAAGTCGACAACAGGATCGAGAAGTACCTGGAGTCGGTCGGCGCCGTGGAGTATCCGCCTGCCATCCACTCGACATTCGTCGACATCCATTCGGACGAGGAACTCGCCGAGCGCGAATTCTATGGCGTGCTTACGGAAGTGTCGGGGTTCGAGGATGAACTCGAGCGTCTGAAGAAGGGGATCGAGGAGCACGTCCGGACGATTTCGGCAGCTTCGGCATTCGCCCGATAACATCGGACGCTGACGGCCACGCCCTCTTGATCAGGGGGCGTGGCCGTTTCGTCATTGCGGATGGATTTCGGTGACGCTGCCATCCGGCGATATCATCCAGTATCCGTCCTTGCTCAGCCTTGGGTCATCGAGCGCCATTGCCAGCAGCGGCGCGGCCCTTCCCGCCGCCGTGCCAGACGAGCGACCGGAGTTGAATGTCGTCTGCAGCACGAGCTCGTTCGTCTTGTGATTCAGGCGGCCGGCAAGCAGTCCCCATGAAACCGCGACCTTGCTTCCGTAACCAGTCACACGGATTCCGTCCGTGATCTTCATCACGCTTTCGCCCAGCCGCTGCAGGCCAATCAACTGCCGCAGCTCGTGCGTCTCATTCCGTAGGTCTTCGATGGGCAGTACGATGCCCTTGATGACGAGGCTGACCGGAGCATCCGGATCCGGCTCGGCCAGAACGCCGGGTTCTGTGAAGACGACATGCGCGTCGGCAGTGCGTCCCGCCTCTATTACCGATGGTTCCCCTGAAAGCCACGGAGCCAGCTTCGTTTCGGCGAAACGAGCCGTCAGAGCCGCGATCCGCTCGTCAAATGCACTCCAGTCCCTGAGAGCGTCCAGTAGTGCAAGGGTCTGCTTGTTGGTGTCGTATACCCCAAGCGGGATGCCGATCCACAGGCCTTCGACCGCTCCAACCTCGCCGAACCCGAGGTGACCGCGGATGATCCCGCGTTCCCGGTTGCGGAGATCGCTGGCGGCCTCGTGCCGGATGAACTCCTGCAGCAGGTCTTCGATGCTGGGATCCGCCCGCATCTCCGCGGAGAGCGGGATCGAATAGCCCCGCGCATAGATGACGTTGCTCGGGGCGGGCGGCCACGGATGCTCCACGGCCTCGGTCGGCGGTGATGCGGACAGCCCATTCACCTTGCGCTTGATTGCCCGGAAGGTGCGGTTCAGCCAGCGATCCATCGCAGGGACATCCTCCGGCGCACCGAAACGGCCGTCTGCCGTCCGCCATCTCAGCAGGACATCCGGATCGTCGGCCTCGTCGCCGATGAACTCGAGATACCGATGTCCCAGCGCAGTAACCGCAACACCGTCCCCCAGGGTGCCGATCAGATCCGCCATGACGAGGTCGGACAGAATGTGGATCACGCCATTCCACGCCCGATCCATGTCATCTTCGCATGGGCCGAGGTCTTCGATCCACGGAGCATACCTTCCGCTGCCCTTCCACTCGAAGATGAAGCGGCCGTCCTCGATCCTGAAGAAGGGCATCGCAGCCGCCATCTTCGTGGGTGATTTGAGAAGATCATAGATCGCGCCCTTGCCACACTCGGCGGACGTGCCGGAGGCGCGAAGTGCATAGAGCACCTGGAGTGCGAGCGGGTGGGCGGATCGCCAGCCGATCGATCCCGGCTTGGGAACGTAGTATTCGACGTGCTGCTGGCTGTATCCCAGCTCCCTCGCCGCCTTGACCCATGCCCGCCCGCCGATGACGAAAAGGTTCAGAGCGTAGTTGAAGACGAACCTCTCATGTGCCGAGTAATGACGGTGGATGCCAGCGACTTCGGTCGGATCAATCAGCTCCAGCCGAGACCCGTCGAAATGCATGAGCGACACCCCGGAGACATCCGGCCCGACAACGGCGGAAACCTCGAAGATCGTGCGGTCGTCGCGCGCGTAGTCGGCGACGACGAGCACCTTTGTGTAGGCGTTAATGACCGGAGAGCGCTCAACGATGCTTTCGTCCTCGGGTTCCATGGAACCCGAGCGTGTAGTGCGCACGCCTCTCTGCATCCCGGCATCATCCATGACCATGCGCGGGCACCATCCGCCCTTGTAAGCAGGTGTCTGGATGATCGGCAGAGATTTCCAGACAAGATTTCGCGGCCAGCGAAAGGAAGCGATCGAGGCATCGGGCTGGATGTCGATGACATCCGTCGGCTTGTAGCCGAGATTGCCGATCTCGCGGAGGAAGGCTCCGCGCTCCTGGTACTTTTCCCTGCCCTTGATGACATAGTCGTCATCTCGGCGGACGCTGTAGACGACCACGGGGCGGTTCTGCCAGTCGGCTTCGGGTTCGTAGGGGGTGGAAGGCGGAGACGGCAGATCGAACAGGTCGATATCCGTCAGTCGACGGCCCTTGCGGACAGCATCGTTCATGATGAACTCCAATCTTTGTGATCAGGCGGTGTCCGGGACAAGCCGGGTCCGAAACTTTCGGACTGTATGGATTCAGCATAGACCTGGGATTACGAGCGGGTCAATTCTGCCACGATCATCCGACAGGATTCGACTTCACCTTCAGTTCCAGCCGCGGTTCATCAACTTAAGCCGGGTGGGAGCTCGTCGTCTTCATCCAGCTCCGTCTGCTCGTCATCCAGCGACTTCGCGCAGATGCGTATGGAGTGGCACGTGGGAAGGTAGTCCGGCGACCCCACGCCATCCGGGCGCGATGCATCGAAATACCAGTTTCCGAACTTTACGTAGTAATGAATGCCCTGAGCCGTGAGGCCATCCTCGTTCAGGTAGTCCTCATAGTCTTCGATGTCGATCTCAGTGCCGGGGAAACGCTCGATCACCAGATCCACGACGTCGCCGGCGAAGTCGCAGCAGGGGCCAGAGTTGATGTCGTAGGCGCACGTGACCTTCTCGGCAAGCCAGTTGGCATAGACTTCGTGGACGATGGCCGACACTTCATCGAAGGTCGCGGGCCTGCTGGCGCTTACAGTCGTCATATCGGCAGCCCTCGTCTAAAGGCGCATTATGTTGGCAGGTTCATAGACTTCCCAGTCCTCGGACATGACATCCTTCAGTGCCGGCGCATATGGTTGCGAAGACTGGCCGCGGCCGATCCTCTGGACGAGCAGTCCAGCAGGCGGCTGCCCACGATGTCGCACCTGGCCGTCGTACCAGACGAAAGCGTCCGCGCCGGGCAGGATAACCGCCGTTCTCTCGTTCTCAGCCACATGCTGCATCGCCTCGATGAAGTTCATCACGCACCACTCCTGTTTGCTGGAAGAGACGATGTCCGTGATCCTGGCAACCTTCAAGATTAGGATCTCGTTGAGCCTTGCACGTTCGTAATCGAGCGTTTTGAGATAGATCTCGGGGGAGACAAAAATGCGCTTTGTGAGAACAATTCTGGCGGCTTTCATTGCCGTGTCATCCATGACCTTTGAAACGAACGCAGAGGCCAAGGATGTTCATGTCAGAGGATACACAACCAAATCCGGCAGAACGGTCGCACCCTACGTGCGCAGTTCCCCGAAATCGCGGTCCATTCGAGGGTTCTCAGGAAGTGGATCAGTCGATCGACCAAATCTTCCATCTGTTCGTGTTCCATATATCGATATCCCAGCGCCCGAAGACTACGTTCAGGCTAGCGAGGGGCCGTTGGGTGCCCCCGCCGACACCCCGTGCCAGCTAATTCCTTTGAACTTTCCGAACTGGCAGGCCGATGCTGCCATGTCCGCATATCTCGAGAAGGAATGCGGCTTTACTCGCCCAACAACCAACAGCGTCGAGGAAACCATGCCGAAGAAGCATCAGAAAAAGCGCTTCTAGTCTACCGTCTCACGCAGTTGTAATCCTTACCACGGTTGTAAACGGACACATGCGTTGAGACAGCCGACAGCACCGCCGCGGCGTCGGCCCCATAGAACCGGGAGGCGTTGAAGCAGTTCGCCTCGACGATCCCGTAGCGGTCTCCCGAGAGCGCGATGTCGAGACAGAAGACATCGGCTGGCCGCCAGCGCTCCGCTGCCTCGAAGGCCATGTCCACGACGGCATGAGGCACATGCAGGCTGATGTCGCCGACCCCGTCTCTCCTGTAGGATGACGCGGCGACTACCTCGCCGCCGACGATGAACGTCCGCCACTCGGCATCAACGCGGACAGGCTCGGCGACGACTACCGGAGTATCCGGCTGCAGAAGCCCCCTCATCAGGGCGAGATCGATCGTCTCGGCCATGGACTTCGCGTCGAAGAGGCCGCCATCGAATGCCTTGCTGTCCTGGTCCGGGCGGACAAAGGACTTCGCACCAACCACGTCCGGTGCCGCAACGGCTGGCACCACGCGCCCGGTGCTGAGCATCATCTCCTCCCATCCGGATCGGAAGCTCGACCAGAGGAAGGTGTCGGGGTCGAAGAAAACGCCAGGATTCAGGGAAGGATGCGCGAACGCCCTCGGAACGAAGGACGGTCCATAGCAGACCACAGGTTCCAACGCATCCAGCATCGACAGGTCAGGCAGCTCGGTGCTGTGTCCCTTGAGCGGAACCATGTGAACGGCGTTGCCCTGGTCACGCAGAATCGCTGCGATCTCGCGGATAGTGGAGAGGTTCGGATGATTGCTCTGCAGGAGCCACTGAGTGGAAGTCATGTCGGCTACACCGTCACAGGTTTCAAATTGCAGGGGCATTCGGAACAGGCCGGTCCCGTGGGAGAAGATAGGATCCCCGCCACCATCAAGGGGTGGCGGGGATCCGTCGCTGGTCACTCAGATATGTCGACCGGGACGAGCTGTGTGCCGGATACGCCGCCGTTCGTCCCCCAGCACTTCACCGTCCCCGTGTCCATCTTGGCGCACGAGAAGTAATATCCGGCTTTTGCCGTCGCAACTCCAGTGCCGAGGCCCGAGACGGTGCTCGGTGAGCCTGAACTGTTCGTCGTTCCGTTGCCGAGCTGGCCGTTCGCGTTGACACCCATGCACTTGGCCGCCCCGTTGATGACGCCACACAGGGTTCCCTGTCCTATCTTCATATCGTCGAAGTCGGCGGTACGCGTCGGCGTAAGGACCGTCGTGCCGGAGAGACCCAGCATGCCGGAGTTGTTGTAACCCCAGCACATGATGGTGCCCGTGGAGGTCTTGGCGCAAGACGATTGCGCCCCTAGGAACAGCTTGTCCACGCCTGAAGACAGCCCGGTGACATCCACGAACGACGTCTTGGAAACCTTCGTGCCGTCTCCAAGCTGGCCATAGGTGTTCGAACCCGCGCACTTCACTCCTCCGCCGTTCGTCACATAGCAGATGTGGCCATATCCCATGGCGATCTGCTTGGCGTCTACGATCCCGGCGACGGTGGTAGGTGAAGTTTTCGCGACCTTCGTTCCGTCTCCAAGTTCGCCGGAACTGTTGTCTCCCCAGCACTTCGCCGAGCCATCGGCGAGAATTGCGCAGGTGTGGTCGTCTCCTGTGGACGCTGCCACGACGCCACTTGAGATGGCGGTCACCGGGCTCGGCGAGTTCGTCTTGGTTCCGTTTCCAAGCTGGCCTGCGCTGTTGTTACCGAAGCACTTGAGAGCGCCCGAATTCATGATCACGCAGGTGTGCTGCGCGGCGCCGTGCGATGTCGCGATTTCCTTCACGCCCGACTCGAGGCCGGCCACGACCGTAGGATTCGTCAGGCCTTTCGTCGAGCCGTTCAAGATGGAATTGCCCCAGCATTTGACGCTGTCGCCAGACAGGACGCACGCATGATGGCTTTCCACTTCCATCTGGGAGTAGTTGCCGCCCTTGCCGCCGATGGAGACGGTGTAGCTTTTTGACTCCGCGATCTGCTCGACAGTCGGATTGCTGTCGGTCCAAGCCGCCTTTATCTGGAAGGTGAACTTCCCGGTGGTTGATGGGGTGCCGGAAAGCACTCCGCCGCTCGTGAGCGTCAGGCCGGGTGGCAGGCCGGCGACTTCGCCATTAGCGACCGTTGCAGGTGCGCTGTACGTCCAGGACACCTTGTCCACTGGGAAGTTCTTCGCGGTCGACAGCGTCTGAAGGCTTGCCGAATAGGCATCGCTACGCAATCCGTCCGGCAGAGTCGCAGGCAGGACGAGGGAGATCGTCTGCAGACCTATCACGAGCGTCACGGGCTTGACTGCATCGCGACCGTCGTACGACGCCTTCAGGATCAAGCCATAGGTGCCGCTGTTGACGGGGGTTCCCGTCACGGTCGAGCCAGACATGGAGAGGCCCGCCGGGAGCGTGGCGATGGTCGCCGACGCGTTCGCCTGATCGACCGCCCAGCTCCAGGTGAGCTGCGACGCCGTGAGCCCCTTGAGCTTTGCCGTGTCGATCAGGTCGGTCAGGTCGAACGAGTAGGCCAGACGCTTGCTCGGCGCCTTCATCACTGCCGTGTTGTATTCGATGTTGATCTCGTCCGTCACCTTGAGGACGAACGCTGTTGTTGCCGAGATGTCCTCGTCGGTGGCGTCCTTGAAGTTTGCCTTGATGCGGAAGGCGTAGTCGCCCTTCTTCGAGGTGTCTGTGCCAGAGACAACGCCAGCGGCCGAAAGCACAAGGCCGTCGGGGAAGGATTCGCCCTGTCCGAACGGCTCGATCGTATAGACGACCTTGTCCGCCGGGATGTTCTTCCGCGTCGTCAGCGTCTTGAAGTCGAAGGCGTAGCTGTTGTCCTTGCCGGTGACCGCGCGCTTTGCGTCGGGCAGCGTGCCCGTCGCGAGCTGGAGGTCGATGTCCGGCAGGGCGACGACGAGCGTGTAGGTGCGCTTCGAGGTAACGCCGCCGTAGGAGGCCGAGACTTCGAAGGAGTAGGTGCCCGACAGGCTAGGTGTTCCCGACAGCACGCCATTGGCGAGCGTCAGACCCGGAGGAGATCCGGCGCCCAGTGTCCATGTCAGTTCGCTCTCGTCCATGCCGACATAGGTCAGGTTGGACTTGAAGTCGTAGCTGTAGGCCTTTGTGCGCTTCGTTGCGTCAGGCAGCGTTGCGGCCGCAAGACCGATGAAGATAGCACCCGGGTTCGACTTGATCGTGAAGCTGTTCGAAACGCCGCGGTCGCCGAGCGAATCCACGCTCGACACCGCGAACGGGCCGAAGGTTCCGATCTCCTGCGGGTTACCCTTGAGCGTTCCCGTAGCCGCATCCCATGTCATGCCGTCCGGCAGCTTGTGAACCGACTGGTCGAGTTCGTCCCACGTCGACGAACCGATGACGTACATGCGGGTCGGAGCAACCGGGGTCATGTCGGCCAGCGCCGAGACGATCACCTGCGAAGGCACCGAGACCACCATGTTCGGCAGAACCTGGTAGTGGACGGGCTTGGAGGTCACACGGGTCGTGTCGCGATCCTTGACCGAGACGTTGACGAAGACATCGGTCGTCGCCAGGGCCGTGCCCGTGAGCACGCCTGTCAGCGGATTGACGCTCAGGCCAGTTGCTCCCAGATCGGTCGAGAAGAACGATACCGGGCCGAGGTTGTTGCCATAGGTAGGCGTGACCGTCTGAACCGGGTATCCGACCTTGGTCACGAAATCCGTGACGTTCAGTTCGAGCGGATCCGCGTTCATCGTCACCTTGATGGTGAAGGCAGACGATTTGGTCGAGCCGGGCAGCGTGTCGGCGGCCGTCACGTAGATCGGGCCGAAAGTGCCAAGCTCGAGCGGCTTGCCGACCAGGGCACCCGTGGCAGGATCGATGGACACGCCCTGCGGCAGTGTGCCGGAAATCGTCCAGTTGACCGCGCCGACAGTGTTCGTGGCGGTAGCGACCGGGGTCGATGCCGGAGCGTAGTTGAAGACCAGATCAACCGTCGAGGGGACGGAGACGGAGATCAGCGGCGCCGAGACGAGCTGAACGACAACAGGCTCGGTGCGACCCGTCGCATCGGAGACATGCAGCGTTACATCGGACGTGAATGTCGTTGCCGGAGTTCCCGAGATCTTGCCCGTCTTGGAGTTGATGGACACACCTGTGGCGCCGGGGTCGATCGACCATGTCGGGTTGCCGACGACGTTGGATGCGCTGGCTGCCGGGATGTCGAACGCCTGGCCGACGCGCGTCATGCCACCCACTGCACTCGGAACGATCGGCGTGCCGTCCTGCAGGACGGTGAACACGAAGGTGCGCTCGTCGAGACCCTCGTAGTCATCTGTCGCGCGGATCGTGACCGATGCAGCCGTGCCGAATTCGGTAGGCGTGCCGGAGAAGCTTCCAGTTGCCGCATCGAATGTGACGCCCGCAGGCTCCGTCCCGGAAACCTTCGTCCACGTCACGCCATTCGCGCCGACGACGTTGTCGGCCGAAAGCGTGAGGAAGAGAGGGTAGTCGAGGAGGACTGACTGAGCGGCTGCGGTGGTGATCGTCAGCGGCAGGCGATCTCCTACAGAGATCGCCACCGTCTTCGTCGCAGTACCAAGCGTGCCGCCCTTTTCATCGACAGCCGTCAGCACATAGTTCACCGCATCCTGCTTGACGGTTGCGGTGCCGGAAATCGACCCGTCCGTCGTGTTCAGAACCAGGCCAGTCGGAAGATCAGGCGAGATCGAGTAGGTGACTGCTCCAATGGCGTTCGTCGTGTCGAAGGCGAGCTTGCCGTCTGCGTGCTGCACGAACTTAAAGGAGTCGGCGCCGGAGACGGTCAGCGGCTCGCGGGCATTGATCTTCAGGGAGATCGCCTTCGTCGCCGTGCCAAGCGTGCCGCCCTTGGAGTCGACGGCCGTGATCGTGTAGCTCGAAGCCGCAACTTCCACGTCCGAGGTTCCCGAAATCGTGCCTGCGGCCGTATCGAAATTCAGGCCAGCAGGAAGATCAGGCGAGATCGAGTAGGTGACCGCGCCGATGGCCGAGACAGCGGGGTACAATGCCTGTCCTGCAGCATATTGCACGAATTCGACCGCAGTTTCCCCGACGATATCGAGCGGGTCGCGCTCGCGGACGGAGATGGAGATCGTCTTCGTTGCCGTGCCGAGCTGGCCACCCTTGGAGTCGACCGCCGTCAGGACGTAGGAAGCCGCAGACACCTTGACATCCGACGTGCCGGAAATCTGGCCGTCCGAACCGAGCGAGAGGCCGTTCGGAAGAGCTGGCGAGATCGTGTAGGTGACCTTGCCGACGCCGCTTGCCGTCGTCACTGGAACGGTGCCAGCCACATACTGGCTGAACTCGTAGGTGTCAGGGGCTGTCAGTTCGAGCGGATCACGCTCGCCGACCGTTATCGTGAAGGCGTTGGTGGACGTCGAAGCGCCATCCGAATCCTTCACGGAAACAACGATGTTCGGGAAGGTCCCGGTCTCGTCGGTCGCTCCAACTACGGACCCGGTATTGGGATCGATGGAGAGGCCGGCCGGAAGCGTTCCGGATGCGAGGCTGTAGGTCAGCGGGCCAATGGCTTCGAGAACAACCGGAGCTGCCCCCGAGGTCGCTGCATAGCGCTTGGTCGCCACGTCGCTCGCAGTTGCCGACAGATCGCCGACAATGGTGAACGTCACGGTGGCCGAAGCCTGCTTGTTGGTGCCGTCCTTGAGCGAGACAGCAGCCGTGTAGGTTCCGGCGTCGGCGAACGAACCAGTCACGGCTCCAGTGGCGCCGTTGAGGACGAGGCCAAGGGCTGTCAGGTCATTGGACGTGAAGGTCAGCGGCGCGTTGACGTTCGATGCCGAGAGGGTGTCGGAGAACGTGCTGCCCTTGCGGTGCGTCAGCGTGACATCATCGAACTGCGCCGCGCCAGTCAGGCTTACGGTGATGCTGATCGTCTTGGAATCGCTGCGGCCTTCCTGATCAGTCGCCTTGATGGTGATGTCCTTGTAGACGCCGACCGTCTTGGGAGTGCCCGTGATGCGACCGCCATTGTTGCCAGACGAGCTGAACGACATGCCGGGAGGCAGTGTTCCGGTGACCGACCACGTGGCTTTGGAAATACCGCCGACGGCGTTCTTCAAGGTCGGAAGAACCCAGTCATACTGCCCCGCGATGACGGTGGTGTCCTTGTAGGACAGCTCGACTGCAAGCGGCTTGTCGACAACGAGCGAGAACGAGGCGATCTTCGACACGCCTGCCTTGTCCGTGACGGTAACCGTCAGGGGGAACGTGCCCTCTTCGAGCGGAATACCCGAGAACTGGCCGTTGTTGTACGTGACACCCTTCGGAAGTGTTCCAGCGGAGATGGTGTAGACGAGCGGAGCCGTACCGCCAGTTGCCGTCGGAGCCTGCAGCGAGAAGTCGGCCGCACGGCTCGTCTTGTACTCGGCGTCAGCCACGACATTCAGCATCGGATTGATCTTCAGCGTCAGCGTGCCCTTGGCTGGATCGCGATCGGTATCGTCATCGATCTGGAACGGAAGCGTATAGGTGCCCTCGCCCGCAACGGTTCCGTCGACTTTACCCGTCTTCGCATCAGTGACAGCGACACCCGACAGGGCGCTGTCAAAGGCGTAGGCAAGTTCGCCGTAGCCGTTGGAGAGCGCAGGAAGGTTCATCGAGAACGGCTGGGTGGCTGTCCATTCGAATGTCTTGTCGAGAGATCCTGTGAGGCCTGCAAGATTCTTCGGCGCGATGACAGTCAGATCGAACGGATCGGACAGCCCCTCGAAACCTTCAGCGTCTGTGACCTTGAACTGCAGGCCCTGATAGACGGTGCCAATCAGATCCTTGGTCGATCCAGCGATGTAGCCGGACGTGTCCGAGATGCGCAGCGTGGACGGCCAGTTTGCTGGTGTCTGCACCCAGTTAATCGACACGATGCCGACAGTGTTCTTGAGCTTGAGCAGGCTGTACCAGTTGTTGACGAAGCGCTCGACACCCTTGTTGTCGACCGTGATCTCCGGCTTGTCGCGCTCCTTGACGGTGATGGTGAAGGGATCGGAGGTGTCGGAGGAGAGCCAGTCCGTCACGGTGACAGTGAAGGGTCCATAGACCACGCCTGCGGTCGACTTGTCGTTCGGCCAGCCATACAGATGGCCGTTGAGACCGTCGAACTTCACCCAGCTCGGGATCTCCGAGCCGTTGACCGTGTTGAGCTTGTAGCGGGCAGATCCGATGATGCTGTTGTCGCCAACAGTCGGATAGGCATTCAGGTACTTCCTGCGGACGACGGTCTGGTCGCCATAGTCGATGTCGAGAGCGTTGTAGACCCTGAGCTGCTGCGCGACCTTCCCAGAGTTCTTGGGAGGAGTCACGACGCCGATGAACTGGTCGTAGATGCCCGCCACGGGAATGCCCGTGGTCGATGAGATGGCGCCAGTCACGGGGTCCAGGCTGACTTCAGCAGGGAGGCTCTGCGGCGCGACGAAGGAATAGCCTTCCGATCCACCCTTGGTGATCGTGATCGGGTCGCTCGTGAATGCCTCATTGGTACGGACAGCCACCGCTGTCGAAGTTCCGACGATCTTCTCCGAGAAGATCCTGAACGTGAACGGGCTGCTCTGCTCCGTAACCATGCCCGGGCCGCTCACTTCGACGATGATGTCGGATTGCGTCTCCGTGGTCGTGGGAGTCCCCGTGAACTCCCCAGTGTCGGCATTCAGGGCGATGCCATCGGGAAGCGTGCCCTGGACGATCGACCACTTGGCGCCCGCCACGACATTGGCGGCCGTCAGCTTGCCGTAGTAGGCGGTGTTGACGTAACCGTTCAGATCCGGCATCGCCGAAAGGTCGAGGTAGGCCGGAAGCGTCGTGAGCTTGAACGAGTTCGAAGTCCCAGTCGTGCCATCGTAGCTGTCGCGCGCCTGGATTTGGAAGTACAGGCTGGTGTCGAAATCGTCGTAGACGCCGCTCAACTGGCCCGTGGCGGACGAGAAGGTTATGCCCGACGGGCGTATCGTGGCAGGGATCAGCTTGTAGGTGACGGTTCCCAGCGAGTTCTTGACCGTGGGTGTGATGGAGAATGTCTGCTGCTGGCCCTTGTCCGCAACCTGGTCTCCGAAGTCCTCGCGGGTCAGGGCGACTGATGCCGCGCTCTTGCCGAACGGGTCGGCGCTGGCGACCACTTCCTCGACCTTCGGGCCATCTTCCACGAGAAACGTTCCTGCGGCGTAGGCGACTTCGCGTCCGAGGTAGTCGAACCCGCGCAGCATGATGTCGTAGGTTCCGGCGGCTTCGGGTGTTCCCTCGAATCCTGATCCGCTCATAGACATGCCTGCGGGCAGCGGCTGGTCTCCAACGACTTCCCACGAATATACGTCGACGCCGTCCGGGCTCGGGATCACGCCGAAGAAGTAGCTTCCGGTGTGGCCATAGAAATCAACGACGGCTTCGCTACCGACAGGCTCGAACACGGTGAAGTGGACTTCGGCGCGGGCGATCTTGTGATCCTGCGCGTCGTATCCATGAAGGAGAATGGTCTGGACTTCAGGCAGTGTCGCATTCCCGGACAAAACGCCGGCGGCACTGTCGAGATCTATGCCCACAGGAATCGTGCCCGAGTCCTTCACCCAGTTCACAACGTCTTTGGTCGCGACCGGGATCTTCTTCTGGAAGGCGCGTCCAGTGGGCGTGACATAGTAGGCAACAATGTCGTTGCCGATGCCATATTGCTCATCGATAACAGGCTGTTCCTGCAGCGAAATCGGACTCTTGTAGCGGAAGTAGTACTGATCCGCCGCTGACGCGCTCATGGGAGCCAGTGCGATGGTTCCAGCAAGGATCGAATGAAAGATCTTCTTCAGCATGACGCCCCACAAGTTTAGACCATTAGGTGCAATAGTAGTACGGTTCGCGTCCGCGTTCCACAACTGAGGAAGGATTCACGTTCTTTTTATCCCGAAACTTCAGGGGTTACGGGACTTTAGTCGAGGGATACGGAATCGAGTCCTTACGTTCCTGGGGCGCAAACTTAGGCTGAAGGTATTCATTAGGCTAGTCGGAAATTCATTGACCCTTCAGTGTCGGCATTAGGCGACTACCGTATATACGGCACCACAAGCATCGCGCTTATTCCATTGGCACCCGATTTGCCAAGGCTACGGTGTCGGCATCGCGTTTCGGCCTCGGCGTGACCGGATAGAAGACCTCAATACCATTCTTCGGCTGATTGCGCCGATAGCTGTTCACGGACATGATGATTTCATCATGTTCAATAAAGATTACGGTTGGTAACCTTGCTAGACATCACGAATAGAGAGCTAAAGAGCTTCGTTTCTGATCAGTGGGGGCAAGAAATGCTCTGTGCTGGCATTATGAATTCGGAGCCAGGCTTCAAGCATATCTCTCCAATTAAACCGGACGGTGGTGCCGATGGAAAACGCGACATCTTTTGCGAACTCCAGGACATTCCGTGCGTAGGAGCTGTTTCATTCGTTAAGAGTGCTAATGACGACTCCAAGCAACGCTCGAAGATATTAAATAAAATAAAGAGCGACATGGCAGGAGCGAGAAGGAATTTCCCAGATCGACAAGCCTTTGCCTCGTTCACCAACGTGGTGTTGACTCCAACAAGTGTTGATGAATTGAAGTTGTTTGCTCGGAATTCAGGTTTTGTGGAATTCGAATATTACGACAGGAACCGCATCGCACAAGTTCTGTGCAGTCCTCGCGGCATGCATTTGCGATATCAGTTTCTAAAACTCAAAATGAGCGATGAGGAACAGATCGCGTTTTTTAACAATTGGGGAAGAGAAATTGGATCCACGATCACTGAACATATGCATGGAACCGAGGACAAGCTATCGCGACTATTATTCCTACAGGAAATGAAGCTTCCAATCACGGAGGTGCATTTGCGAGTGACGACCGCCGATGGATACACATTCGGAAACCCCTATGACGGCACCTTCATTTGCTCATTCATGAGTAACGTCGGCCTATTGTCACTGATCATCTCCACCGCGAGGGGCATCGCAAGATGTCAAACGATCGGATTGGGAAAGATGAAGAATGTAAACTTGCCGATTAGTGTTGTCGGTGGAGCTGGGGCTTTCATAGCGTACATAGGAGCCGAACCAAGGGGCATAAGCGGCGTCACACTTGAAGACATCCAGAATTACAAGATATTTTTTGCCCATAGTAAGGATATGGAAGATAAAATCACAAATATTTATCTTTCTCTCAATGGTTATGCGTTGGCAACAATCGAAAACCCAATATTTTCAAGTGTAAACTCAGAGATGATCACGCAGGGAAAGGGTTACAAGTCGCAGGCAGGGGAGGACTACAAGAAGTTCGTCGAGAATGTCAGTCACGGAGTATTTTGCAGCAGGGCGGAGAGCACCAATTTTAACCGTAGAACGCCCAAAAAGAATTTGAACGTTGACGTAGATCGGCAAAGTATGCGGTCTAGGATTATCCAAGCTGCGATCTTGTCCAAAAAATTAAGGACTACATCTTCTGCACAGTCTCCATCCCAAGCAGATGGAGACACTTGACGATAACCTGAGCCACCAGCTTGCACGTCGCCAGCCGCCCCGCCGGATCTTCGGCGTTCAGCACCGTGCAGTCGGCGTAGAACCGACTGAAGGAATTGGCTACGAGGTACGCCCGCTCGGCGATCTCGAACGGCTCGAGCTGCCGGACTGCCTCCGCCAGGGAATGCGGATACCAGAGGCACTCCATGACCACCGCCCGCTCCGAGGGATGGCTGATCGAGATTGTGGCAGATGGAACGATGCCGGCCGCGGCGGCCTTGTCCAGGATCGAGCATATCCGGGAATAGGCATACTGCAGGTACGGCCCCGTCTTGCCCTCGAAAGAGATCATCTTGTCGAGATCGAACACATAGCCCGTCTTCCGCGGCGTGGAGAGGTCGGCGAACTTCAGCGCGCCGATGCCCACCACCTCCGCGGCTGCGGGTTCCGTGACCTTCTCCGCGGCCTTGGCGAGCGTCGTCCGCATCATCGAGCCGAGCGTCGCGGGAGTGCCCTGCCGGGTCTTGAACGGCTTCCCGTCGCTTCCCCGGACGGTGCCGAAGGTGGCGTGCCGCAGCTCGACGCCGTCGGCATAGCCCGCCGTCCGCGCGGCCGAGAACACGCTTCCGATGTGGAGCGCCTGTCGGTCGTCGGTGCAGTAGACGATCTGCTGCGCGCCGATGTCCCGCACCCGGTGCCGGAGCGTTGCCAGATCCGTGGTGCCATAGAGGGCGGCACCATCGCTCTTCCGAAGAAGCAGCGGCGGAACGTTGTCGGGTAGACCCTCACCGGAGACGTCGATCACCAGCGCGCCGTCGCTTTCCCGGGCAAGCCCCCGCGACGTCAGGTCGTCGAGCATGGGTGCGACCTCTGAATGCGCGTCGCTCTCGCCGAGGAACAGGTCGAAATGCGCTCCGAGCTGTTCGGACGTGGAGCCGATCGCCTTCAGCGAGACGTCCCGCATCCGCTTCCACGTCTCCGTTAGAACGGGATCGCCGTCCTGAAGCATGGTCGTGAGCTGCCGCGCGGTCGCAAGAGCGCTCACGTCCTCGTCGCACAGCGCATTGCCGACCCTGTAGATGGATCCGAGTCCGTAGATTGTCATCCCGGCGCTCGCATCGCATGCGGCGGGATCGATGAACGGCACCGGATCGCCGGAATCCCATCCGAGCTCATGTGCCAGCCCCAGCAGCAGCTTGCCCATCTGCAGGCCCCAGTCGCCGAGGTGGATGTCCGAGACGACGTCGTGGCCGATCTCGGCCAGGATCCGCCGCAGGCTCTCGCCGATGACGAATGACCGCAGGTGCCCGACATGCAGCGCCTTGGCGACGTTGGGGCCGCCGAAGTCGATCACGGTCTTCAGCGACGCGACCTTCTCGGCGCCCAGGGACGGATCGGCCAGCATCGCCGTCGCTTCGGCGGCTACCGCCTCGTTGGTGAGCTTGAAGTTCACGAAGCCGGGGCCGGCCACCGATACTTCGGAGAAGACTGCGGACTGCGCGGTTCCGGCGACGGCGGAGGCCAGCTCCCGCGGGTTCTTGCCCGCAGCTTTGGCGAGCCGCATGATGTCGTTGCACTGGAGATCGCCGAACTCCGGCTTGGTCGCCCGGACGATGGATGGGACGGCGTCGAGGCCATTCAGTTCATATGAGGATGCGAGTGCGGCAAGCGCGGCCGATTTCACGGACATGGATCATTCCTTCGGATTGCATGGATATGGGTTCGCGGAAGCGTTGGAAGCTTCAGCGTCGCCTTCGTGCAATCTTTGGAAGGATATTCTTCATGTCGGGCCTTTCGCGTTGGTTCCATACATAGACGGTCCCATGGCCGCATGCAATCCTTGGAGGAGACGGAATTCTTCGACGGGAATCCTTTGATGCAGGTCTTCGCCTACGGCTCACTGATGTGGCGGCCCGGCTTCGTGCCGAAAGCCGCCGTCCGCGCCACCGCCATCGGCTGGAGCCGCAGGTGGTGCGTCGGGTCGACCGTGCATCGCGGAACTCGGGACAATCCGGGAGTGGTGCTCGGCCTCGTCGAGGGCGGCTCATGCGCCGGACTGCTCTATTCGGTCGAGTCCTGCGAGTGCAGCAGGGTCGCCGAATACCTCGAGCTGCGCGAGATGGCCGAGGTCGGATATTCCCCGTCGGTCATCGACGTCGAAACCTTGGGTGGCCGGACAAGGGCACTGACCTACGTCTCCGAGCGCAGGCATCGGCTGGCGCATAATCCCGAACGGGTTCGGGAACGGATACTGTCCGCGCGCGGTGTCTCTGGGTCGAACGCCGACTACGCCATACGCACATTCGACGCGGTGCGGGAGCTGGGAGCCGGACTGGACGAACCCGAGACGGGACTCCCGATCGAAATCCTGTCGACCATCTGGAAATCAGGCGTTATAAGGGCCGCAACCGAGATGAACAGCGTGGAGCGCACGCAGGCGGCCGAATTGGCCTGAGCCTGGCAGCTCCCGCAAGGGAGCAAGATGCCGTACAAGCCGAAGTCGATGGACAACAGACGCAAGGCCAGAAGAAATCTGGAGCGCCTCATGAAGGAGATCGAAACGGTTCCCCGATCCGACAACATGGGGATGGAGGCGATCTCCGGGGTCGCAAAGGCCTCCCAGTACTTCATGCGGCTCGAGAACGTCATCGAAGTCCACATCTACTCCGAGGGGCCTGAACGCTGGTATGCGGATCTCTGCTTCAAGGACGTTCCTCCTGGCTACTCCAACGTCATAGGAACTCCGGTCAAGTCCCCCGTCCGCACCCATGAGGAGGCGACCGACTTCGCCAAGGCGATGCTCCTCATGCTGAGGGACAGCGCTCCGCCGGAGAAAAGGCCCGACGAGATCGTCTTCCCGTTCGACAGCGTGGATCTCACCATTCCCGAGGAGATGTACCAGCACCTGGTCTCGCTCAGGGAGGAGATGAAGCAGGATTTCTCCAATGAGTACATTACCGACCTCATGGAGCGCGCACGCACACGGATCGGCGGGAAGATCACTGCGGACAGGTTCAATTCCGCCGAGCAAGACGACAAGATCTTCGTGCTGATGGCCGCGACCATGTGCTCGCTCGCGGGCAACATCCGCTGGCCGAACTACGTCTACGACGAGGAGACCGACAGGGATTCACGAGGCATTCTCTACCCGGAAGACATGTCGGAAGAAGATCTCAAGAAGACCTTTCCGTGGCGGTCGTGACCACCCGGATCACGGGTTTATGCGCATTTCCTGCGCGCCGTCGAGATATCCCCTGAACGCCGCCATCTCCAGCACGTTTCGGATGTTGAAGAATGGGATTCCGAATTCGCGGCAGACCCTCATGCCGAGGGCGCTTCCGCCCATGTCATCGATGCCGGCCGGACTCCACACGAGGCTGAACTGCACGGGACGGTCGACGGAGGGGCCAAGGTGGATCATCACGTTGCGTGCGTGGACGGCGCGCGTGCGGTCATCGCAGAGGTGCCATGCGCCATGGTTGCGCTCGGCGATCTCGTAGGCCGCCGCTGGCGGAACGGCCTTGTCCGAAATGATTTCCTGCGCCCCCGGATGGCTACTGCGGAAGAGGCGGTCGACGCCCTTGGCCTTCGCAGTGCGGAGGATACCTCCACGTCCGGATAGCTCCGCCGCGAGCGCCGCAATCACCTCTGCCGCCTCCGGCTCGGGTTCGCGGGATCCAACGCCGCTGTAGTAGAATGCTTCCGGTTCCATCGCCCTGCCTCAGGTTCAGCTCGTTTCGGCTAGAAGCATGAGGGCGATCGTCCGGCGGTTCAAGTCAGGCGACGACCGCGGTCATTTCCTCGTTCATGATGGCGAGTATCTCGCCCAGCGCCTTTTGGAAGGCAACGATGCACGCGGGATCGAACTGCTCGTCAGCCCGCCCGACGATGTACTCGATGGCCTGCTCCGACGACCATGCCTCCTTGTATGGCCGGATCGTTGTCAGGGCGTCGAACGTGTCGGCGACTGCGACGATCCTCGCCGACAGGGGAATTTCTGTGCCTGAAGCGCTGTTCGGATAGCCCTTGCCGTTCCAGTACTCGTGATGATGCTCGGCGATCTCCGCCGCCAGTCTCAGGAGAGCCGACTTGGATTCGCTGAGTATCTGGCTGCCGATCACCGTATGCTTCTGCATGATGGCGAATTCCGCATCGGTCAGAGGCCCGGCCTTGAGCAGGACTGAATCCGGTATGGCGACCTTGCCGATGTCATGCATCGGTGATGCAAGCCGGATATCGGCGCAGATCTCGTCGCACAGCCCCATATGGCGGGCGATCGCTTCGGAATAGGCTCCGACGCGCCGTGTGTGGGCGCCGAGTTCGGCGTCCTTGTAGTCGGCTGCGAGGGAAAGACGGTCCACGATCTCGATGTCGCGGTCGCGCACCTCCGCGAGAGCCTTGTCCACCTCCGATCGAAGCCATGAAGCTTTGTCGGAAAGCTTGCGATTGGCGGCCCGCAACTCGTCCGAAATCGCCTCAAGCTCGACGCCTGCCTGCCCCATCTCCCGCAACTGCCTGCGCAGGAGGAAGACAAGCACCGTGACGCTGACGACAAGCAGCGAGACCACGATGCCTGTCCTGAGCTGGGCCTCGAAGATCGTCATGCGGGCCTCGGCCCGCGAGGACTGTACGCGGGTGACGGTCAGGGCGAGAAGATCGGTGGTCGCATCGAGGAGGCCGTTCACCTCGCTGCGCATTCTCTCGAGATCAGGGACGGATGGTTTGTCTCCGTTCGCGATTCCGTCGAAGATCGGCGTGTTGTCAGCGACCCATCTTCTGACAACGCCAATCTCCGTGGAAACCTTGTCGGCAAGATAATCACGCCCGAAGATCGAGCCGTTCATGACATCGACCTGCGAATACAGAATGTCGAAGCTTTCCGAGATCTCCTGCAACTTGGTTTCGCCAACGTCGCCGGTTGCAGTGGACAGGGCGATGGCCTCGTGGAGCCTGCGGGCGGCGCGGTCGAGCTGGTTGGCATGCCACAGGGCATCCTCACGGATACTGTCCTGGTAAAGGGCGTACCGCTGAACGGAATGCGCGAACAGATAAATGAGTCCTACCAGGAGGACGATACAGAAGCCCTGGAGGATCGTCGCAGCGGTGCGTGCCTTGCGCAGGCTCTCCCCGCGCTTCTGTATCTCTCTGTCCAACTACTTGATCTCGATCTCATCGATCTGCCAGACCGAGCGGTTGAAGTACTTCTCATTGTAGAGATCCCGGTTGCGGTCGAACGGGTAGATGAGGAACATCGGCCCCTTGTCGCGGACCGACATGAGCTTCCCGTTCATGCGCGTGGCGAGGATCGTATCCATCTCCGCGTCCTCGAAAGGAACCTCCGCGGAGTAGTCGTTGATGGCAGAGATCCTCATGCTTTCGCCCGTCGCGCCCGCGGCCTTGAGCACGGCCCTAAGGAATGGGCCGGAAAAAGTCGTCCGCTCCTTGATCCAGGGCGTGTCGACAGAGGCCTCGCGACCAGCGAGCGACTCGAGCATCTCCAGATCGAACTGGGCCGTGTCGCCGACGTTCGGATGCTCGAGATGCTTCCCGTGGATGGTCAGGACGACTTTCCCCTTGGGAGTCTCCAGAGCCTGCGCCGCGATCGGGACAAGCGCCGCCAATGCTGCGACTAACGAGGCCAGCAGATGGTACTTCATGCATTCTCCGGACAAGTCGACGCGCGGCATGCTTTCCAGCCGGGCGTACTATTCGTATCTTCTAATGTGGCCGCTCGTACTATCTTTTCGCCGCGGGAGTCAATGCGCAGAAGGACTGAATCAGTACGCTTTGGTTAATTTCGTTGACATCGAAGGCTTCCTTGAATGCCAGAATGGTGCTGACCTTCCGCCAGAATTCAATCCTTCGGCGCGGCGGCGCACCCGCTAGTTGGGAAGAGCCCCCACATGCCGGGTGATCGCGGGGGCGAGAAAGACGATGGCCGAAAGCCTCGAAGTCGGCATCACAGCATCGGTGTGGCTGCCCTTGTCGTTCTCGGGGCCAAGTATCACGCCCTTGCCGACGAATGGCTGGTGCGCCCCGACGTCGAATGCGAAGGCCCGTTCGCCCTCGTCGGATCCCTGAAGCGCGTCCTGCGCCTTGATCAGCCCCTCTTCGTCCACGTAGAGCGTGTCCCCGGTCTCAAAGCGATGCGCGATCTGAAGCATGTCACATCCCAGAAGCTCCGTGATGGACGCGGCGGAGCCGTCTATGTCGGTTTCCAGTACCGATCTGTTGAAGGGATCTATGATGATCGCGCGCATTGATGTCCGTCCGATTGGGTAAAAATACGGACGGACCTTTAACGTCATGGTAACCTTTTGCCAAGGTCTTCATTGACAGCATCTGTGGACCATCTAAAACCGAGCGTGAACAAGGAGTATTCCGATGATGGATGCAGACATATCCGCCGAGATAGCCCGCGAGACCAAGCGCCGCGAAGCGGTTGCTGAAGCTGCGCGTGTCGCCGCTTCCGAAGTTGGCGCCCTCAACGGCCCCGACAAGGACTTCTGCGAGCTGACCTACATCCTCGGTGCGATGCAGGAAGCCAACCTGGCTTTCGAAGCCCGCGCCTAAGTTTCAGCCCACACGGGTTCACACCGACGAATCCTCCGGTCACAATGTGACGACGGAGGATTTTTCATGTCTGCAATCTGCATAGCACGGGTAGTGCACGGTTCGAGGCTCTTCGGAACCAGCCACGCTGGATCCGACACCGACATGAAGTCCGTCTGGCTTCCGTCCGCACGCGACATTCTGCTGGGCCGCACGGACTGGACGGTCTTCGACAGCGATCAGTCCCGCAGGAACACGTCCGATGACGTGGACGACGAGCAGCATGACCTGATCCGGTATCTGAAGCTGGTTTCCGAAGGTCACCCCGTCGCGGTCGAGATGCTGTTCGCGCCCGAAGGCGCGCACGTGGAGGAGCCGCACGACATCTGGCGGATGATGACGGATCTCGCGCCGATGATCGTGCCTGCATCGGTGTCCAAGTTCATGGGATTCATCGAGGAGCAGTCGGCGCAGTTCGGGATCGGCGGCGAGCGGATCACCGCTGTCCAGACGGCGATGGAGGCCCTCGAGGCCGCAAAGCTCCGCAGCCCCAGGGCGACGGTCGGCGACGTGGCGCAGGAGGCGGTGGATGCGGCCTCGTCTCCTCACGTCAGGATCGATGTGAAAGCCGACGGCCGCCAGTTTCTCCTGATCGCCGGCCGGAGCACGCCGTTCGAGAACAAGATCACGGTGGCCCACAAGCTTGCGTGGATGCTGATCGAATCCTTCCATGCGAGGGCCAGGAAACTCGCAGCCGGAGACAAGCGGAACTGGCAGGCGGTGTCGCACGCAGTCCGCCTTGCCGAGGAGGCCCTCGAGCTGTCCACCAGCGGCCGCATCACCTTCCCGCGCCCCAACGCGGACGAGCTCATCGAGATCAGGCACGGGCGGGTGGACGCGGCGGATGTGGTCGCGAAAATGGAGCACCTGATCCCCGCGGTCGGCAGGGCTGCGCGCACAAGTCCGCTGAATGCCATTCCGGACGCGGAAGCGATGGAGGATCTCGTGGTCGACGCCTATGGCGGGCAGGTTATCCGCCAGGATCACGCCACGAACTTGAACCTTTCATGCGGTTGACCAACGGTAGGCTAAGAGGAGCCAAACGAGTTAACACATGGAATATGATCTTTCAGAGGGGTTCGAACCCGTTGCGGATGATGCAAGCAAACTTGCGTCCGTGATCGACGCTTGCCTTTCGACAGGCAGGATGGACGACATGATCCGTCGGTTCTCGGATTCCCTAGGATTCCGGCAGTACAAGCCGGCGACGGCCATTCATGAGCTTGCCATCGCCGAGGCCGCCGTGACCAAGTTCCTGGTGACGGGGTCCGAATTCTTTGCCGCCGACCACATCGAGGACACCCTGGACAAGGCGGAGGAGATTGCCGACCTCGCCAGCCAGATCCGCAACGCCGATTTCTTCGATGCCCTGGTCAAGGCGACGTCCGCGGTCGTGCGCGAACGGTTCCCCCATGTCTCCCCTCTCCGGCTGGAGAACCTGACATCCGAACGGGTGCTCGACCGCACGATCGACATGGTTCATGCCGCCGACGAATCGAAGCCATTGGACATGCTCAGGGGCGTGAAGTTCGTCTTCTGCTTCGTGCCGGGAATCGATGCGGCCGACAGCCTCGAGGAGACGATGACCAGCCACTGGTCCGACGAGTCCTCCTCCCTCACGATCCGACCCGACATGGTCTTCGCCCGGTTCCTCAAGCTCGCAGGCGTGAGCCGCGACCAGTGGCTGGATGCCGTCGAGGAAGTCTGCGGAGTAGACCTCCGGGAAGATCCGGCACATGGTGCCCCGGCCTGGATGTGGGAACGCACCGAGGCCTGGCGCAGGTTCAATCCGCCGCACGAGGCCGGGCAGAAGCCGATCACCGATGTCAGGGCGCTCGTTGAAGCCGTCGACAACGTGCCTTCGGGATTTACGCCCAGCATATCCTTCTCCGCCGACGCGCAGGCGCTCATGAGCAGAGACTGGAACCGCCCGCTGACGGTCAAGGGCGGGGTGATCGGTCTCTCCGACCTTATCCATGGGTCAGGCGATCCTCTCCGCTTCGATGGTGCTGTCACGATCGCCGCCGAACGCGAGGATTTCGTCCTTTCAGCAAACCTGCCGAACCCGGTCGAGCAGGCCTACGGAATTCACGCATCGGCCTTCCAGTCGCAGTTGAAGGATGGAAAGGGCGTGCGCCTCACCAGCGACGAATCGCGCTGGAGCGTGTTTTCCGAAAGAGACCGATCCGTAGCCTGATCCCCGGCAGCCGTTCGGATCAGTCGACGGCCCTGATCGGCATGTCGTCGTCAGGATCGCTGCTCTTCATCGAAAGCGTGCCCCTGGCGCGTTCGCGGTGCTCAGGCTTTATGTGGGTGGTCACCAGCGCGAGAACCGCCGTCAGCACGGTGATGTCGTCCGTAAAGCCGAGACCCGCGAAGATGTCGGGGATCACGTCGGTGGGAAGAACGAGATAGGCGAGCGCACCGATGATCGAGGCCTTCACCTTCGAGGGCGTGGATGCATCCATCGCGCAATACCACAT
>RCUP01000530.1_pt1 | contig 27751 bp, 24 predicted proteins | sample 2166341 | NCBI WGS metagenome assembly RCUP01 (sample SAMN09932325, study PRJNA488358) | compost metagenome | isolation source: compost soil in succinonitrile-enriched | place: Germany: Experimental Botanical Garden | reverse complement strand
ATGCTGGTGCTGTCGGAGGTGGCGATCAAGCTGGAAGACCACGCTAAGGTGCTGGACAAAGAGTTCAACAACGTGGCTGACATCATTGATGCTGGTCCGTGTGGTTACGCTCAAGCAGCTTCGTACCTGCGTCCAACCATCAACTTCGGTGCGGCTGGTCTGTCGGGTTACTACCTCGGTGTGCTCGACGACATCTACCGTTTCACCGCTGACGATATGATCTCTCCTTCACAGAAGCTGTGCGTCCTGGGTAGTTACTACGCCAAGTCGATTGTCGACCTCGTTGAAGAGTCCCTGTTCCTTTACAAAGATTGACACTGGAGTAGCCTATGCTTCTTTACCCCATGTGGTATCGTGCGTTTGGTGTGCGTCGCCTACCAAACTTCACGGCACCCATCACGTACGGGATCGGTAAGTTAGCGCTCCCTCAAGGGGCGGTGATCAACTACTTTCCCGAAGACACCGTAAACTTTGGTATTGGCATTGATGACCCTTTGGTCAAACGTGCTGAGAAGATTGTTTACATTGAACACATCACTGAGCTGAAGTCTGAAATCGGTAATCCGCGTCAGACTCCGTTTGTGGTGGGTAAGCCTCTGCGTGACTACCAGCGTAAAACACGCTCGAAGTTCCGCCCTCTGTTAAACCCAGCGTCGGCATTCGGTAACCCTCGGATTTGGGTGTGTGAGAACTTTGCACCACTCCAGTTCGTGAAGCGTTACACCACCAGCTTCTTCGCTAACTACTATCGCTGGATCAACATCCGGGTCACGATGTGGAAGCGTATCAACGAGCTGGCAGCCGAGTACCCTGAGCGTCATCAGTTCGTACGGATCACTCTGCCGGATATGCTTCCGGCCTTTACTGCTCTGCGGTTAGCGGAACGTCGTATTGACCGTACCAGTCTGACTAAGCTGCGTGGTAATGAGTCCTTCAACATTCTGGACATGTTCCAGTGGTTGGGTGATAACCGTGCTGAGTCACCGTTGAATCACGTTGAGACTCAGAACCTTGAGAAGATCAACGTCATCTTCCAGAGTCAGGACAAATGGTTCTGTGTGAACTTAGGGCTGTTGAACTCGTGGCGTACGTCTGTCGATGCCGATGGTAAGAAGACCGCTGGTGTCGATCCTCTGGTACTACAAAAGCGATTCCTCAAGTCTTTGATCACTCTGCAAGAATCCCACACGATCTTGGAGATGGAAGAAGAGCCTGAGCAAACCGACGACGAGGAAGGTCTGATTCCTGAAGACCCAGAGAACGACAAAGGCCAGACCACTGTTGAGAAACGGTTGGATGAATCTGGTCCTGAAGTGACTGGGGTGGATGAAGACTACATCAGTGACATCGACTTCAAAGAAGAGCAAGAGCGTCACCTCAAGGAAGACTTGGAGGAAGCTCGGAAGGCTGGTGAACTGGATGACGAGATCGACAAAGACTTAGAGTCTCTCGATCAGGTTAACGATGCGGTTGAAGAAACTGCACTGGAAACCAGCGTACCTTCATTGGTGAAAGTCGGTGGTGAGCGTAAGCCTCTGGACCAGGGGATTGTAGACAAGGCTAACGAGTTAGCTGAGTCGGGGATGATGTCTGCGTCTGAATATCGTCGACTGATGAAGTTGGCGAACTCTTACAAAGAGATCAAGAACCCTTACGGTCCTGGTATGTTGGCTGACCATCTGGTGATCACACCAGAGTCGCTGAAGATGACCAGCAAGAACACGATCCCTGACAACAAGCTCGTCTTCGACAAGTCGATGTTGCAGTCTTCGTTGCTGGAGTTCGACAAGCGTTACATTGAAGAGATCATGCCTAAGGACGTGGTCAACTCAGTGATGGCATTGCAGAACGCTGGTATTGCAGTCACGGCGTATGAGGTCGAGGAAGTCGAAGACGTTCTTAACCACTACGAGATCCACACCATCAAACTGACTCCGTCCACCGGGGCCAGTTCGACGATTCGTTTCAAAATTCCAAAGGTAGATCCCGATGGTTCTTATCTGGCAAACGGCGTACGGTATAGCCTACGCAAGCAGCGTGGTGATGTCCCGATCCGCAAGGTTTCTCCGACGCGTGTCGCTCTCACTAGCTATTACGGCAAGGTCTTCGTTGATCGAAGCGAACGGGCTGTAAACAACTATCCAGGCTGGCTGTGCAACAAGATCGCAGCGATTGGTCTGGACCCGAAAGACAACCGCGTAACTGACCTCAAACCGTCTAACGTGTTTGACCATCTGTTGCCGGTGCCTAAACTCTACAGTGTGTTGGCTCACCGTTTCCGTCGTTTCAAAGCGATGGGGATTGACTTCTTCCTGGAGTACACCCACCGGGAGAAAGAGTTCGGCGAGAAGGCTGTCCGAGCTGCTGAAGAGAAAGGCTTAGTGGTAATTGGTAAGAAAGGTAACGAGCTGGTGCTGGTTGACCAATTCGATACTCTATACGTTCAGAAGGCTCGTGGACTCGATCCGTTGGGCAAGCTGGAAGAGCTGCTGGAGTTAGATACTACCAATGCTCCAATGGAGATGGCGGAGATCAAGATCTTCAACAAAGCCATTCCGCTGGGTGTTGCACTGGGTTACTACTTCGGTCTGGAACGTGTGATCAAGTCGCTCAAGCCTTCGGTGTTCCGTCGGCAACAAGCGGGTGAACGTTTGAAGTTGTCTGACGGCGAATACACTGTTCGCTTTAACGACGAGACGTTGATCTTCCACCGTGACGACAAAGTGGTTGCATTGCTGATGGAAGGTTTCAACACCTACGCCAAAGTGATCAAGCACCACAGCGTCTACGACTTTGATCGCAAGGACGTGTACCTGAGTGTACTGGAAGCCAACAAGATTGGTGTGCGCTACTTGCGTGAACTCGATCTGTTGCGTGACTTGTTCGTTGACCCTATCACCTACGACTTGCTCGTAGAGATGAAAGAACCCACGGAATGGGAAGGTCTGTTAGTTCGGGCAACTGAACTGTTGATTACAGACTGGGCACCTTCTGAGACCGACATGGAGTACATGCGGATCAAAGGTTACGAACGTGTGGCTGGTGCGGTGTATGCTGAGATGGTTCGTTCTGCTCGGATGCAGAATGCTCGTCGCGGTAGCTCTGGTAACAAAGTCGAGATGGCGCCTCACGCAATCTGGCAAGCTATTCAGGAAGACCCGTCGAAAGGTCTGGTGGAAGAGTCGAACCCGATTGAATGTCTGCGGACTCAGGAAGCTGTGACGTTTGGTGGTGTCGGTGGTCGTTCCCGTCGTTCGATGGTAAAACGTAGCCGTGTATTCCATCCTAACGACATGGGTGTAATCTCTGAATCCACAGTGGACTCGGGTGACGTAGCAATCTCCACGTTCCTGACTGCTGACCCGAACTTCAACTCCCTGCGTGGTTTGAGTCGTCGGTATGCTCCAGGTGAAGACGGTCCTACCAAGTTGATCTCGACCGCTGCGTTGGTGTCTCCTTGTGCTGACCGCGATGACCCGAAACGGGTTAACTTCATCGGTATCCAACATCACTCCTCGATGTTTGCAGAAGGCTACGAAGTACAAGCAGTACAAACCGGTTATGGTGACGTGATCCCTCACCGGGTTAACGACCTCTTCGCTTACACGGCGAAAGGGGATGGTGTTGTGGTGGCTGTCAGTGACACGGCTATTACAGTCGAGTACAAAGACGGTACACAACGGAGTGTAGAACTGGGTCGTCGTTTTGGTACGGTGGCTGGTAAGACATTCCCGCACCAAGTGGTCACTGGGATGAAGGTTGGGCAGAAGTTCAAAGCGGGGGACGTGATCTCTTACAACTCCCACTACTTCAAGCCTAGCTCGTTGAACCCTACTCAGGTTTCGATGAAGACTGGTATCACTGTACGTACGGCAATCGTTGAATGTTCCGATACACTGGAAGACTCCTCGGTTATCTCTGAGCGTGTTGCTAAGCTGATGGCTACCTCGATCACGGAACCTCGTGACTTGGTCCTGACGTTTGACCAGAAGATTCACGGTCTGGTTACTAAGGGGCAAACGGTCGAGAGTGAGGATATTTTATGTACTATCGAAGACGCCGTAACGGCTAACACCGATTTGTTCGATGAAGATTCGATCGACACCCTGCGTCTGCTCGGGAGCCCAACTCCTAAAGCGAAGTACAACGGCGTCGTGGAACGAATCGAGGTGTTCTACAATGGTGATAAAGAAGACATGTCGCCAAGTCTTCGTGCCATTGCTGATCTGGGAGACAAAGAGCGGGCTAAAGTCCAAAAGGCTTTGAACCGTAAGCAGTTGACTGGTAGCGTGGATGGGGCCCTGCGTGTTGCGGGTAACCCACTCAACATGGACTCGTTGCTGATCCGCGTTTACATCACCACCAAGGTTGGTACGGGTGTGGGTGATAAAGGCGTATTCGCTAACCAGCTTAAAACCATCATCGGGCGAGTGATGGCAGGTGTGAACCGGACTGAGTCTGGTTTGGATCTGGATGCACTGTTCTCCTACACCAGTATCTCGAACCGTATCGTACTGTCCCCTGAGTTGATTGGCACGACAACCACGTTGTTGAAAGTGTTGAGCAAGCGGGTAGTTGAGGCGTACAGAAAAGGTTGAATTTGGGGAGACCTCGTGTCTCCCCGTCGTTAACTCTCAAGACGGGATTCCGTTATGTCAAATGCAAACGAACAAAACTTGGTCGTGTTAGGCAACGCCATCGAGCTGTCGACTAACCTGATCATGGCTGTAGCCGGTGAGGCTGTGTCCAACACCGTCGGGGGCAAGAAGATTCCTCCTGCCACTATGAAGGCTGCTGTTGCAGCTACCATCCAACGCAAGCTGACTAAAGAACACGGGGTAGTGTAACCATGTTGAACTACAACTCCCTCACTGCTGCGGCTAGCTTGGCTGACAAGTTGGCTGGCAAAGGCATCGCTCTGCGTGCGATCGAAGGTACACCACTGGCTACGTTGATTCGTGCCGGTTATCTCCCGAACCCAGATAGTGGGACTTTGGAGATGTCGGTAGAAGAGCGCATCATGTTTGGTGCCTCCTCGAAGAACGCCGGTGGCATCGTTGAACACGACATGGTCATGGACGAAGTACTCGATGTCCTGAAGAAGACCGTTTCGTGGAACATGGACTTGGCTCGCAACCAGGTTAACCCATGCGTCCAATCGGCTATGGAGTTCGTCAACCAGTACGTTGATGACGCCATGACTCTGAAGAACACTGCCTTGTCGATCAAGGAAGATACCTTCAACCCGATCTGGGACAGTCACTACCTGCACGGTATGGTGGAACGCTTCAACGAGACCCCTGTTAAGGACGTCCGTCTGAGCATCGCCGTTCCAATGCCTGACGGTATCGCTTCGCCAATGGCGTTGATCGAAACCGGTATCGCTCGTTTCAACTCCGAACTGGAAAGCTTCATCGCTGACCAGGCGCCGGATCTCGTACAGTCGATCTATAACAAGATCTTCGTATCCCGTGGCGAGGACTACCAGCCTTCTCTGCTGGCTCACCTGAACCACCTGTACGTGGAACCGAACCAGATCCTGCTGATCCACCTGATGGCTGCTCGTTTGCTCGACCAGACTCCTGAAGGTGTGCGTGCTGGCGCTGCCGAGTACAAAGAGTACATCGCCGAGATCATGGCCCAATCGGGTCGTGCTGTTGTCCGTGCTCTGGAGCGTCGTGAGTCCAGCGCTAAGCGTAAGACTCTGATCAACGATTGGTCCCAGTACCGCGAAGACGACATCGGTATCACTCCGATTCAGATCCGCGTGAACTCCGACATCTACCACAAGTTCCTGGAAGCTGGTGGTACGCCGGAAGTGCTGTTCGGTGCATTCGTGTCTGACCGTAACTACAGCTTCGATATGTTGCTGGAGCGTAAGGAGCAGTACATCAAGGTTTGGCAATCGCAAGAACGTGTGATGGCTACCAACCTGCGTCTGCAAAAGGCCAACCACTTCCAGACCGGCCTGGTACGTGCTGTCGAGAAACAGATCGCTGATCTGCCCGATGACCTGTTGGTCACCGAGCGTCCGATCTACATCCGCGCTCTGCACGCCTACGTGAAAGAGATGCCGAACAACTGGTACGAGGACAACCTGTATCTCACCTTGCGTAAGGTGATCTGCAACGTGATGTTCCCACACACCAACGCCTTCGACATCCTCAGCACCATGGACGTAGTAGCCCTGGAGAACCCAGAGCTGGAAATCCGTGAAGTAGGTCTGCTGGCCCTGATCGAGTTCATCCCTACTTGGGTTGCTACTCTGATCACCGTTGATAGCCCGACCAACTAAGAGGTAAAGTATGGACCCGAAGAAGCTTAAGCGTGATGCTTCCAAGGTTCATGCGCATCTGAAGGAAATGGAAGACGGGACGTTGGTAACGACTAAGGGGTGTAAGATTTATATCCCTGCCCGTTTTTCTGAACAACAGATGGCGTTCTTAGGCACCGAGACTAGCATCTCCGGTATCTTTGCAATCACAGTCGACGACACTTACTTCGGTGTGTCGTTGGCTAACGCCATGATGCGTATTGAACCCACCATCACCAACTATATCAAGATCGAGGACGAAGACTACATCGAGTTCGTATTCGAGCCCGGTAGTGTGGTGATTGCCAACATCAACCTGCTGAAGACCGACACCTTTATCTACCGGATCTATTCCGAGCTGTTAGGTAAAGGACACGTACCTTGGTTCATGGGTTACCAAGAACTGGGTAGGGTCTTTGAAAGTGCTCGTCACCACGCAGGGGTTTCGGTGGGTGCTAACCACGCCATCGTGGAGATGATTGTTGCTGCTATCAGTCGTCTGGCTGATGATCGTACTCAGTTCTATCGGCACAAAGTTAAGACCGAGAAAGACTTGGCTACGTTCCCTCCGTTCTTTATTCCGCTGCGAAGCGTAACGTACGGTGCTTCAAACACCACTGCAAAACTGGTGGGTGCGTACTGGGAGGAAGGTTTGACTTCAGCACTGGTTAACCCTTCTGATACCGTAGAACCCATCGAAGGACTCTTGAGAAGGTAAGTGCTATGGAACGTGTGAGTTATGGTTGTGTCGCGTTGCTCGGCACCAACAAAGTAGGGAAGTTGACTCCTGATAGCGACGGCTACTACGAGCTGGTGCTGGGTGGGTTGGACACTTACAACAGTGGTGGTGCTTTCTACCCCATGAATTCGGCTAAGTCATTGTTCGAGCAATCGTCGAACCTGATGCGTCGGATTGAGACCGGTGCTTGCCGTGGCGAGTATGGTCACCCGAAACAATTGCCTAACCAAGACATGCGCAGCTTCTTGCGTCGTGTGTCGACTATCTACGAAGACAACGTATGTTGCCACTTCAAGGACGTCCGGTTAGAACAGAACGCGATCAAAGACAAGTCGGGTAATCGCGTCGTAGCTGTAATCGGTCATGTCAAGCCTAGCGGTCCGAAAGGTCAAGCCCTGGGTGAGTCCCTCGAGAACCCGAATGAGAGCGTGTGCTTCTCTGTACGGTCTTTGACGGATGACAAGATCGAAGGCGGTCGTCTGGTTAAACACATTCGTACCATCGTGACTTGGGACTACGTGAACGAGCCGGGTATTGACATTGCACGTAAGTGGAATGCTCCTGGTCTGGAATCGTTCCAAGAAACCGAGTTCACCCGTGACCACGTCGAAGGACTGGACATCGGTGTAGGTGCTGGTGTGTCGATGGAATCCAATGGCGGTGTTAGCGCCAAGACGATCTTTGTCGACTTCGGTTGGAAGAAGACTGGTTCTGCTGGTTTGGTGTTGCCACCTTCAGCCCGCTGGTAAGGGGACTGAGATGAGCGAGACTGAACAGGCACAAGCCTACATCGATTCCTTCAAGAACGGTGTGGGTAAGAACTGCAAGGTAGTGTCGCCAGAAGAGTTGGGTCAGGAGTTTCTGTATCACATCTCTATCAACCCTGGGATCAAGAAGTTCGTTCCACAGTTGACACAGCGTTCTGCCAAACACGAGGACCGTTCGGTTCCACGGGTTAGCGTAGCGCCAACTATCATTGGTTGCATCAATGGTTATCAACAGGATCGTTACGATTGGGAAGAGGGACGGTATAACAAGAAGTGGCGTGATGGTTGGTACATCTACGGTTTCCGTAATGAGGTATCAGTTAAGCCGTCTGTCAAGATCTTGTTTGACGCTGACTATACCGACGAACGTTGGTTGGTTCCGTACAACGACGAGAAGTGGCAATACCCTGCTGAGATCATCGGCAAGTATTTCTACCGCTCGATCTACGTGCGTCAACTCAACGACAAGTACCAGAAAGCTATCGAGATGTTCTTCGAGGTGAGTAAAGGTGCTGTGGTGCGGTTCAGTGAGGATGTGGTTCTGACTGAGGGTTACTGGACCTTGGAATACGCTCGCTTGGTGCAGGGTTGGAACAAAGGAGAGGTTAGTAATCTCCGAAAGCTCGACTCGACTGAGTGGAAGAAAGTCAAGGGCCAATCAGCAGACCTGTTGTCCCATCAGGAGCCTCCCAGCGCTCGCTGGTGACGTGATCGCATAAGACCCCTAGGGTGTGTATCCCTAGGGGCTTTTATGCCGCTTAAAACGAATCGTGTTAAAAAGAATTTGAAGTATATATTACTTAGGTGATAACTACAAAGTTGTAGAATAGTCTTTTTATCTTTCGGAGGAATTCATGCGTAACTTCTTAAAACATGCTTGGGCTTATACGCTGGAGATTTCCAACGTAGGCTGGTTCCTCCTCCTGACGACACTTGGCTATGTGGTTCTCTCCTTCGTGCTCTGCCAGTACTTACTGTGGGACACTGCTATCATGTTGGCACAGATGGTCTACGTACTCGTGCTCGGCATTGGCTTGTCAATCCTCCACGTAATTAGAAGACAAAGGAAACTCCGTGGCTACCCCAAAAGAAAAGACAGCTATTTCAAAATCCTGATCCTTCGTATTAGAGCAATGAGGAGTTCAGTAAATGACTAATACCGAGAAACCCCCAGAACCAAAACCAGAGCCTACTGAGAAACCAGAAGGCTTTGACTACTGGCCGAAGGTTACTACCCGTCCTGGTGGACGTTGGCGATAGTCGATCCGAAGTAATCTGAGGTATATATTACTCTAGTGCAATACAAGCTAGAATCGTTTGTTGACTATGGAGTCATCATGTCTGCAAGATCAGCTTTAGACATTGCTGACAAGTGTCCCGTTGATGCTTCACTTGATCTCAGCGATCCTGCAATACGGGCTGCGAATGCTGTCCTAGTTGAACTAGGTGGTAGACGCGGATTCGATCAGTGGTTTGACAACATCGACGACGACATCCGAGTGGAGATCGTCAATGATGCTGCTGAAGTAATTGGGTTGGTCTACCCAAAGCCTGTGGAACTCACAGAAGAACAGATCAAAGAAATCGCGATCAAGGCTGCTGACTTTGCTCGCGAAAGTTTCGAGAGAAACCTGAATCGGCCAGTAAAAGATTACTGCGCTCCACAAGGGTATGTAGATACCCACCATAAACTTGCAACACTCATTACCAAGGAAATCGTGCAAATGTCCGACATCAAAAAGAACGTTCTGGATCTGGCTGCCCTCGTCAAAGCTGATCTGACCCTGGGTGAAGCTGGTATCGTTGAAGTCAAGGACGGTCTCTTCGAGCGTACCCTGCCGGAATCGCTGACCCCGGAAACCGTCAAAACCTACCAGAACCACGTCGGTGATCTGGTTGCTGCTACTGCCCTGGCTCTGGGCGAAGTCGGCATCGACGCCTTCAAGGCTGACGAGAAGCTGGAACAACTGAGCGTTGAGTTCGGTTGCGGTTCCGACTCCCTGGCCGGCACCATCCAGCGCTCCAAAGACTACCCTGCTGGCGGCATCCCGAAAGAAGGCGAAACCCGTGATCCGAACGCGGTCGTCACCAAGTACGGCATCATCTCGATGAAGTACGGCGTCAACGCCCATGCCAACAAAGGTTCGCTGAAGAAGGTGCGTGACACCATCAACGAGCGCGCCCGTGAAGCATTGGCCAAAGGCTAAGCAATGACAGAGCGGTAGGGGTCACACCCTACCGCTTTTATGCTGACTCTTTTTTTTTGGGATCAGGTATGGAAATCTACACCATTCAAATGGGACAGTGGAGACGTGCCCGAGATGCCGGTATTGAACTGATCGATACTACATGGCGTAACGGTAATCAAGCGTTCTCACCCAACAAGGACATTGTCCACGGGTACAAGTACTCTGGTCTCACTCAAGAACAATACACCGAGCGTTATCTTGAGATCCTCGAAGGTAAAGTTCTGACTCACACTGAAGAGTGGGAGAGAGTGATTACATTGGATCGCGTCGCTGTGGCCTGTATGTGCCGTGCTGGCGTGTTTTGTCATCGACACCTACTATGGCCTAAGATTGTCTCTTACGGCGCGTGGCGGGGCACTGAGATCGTCTACAAGGGCGAACTGTAAGGATACTGTTGTGGAAACTACCGTTGAGCGATACTTGCAGTTGATAGACTCCGTAATGAATGGTACAGACGACTACGAGTCACTGTGCTTGCGGGGTAAGTCTATTACTGAGCGCAATGAGTTTGTTGGATTGGTACAGGAGTTCAAAAAGGAATCGCTACCTCTACGCATTCACCAAGTGTGTGGTAGCTATCCAGCAGTGGTAGTTTTCTTCCAGTGGTGCTTGGGCTACTCCGACCGATACGCTGGGTTGGTGGAATGTTGGACAGGCTTTGTGGCCTACTCCAAGAAGAACGCGTTTGATTTGAAGTTCCCTCTGAACCGAAGTCTGGTGTTCATGATGCAATTGTTCGAGGGGATCTACAACCGTGTGGTGGAGTACCGTCAGAAACAAGCGGCATAAAGAGAGGGCTTTCGGGCCCCCTCTTTTTTTTTTGCCTTTATGCCGTTTTATTTCGAACGAGCAATCAAACGCGAGATGAAATAGGTGCAGCCGATAGACACATCGTTGAGCACCATGGACATCTGCTTAACCAGGAAGAAGTGTTGGTAACGAATCGAGTCACCAAAACCAATCGCTTGCTTCACTGCTTTCTTGCTAGTGTTGCTTAAGCCATCAACAGCGCCAGCAGCCTGTTTCATGTCATCAACCATGTTCCAGTATGGAGCTGTGTGGATCTTCATACGCTCCACGTAGTCGATGATGATGTCGCAAGCTTCGTCGCACATGTCGAGGTACTTAAGTACGTCGGCGGTTTTGATGTGGACGTCTTTCCAAATCTGACTAGGGTCGAAAGCCAGTTTCAATACTTTGGCCAGTGGGTAGACCAACTCTTTACCCGACATCTCAGCCAAGCGTTCGAAGTCTGCACCGCGACCAGCAGGACGAGGGGCTTTACTGGTCTTCAAAGTGAAGCCAATGTTCTTCATCAGGATCGGACCTTTGTTCAGGTACTTCTGATCGAACAGTTGAGCTGGACGTTTGAGTTTTACGATTTTGCTGACCAGTGTTTCTACGTCTTTGTCCGAACTGATTCGAACGGACTTGAACGTTTGACCGACGGTGTTGGCAGCTTGCTCCAGGCTACGGGAGTAAGGACCAAAGAACCAACGGTAGAATGCCATGTCGTGGGTCAGTTGGGCAAACGGATCGGTTACTACTCGATTGTTTGCGTAGAAGGTCTGTTGAGTCATCAGACCCAAAGCACTACCGGTTTGACGAATCTGGAAGATCTCGTCACCTTTCTCTTTCCACTCTTGACGGTATTCACCGATGCGACGTTTGTGACGCATTGCCAACTTAGCCCGACCACGGAAGAGGATGATCAGACCAGCAAACATCGTCTTGTACTTGTTGACATAAGCCTGGATGATACGTCCCAGGATGTCGGTGAAGGCTTCCATGGCGATGTTGTGGATGTCTTCTGGATTGTAGTCATCCGATTCCAGCGATGGGAGTTCCAGTTGGATACCCATCCGGGAGGAGATACTTTCCAGCGAAGCATACACCATCGCCGCTGTACCTTTACTACACTGACCAGAGTCGATGATGGATTCGACACTAGCCACGAACGTGTCTACGTCTTCAGACAGTGCGTCCAGATTGTCGTCTTGGACAAACGGGTCAACCAGACGGTCTTTGGCTACGACACCTAAAGCATCGTAGTTTTCAATACCGAGAGCCATTTTGCTCTTTGCTGAAGGGGGGCTTTGAAAATATTCATTAAGGGCCATGAAACAACATCCTTAGGAGTTGGGAAGATATGGACTCTAAAGTCCTCATTCAATACGGCATAAAACGGAGGCCCGGAGGCCCCCATTTCACGACCAGACTTAGACGGTGGCGTTAGCCATCTTCTCGATCTGGTTGCCGTAACCATTCTCACCAGCCTGTACGTCGGCGTCGATCTCACGAACGAACGCTTCTTGCAGGTTAGGGTTGGCTCCGGTCAGGGTCATGTTATCCAAGATCTCCTGAGCGAAGTTGTTCACGCCTTCACCGATTTGGGTCAGTGCAGTGAACTCAACGGAATAGTCGGCACCTTGCAGGGCCGCAGTGATGTCACGGTTACCGGAGATCTCCGCAACAGTGCCGGTTGGGCGCATGTTGGTCGACAGCCAGGCAGTGATCACCTTGGTGTGGGTTGGGTCCGGCTCGATGAACAACACCGTCATGCCGGTGTAGTCAGGGAGCAAGTCCGTTGGCTTGTCAGAGTTCTTGACAACGCGCGGGTACTTGGTCTCCGGGTCCATGATCAGGTTCAGTACCCAACCGTTCAGGAAGGAAGCAACGGCTTTACCGTACTTCTCGTTCCAGGTGAACTGTGGAGCAGAACGCTGACGCGTAACGTTGGAGATGTCCTGCTGAACCTCACCAGCACCACCGAATGGGTTTTCGATGTGCTCGACAGTCAGAGTCTGAGACAGACCCTCGATAGTCTTAGGTGCCAGCTCCACCAGGTTCTTCAGAGTGGAGACCCAGTAATCAGGGTTCTCCAGATCTTGGAACCCACGTGGGGCTTCGATGAGGATAGCGATAACGTTACGGCGGACGTAAGCAGCGCTACTTACGTAGGCTGCGTAGTCTGGAGCCACGCCATTTTGACCACCCTTGCGGATGTCGACCATGGCGGAACGACCGTACTGGTTGTACGCTTTGTTGTCAAGGACCGTATCGGCTAAGCGACTCATTGTTGCAGATCCTCTTGACGGCGGGCGATGATAGTGAAGGTGCCGACAGTCATCATGTTGTTACCATACATGGTGATGTTGCAACTCCAGCTATAGCCACGTTGAGTGTCAGCAGCGGTCAGAACAGTTTCAACCTGAATCTGAACGCGGCCATCAAAGCGGCCAGCAGCGGCAGCAGTGATCAGACGGTCACTACGTGCACGGAACTGACCAGGCGTCAGACCGTCGATGCCGGTCAGATCACGCCAGGCGCGGTCTGCGATCTTTTCCAGCTCCACGGCGATAGCCATGTTGAAGAAGCTGTTCAGGATCGAGGAATCGTCATCGTAAACGGTTTGGAACGCTGGGAAGAACAGGCTACGACGGTCGTAGTTCTGTACCCATACCAGGCCGTTGTCCCAGTCCTGCGAACGTACTTCAACCTTCTTGAAGGAAGCGTTTACGTTGCGGAACATGGTAACCTGGTTGGACGGCGAGATGGAGAAGGACTGAGCCGACTTCCAGATGCCGTTACCTGCACCCATGTAGCGGGCAGACTTAGCCGCGAACTCGATGGTCAGCGGGGTCAGTTTGGTCCACTTGGAGTTGATCAGGTAGCCCGAGTGACCGATTACGATAGCACGGCAAACCGGCGTACCGAAGACTTCGGATTCAGGATACATGCGAGCAGCAGTGCGCAAGGAGATCGCGATGCTGGACTCTTCCGATGGGGTGTTCTGCTTCGCCGATACGTCTTGGGTCGACAGTACAACGTACATGTCTTTACGCTTACCCAGAACGGTCAACAGCTTCTTCTTGGTAGTCAAGGTGAAGCCGGTGTCGTAGATGCAGGACTGCGGGTAGATTGCGGTGTCGAGGAAATCGAAACCAGCAACGTCGCCGTAGTTGGATACAGCGGAGGCCACCAAGTTGTCGAAGTTCTCGAAGCTCAGGGTACCGTCTGCACCACCTTTAGCGTAATGAGTGGCCGTTTCCGACATCAGTACGCCACCGGATTGCGGACCTTCAACAACGTACGAGTAGTACGGAACGTTGTTCAGGGTGGTCGCACCGATGAAGTTGAACAGGTGCAGGTCTTCAGGGTCTGCGGAGATCAGGTCGTATTCGGACTCGGTCTCTTGGAACTTGGCCAGGAGCAACTCAATGTTTTCCTGGTAGACGTGCATTTGGTCGATCACACCGATGGTCGGTGGGATGCCATTGATGGCTGGAGCGTTCCAGCTTTGCAGCAGAACGTCATTCGCCGAAACAACGCTGTCAGTACGGGTGTTGATCACACCTTCCTTATAAGCGAAGTCAACGAACTGCTCACCCTGGATGGTCTCTTTGACCAGTGGGGTGCTGAACTCGTCAGGACGTTCCACGAACGCGATGCGGTACAGTTGAGCTTTCGCTTCTTCTGCGGTGACATCATCGATCGGAGTGCTCGACTCAGTAGTCGGAGCAGAAAGGCGTACGCCAACCAGGTTGCCGAAGCCGCCTGGAGAAGAAACCTTGAACGCATGGATCGGGTACATCTGCGACTGAGTGCTGTCTTTCTCGGCAGTGATAGAACCTACCTTAGGATCGAGAGCGCCCAACTCGGTGTCTTCCGGCAACAGCTCTGCGACCCAACGAGCGCGGTGGCCCGAGATCTTAGTCTGCTTCGGAATCTTCACGCTCAGCTCGGAGAGCTTGAACGAGAGGTCCGTGTTACGTTCGTAGTCGGTGACATCGTCAGCAACCGTGTCCAGCCAGAATACCAGGGTGGCAGTCTTGGCGTCGTCTGGAACCAACCGTTGGACCATCATGCTGTTGCCTTCACCATTTACGGTGTTGACCAGCACGGTCTGGTGGTTTGCAAACTTGGAACGGTAGTCGAAAGACTTAGCCCCGTACGTGGTGAGAAGGCTGTCCCCGACAACCAGTTGCGGCAGAAGCGGCCCGCGTTCGGCAAAGACGAACACGTGCGGCAAGTGAGACGGGATCAGTTCCGGTGTGATAACCGGAGCACGACCACTCTCGTCTTTGATGCCCAACAGGATTGAACGAGGAGCACCGTTTCTGATATTGATCATAACAGCTCCTGTGATAGATCTATCTAAATACCGCTTTGGGTAACCAAACCAGTCTCTCGTCACTTAAGGCCATGGTCCTTTCATGGGAGAATTGACTTGAATGGTATAGTTGCCGTAAACCGATGTAATACATCATACTATCCATGTTGGAAAGTACATATGTCGGTTTTGTAAACTTTTACAACAACCTTCGAGGGGACCTGAGCGAATGAAGATTTCTCCGTACGAAACTAAAACCTGCGCTGGATACCAGATGGGCGGGATTACCAAGGCTCTGTCCCTGGCTGATATTGAAGGCGATCTGGCGCCGATGGCGATGAACGGGAAGATGGTTCCAGGGCTGTATGGTATCCGTCCTGAGAACAAAGAAGTACCACCGTTCGCACATCCGTTGTTCTTCAAAGATCGGTCGGGTAGTGAGCTGGTGGTTCTCGATAGTCGCGGTTATGCCCGTGGTCCAAAAGGCGAGCCACTGACTCCGTCCAACTACGCTGAATACACTTTCAACGTGGTTCGTGGTGCTCTGACCCTGTACGCCAAACAAAACGGTCTGGCTGATATGGCCGGGTTGGGCGACTTACCTCTGACGGTATTCTCTCGCTTCCTGGGTGAGAAGATCACACGTCAGTTGATGTTCAGTCCACAAGAACAAATGCTGATCACCATGGTCAGTGCGGTCTGGTACATCTGCCATTTCCAAGAGCCGACTGAAGGTCCGTTCGAAGAGCGTGAGCTGCAACGCATCTCACTGAAAGTGGCGCGTGCAACCAAGATCCCAGCCGATGTGATCTTCCAACATGCTGGTGCTCTGCGCCACATGGAAAGCATTGACGACTACCTGCAAGTTCTGAAGGAAGTCCTCAACAGCAAACGTGCCAACGATATGGACGTCCGTCTGGTGTACGCACTGGTGGGCGGTGGTTGGTTCGGTCTCAACAACAAAGAGACCATGGCTGTAGCACTGGAACACCTACCGACCTTCTTGGCGATGGTGTATATGTCCCTGCTCGATCGTAGCTACCGGAACTCTGGTGTGGCTAAGGTTGTGCTGCAAGCGGACCGCAGTGGTGCAGGCAAGTCCTTCATCCTGAACCTCTCACGTCTGATCGAGGCCTTACATGTCTGATTACCTGATTGAGCACGCACTAGACAACGTCTGGTGTACGCCTGACCAGGACTACCAGTACATCTACCGAATGGCCCACATTACTGGGAAGTTCGGAGTCTCTCGTACCGTCGATGTGGAATGGCAGACTATCCATCTGCCAAACCGCAAAGATGACTTCAACGTTTATTGGATTGGACAGATTCATCCTAAGCTTCTCGGGTTGATCAACTCGTGGAAGACGTGGACACCATTCTCGACTGTCTGTGAACAGGCGAAGATGATTGTGGATCTGTACAACGTTGACGGTGTGCAAATCCCTCGCCACATGGCGTACCTACAGGTAATGGGGGATCGCAACATTGTTATCGCCATTAAGCGTAACGAGATCTTTGGTAGCCTGTACCACAACCCGCTTTACTTCCGGGTGTACTCCAACGCCTTCTTTGCGTCTGAGCGTTCGTACAAAGACGTGAACATGGTCAAGATCAATGGTTATACCTACGACGACGATCGGGCGAAGCTGTTGACCTTCCAACGTGAGTATCTGGCGTGGAAGGCTAAGCTTGGCCACACCTATGCTTACATCAACGGTTACTTGGTGGATGACTTCCAACCTGACCGTGTAATACCGGGTGACATTGTTGAGTACGTCTACGACTCCACGATCCGTCGTGTAGTGGACTTACCGCTCAAGAATCTCAGCACCTTCGTTAGCCTGGTGGATAACAAGCGTAAGTACTTGCTCCATTACGTTGACGATCAAAAGGTGACGATTGACTATCGAGACGACATCGACATCTACCTGATCAAGAAAGAAACCAACGGTCGTTACCGTGGGATCTATCACCACAAGAACCAACCGGATTCATTGCGGATGGTGACGCACAAGGACTACGCTATTGTGGTGCCTTATGTGGCTGGCTTTGTTGCTGCTACCGAAGGGTGGCATGACTTGGCCGAGATCACTGTGCGCTTGTGTATTCGGGAAGCTGGTTGGAAACGTCCGCTGGTTGACGAGAACTCTCGGATCAAAGAGCTTTACAAACTTAAGGTCAAAGACATCCCGAAAGCGATGTTGGGTCTGGAGTCCACTGTTGCAGTGTGGCGTGCAGACAACCTTGAGGCTGCGATGTATCCGAAGGTGATGGGGGCTCGTGGTCCTGACATTACTCGGAAGATGGTTCAGGATGCTTATGGCTACAACGCCATCAGTAAACTGGTAGCTGACACTCCACAGAAAGTAACCGTACTGCCTCGTGACCGCTTTGCAGAAATGCCGATTGGGTTACAGACAGATGCAACGTGCTATGAGCATGACGCTAACGGTGTCTTGATGGGCTACTACCCACACACGTCAGGTAAGTTCTACTCGCCTCGTAACGAAGCGTGTCGGCTGATTGAAGCGCTGGTGGGGATTGGTTCGAACGTGTTGGATACGATCTACCATCAACTTCGTAGTCCTCTGAACCCGACGTACAACTATCGGTTCTACAAGTGCTCGATGGTTGCTGGGACACCGTCCTTTGAATGGGTAACAGCTACACCAAACGTCGACTACGTCATTGCTAACGATGAAGTGGTGTGGACGCTGGATCGTGTACGCTGGTACACCGCTGTGCGGGATGACCGTAAGTTCTTGGCATTCAACCTGTCGATTACGGCACCGGATGGCCTGTACTACTTCCCAATCAAAGTGACTGAGAAGCGTACGGATGGGAACTACTACGAGCAACCAATGAACCTGCCAATGGGTAAATTGGAATTGTTCCTGAATGGACATCCTCTCATTGAGGGGCTGGACTACTTCTTGAACTGGCCGTATGTAACCCTGACCAACCGTGAGTTCTTGGTAGAGTCTGGGCCTCAGCAAATCTTCGGACGCGCTACAGGTTTTCCTCAGGACGACCTAACTCTGGAAGCACCTGCTGAGTTTGGCTTTGTGCAGAATGGGTTGCTCAGTCGTAACCGTCGCTTCGACATTCGTGACGACAAAGTCATGCGGATGATCGTTCGCGGTCGGACTCTTACACGTGACAAGCTTAAGTTTGCTGAAGACCATAGCGGCGTGTATCTGACGACTGAAGTGAAGAACGGCAGTCCATACCAGATCGACGACGTGGTTGTTCCGTTGCGTGGGTTAGTGGATGAGAACACGTACTCGCTGCGAGCCAAGTCTAAAGTAACTGACCAGGCTATCTCTGACTACTTGACGTTGAAGTTGCCAGAGCCAGTGATCTCCAACCCGAACATGATCGAAGAACGTTACGAGGTGTTCAGCCCGTTTGCGTGTAAGGTGATGTTTGACTTGATGAGTGGGTTGATCTGGGACGACCAGATGAAAGCCTACTACGGTGACCCGGACATCAAGCGGTGGTTGAAGGATTACGAGTACTTGCTCGATTTCGATCCGTGCAAGCGTGACGTGGACACCCGGTACGTAAGTATCCATCCACACCACCTGTCGTACGAAACGGAGTTGGACATCTACCAGTACAACTTCCTCAAACGGGCGATTGCCTTTTACTTGGAAGGCAAAGTTGACCTCAGTCACTTCGTCTCCATCAAAGACGGATGGGTTTAAACCATGAGCGATACGTTTATCGTCCCGATCACAGACCCTAACCGGGGTCACCGTCGGTGGCGAAAAGATGAGATCTACACCGGTCCTACCGGTACGGGGCGTTACGTCCCTAACGTTAACGACGAAGTCTGGGACTGGGTAACTGGTCTCTGGCAAGTAATCGCTGTTAACCTCTTAACTGGCTTGAGTCAGCTCAAAGAGTACGAACCTCCGAAGACGGGTTCTGAAGTGTCCGATGAAGACATCCTGTTGGGTGTGGGTCACGAACACCAGAATGAATCCTACCGTGTGTATCTCGATACCTCGGTTACTCCTCACGTGTTGGCTATCGACTCCCGTCTGCGGGTTTACGGTACTACCGTGTCGAGCGTCAAGATCTTCTGGGGTACGGACATCAGTGACGAATCCAAAGTGATCTCTGCGATGTACGATCACGGCGGTACGTTGCTCGGTGAGAACATTCCACTGGAGTTGGTGCAAGTCCCCAACAACCCACAGTCGGGTGTTCCCTCTGCAATCAACTACGCAGTGAAAGCTCCGATGGTTGGTTACACCTTGCAGAAGCTACCGGACAACGAAGTCGTCACTGCGGTACTGTACGATGACGTGGGTAACGTGACTTCGATCACCAAGCTGTTGGTTATGAATACGGCGTTCATCCGTACTACGGACGCGTCGAAGAAGTTCATCACCAGTATCCACCTCGAGTCTCCGTTCATTTCGGAAGGTGACGACAGTCTGTTGAAGTTTGCTATCAACATGCCGATCGACGCACTCAACGCTCGTGGTGTGGTAACCTACAGCGACGGCTCTCGCAAGATCATGCCGGTCGACGGAACCAAGTTCAACCTGTACGGGTTGCAGAACTTCATTGCTACCATCGTGGGGCAGAAGATCGAGTTGGCTCTGTCGTACAAGCTGTCGGCTGAAGAGTACGTCTACGGGGCTTCGGCTAACGTTACCAAGCACATGTCTGTTCCGTATTGGGCAACCACTACTCGGATGAACGGTGCGTACTCTGTCAAGCTGTTCTGTTTCCCGCAGTGGATCGATGCCACTATGGGTTACAAGCTGCGCTGGTTCTTGTTCAACCTCAACCGTTCTGAGTTCTTCGAAGTTACCGACAAGGTTACTTTCGCACTCAACTCGAACCCGTTCGACCCGACGTCGTATGGTCCGATCCAGCGTATCAACGTTGGTATCAACATGTCTGACATCGACAGCAACTACTCCGACTGGCGTCACGCCCAGACGATCGGTGTTGCGTTGTTGGCTCCGGGTAACCTGGAAGCTAACGGTTGGAACATCGAGTACTCACCGGGTCAAACCGATTTGTACGGTCGTGATCTGAAAGCTCGGGCCAAGTTCATTAACGTGAACAACTGGCTGTTGAAGATCGACTCCTACCGCCAGTCGAAAGCTATCTGGTTGAAGGATACGTTCTACAACGCACAGCCGCTGGTTAACACCCAGTCGGAAACCCAAGCACCGGAACCGAACTACTTCATGCTGATGATCAACGGTAAGGAATACGCTTACCCAATTGATCGTTGGAACACGGAGATCCAGGTTCCTGAAGTACCGAAGAACGGTGAGCCGTTGTTCATTCGTTTCGTCAAACGTCTACAAGAGGGTGACCTCCAGTTGGGCATGGGCGGGATGGTTACATTGCAGGTTACTGCTCTGTAAGGCTAGGGCCGGAGGGCAACCTCCGGCTTTATGCCGTCTAAGTTATGAGCTACCCACTCTTTCTAGGACTTTCCCTATGATTCTATTCGCCAATGATTGGACGAGGGCCTTTACTGCAAGGCCTGACTTCGATACGAAGAATGAATCGTTTCTACGCCTCGTCTCGCTTTATGGAGAGATGGGGGTTAAGAACCGATATTTTCCTTTAGCCTTGATTAACCAAGACCTAAAGGGTGTTGACCCTCACTGCGAGATTCTTTCTGAAGCCACTAAGATCGCTATCGGTCTGGAGTGCCGCTGGAACGTTTGGTACTTCTTGCGTGAGGTTGTTCGGATTCCTCCTGTTGCTGGTCCGAACCCAATCTCTTACATTGCCAACCGGGGTAACATTGCGATTACCTGGGCGTTCCTGAACAGTATCGACATTGCGTTGATCCAACCACGTCAGACTGGTAAGTCGGTGTCTACTGACTGTATCATGCTGTGGCTGTTGTTCATCGGTGCTGGTAACAGTATCATCAACATGATCACCAAGGACGATACCCTCCGTAAGAAGAACGTTGAGCGTATCAAGAAACTGCGTGACCTGTTACCGGGCTACATTGTTCCTCGGAGTCGTGACGACTCGGACAACCAATTCGAAGTTACCTGTAAGCACCACGAGAACTACTACACCACTGGTGTATCTCAGAACTCTGAGTCTACTGCGAACAACTTGGGTCGGGGACTCACCGCTCCTATTGCGCACATCGACGAAGGTCCCTTCATTAACCACATCGGTACTACTCTGCCTGCGGCCCTGGCTGCTGCTACTACCGCTCGTGCTGAAGCGAAGAAGTTCGGTCGTCCTCACGGCAACATCTTCACTACAACGGCTGGTAAGAAAGACGACCGTGACGGTCGATTCATGTACGACATGATTCATGGTGGTGCAACGTGGACTGAACTGTTCTTCGATTGTGTCGATCGTGAAGCTCTGGTGGAAATGGTTCGTAAGAACTGCGGTGGGCGTAAGCTCATTATTAATGCCACCTTCAGTCACCGTCAATTGGGCTACACTGACGAATGGCTATACGAGGCAATGTCTCAGGCCAGTTCCTTTGGCGATGCAGCAGACCGTGACTTCTTTAACGTATGGACATCGGGTACACAGAGTTCTCCACTGTCTCCCGCACTCAACGAAAAGATTCGCGATTCTGTGGTCGAGATCAAACACACCGAGATCACCAAAGAACTGTACATCATCCGTTGGTACTTGGACGAACTGGAACTGGCTGCTGCCAAACGCAACGACAGTTTCATCCTCGGTCTGGATACCTCCGAAGCAATCGGACGAGACGCCATTGCGGGTGTGATTATCAGTGCGAAGGATCTGTCGGTAGTCGGTGCTTTCACTGTGAACGAAACCAACTTGATCAGGTTCTCGAACGCATTGGCCGAACTGATGGTGAAGTACCCGAACATGACGCTGATTCCAGAGAAGAAGTCCACCGGTCAGATGATCGTAGACTCCCTGCTCCTGACTCTGCCGAAACACGGTATCGACCCATTCCGTCGTATCTTCAACCGCATTGTCGACGAAGCTTCCGATCGTCAGGAACTGTTCAAAGAGCTACAGCGTCCAGCTTCTGCACGTTCGTCTGGGTTCTACGACAGCACCAAGAAGTACTTCGGGTTCAACACCACGTCGGAAGCACGGAACTCCCTGTACTCGACTGTGTTGCAACAATCGGCGAAGAAGGCCGGACACCTCGTCAGAGACAAGATACTCTCCGCAGAGATTCGCGCCCTAGTGGTGAAGCGAGGACGTATCGACCACGATGCTTCAGGACACGACGACACGGTAGTTGCGTGGCTGTTGGCTAACTGGATGTTGATGATGGGGACCAACTTGGACTGGTACGGGATTGACGCTAGCATTGTGATGTCGGCTGTTAGTGATAACAGTAAACCTCTCACGCTGGAAGAGATCCACGAGAAGCGGGTGCAGAAAGACTACCGGACAGAAATGGACAGTCTGTACGCTACGTTGGCCGATGCTACGGATACCTTCCAAGTTACTCGGACTGAAGCACGTCTGCGCTTCTTGGCTAGCCGGATCAAAGAGGACACTGAAGAGGTGAACAACATGAACGCCTTGATCAAGCGTGCCTCGGATGAACGTCTGGTGCGGAACAACAAGCAAGCTCGTGTGCAACAGAACGACTTCTTCTCGAAAGGGATTTCGTGGGGGAACCAGAAACGTCCTGCGGCTAACAATCCGTGGGGTGGTGTTCGCATGGCTGCCTGACGGCATAGAGCCCACCCGCTGGGGTGGGCTCTTTATGCGCCTTACTGGAACTCGTCGTGTGCTAGGTGACCTTTCACACTGTACAACGACTCTTGGTACAAGTCTTCCAAATGCTTCTGGTCAATCACTTCCGTGTGGTAGCGTTTGGAATAAGACAAAGCATCGCCCCGGACTAAGAAGTGAACGATGAAGTAATCCGTCACCACCTCTTCCTCGTAACCGCTCCACCAGAGACATTGCCAACGGCTAACCCGAGTGGTGGTCTTGATCATCTGTTTGGTGCTACGGATGATCTTGCGCAGGTCCGCCTCGAAAGGAGGACGTTCTACAATCATCTCCATCCGGGACTTCTCAGTATTGAACTGGGTGCCCAGTGCTCGGAGCAATGCTTTCATAAGTGCCTCAAGAGTAATAGTTCATCGTGAAAGTCCGAAGCACGATATACAGTTCCAAGCCGGTGCGAAGACTGGCCTGCATTGCTTTGTTCTTGCTCGTACTGGACTTGTGGACGATACTGTCAGCGAGGTCACGCATCTTCAACAGAGTGGGGTCAACCATTCGTGAAGCCATGTACAGCGAACGCAGACGAGTCAACAGCTTACCGAGGTCACCCTGATTGCGCAGGAGGGTTCGGTTAGCGGATAAGAACTCGAAAGCATGGAGCAAGGTTTCATCACAGAGATCAGCAATCTCTTGGTGACCTGCTTTGCCGTAGTTAGCGCTACAGTGTTCCAGCACGTCCAAAAATAGCTTCGGGGACATAGTGTGCATGGCATCTGTAATAACAGACACAACCTCGTCACGAATGAACGTCACACGGTCTGGGATCACACTGTGGATATAGCGCTTGTACGTGGAGAAGCTACGCTGCCGGTCTTTGAGGATGGCTTCCCCGTCAGTCGACAGTGCTACGCTGGTAGTGGAATGAATACGGTCTTTGTTGTCCCGCATCTGGATCAGCACAGCGTACATCTTCTTGACCACTTCCCGGATACGACCCTGGATGTCGGTGATCATGTACAAGATCGCATCATCGTCGTTGAAGTCTTTGATGGTCTTGAAGTGAATGCTGTTGTGGCTGATCACGTCCTTGGAACGTTCGGTGAACAAAGCGTTCCAGCTACCGGCACGTTTGAGGGCGTACTTGTAACTGAGGGATTCGTAGACTGCCTGAGCAATCTCTTTGTCCGCAGGGAACTTAAAGTAGTGGGCAAAGATACTGGTGATAAACTTCACCTGCAACATGTACACCACATCGATCATTGCTTTCTCTTTCTCCGTAGCCGTCAGCTTCTTGGAGTTGTAGAGAGCGTGTAACAGATAGACGCTGGTTAAGTTGACCACGTCCGAAGTACGTTTGAACTCCTCGTTAATGACATCGAGGGAATACAACGCTTCAGTCAGGGTCACGTCATCCACGTCCAGAACTTCACTGAACCATTGGTCACGGTCTTGTTGCAGATACCGTACCACTTCCACCCCTAACAGGTTTCCACCAAAGAAGTTGATGTGGTCATCGTTCTTGTTGATGAAAGCGTGTTTGAAATGGGACAGTCTTTTAACGAGCTTGGGGTCAAGCTCTAGGTCATTCAGCTCGCTGGTGAAGACCCCCTTAATGCTAGCGGTCATGTCGCCATTCCTCAGGAGAAACTATAGTCACAAAATACGTAGGGCATAAAAGTCGAAATAAAAAAATCTCAAGTCTATATTACTCTGGTGAATAGGATACAAAATCTTGTTCATCAATCTATTATCCTCAGAAGGAATACCGCTATGAACTCTTTGAATTCGGTTGTTGCTGTACGTGTTGCTACTCAAGCTATCAAGAACGAAGGTATCTACTTCGCTGGTGAATTGGTTCAGGAAGGTTTCCTGGGTCTGTACAAAGCGAAAGATGGTCACCTGACTTTGGTCTACCTGGAAGACGGTAAAGAAGCTCCTCTGCGTGAAGTTGTGATTCGCGCTGAAGGTGGCTACCGTGTTGCAAGTCCGCACTTCGCTGGTCACGTTGATGGTCACAAGTTCGCGCTGATCGAAGAAGCTGCTGCTGCCTACTGGGATTCTTTCGGTGGCAAGATCATCGGTGTTATCCCGTTCAAAACTCTCGAGGCTGAAGAAATGGAAATTGCTGCTAAAGCTGTTGTGATCGATCAAGCTGTGGTCGACGCTGTTGTGGAACACATCCTGCTGGACAAGATTCCTGCTGATGCTTACAAACCTTTCCTGCACGAGAAAGGTCACACCCACGTTCTGGTTCGCCACAATGGCATGTACGCGGTGTTCAGCACCAACTACCAGAATGTTGTTACCGAGTGGAACTACCCTAACCTGGCTCGTCAGGTTGCCACTGGTGACTTCGCTGAAAACATGATCTCGCTCACCGAAGAGCAAACTCCTCAGAAGGAAGAAATCGCAATGAACCCACTGATCGAAAAGATTCGTGCTCGCAACGCCAAGGTTGTTGCTGGCGTGCTGGCTGCTGGCGGCCTGATCAAAGATGGTCACAACGGTGGCCGTAACAACATCCAACTGTCGCACGTTGCAGTGTTCGGTAAACGTGGTCACAAAGAACACGTGGTGGCTTTGCTGGAAGGCAAGCTGTTCTGCATCAACCCAGTTGAGCTGAACGAAGACGGTTCCGTTGAACTGAGCACCTGTTCGGTTGGCGGTAACGTCATGAACAAAGAAGACGATATGGCTGATCGTATCGCTGACTACTCCGACTTCGACAAGAACACCCTGTGGGATCTGGTTCGCGTTGACGGTAAGTAAGTAATACGGCTGGAGTCCTTCGGGGCTCCAGCACTTTCTTTTTTCTCAGAGGTAATAAAGTGAACAACCAATCTACTCCTGTCTCCGAAGACGAAATCTCCTGTGACTTCTCCTGCATCATGGACACTCCCCACATGTTGGTTCCTCACTACACTGGTGAAGAGCCCCCAAAAGGAATTACCATGTCTGACGAAACCTATGTACCCGGTAAATCGTTCCTCGAATCTTTCCTCGAGAAGAACCCAGATATTACCTTCACTCGCGACAGCATTATGTCAGGGCTGGCCAATATCATGACCGAACGTTACGGCGTTGAGAAGACACAGGAAGCGATTGACGAACTGCGCAGTCGCTGGAACCCACCCCTTGAAGACGAGGCACTGTCTGAACCAGTCACCACCATAGACGATCCAGTAGGCGATATGATTCGCCACTTCGCAATCTTCTATGAGCATGTGGTGTTACTGGAAGGTTACCCGAAAGATGTTCAACCGCAACTCCGGGAACTCAAACTCCTGGGTGAGCGAATTCACAAGTGTCTGATTCAACGTGACGGTTTGCTGAACACCGTAAACGTGAAACGCTGTGAAGAAGCTGGGATGACTGTCACGCTGGACGATCAAGGTGAAAACCCTGACTCCCGTAAACGTGGCATCTTCATTCAAGTAACACGCGGCAAAGCTATCCTACGCCAACGCGTTTGATGGCGACAAAAGAAGGGAGGTTACACTCCCTCTTTTTTTTTGCGATCTTATGAGACCCAACTGTACCAAAGGAGTTCGATATGTCTCTCGGTGATTACTTCGATGCTTCTGATGAAGCAGATGAAAGTCCTGATCACGTGGCCACTCCTAATGACGAGTTGGCAGACGTAGACGGGATCAAGAATGAACGTAACGTGGTGATCCACGGTGACGTAAGTTCTGGTGAGTGGGAAGCCATCATGATGGAATGCCACAAGGAAGTCAAAGTCTGGAACGTGGGTGCTATCACTAGCCCATCGTTGGAAATGATGCAGTTCCAACACCAGGCTGCACAGGATGCGATGAAGGCTTTGGCTGAAGCTACCCAGATCTTCGTTTTACCAGAAGAACCAGGTTTATCTCAGTTCGCTGAAGAGCGGGCTGAACAAGCCATGCGTGATCCTGAGCGCTCCATAGTCGTAGGTCGTCCTACTACTCCTGAGCGTAGCCGCCTGTTGACTCGGGTTGTTGACTCAGGTGCAGTGGTGGTAGCAAGTCTCGAAGACGCAGCACTGTACGTGGCCTGCGCCGTTTAATCAAAGGGGGTTGCTTTAGGGCAGCCTCCTTTATGCACGGAGATTACAATGGAGCAGTCAGTAGCCGTAGACACGACGATAGCTGAAATCTTGGGGTGTGTACTCGGAAGCATAGATCGTTCGTTAGAGCGTCTCCTAGAGGGCTCTGTGGATGGATTCGTGGCATTACGGGAAGTTGGGGTGGATGAAGGTGGAGGTCACTCTAAGGTAAGGTTGTTTGTCTATGATTATCTGCCGTTGGTAGCCTTTGTGGACGACATCCGTGCTAAGCCGTGTCACTACCGTTGTTCGATTACGGTCATGTCTCAGTTGAAACGTTTGTTGTATGACCGTTACTACATCAGGTTAGGTAATACGCTGATGGAGATTCCTGCTGCTGCTTTCAAGTTGCTGATCACTCGCATTGTGATTAGTCATGGTGGCGATTGTAACACGTCTGACTACTTCTACCTATAAACGCAGGGAGGTTGCTCCCTGCTTAGGTAAAAGAATAATTTAGAGGGCATATGTTTTGTCAGTATAAGGTTGTTTGTTGAAAGTAGGAAAAGGGGGGTTTGGGGGGTTTCATAGAAACAAAGCGAAGCTTTAACAAACTTGTTTATTGAGTGGCTGCGTTAGCATAGCCTACTCCATAGTCTATCCTAGCCTTTTTCTCCCGCAGGGAGTTTACGCTATACCGGTAGAGTACAGTAGGCTAGTACGCGAGTACGACCAAGCCTACGTGTCAACTACTACCCTTAACCTAGAAACAACAAAAAATAAAAAATTTGCCGAAATTCGAAAATAATCAATTAGGTTTGGTATTTACTTATCTACAGTTGGGGTATGAC
>RCUP01000527.1_pt1 | contig 27831 bp, 24 predicted proteins | sample 2166341 | NCBI WGS metagenome assembly RCUP01 (sample SAMN09932325, study PRJNA488358) | compost metagenome | isolation source: compost soil in succinonitrile-enriched | place: Germany: Experimental Botanical Garden | reverse complement strand
AAGGCTGCAGCTCGCAGACTTACCTGTCGCTGCTCGACCACGCGACCTACACCGCTGGCGCCGTTCGTGCGATCTGGAAAGAGTTGGGTGGCAGCATTCAGGGCAAGGATGTGCTGGCGCCAACGCCGAAAGACGCCAAGGTGCTGGCACGGGCGTTCTCGCCGGACCTCGCGGAAATCATCCGCGACATCAACAAGTACAGTAACAACACCATGGCCCAGCAGCTGTTCCTGAGCCTGGGGCAGAAATTCCGCACCGACGCCGATGGCGATGACGCCAAGGCTGCCCAGCGCGTAGTGCGCCAGTGGCTGGCGAAGAAAGGCATCACCGCGCCACATCTGGTGATGGAGAACGGCTCCGGCCTGTCCCGCGCCGAACGCGTCAGCGCCCGGGAAATGGCTTCGATGCTGCAAGCTGCGTGGCACAGCCCTTACGCGGCCGAGTACATCAGCTCGATGCCGATTGCCGGCACCGACGGCACCATGCGCAAACGCCTGAAGACCACCGCGATGCGCGGTGAAGCCCACGTCAAGACTGGCACCCTGAACACCGTGCGCGCCATCGCCGGTTTCAGCCGCGACGTCAACGGCAATACCTGGGCGGTGGTGGCGATCCTCAACGACAAGGCCCCGTTCGGCGCCTCGTCGGTTCTGGATCAGGTGCTGCTGGACCTGTATCGCCAGCCGAAATTGCCGCAGACGGCATCCGTGTTGTAAGCCCCAAAAGTCAAAAGATCGCAGCCTTCGGCAGCTCCTACAGTTTTACACATAGCCCTGTAGGAGCTGCCGAAGGCTGCGATCTTTTTAATTCGTCTCGCCCTGCACCCGATCCCGTCCCTCCTGCTTCGCCGCATACACCCCCGAGTCCGCTCTCAGCAGCAGCGCATCCGCGCCCTCGCCGACTCGCCAACTGGCAATCCCGAAACTCGCGGTCACGACGCCGACCTCGTCGATCGGTGAGCTGCGCAAGCCTTGCCACAACTCCAGCGCCAGCACATAAGCCTGTTCGCCGTCGATGTCCGGGCACAGCACCATGAATTCCTCACCGCCCAGCCGACAGAACACATCCGTGCGCCGCAACCGATGGCCAATGCGCTCGCATACCACCTGCAACACCCGATCGCCGACGGCATGGCCGTGTTGGTCATTGATGCGTTTGAAGTGGTCGATGTCGAGCATGATCACCGACAGTTCGCCGCCACCACGCTCCACCCGGGCCATCTCGGTGGTCAGACGCTCCTGGAAATAGCGGCGGTTATGGATGCCGGTCAGCGAATCGGTGACCGACAGCGCACGCAGTTCTTCTTCCACCCGCTTCATGTCGGTGATGTCCGAAATGTAGCCATGCCACAGCACACCACCGCCCGGCAGTTCTTCCGGCGTCGCCTCGCCACGGACCCAGCGCAGGCCACGTTGCGGCAATTGCACGCGGTACTCTTCGCGCCAATGGCCGAGGGTATCCGCCGAATCACGGATCGAAGCGCGAACGCGCGTGGTGTCCTGGGGATGAATCCGCGTGAAGATCGCCTCGGCGTTGAGCAGCAGCACGTCGGGTTCGAGTTCGTAGATTTCGCGAATGCCGTCGCTGGCATAGATGACGCTGAAGCGACCGTCGAATTCCATCTTGAATTGATAGATGCCACCGGGGACATGGGCGCTGAGTTTCTTCAACAACAGGTCCCGCGCCGCCAAGGCTTCATGCACGCGTTTGCGCTCGGTGATGTCGATGCACACCGCCAGGTGCCCGACCCACAGGCCTTGCTCGTCGAGTACCGGTGTGGCCAGCATGTTCACGCTCAAATGGCTGCCATCGCCTCGCACCAGCGTCCACTCCCGCGCCTCATGACCGCCACCCACGCTACCTTCGACCAACATCGCGTGACAGGTCGGGACCGGCTTGCCGAAACGTGCGCTCAACTCCGTCGAGCGTGCCGCGAGCTCCCGGGGCAGGTGCAGATTCTCCAGGGTCATGTGCCCCACAACCTCGGCGTTGGTATATCCGAGCATCTGCTCGGCGCCGGCATTGAAGGTGCTGATCACCCCTCGCAGATCCGTGGCGATGATCGCCACTTGGGTCGCGGCATTCAGCACGCCGCGTAATTGGCCGTGGGTGCCGCGTAGTTCCAGTTCGCGGGCGCGCAGTTCTTCGGTCCGTTGCTCAACCATTTTCAGTGCGCGCTGCCGCTGACTGACCAGCACGTAGAGCAAGGCACTGAGCAGCACACTGAGCAAACCACCGAGTACGACCAATGTGGTCACCGAGGAATGGTTGGCCTGCAGGAAAGCTTCACTGGGCTGGATGTCGACTTGATACTCGTGGTCCGCCAGGCGCAACAGCCGGGTCGCGGACAGTTCGCTGACGGCAGGCGGATTCGGTGATTCAAACAGGACTTCATGCTGGTCATCGATGGACAGGTCGAGGATACGCACCGAGAGATAATCCCGGCCCGCCTCCGGCAATCCGTCGGCCAACAACTGTCGCATGCTGATCACGGCCATGACGTAGCCGAACGGTTTGCTCGTCGACGCGTCCGGTTGATTGCGCAGCATGACCGGCGCGACTAGCAGCACGCCCCGCGCATACGCCGGTTCAATACTGACCAGGTGCATCGGTTGCGAGACCGCCATGCGCCCATGCTGATCGGCCCGCTCCAGGGTCGCGCGCCGCAACGGTTGCGCCAGCAAATCGTAGCCCAGCGGAGAGCCGAGTTTGCTTTGCGTCTGGCTGTACAGCACCACCACGTACTCATCCCGTTCTGCGGCCAATTGCAGCTGACCGTCGGCATTGAGTTCGCGCAGGCTAAAGTCACTCAAGCCCTCTTCCCGCACGCGGCGCTCGAACGCTGCGCGCTCGTCGCGACTCACCCGTTCGGCGAACGAATACGCCTGGGTTCGGTGCAACAGAGGCTGGGTGTAACCGTTGAATTCCTCTCGGGAGACCGAATCGGAATTGGCAAAGAACCGGCGCAAGCCATCGAGGCGCTGCTCCTGATCTTCGAAACGTTCTTCGATACGGCTGTAACGCTCACTGGCCAGCAGTTGAAAACGTTGCCGCAATTGATGGTGAAACAGGTTAAGCGTCGACCACGCCAACAATCCCGTGAGAATGCCGCCGACGAGCAAAACCAGGAGCGCGACCAGCCAGGCCGAGACATCTTCGCTGATAAAACCCAGGATCTTTGGGCGCACGGCGTGCAACGACATAAAACCCAACTCAAAACGCCAGGTGCGGGAAAGCCCTTTGGCCCTGAGTTGAGTTATAGCTATTAGCCACTAATTTGACCAGCACTGAGCAGATCCACAGCGCCTTAAAAATCAAGGCTCTGTGGATCCAATCACATCAGGTGTCAACGAGCCGTGATTTTCCAGGCGCGGTGGATCTTGGGATTACGGGCAAAATCCGGATCGATGGTCTGTGCGCTGATCTCTTCGACCGCATAACGCTCGCTGAGATTTGGCTCCAGATCGAACTTGCGGAAGTTGTTGGAGAAGTACAAAACGCCACCCGGTGCCAGGCGTGCCATGGCCAGGTCGATCAATTGCACCTGATCCCGCTGCACGTCGAAAACCCCTTCCATGCGCTTGGAGTTGGAGAAGGTCGGCGGGTCGATGAAGATCAGTTCGTACTCGTCGCGGCTGGCTTCGAGCCAGGCCATCACGTCGCCCTGCTCCAGACGGTTCTTGTCGGAGAAACCGTTCAGCGACAGGTTGCGCCGCGCCCAGTCCAGATAAGTTTTCGACAAGTCGACGCTGGTGGTACTGCGCGCGCCGCCCTTGGCCGCGTGCACACTGGCGGTGGCGGTGTAGCAGAACAGGTTGAGGAAGCGCTTGCCGGCCGCCTCTTTCTGAATCCGCATGCGCATTGGCCGGTGGTCGAGGAACAGACCGGTGTCGAGGTAGTCGGTGAGGTTCACCAGCAGCTTGATCCCGCCTTCATTGACCTCGACGAACTTGCCCTGCGCCGCCTGGCGCTCGTACTGCTTGGTGCCGCTCTGACGCTCGCGGCGCTTGACCACCACGCGGCTCTTGTCGATGTTCAACGCCTGCGGAATCGCCGCCAGGGCATCGAACATGCGCGCCGAGGCTTTTTCCGGATCGATGGATTTCGGCGCGGCGTATTCCTGGACGTGGACCCAATCGTGATACAGGTCGATGGCCATGGAGTATTCCGGCATGTCGGCATCGTAGACGCGGTAGCAATCGATGCCTTCACGCTTGACCCACTTGCCCATGGCCTTGAGGTTCTTTTGCAGGCGGTTGGCAAACATCTGCCCGCCCTCGCTCAGGCGCGGCTGCTCGATCACCGGGGCCGGTGCTGGAGCCGGTTTGATCGGGTTGCCGTTCTTGTTGTACTGGCGTTCTTGCGGTTCGCTCGGCGCCTCATCGTAAGCTGCTTGCTCGCGCTCGGCCTGACGCTGTTCCGGGGTGCGACGTTCGCCAGTGACGAATTGATCCGGCAGCACCTTGATCAGCAACAGCTTGCACGGCAACGCACCGTTCCAGAACGAATACTGCTTGTGGCTGCGGATGCCCATGCGCTTGCCCAGGTCCGGCGCGCCGGTGAACACCGCCGCTTCCCAGTTCAGGCAGGCCTGACGCAGGCGCTCGCCGAGGTTCTGGTAGAGGTAGAGCAGGCTCGCCTCGTCACCCAGACGCTCGCCGTACGGAGGGTTGCAGATCACCAGGCCTTTCTGGTTCTGGTCCGGGCGCGGCTCGAAAGTCGCGACTTCGCCCTGGTAGATCTTGATCCACTCGCTCAGGCCGGCACGCTCGACGTTGTTGCGGCCCGGTTGAATCAGGCGTGGGTCGGCTTCGTAACCGCGAATCCACAGCGGCGGCTTGGCCAGACCGGCAGCGGCGCGCTCGGAGGCTTCTTCGTGAAGCTTTTTCCACAGCGCCGGTACGTGACCAAGCCAGGCGGTGAAGCCCCACTGCTCGCGACGCAGGTTTGGCGCCATATCGGCGGCGATCATTGCTGCTTCGACGAGGAACGTACCGACACCGCACATCGGGTCAGCCAGCGCGCCGCCTTCGGCTGCAATGCGCGGCCAGCCGGAGCGGATCAGGATGGCGGCCGCGAGGTTTTCCTTCAGCGGCGCCGCACCTTGCTGCAGGCGATAGCCGCGCTGGTGCAGGCTGTGGCCGGACAGGTCGAGGGAGAGGATCGCTTCGCCACGGTCCAGACGCAGGTGAATGCGCAGGTCCGGGTTGAGCTTGTCGATCGACGGACGGTCGCCCTGCGGGGTGCGCAGTTTGTCGACGATGGCGTCCTTGACCTTCAAGGCACCGAAGTGAGTGTTGTCGATGCCGGAGCCGTGACCGCTGAATTCGACGGCCAGGGTGCCGTCGTTGAGCATGTGGTCTTGCCACTCGATGTCGAGTACGCCGTGATAGAGGTCTTCGGCGTCTTTCATCGGGAAACGCTTGAGCACCAGCAGCACCCGGTTGGCCAGACGCGACCACAGGCACAGGCGATAAGCGGTTTCCATGGTGGCCATGCCGCGCACGGCAGAGGTGTGCTCCCGCGCTTCCTCAAGGCCAAGCCCGACGGCTTCCTCGATGAGCAGGCCTTCAAGGCCTTTTGGGCAAGTGAGGAAGAGTTCGAAACGATCGGACATGGGAATTCCAGAACCTTTAGCTAAGTGACCGGGCAACGCATTGCCGGTCCGGTTTTCAATCAGGCGCTTTTCTCGAAGAGCGCCCGCGTGGCACGAAGGTGTGCCGTTCCACCCCTGCTGCTCGGGTTAAATGAGCTTAGATGCAAGGACAGATAAAAAAGTTGATGCAACAAAATGTCATAAGTCGACCCTTCGTCGAATAGTGCTTCCCGGCAACGGGAGCCATTCTCACTAAAGGATTAAGCCCATCATCCAGCGCAGAGCCGATCATACCGGGGTTTGGCCAATAAATACGCTACAAACGCTCTGTTACTTATGGCGTTAGCACATTAATGGTTACGTCCTTATGACAAAACGATCATTCCCTCGATGTGACGCATTGGTTAGAACTCAATACAGGTTGGCGCCGCAATGACGCCAACACCTTGGCTCGTCACGCCGGCAACGAGCCCCCAACGGCAGAGTTTTTCTGCCAGACCTCAATAGAGGTCGACGCGATAAATACAGTCAACAAGTGAGGGCAACACCCTATGAGAAGACTTAAGCGTGATCCGTTGGAAAGAGCATTTTTGCGCGGATATCAATATGGCGTTGGTGGCAAATCCCGTGAGCTTTGCCCATTTACTCTACCGTCGGTACGTCAAGCCTGGATTAACGGCTGGCGAGAAGGACGCGGCGACAACTGGGACGGTATGACCGGCACTGCGGGAATCCACAGACTCAACGAACTTCACGCCGTCGGCTAATTACAGGGCACAACACTCCGACACGACAATCTGATTTTGTACTGAATTAACCACGCACGTCCCATCCGGACGGCGGGCTCCGGCCCAGGGGCTCCTTTAAAGGAGCCCTTTTTTATGCCGGTAAAAAACACTATTACCCTGTAGGAGCTGCCGAAGGCTTCGATCTTTTGATTTTGCTTTTGTAAAAGACAAGATCAAAAGATCGCAGCCTTCGGCAGCTCCTACAAAAGAAACGTCAGCGCAGGGCTGCGATCGCGTCTACCGACTCACGGATCAGCGCCGGGCCTTTGTAGATGAAGCCGGAATAGATCTGCACCAGGCTCGCACCGGCGGTGATCTTCTCCGCCGCATGCCTGCCTTCTGTGATGCCACCCGCCGCGATGATCGGCAGGCGACCGCCCAGCTCCGCCGCCAGCACTTTCACGGTGTTGGTGCTCTTGTCGCGAACCGGTGCGCCGGACAGACCGCCCGCCTCGTCACCATGCTCCATGCCTTCGACGCCCACGCGGCTCAGGGTGGTGTTGGTGGCGATGACCGCGTCCATGCCGGTTTCGATCAACGCTTGCGCAACCTGCGCGGTTTCTTCGTCGGTCATGTCCGGAGCGATCTTGATCGCCAGCGGCACGTGTTTGCCGTGACGCAGCGCCAGTTCCGCACGGCGTGTAGCCAGGTCGGCCAGCAGTTGCTTGAGCGAATCGCCGAATTGCAGGCTGCGCAGACCCGGGGTGTTCGGCGAGCTGACGTTGACCGTCACATAGCTGGCGTGGGCGTAGACCTTGTCCAGGCAGATCAGGTAGTCGTCCACGGCACGCTCGACCGGCGTATCGAAGTTCTTGCCGATGTTGATGCCCAGCACGCCCTTGTATTTGGCCGCCGCCACGCGGGCCAGCAGGTGATCGACGCCGAGGTTGTTGAAGCCCATGCGATTGATGATCGCCTCGGCTTCCGGCAGACGGAACAGGCGCGGCTTCGGATTGCCCGGCTGCGGACGCGGAGTGATGGTGCCGATTTCGACAAAACCGAAACCCAACTGCGCAAAGCCGTCGATGGCCGCGCCATTCTTGTCCAGGCCAGCCGCCAGACCCACCGGGTTCGGAAAGTCCAGGCCCATGACATTCACCGGCACTTTTGCCGGCGCCTTGCACAGCAAGCCGTTGAGCCCCAGACGTCCGCCCGCGCCGATCAGGTCCAGGGACAGATCGTGGGAGGTTTCCGGGGAAAGTTTGAACAACAGCTGACGGGCCAGGGTGTACATGGGCGGATTTGACTCGATTGGCGGCGAAATGAGGCGGCGATTATAGCCGGGGTTGATGTTGGCAGGCGATCTCTTTGCCGTGGTTCAAGGCCCGGCAGTCTCCTGTAGCACGTAGAGGTTGTCAGTGCGTTTGGTAATGCCGAACACCAGCGGCAAGTAAATAATCATTGCCATCAGCGCGAGACAGCCGTTCAGGATGTGCCCCTCATACCCGGCGTCGACCTCGGAATCATTCAGCAAAGCCGCTACCGCCCCCACCACCAATGCAATGGCATGACCCGCCGAGAGACGTAGTGCGCCAATATTGAAAAGTGCATCCGCCAATTGGGTTCGGTTCGGTCGCAGTACACCGGCACGTACTTGCAAAACCCTTTGTTGCAAAGATTCAGGGTCGGAAAAAACGGAATCCAGCCCCGGTGACGGCGACAACACGTGCCAACTTTTGCAAAGAATCGAGATGACGTCGTCCAGGGCCATGGCAAATCCATTCACCGCACCCTGGATCGCATCTGCACCCAGGCTGTAACCGAGTCCCGTCGCAGCCCTGGCCGGGCCGCTCAGCGGTGCGAGTTGACCCAGCTCCGCCAGTAAAAACTGGGCCGCACCATAGGCCGCAGTCGTAGCGCCGGCGGCCTTGACGTTTGTGGCCTCCGCATTGTCTTGCAAAGGAATGACAGCATTGGCCAGTCCTCTGGCCAGCGTATAGATAGAGCCGCCAATCGCCGTCGGGAGCAAGGTACTGGCGGCGCCAGTGAGATGCGCTGCAATGAGTGCGCCCATCGTAATGCTGGCCATGCACACTCGCCCCAGGCGCGACGCTGGACTGGCAGTCCCGTCGCGCTCATTTCGAATCGCCCCCATCAAGGTCAATGCCGGCCCGATCATGGTCGTCGCAACCACCGCCCATACTCGGGATGCCTCACTTGAATCGCCTTCGCGCAATGCTTGTTCGACGTGGTAGCTGACCATCTGCCGCAACACGGTGGTCATGGCAACAATCAACCCCGTACGCCCGGCGACATTGAGCAGATTGAGCCCAGGCCCTTTGGCGGCTTCAAGCCACTCCTTGCCTGCCTGGAGCATGGTTTGCATGCGGCTTTCACGGGTTTTGGCGGGATCTGCGGCATCTAACTCCCTGACCCGATCAAACAACTTTAAATCGATAGATTCCCGAGGGAATAGCCCTTGATCAATGAACGCGTTGACCCGCCCCACCACGTTTTGGTCTATCTCACCAAGTTGCCGATAACTTTCCTCGATACGGATCGTCGCCTCACGGTCCATTGGCTTCAAACCCGCACCCATTCGCCATGACGTTCCAAGCTGGGTTGCTTCAAACTTCGACGATAAGTCCAGCACTGAAACATCAGGCAATACCGATGCGTCACGCGGCATCGATGCACCCGCTATTGAGTGGCTAACGGGAAGTGCAATGATTCCTCTCACCACTCACTCTTCTCCCACGCCTCATCCTCCATCGGCTGAAACACATCACGCATGAAGCTCTTGACGAAGATATCCACGCTGAAGGCCAGGCCGTTGACACCGCGCATTTCCTTGAAGAGCTGCGAGTCTTCCAGCTTCTCTTCTTTCAGGCGGACTAGCACCTTAAGGGACACGGCCATCAGCGCCTGGGCCGTTGGATAAGCGGGAGAGGTTCCATCCGCAGCGCGCATCGACCGGAGAAAATCATAAATTGCCTTTTCTCCTTGCCCCTCCATGGCCAACAGTAATTGGTACAAGTGCTCGAACTCCGGGTCCGGACGCTTGATGTCAGGCGCTTGCTCGCTGGCGGCCAGCAGGCGCGACTCCAGCGTTTCGACTGCCGCGCGCTCGTCCCGCTCAAAAGGGTGAGTGCCTGTCACCGGTTCAATCTTCATCACGGTCCTAGATCGGGGTAGTTTGAATGGGACCGGCAACGCGTACGCCGAAGGACGAACACAATTCCGTCAGCGCCTGCACCGCAGACTGGTTCAGAGTGCGAACCGACTTCGGCATATTCGCGACGCACGCAAGCAGCCGTGGCTCCAGTCGTTGCCGATTGGTTTCAATATCGAATTCGAGCAGTTGATCCGCGAGCCGGACCACATAGCGCTCTTGCGCGTGATAGTCGAGGACCAGCTCGCCGGACCACAGGTTGCGCAATCGCTCGCGCAGGTCATTGCCCCGCGACCGACAATGCAGCGGGAGCAGCACTTGCAGCACCGCACCCGAATCACCCGATTGCGCCGCCAACCAACGCTCGAGCATTTCGTCCAGCCATTCGGGACGACTCAAGGCCTCGGCCAGCAAACCGTGAGCGGCCTGCACAAGGTCCCTGCGCAACTGCAGCCCCAGCGCCTGCGACTCCAACATGCCGTTCGCCAGATGTTCGGTCGCGCGCAAGATGCCTTCGGCGTAGCCTTGCTGAAAGGCCTGGGCACGAACCGCTTCGGCGTCACACCGGGCCTGGTCGATGCAATCACGAGCCCAACGCTGAGCCTGTCGCTGCAACGTGTGACGTCGACGCGCGGCGGCAATGTCCTCGCGAGGCAGATGTGCATCGCTCGACTCGGGGAGTTCAGTCAGGGTTCGGATAGAGTCGAGCATGTTGCACCGCCAAAAAGAAAAGAGCTGTATCGGGCTCTGTGACCGGCCATTGCCTGTGCTGGCGAACAACCGGTTCGGAGAATTGCAAGGTCAGGCGCTCGAGCAACACAGGCGGCACTTGCTTATGCCAACTCCAGAGCGCATTGAGGCCGGCGGCTTCGACCTGCTCCACGGAAACAGGTGAACACTCGATTGGCGGGCCGTTTCTCCCACCCACGCGATAACCGGCGAATTGCCGTAACGGTAGTGGCAGGCGTAACAGCGTCGCGCCCTGTGCCAGATCGGGCATCAAGCGATAAGCGCCCATCAGTCTTGCGATATAGGGCAGTTGTCGCCAATGGCGAACCCATTGACTCGCCACGCCTGTCAACGGTGTCGCAGGCCACGGACCTTGCAGCTCAAGTCCCTCAAGCAGCATTTGCTCAAGCAGCCTTCGTGCCTCGGGCCCATCGAACTCCGCCGGTATGGACAAGCGCTGCGGGTGCAGATAACTCAGAGGGTTTTCCAGAATCCCCTGTAAACATTCAGCGGGCGACATCGCGTGGTCCTGAACTTGACTGGCGGTAGGCCCAGGCTGCGCCACCGGCCAACAGCACTCCGCTCACCGCGACCAACAACCACATCCATTGCGAAGGCCCCTGCGCTGCGACCACGGATGGTGCGACATGCTGTGTCGGCGAACGCTTCGACAGCACCACCGAAATGTTCTCGTACTCGACCGCCGCAAAACTGTTCTTGAGAAAACGCTTGATGTCGGTGATCAGCAATTGCGGTTCGATGTCGCGCTCATGGATCGCCACCGCCGAGAGGTGAATGGGCGGTGACTTGCGCCCGCCTTCGCCGGCATCCAGGTCGTAGCTGACATGAACCCGCGCTGAAACCACACCTTCGAGCACACCCAGCGACTGTTCGATCCGCTGCTCCAGTGCCGAATAGAGCCGGGCTTTTTCAGCGCGGGGCGAGGCCACCAGCGAGTCGGCGGGAAACATCTCGGCCACTTGCAGGCGTGGCCGCGAAGGCAACGAATAGAGGTTGAGCAAATCGACCGCCGCAGAAAAATCGACCTGAGCGATTTTTACCGAATAGCCGGTTTTGCCGGCGTCGACTTTCACCGCCGCGATGTTGTTGCGTTGCAGAACCGAAAGCACTTCATTGGCCTGTTGCTGGTCCAGCCCTTCGAGCAGATTCGGTTGTCGGCAACCCATCAACGCCACGCACAAAAATATCAGCAACGCGCCTGCCTTCATGACGCACGCAGCAGGGTTTCGGCCGTGCCCACCGCTTTGCGCACCAGCACGTTGAGCAAGTTGATGTCCACGTTGTATTGCCCCACTTGCTCCTGCAAACGGGTCAAGACTTCAGGACTGGTGATATCCGGACGTTGCATCAGCTGATTGATCGCTGAAACGTCCTGCTCACTGTTGACCGCGGAATTGGCAAACGCTTCGATCAAGCGCGACTCAAGTGAAACAACCGGACCGTCTTGCGAGCCACGCAGCTCAATGAAAGAAGTCTGCTCAATGAAGGGCTGGAGAATATTTTGTACAGGCATTCGACGCACTCAAAAAAGGCCATCGAACGTATCGATGGCCGGCCAAAAAGAAAGGCTCAGCGAGCAGCCTGGATGATCGCCATGTCGATGTCCTTGAAGCCCTTGATCGTGTTGGTCTGGGCGTTACGGAATACGGTGTAGGACGAAAAGGCCGTCTGATAAGCCGCCAGCTTTGTCGGATCAGATGCATCCAATTTGAGTTCCTCAAGGGCCTTATCCAAGGCTATCTTGAGATTTTGCGCCCCGGTTTCGAACCCAGCTGCTTGACGCCCGAGAAAGTCATCAGCGAAGTCGATGGGAATACCAATACCAGACATCAGTCACCTACCTATTATTTGGGGGAAAGTGCCAAGACGAAGAGGTCATCTTGATGTAGCCCTGCGGGCCGGTTTGAAACGACTTGTCGTTAAGCACATCGTCCTTGAGCTCGACAGTGAAGCTGACGTAGCGATCACCCCACTGCCGGTAAAAGCTGTCGATGTAGCGGCGAGCAGCGGCCAGTTCGGAATCCTGCAGATTGCCTGCAACGGCAAACGTGACACTGTCCTCGTGTTCGACGCGGCTGAAGGTCAGGGAAAGGCGCTGCAAACCTTCCTGCGCCAGATCCGCCAGCAGCTTGTCGTCCTGCATTTGCACCGCAATGTCATGGGCATAGGGCGCAGCCGCGAGCAGTGCTTCGAGCAATTTTGCTTGTTTGTCGGGTGTCAGCAGATTGCGTTGAGTGCTGAGCAAAAGGCGCGGTACTGAAGGATCCTTGAGATCCAGGGAATGCCAGGCCAGTTGCGGATCATGGTCGACCAGAAAACGCTCCAGCCGGCTGCGCTCCTGGTCCACGACCAGGACTTTGCCGCTCAGCGAGTTGTGGCGCATCAGCACTTGTCGGCTCCATCCGGCATCGCGTTCGGAAGCGACGAACACATAAATCGCCTTGTCACGACCGCTCAACACCTTGGCCTCGGCGCTGGCACCGGCGATCAGTCTGCGAATATCGGTTTCAGGTGCCACTCCCGGCACCGACCAGAAGCCAACCGCGACGACCAGCGCAGCCAGCGCCAGACCGCCTGCGATCCATCGAGTCACAGGAGCACGCCACCACACAACGGCGACTTCGTCGGATGAAACACTGTGTGGCTGCCCAAGAAGCTCAGGTGCCCAGGATTGGTCTTCAGGACGCAAGGCGATTTGCAGGCCGCCAATCTGCACCCTGGCCTGGAAGGCACAGTGGCGGATTTCAGCTGACTCGTTGAGTAGCCGTAGTGGTAAGCCTTCGGCGCTGACTTGATCGGCCAGCACCTCAAAATTGCAACCACCCACTTCCAGGGGAACGAAAATCGCATCGGCAGGAACGCTGGCAGTCAGCGCCCCTTCCCCCAGCAAATCCACAGCCCCTACCACGAACAAAGTGTTGGTCTCGCCGAGGGGGAATTCGCAGCCTTGCAGCGGACCATTGAGTATCCGTAAAACGCAGGGCTGCTGGGTGGGGGCCGTCGGGACTGTCACCGTTCAAGTTCCAGGGTTGTGAAATGAGCGGGCATGTTAGAAAGACCGACTGGCGGATTCCTGATCGAATTCTGCCGATTGCGCTCAGCAGAGGATCAGAATCTTCAGCCAGTCTTTCCATGTCGCTGCCACTATCGAGTCTGGGTAAACACCTGATAGCGCTGCCAGACTTTGCGCGCATAGCGCAATCGCGCGGCTTGCCGGTGGGGAGAATTGCCGGCGTTGTAGGCACCCACCGCCGTCCAGTTGTAGCCGTAACGGGCGATAAAATCGGCAAGCACCGACGCGCCGACTTCGACGGACAGGCAGGGTTCATCCAGCAGACGCTGCTCGGTAATGCCCTGAGCGCTTAAACGGGGTAGATGATGACTGTTGATCTGCATCAACCCGATGTCATGACTCCCGTCCTTGTTGTAATTCATGGCATCCGCCGACTGCCCTGACTCCACATCGGCGATCGCCTGGAGCAACTCCGGTTCAATGGCATGTTTCGCGCCTGCCGAATGCCAGCAGTACGCGTGAGCGGTTCCGGAGCCAAGACACGCCAACATGAGTATCGGTTTGAAAGCGCACCAACTCATGCCAGACATCGCCAACTATCAAGCACAGGCGTCTTCTCTGCACCTTGCAAGGTTTGTCGCCCCATCAGCACGACATCCCCGGAGTTGTTCAGCGCAATGCGGTCCTGGAATATCTTCGCTCGCACACAGTCGGGGTCATGGCGCAAACACCTTTCGAGACTTTGCGCCGCCTGCTCGTTGCGTCGCCAGAACCAGTGATGCCAGGCGTAGAAGAAATGAACATCGGCCTGTTCAGCGTCCAGTAGACAACGTCGAAAAAGCACTTTTGCGGCGTCCTCGCAGCCACGAAGACTGGTCAACAAGGCGAGACGTACAAGCGACTGTGTGCTGGCGGGGTCCAGTGACAAGGCTCTGGAAATCGCAGAGTGCGCCTCATCAGCGGCACGACCCTGCTCGCACAAACCGAGCATGGCCTTCCCCAGCCAGGCATCCGCCAAACCACACCAGGCCGCGGCGTAATTACCGGCCAACTGCAAACAATGTCGAAACTGCACAAGGGCATCGCGCAGGCTTTGCGGCGTGTGCTGCTGCAAATTGCACAGACCATTGAGATAAGCCACCGCAGCCGGGTACGAAGAGCAGGAGTTCCTGACAGGACGCAAACCGGGAGCACGCTGCGCAACCAGGCTCGTCAACGCGCCAAGCGCTTCTCCCACATCACCGGCGTCCAGCGTCTGGCCATGCAGCAGCGCGTGATCACGGCCACGGATCAGTTCGACCGACCATCGTTGTCGCTCACCCGACCCGCAACAGCGCCCGCTCAGGCAGTAGTCAGCAGACAATTGCCCAACCAGAGCCCGAACATCGACCGGTTGGCTGTAAGCCGCCATCAGTCCCGAAGGGATGATGTGTAACGTCTCGCCGAACGCCGCGGTCAACTGACGGATCATCACATCTTGCAGATCCAGCGCAGCGCTCTCGTCGAGATTGCGAAAAGGCAGAACGGCCAGCGTTAGCGTCGCGGTCCTCGCGTGGTTCGGCGTGTCGAGTTCGACAACCGCACAGGTGAACCGATAACCCTGACCGTACACCGTCGCTATGAAATCCTTGTTCTCCTTGAGCAGCTTGCGCAACGCATAAATGCAGCGGGTCAACGACTCTTCAGCCGCATCGGCTTCGGGCCAGACACTGTCGAGCAAGTGGTCCTTGCTGATCACCGTGCCCGCCGAACCGAGCAGCAAACGTAAAACCCTTAATTCTTTTGGGGGAACGTGGACTCCCTGTCCATCTCGCATCAGCGTTCCATCGCTTTGCAGTTGCCAGTGGTCAAAAACGTATGACCTGACCGGCGATTGATCAGTGGCACTGTCCATACTTTAAGACTTCTCTATAGAAAGGTACTGAAGCGCAATTAAACCTGTGATTGATGAGGTTTAAGGATGACAAGCAGGGTGACTATAGAAAGTTGGACGGGAGTATTCCGTAGGAGCTAGACCTTGATAGTCCGACGAAATAGCGACAAAAACTGTAGGAACATTTTCCTTGGTTTATTAGCCTTTATAGAGATTCTCATTCGTCGGTACGACCTATCACGAATGAAACCTTCTCTACCCACAACATTAATGAAGCCGAACCAGAAGCTCAAAAAAAGAAAAAACTATCAAAATACGCCCGCGATGATCAGTGAGCGATATAAAGATTTTTTGCCCAAATACGGAACACGGCTCTCAACAACTACCTGATGTAACCGCAGATATCGAACCCATTTCAAAACAGGATCTTATCTCCATACTGGAACACATCAAGACCGACAACAACTCATTGTAAAACTGTATGAAAAAACCAACTAAAGCCCATTTTTTTCAACAGTTTTACTTGATATACAGCACGGATCAGGGTTGGGATTTTCGTCTTCATCCTTTTAATGTTAGAGGTAGCGGTCTCGGAGAAGAGGATAGCCCTCACTATCATCGCTGGGTATTAGCATCAAAAGCATTGGCTGGAGGGTATATGAACGTCAACTACCAGAAAGGCACAAAAACAGATTCAACTTCACAAAGAGATACTTATTCGAAATATGAACTTAGCTCTTCAAAAGCGCAAATAAGCAATGAGGCCCGCAAGGCCTAGTGTATCTCAGCAGCAGAGATGAAACTCACAGAAAAAACCTTGTACGCACAAGGTGATCTTAATCACTCCCCCATAGTTAAACCTCATAGCGGGGAAACACATGCGGCTGTCATTGGAACTACACTGATACTTGCCCACACAAGCAAAACGGATTCCCACAGTTCAAACTCGTTCAAAAAACCCAATAATATCGAAGCGCTACCAGAGATAGAAATCGAAAGTAATGAAGTTTTCAAGCTCATACCTCAAGACCAGATAACTCATCTACAGGCGAAAATCTCAACACCACACGGGCAGCGAAATTCGAACAATGAGTTCCACTTACAGCTGGAGAGGAGAAACATCTGGCCGACTAAAAATAGCCAAACCATGTAGAAACCTCGCTACTCCCAGCGCTTGCTATTTACCAATTGGAGTCTCTGCACAAAACTGAACGTAACGAATTTTAACCAGATACCGCAAAACTCATTGACGCTGTTTCAGAGATAGACCGCTAAGCCTTGGACACATTGATCTCCATTAATCAGAGCGACTTCTTCGACAAAATATTGACTATTGAGATCGATAATACTGAGTTGGCAAGACAACGAAATGAGCGCAACGCCCACTCGATAGCGAAATCATGATCAAGCACCCCTTGAATAGACCACCTTAAGTGGTGGCCTATTCAGAAAAACTATTGAAACTTGTATTTAAAGTGACTTAATCACCAAATGTATGCACCTATTACTTCTGAGGTAACGAATACTCTCTAAATAGTTCCATTATGAGATCCGTAGCCGCGCCTTGTCCAAACAGATCAGCAGCGTCTCGCTGTGATTGAGAAAGAACGCCTTCCGTTCGAATGCTTTGACCCGTATACCCCAGCGTCCCTTCAAGAACTTCGACTGCACTATGATAGCCAAGCCCAAGCAAAAAGGCACTGGCACCTGCGGCACGAGCATAACGTTGCGCTTGTTCAGACGATGTTATGCCAGACATGGGATGAACGAACTCCTGGTCTTTCTGGAAAGTAGAACTGCTGGCTAAAGTTCCTACATACTGGTTTTCCCCCTTCTCCCCACGTAACATGTCCCAAGCCTGCAAAATCTCGGCGGGTGAAGCTGACATATGTCCGACGAACGGCTCAACAGTTTCTTTTACACGCGGAGTACTTACATTAAATACTGTCCAACGATTTTCCGGAATACGATTTCCTGGCGAAATATTCAATACGTTATCTGCCTCCCGCCCAGTATTATGAACACCCGCTCGTAAAGGCAGGTTTTCCAAATCTGACTTAGGACTGATCTTTCTCTCAGCTCTTTTGTCTGGCCCGACCGCGCCAGATCCACCGGCATCTTTCATAACTTTAATGTCGAGGCCACTCGGCACATACAAACCCAATGAGGTCAATTGTAGATTAAGTTCTTCTACTAGTTCTTCAGTCGCATTAACTGGAGTAGTATAAAAACCGCCTATATCACCCATAAGAGCTATGACCACGGCTCTATCTGTGGCACTAGCGGACTCCAATTCCGGTGACGTCTCTCCTATGCTCACACGCTGCAGGACCTCAATCAAATCTCTAGTCGACTTTCCATCCATCAATCGTCCTTTACCCAGTAAATGCGCACTGATTTCTGCCTGACTATCGGGACTCAAATTGATCATTACTTGATGTAGAACATTTGCCGCAGCACCAAGCTCTTTTAGCAGGATATCGCTTGGACTATAAAGAACCCTTCGTCCTTCGACACTTTGCTTCATGGCCAAGTCCATCGTCCGACTCTGTAATGCAGACTGAGTTGACGGATCTATATAATTTAACTGACCATTTACCGCCTGCTGATTCTGCAGTACTCCATCAAACAGTTTGGTCGCATGATAAGCCTTTGCAAACACCTCGACATCACTGTAGAGATCCTGTCCGACATCACCCCATTCCCTACCCTCAAACGTGCTTATAAATGCACCTTTTACCCAAGTCTGCTTAAATGAGGATTGAATTTCAAAAAGACTATGCCCACCATCAACGTAAACATACAAACCAGAAACAACCGAAAAGTAATCATTCAACACATCGACCATGTCTGCTGACTTTAAAAAATGCTCATGAAAATTGCCACTATCGAGCCTCTCTTTTAAATACAACATCCCTCTTATTTCGATGAGCATCGACCCAGAAAGCCCATTAACAAAGGGAGTGTTACCACTCAAAAAATTGTAGGTCAACCAACTATCCGGATCACTATCTACCGCCCCACTTGGATCAGCCATATTCAGGCGATCAGGGCAACGAGTATATAGTTCCGGTGAGATTCCCGTTTTTTTGTCGGGAACTGTGGAAAACCTGAAATCCACAGGTGACTTGTCAATACTACGAAGTATTCCGACATTCATACTGCTAACACGACCAAAGTCACCATCCAATCGCCCGCGCTTGAAGTACAAAGGGTTTGTTTTTGACTTAACTATACCTACTGGGTGATCATCTTTATAAGCATCGGTTTCGTCTACCAAATAATTGAGATACCGCCGCTGATAAAGATCAAGAAGTAGTTTTTTAGCATCGCCATTTATCTCCAGACCTTCAATAGCATCTCGCGCACGATCATTCTGAGTTACCAACTGCTGGAATCTGGCATCCTCTCCGCAATAAGAGCCTTTACAAGCAGACTCCCAATCAGAAAATTTATCGGTCAAAATATCACTTTTATAAAAAGCAATGATACAGTCCGACAACTTTCGAATGGCAGCCATCTTTACATCGCTACTGACGATACTCGTCAGCATTTCTTTGGAAAAGCAGGTATCAAAAAAACGCCGTTGATTATCATTCGTCACATCAAATTTTTCGTTAGTATCTAGCTTTGTATACTGAGACTCGCAATTCAACATCATCCGACGCACCGCGTCATCTTCGCGTAGAAAAGAAGCACCTTTCTCCAACCGTTGAAAAGGTGTATTTACTTCCCGCAGCATCTTTTGAAATGGAGTAGTGGTTCCTGGTCTTTGCAGGCGGGTTCTGTCTGAATATGCTAAAGCTCCATCCTTAACGTGCCCATCAAATCTCTTGTAAAGAATATCAACATTTTTCACTTCTCCCTCGAAAGGTTTACCCTCCAACAAGGTGCCTGCAAACGTTCCTCCCCTATATGGAAAACCTTCAACCCTGAATGAACTCTTACACTTTATCAGCTGCTCCTTAATGGCGCTTTCATTAGAATTAGGGCGTTGTGAAAAGTCAGATACCAAAGACCCGTTCGAAATAGAATAACCAGATGTTACCGTCATTAATTTTTCAACCCCAGCCATATGAAACAAACATAAACGAGAACTATTTTTACAAAATCCAAAGCATCAATATAAAATCTTCAAGACAACGCATTTCGCACATTGATGTTTTGGTGTTTTTCCACCAAAAAACAAATATCTGCTACAGTCATCCACCGCGCTACTCCTGCCTCAGGCATCTCCATACTGAACGCTTCATTAAGCATCATAGCGATTTCAACAAAACCTATTGAGTCAACATACAAATCTTCCACCAACCTCGAACCGATTTCAATTTTCCGACGACCTGCTGGGAAATACACCGACAATATTTTTATCACCTGACGCTCTATTTGAGCATCTGCAACCTGCGCACTAGACATTATATTTACCCCAACCACCAGCAAGCGGCATAACGCCGACTCGCAAAAATCCGAGTTGCGCCACTTCATTAATTTTAAAATAATCTTCACATCACGCATCAAAAATTCAACATCGCCTTCAACATATCTGCGTATTGATTCAAATGCGAAGACAACGTCTTGTTAAAGTTGTCGTGATAAGCGTTGGCGTTCGAATACTTCTGCGTGAAGGACTGCAACATGTTTTTCATGCGCTCTTCCTGGGAATTGAAGCCGGTTTGCCAGGCTTGGAATTTTGCGGTGTCCCACACTACCATTCCTACCCATGGGTTCGGCACGCTATCTAGCATGGTCGTTAACGGCCCGATATCTATAACTACGCAATATGTACCATCGGCGTTTTTCTTGAGACAACTCTCAGGCAAACCCAGGGCTTTTCGCCATGCATCTGCCTCTTCCCTGCTCACCCCGCCTTTTTCGGGATCCGGGTAAAGCACGGAATCAGGACTGGGATGTGTATATTTTTTGATTAAACTTTTCAGCGCTGCCCGCAACTCGCCGGTGAGCAAAGTGACCTCTTTTCCGTCATCACCGCCCTTGATCCAGTCTTTCATCTTCGCGAGAATTTCCGCATTGAAGTCGGAAAAGAAGTCCGAATAGGCCGCAATGATATGTTCATAGCCGGCCAGGTAACCGTTCTTGATCAGGTCAATGAGTTCGAGCAATTTGTCGAAAAACTCGTTTGAAGATTTCACTCTCACGTCGAATTCATCAGCGATCTCATTCGGCAACGACTTTCCTAGCAGTCCGCCGAAAATACGATTTTGCTCATCGAGAAGTTGCTGACGTTGCTCCATTGGCAGCGTGTTGGAACAATGGATGAAAACCTTCCCACACTGTTTTACCTGCTGCGCCCACATCTCCCATCGGATGCGTTTGGCCTGGATCTGTTCGGCGAACTCGGCCGAACTGAAAGACATCGCCAGCGTTTCCGCTGACGCGCCTTCGAGCCCTTTGGGAACTCCCGCCGGGCACTTAAGCATATTTTCCAGATTACGATTCAGCGCCTTCACCGAGCGTTCGAGCAACTGCGCAAGGGAAAACCCGGCATGAACCTCGACAGGCATTTCGGGAGGCAGCGGCACATCAATAGTGACATTGAGGTCAGCCAGCAAACTGTTTCCCGGAGTTGATAACTCTGTAATTCTCATATTGTTTTCCTCACTCAAACTCTGCCCATGACATCAGCACGCGACTGGAAAAGCTGCATCACGATGTCCATGATTTTTTGCAGCAGTGCAGCATCGGCCGAGTCTTTCTGGCCGACTTCATCACTCAAACTCTTCTGGGTATTTTGTGCACTTTGCTGCAGGACTTCTTTCTCCCGCGCAGCGTGTTCGGTCATGCGAACCAGGTTGGATACGACCTGACTCAAGTTCATCGACATAGAGCTGAGGAAACGACCGATTTCCAGTTTTTTCTCAATGCCCTTGCTGCCTATCTGGCTCAGCCAGTCGGAGTTTTGCCCGACCTTCTGCGCCTTGAGGATTTCCCCGTCGAACCATGCCTGCTCTTGAGGCGTCAAGGTTGAACCCTTGGGTTTGAAATCGACGGATGTCGTGCGGCCGAAATCATCGAAGGTTTTTATTTTGTAAGTGGTTTGCGGGTCCCATTCATCGCTAGAGCGATGTTGCTTGAGGTCACGCTCAATATTGTTGGCGTCGAGAGCGTTGCGTTTATGCAGGTTGATATCCGCATGTTTGAGCCCCAGACCTTGGAGCGCCTTGAACATGGCGAACCCGGCGATTGCTCCAGACACCACGGCAGCGGTAACCGCACTGTAGAAAGCCGCATCGCCGGACTCGATGATGGCTGCGCCCTGGGCCTTGGCCGCCTCGGCGGCCATGACACCGAAATGCCCGCGCAACTGAGCGTTGACGACCCTGGCGACGTTGAGCGCAATAATTGCTGTGATCAGTACATTGGCATGTTTTTCCCAGGCACCTGGGTCGAACATCAGATCCTCGCGCACTTCATCGGGGAGCGTCATCAAAGCCGCATTGAAATCCTGCCAGTCACTTTCACTCGGCTGATAGGCGTCGATATCACGTTTGAGTTCCGCAGCCGTAGGGAATGTGAAGTTGTTGCCCCGAAGTACCTGCTTTGCGTCGAGTTGATCGGTTGCCAAACCAGGAAATCGCTTGCCTTTGAGATCCTTTGAAAATTGCTCCTGAGCGATCAACTCGCTCAGGCCTGCATCGTTGGCCGGATCGTGAGTCAATACCGTTGGAGCAGGCCTGATCGTGGTGGGAATGGTGAACATGACAAATTTCCTTCAATCAGTGAGTTCAAACATGCCGGGCCATTTGCAGGCTGACGGAATGGCTACGCTGCATGTCGGCAAAGACCTGTTCGATTTGTCGAGTACGTACCTGCATTGCCTGGCCGTAGTCTTCGACCAGCCGTGTGAGGTAGGCGGTGATTTCTTCGCTGATCGCCATGCGCACCCGCACGTCAGCCAGGTGCACGGCGGCCTGAGCCTGATGATTGCCGCTGGCAACCTGCAATCCGCCCTGCACCGCCACATTTCCGAACTCGGTGACGGCCTGGGCAATCTGCAGATTGGCTCCGTAACGCGCCATGGACACGGCATCGGCGCCATTGGTGATGAAGCCACGCAACTGGGTCAGCATCTGGGTCAGTGAGTTGCCAGCCGATGAAGCCATCTGTTTAAACGCCTGCATGGCGGCGGGCGCGACATTGGCGATCATCGAAGACAGTTTCGAGGCGATGGCGCCGACCATTGGCCCGATCACCTGGGCCCCGACCACGGCCACCAATGCAACGGCAGCCAGTGTTGCAGCAATGCCCTGGATCATGCCGGCGATTTGTGCGATGTCCTTCGCGGTCTCTGGGTCGACACCAAATGCCACCAGCAATTTTGTATAGAGCTCGGTGAACAGCTTGATGGCTTCCTGCATCACAGCGGTCAGCGGCTTCATGGCTTCGGCCATGAACGACACACCGGTCGCTGACTGAACCGCAGCGTCGGAAATCATGATCGCGGCGCCAATCACACCCACCGCGATCAGCACTGGGTTGGCGGTCAACACGCCGGCAGCGATCGTCGCAACGGTCAATATCGCGCCGACGATTTTGCCAATGCAGCCCATGGTCTTCTGCAACGCCTCAGCCTTGCGTACTTCTTCCAGGTACTTTTCCGACTCGTGCTTCATGTGTTCCTGAAGCTTGGCCTGCAGCTCCAGGAACAGCTCTTGATTGATCTCTTCCTTGTTCTGTGCGGCGTCACCCAACAGCTCGATGAGCTTCAGTCGATTCAGTAGCGCCAACGCGGCGCTACTCAGCGCTTTCTCATTCGACTCCTTGATGGAGGAACCGCCGAGACCGGCCTCCTGCACTTTCCCGGCAACAATGGCCAGGGTTCTGGCGCAGGCGTTGGCGATCTCGATCAGTTTCAGGTGGGCATCGGTCGCCTTTTGCAGCGCTTGGGTGTGGCCGGCGAGCTCACCCTTAAGCTTGTCGCGCAGCGCCAGTTCACTGGCATATTCAGTTGAGTCTGGATCCAGCCCGGCCAGCCGTGCTTCGCTCGCATCCAGCAATCCCTGAACATGCCGAACCCGTTCCTGCAACTGATCGAGATGTTCCTGGCTGCTGCCGATGTCGCCCTCGGCAGCTTCAAGTGCCTCGACGGCAGCGGCGTATTCAGCCGCCAGTTTTTCATGCCCCTGCTGCTTTGCGCCGGCCATGCTTTGCAACATCGCCAGGCGATTTTTCAGCTTGTTGACGTCAACCTCGCCGAGCAGCTCACTGATCATCGCCATCAACAGCGTGAACAGGTCACCGTTGGTTTCCTGTTTGTTGCCATCGACGCGTGGAGGTGGGGCATGTAGAACGGGTCTGCCAACATTGGCGACGAATGGGCCGGATTGGCTGTCGTAGCTCACCGACATCAGACGCGCCAGTGCCTCTTGGCCGGCTTTCTGATAGTCAGCCGTCCGGGCAGCCTGGCTGGCAGCCTTGCCATATTTTTCAAAGGCCTCGTTGCGACCTGTTGCGCCCGAAAATGCCGGGCTAAGGGTGCTTCTGATTTCACTCATGTTCTGTCTCCGAACAATCCTTTTCAATGTGACTCAAGGTGTCGAGATACACCCGAGCCTGCTTGTGCAGATCGTCTTCCGTGGCTTGATCAAGCACATATTCGAAACACAATCTGGCTTTGCCGATCTTGCCCAGCGCCAGGTGACACTGGCCGGTGTACAACATCGGCCGGTAGTCGTTCTTGCCTTGGGCGAAGGCGATCGCGTACAGGTCGATCGCTTTCTGGTGGTTCTGCTTGAGTTGGTGCACGGCGGCCAACCCCATCCAGTAATGGCTGTTGTTGAAGTCGTAGATGCACAGGAAGTGAAAGAACTTCTCGGCATCGTCCAGCCGCCCCTGCTCGTAAAACTGGAACGCGAAGGCATAGAGACTGTTCATGTGTTCGTCACTGATGCCTTGCACGTCTTTCAATGCCGCGCCACCGAGCACTGCATCCACGACGTCGAGGGCCACTTGTTCAGCTTGTTGTTTGTCGCGACTCATCAGCCACACTCCTGAAAAACGTCAGCGCTGCTGACGACTGCATTGAGCCAAAGCGCTGCTGAGCACGCTGCCAAATTGCGCTCATGCCAACGTTCGGAGGAAAGAGGAAAAGGGAGAACTCAGGCTTGCTCGACTTGCTCGAGCCAGATCAACAGGCGCAGGACTTCTTCGATTTCCTGCACCTGGAGGAAGCTGTAGCGCTGGTGGGTTTTGAAGATTCGCCGAGCCAGCGCGATGTCGTTGATTACCGGCACACCCACCTCCTTGGCATACGCTCGAACAGCCAGTGCGCGCTGGTTGGTTTCCATCAGCGAGATAAACGGCAGCAGGGTGATTTCCGGGCGGAAATACACGCCGATGGCGATGTGGGTCGGGTTGGCGATGATCATCCGCGAGCTGCGCACGTCGGATTTGACTTGCTCGGACAGAAGCTCCCTGTGCAGGTCGCGACGGCGGCCCTTGATATCCGGGTTGCCGTCTTGCTCCTTGTGTTCACGCTTGACGGCGTCCTTGTCCATCATCTGGTCTTTCATGAATAGCCAGTATTCGCTCAGCGCATCCAGCACGACGATCAGCAGCACGCATCCCAGAAACGCCAACACCAGCACCAGCAACAAGTGGCCCCAGATTGCGAACAGCTCAGGTGCCTGAGTGAACAATTGCGCAAACAGCAGTTGCCGCTGCGTGATCCAGACGATCCACAGCGCCATGGCAAAACTGCCCAGGTACAACAGCGCTTTGACCGTGTCCTTGACGGTACGCATGCTGAACAGTTTCTTGAAGCCATTGATCGGGTTCAGCGCACCGAGATTGAGCTTCAAGGCCTCGCTGGCCAGCACAAATCCGCTTTGCAACAGCGCAGGCAATGCGCTGGTCAACACGCACACCAGCAGCAGCGGCAGCAATGCCTTGAGCCCGACCAGCACCAGCATCGCCGAGTACGCTTGCATGTCCACGTCAAAGTCACTGGCGATGATGCGCCGATAGACTTCCATGACCTCGAACAATGAGCTGTTGAACACCATGTAGGTGATGCCGCAAAGGGTCAGGCAGGTGACCACCAGATCCTTGGCCTTGAATGTCTGCCCTTTGCGTGACGCATCGCGCAGTCGCTTGGCGGTGGGTTTCTCAGTCTTCGAGGCGCTGGACGACATCAGTAGCCTCCCTTTCACTGCCCAGATAGTGCTCCAGCCCTTGGGATTTGGTGCCCATGCGCAGGACTTCATCCGGCAGGTGCACGCCGAAATACAGCATCAACACCACCAGCGCCACCAGGCTCTTGACCGTCAGCGACACCGAGAACGCGTTCATTTGCGGCGCATACCGCGAGAGCAAACCCAGCAACGCTTCGCTGACCAACAGCGTGGCCACCACCGGTGCGCTGATCACCAGTGTCTTGCTCACCAGCGCATCGAGCAGGTTCAGAACAGATGGCAGGTGCATCTCGCAACCATTGGCCGGCGTGCAAATACGGTAGCTGTGGCCAACGGTTTCGAGCATCAGCAACATGCCGCCGCCTTCGAGATAAACCACCGCGGCGAACAACTGGAGAAAATTCGCCAGCTCCGAGGTATCGACACCGTTGGCCGGGTCCACGGTGCTGCTGAGCATGGCGCCGCGCTGGTTGTCGATCAGGTTGCCCATCGCGTGCAATACCCAGAACGGCCAGCACAGCAGGACGCCAAGCAGCACGCCAATGCCGGCCTCACGCAACACCAGCCCGAAGAATGCCAAGCCGTCGAGCGCCGGCAATGGCACGCCTACATACGCCCAGAACCCGGTCGCCACCAACACGATGACAGCCTGACGCGGCACGCCCGTAAGCACCCCGCTGTTGAGAAACGGCAACATGAAAAAAATCGGCGCCAGCCGTGCAACCCCAAGAATGGCAGCGGCGAACCAGGCGTACAGATCGAAAAACAACGTCACCGACATTGCGCTAACCCAACGCCAGACGTATGACTTCGCGGCTGAAATCGAGCAGGGTTTCACCGTACCAGCCCGACAGCAGGAACAGGCACGCGGCGACCGCCAACAACTTGAAACCGAACGGTAGTGTCTGTTCCTGTAATTGGGTCACGGTCTGAATCAACCCGACCACCAGGCCGACTACCGTGGCGACAATGATCGGCCACGCCACCATCAGCAGAATCAGGTAGAGGGTTTTATTGCCGGCATACACCAGATCATTCATATACCTGCCCTCATGTCAGCAAGGTCAGGTATTGCTTGACCAGCCCGGTCGACAGCAACGCCCAGCCATCCAGCGCCACAAACAGCACCAGTTTGATCGGCACTGAAATGATCACCGGGCTCATCATCATCATGCCCAGCGCCAGCAGAATGCTGGAGATCACCAGATCGACGATCACGAATGGCAAATACAGGTAGAAGCCGATCTTGAAGGCGCTCTTGATTTCACTCAACGCGTAGGCCGGCAGCAGCGAAAACAGCGACGGCGTGAGCTCTTCATCGGCGGGCAGGCCGACGTCGGTTTCGCTCTGCACCGCTTGGGCCCGCTCGAAGAACAGCGCCAGTTCCGGGTCGGTGTACTTGCGCAGGTATTCCTTGTATCCCCCCAACCCGTTCTCGGCGAAATTCACCACCGACTCGATGTCGGTAAAGGCCACCTGCTCTTCCTTGTAATAGCCATAGCCTTGTTTCATCACCGGTGTCATCACGAAAATCGCCAGCATCAGGGCAATCGCATTGAGGGCCATGTTCGAGGGCACCTGCTGCAAGCCCAAGGCGTTACGCACGATGACAAAGACAATCGAAAACTTGATGTAGCAGGTGCCGGCCGCCACGAGAAACGGCAGCAGTGACGCGAACGCCAGCAGCGCGATCAGCGAGACGTCATTCATCGCGGCTGTTCCGCCGAAGTACCCCGATAAACCTCGATCAACTCGACACCCAACTGCTCGCCCAGCTGCACCAGTTCCCCCCGGGCAACACGCTTGCCGTTGGCGCGAATCTCGATGTGCCGTGCGGCGTCGTCGGCCAATGGAATCAGTTGCCCATCGATGATCTGCGACAGCGTGGCCAGGTCGGTGTCATGGGTCGCGAGAATGAATTCCAGCCGCACGGATAAAGCGCCGAGTCCGACATTCGCTCGCGGCTCAAGCGCGGCTTGTTGATCGGCATCGGCAATGTTCGATTGCATGAGTATTCCCTCTTCAGTAAACGTGAAAACGCCGATGCATCGATCCGCCAGCCAGGCGTGTTGAGTCGGTTGAATGATCCGCAGGACATCGCCCTCATTCAGTCGTGTCCGGCTCGCATGAATCAGGTGACTGACACCCAGCATCAGCTCCAGGCGCAGCGGCAAATCGGCCAGCCAAGCGTTGGAGTCCAACGTCTCGCTGGCGGCACGCGCCGGTGGCAACTGCGTCACCCACACGCGCCCCCGAGACGTGTCGAGCCAGGGCAACGTGTGCGTTGGCAGTTGCGGCGGATCGACCAACTCGACGTCGGACAGCGTCTGGTAATGCAACTCGTCCAGCTCCAGCAGCAACGGCCGTGGCACCGACTGAAACAGGTCAACGATATTCGTCACCGAGGTCTCTATCCTCAGCAACGACTGCAACTGCGGGAGCGAGCGATGCAGCCAGTCACGGGCCATGATCAATCCGTGCCAGTCCCTCCCTTCGCTGTGTGCGCAAAAGCGTAAGTAGCCGGGCCGCCGTGGCAGGCAACCAGAAC